>Ga0268262_10003686_pt1 | contig 16402 bp, 15 predicted proteins | sample TergutNc150P3_FD_190354 | JGI IMG/M metagenome (GOLD analysis project Ga0268262, IMG submission 190354) | Nasutitermes corniger P3 segment gut microbial community from laboratory colony in Florida, USA - Nc150 P3 (SPAdes) (version 2) | ecosystem: Host-associated > Arthropoda: Insects >... | reverse complement strand
CCGCGCCCACACTGCGAACCTTTGGATGGCGGATTTGTTCATTGGCTTATGCGTTCCCCAAGGTATTAAGTTTACTATTGGTTTGGGAGTTTGGCGCCGGTTGGCGAATTGACAATTGAGCTTCGAGTGTCTAGCATTGTACTCCTATGGGGGGTTGGCGTTGAATGTCCAGGCATCATCAATGTGGCGTTGTTTGAGGAATACATGGAATTTCTGTGCCTGTGAAAACCCGAAAGGGGTACTGCTATGAAAATCGAATCTGTGCATCTTAAAAACTATGCCTGTTTTGAAGACATCACCGTTTATTTCAAATCCAAATTTTCTGTTATTGTCGGCATAAACGGAAGCGGCAAGACGTCGCTTCTAAACGCAATCAGAGGTTTTTTGTCCTACAATTTCGATAACGCTAATCGTAGACACCTACTTGGATCAAGGTATGAACTAAATGAACTTAATAATGTCAAAGTTGTTGTCCAGTTCCACAATAGTCTTTATAGATATGAAAAGCAATTTCCAGCAGAGGTTGCAGTCAATATTGTTCTTCCAGATTCAGATGTTCCCGCTGAAACTTCGCTTGTTTGCGATGATCCTTCTCTTAGATATAGCTTCAAGAAACCCATTAATCCTATTAGTAATCCGCTATACGATTATATTCATGATTTGGACAAACACGTTACTTTGCCACTTTTCATGTACTTCAGTGCTGAAAGAAATTTGCAGTCGAGCAATGGAAAGAAAATTTCAGTTGTTGACGTTGCACAGGAAAAAACATCACGGCTCGACGCTTACGACAACTGCATTTCAGCGTCGCCAACGGCAGGTGAACTCAAACGCTGGGTCATATCTAAGACACTAGAGAGATTGCAAGCCATCGCTGAAAACCCAAATCTGCCCAAAGACGAGGAGGCCATAGGCGATGAACTTTCTTTGGTGAACGGCGCTATTTCATTAGCCATGCCGGATGTGGTTGGGCTGAAGTTTGACATGAAGCAAAATGAGTTCTTGCTAGTGCGAAATCAAAATGTGGCGGAATCAGGGCAATGCTCGGCCTTTGACAACCTAAGCGAGGGCGAGCGCGTTATTTTACTGCTGGTGGCTGACATCGCACGGCGCATTTGCATCCTAAACCCAAATCTTGGCAAGGAAGCTCTAAAACAAACCCAAGGCATTGTCTTGATTGACGAGATTGATTCGCACTTGCATCCGCAATGGCAAAGGCATATCCCCATTGCCCTAAAGACCGCGTTTCCAAATATACAATTCATCGCCACCACCCATTCGCCGCAGGTGCTCAGCGAATTGCAGCCAGAGGAAATCATCTTGCTCACGGGAAGCGAGGCCAGGAACCCAGAAGTTAGCTACGGGTTGGACGCCAACGCCATCCTTGAAGTCATAATGAGGGCCGAGCCTAGGCCGCAAAAGGTCATTGACGCCATACGCGACCTATTTGAAACCATTGCGAGGGGAGAGCTGGAAAAATCAAAAGGCCATCTACGCAACCTACGAACTTTGGCCCCTGGCATCCCTGAAATTGACAGCGCCGATGCCCTGATATTTCGCAAAGAGACGATTGGAAAATGATCAAGGTTCAAAAAGCGCCAGCGCCAGAGTGGTTTCAGACTTGGGCTAACCCACCATGCCCCGACCCCACACATACTTATGAAAACCTCCGCGAAAAATCCGAACTAAAACAAGCCTTGCTATCGGAGCAGGGCTTCCTGTGCTGCTATTGTGGGCGTGCAGTCACTCTTGACAATAGCCACAATGAACACTTTAGGCCGCAGAGCAAGTACCCCGAACTGGCCCTATGTTACGACAACATTCACGCATCTTGTTCTTCATCATCTCCCGATCCTCACTGCGGCGATGCAAAACAAGATACATTCGATGAAGAGCTGTGCATTTCGCCCATTGACGTGGATGAACGCCGTTTCCTTTTTACCCATAGCGGGCATGTTTCACCGAAAAATACAGACGACGCTTCTGCAAAGCACATGATCGAAATATTGAAACTTAATTCTAGTGAGCTGACAATTGCTAGACGAGAGATACTCAAAACGCTGTTTTCGTCAAGCGATGGTCTTTCACATGCCGATCTTCAGCAGCTTCACGCTGCATATCAAGTTCGGGGCAGCGACAATCATTTTCGGCCATTTAGGCATGTAGTAACAAGTTACATCAACAATGAGACCGCCGCGCAGCCGCCCATAGCACCTGACCCCTGACCCCTACAAGCTAATCCCTCAACTGATCTGTATGCCGTCGTTTTCTTCCAATGCTTTGTACAGCTTTTGGCGCACCGAATCCAGGTAGCCATCTATTTCTTGGCGGGAGGCCAGCTTCTTGACGGGGAACATGTCATTGCGAAGCACTTGGGCTATTTTTTGGGGCGGTGTGTGCTCGCCCATTTCGCGTTTCAGCCGCTGATCTTCGATGCGTCTGCAAGCGCTGTCTTTGTAATGCTGCGCTTGGGTTGTCATGGCGTCTAGCTTTGTGAGGCTTTTTGCGTTGGCGGCGTCTTGGGCCCTTTTGGCAAAATCATCGTCGGCGGCTTTTAGGTCGCCGCCAGGCAGCCCCGAATCCTCTGCAAGCGCGTGCAGGTCCGCCGCAAACTGCTTTATGATACCGCCGACTTCTTCACTCTTTTTTTCCAACAGCGCTGCGTAAGCGGCTTTGACGCCCTGCACTAGGTCGCCGAGGTCTTTTATCCTGCCGTAGGGCTTGGGCATGCCCATTATGTCGGCCAGTTCGCTTATTTTATTGCTAGTTTCGATGTCTGCTTCAAAGTAGTGCCGCTCTTCTTCTATGCTGGCCATCACTTTTGCGGCTTCGTCAAAGATGGACTTCTGCGGGCCGGCAAAGAATGTCTCTAGGCCCTCCATGTTCTCTTTGCTGTCTAAAATGTCGTCCCACTTGTCTGTCAGGCGCTTGAGTAGCGCCACGAAGTCGCCTCGCTGGGACAGCACGTCGTTCACCAGGCCAAGTGCCTTTTCGACTGCATCTTTTTGTGGATAGCCGCTTCGGGCGTACTCGCCCAACAGTTTTTGGTAATGGGCCTGCTTCTGTTGCAGTTGCTCTTGGGCAAACTTGAACAGGCCGTCTTTGTCTTGGGGGATGTCCATCACCCCCAGCCATTCGCGCAGGAGATTGACAGCCTGGCGCATCTGTTCGTCCGTCGGTTCTAGGCGGAGCTTGACAGTCACCTTGTCCGTTTCAGACTTTTTTCGCAGATAGTTTAATAGGTTCTTGTCGTCCTTGACCACGTCGGCCCTGTTGTATTTGATGGAAACCCTTTGCGCGGCAACTAGGCTGGCCACCATTGCCGCTATTTCTATTTCGCGCCAGCCATAGGGGATCCCTTGGTAGCGGTTTTGCAAGTCGCGCATGGTCACTTCGAGGGCGTGGTTTGTGCCTTGCAGTTCCAGCCACTGGGCTATGACATTTATGGCGGGCTCGTTTTCGACGCGGCTAGGGTCGTATGGGCCATTGAGTATTTTCTGCACTTCTTTGTCATCGTTATAAAACTTGCTGACCAAGTTCAGATTGGAATAGACGCAATCTATCAACTGCCTTAGGGCCTCTTCCAGCTTGGCCTTGGCGTCTCCCTGCCTTGGCTGGATTTTTTTCCCATGCACGTAAAAGGCCGCGCCAACAATAGCCTTTTCTATCTGCGACTTGGCGCTTTCTTTTAGACTGCTGGCCTGACTTTTCTTTCTGCCGATGATTTCTATCACGCTCTCGGGCGAATGGTCGGTGTTTCTTCTCATAACGTACTGCTCTATCTTGGCGGCCTCTTCCAGCTCTTTGAAGTACGAGCTGTCCTTGGGCAGCACTACGATGGCCTCTCTGTTGGCTTCGGAGAGGTGGCACAGTTTTTCTTCCGTTGCGTCGCAAAGGTCGCTGGCCTCTGTGACTAGGCGAAGGCGGATGCCCCCCGTTGCCGTGCCTCTAAGGGCTTCGTCTATGTAACTGTCGAATGAAAAGTCGTAATTGTTGTCGTACTTACATTTCCTTGAGGCGTAGATGTCGGCGAACACCGTGTCGCCAATGCTCCTGACAATGGAGGCGGCATCTACTGTCATATCTTTTATGCCCTTGGCTATCTCTTGTTCCTCGTCTGTAAGGAAGGAGTACATCTCGCCGTTTCTGGCCACGTAGTTCTGCCCTTCCAGCCGCTTTAGCGATTCTGCGACTTTTTGGCGCAGGTCTATCATGTCGGCGTGGATGTTTTGGACGCTGAGTATGGCTATGTTGTCTATGTTGGGCTTAAAGTCGTCTATGTAGCGCACTAGGTACAGCAGCTTCAGGACGTCCACGTCCTGCGGCTCTAGGCCGTCACTGTTTTCTGCGGCGGTTTGGCAGCGTTCAATAACTCTGCGAATGTGGCCTTCAAGGAACGTGTTCACCGTGTCGTAAAACTGCCAGAAGGGCACTAGGGTATTTTCGTCCCTGTCCTGCACTTTTTGTGCGGCCTCAAAAAAGCCCGACAGCATGGAGCGCTCGCCGCCAGACAGATGCTTGCCGGCGTTTCCGCGCTTGCGGATCTCGGCGAGGGCCTTTTGTATGATGATGAACTGGTACGGCACAAATGGGAAAGTGGCCGAAAAGTCGGCGGCGTCGGCGTAGCCCTTGATGTCTTTGACGGCATCTTTGAACACAAAGATGTTTTTCAATTCGGCCTGCGCCTTTTCAAAGACAAGGCGCAACTGCCTTTCTGCGTCGTCTGTCTTTTCCAGTATGCGCCTTTTGATCACTTCATCCACGGACGAGGAGGAAAGGGAGAGGCGGGTGTCGAAGCGGCCCTGTATCTTTGAAAAGTCGTTGCCCCTTATTTTTACCACGGAATCTATGGCTTCTTGGCTTGTCACCATGACCCAGACTTTTCCAAAGCACTTGGTGCCAAGCTCTTCGACGATCGTTTGCAGGTTGAGCATAAGGTCGCCGTCTTCGCCGATGTACTGGCCCACTTCGTCTATGCAGAACAGCAGGCGGAAATCTTTGCCTTGGCCGTCAACGTAGGTTTTTATTTCTTCCACCAACTGCTCGATGCTAAGGTTTGGGTTTTCTTCGCTGTCGTACCATTCTTGGGCCTTGGCCTTGTTCATGCCGACACTTTGCAGCGCGGACACGATTGGGGCTTCGATGAATCCAATGGTTTCGCGGCATTCGTCCCAAGGCTTGGGGTGGGCCTTTGCAAACGCCGCCTTGAACTCTTGCAGCTTTTCCAGTTTTTGCAGGTCGCGCTCTAGCCTTGCTATCTTCAGGTTGCGGCCGTAAAGGCCCAAGTGGTTGTAAAACACCTTGGCAAATGTCCGCAGGATCACTGTTTTGTTTTTGTCCCCTTGAGCTTGGTCGTCTATGTTGAACAGTATGGACTTGGTGGAACCGCTGGCGCAGCGGACTATGTCTGCATACATCATGGCTTCGTCGAACTTGTCCTTAAAATACTCCACGGCCTTTTTGCCACCGACTTTGGGGTTTTCCAAAATGTAAGAAAGCATCTTCAAAAAATGGGACTTGCCGCTGCCAAAGAAGCCCGAAATCCAAACACCTATCTTGTCCGTGGGCCTGTCCATGGACTTTTTGTAATTGTCGAAAAAGGTGCCGAAGTGCTTCCGCAGCTCTTTTGTGATGACGTACTCGCCCAGCTCCTGCTGCAAGCTGGCTTCGTCGTCCTGTTCAACCTTGATGACGCCGTTGAGGGCGCGGTTGATGTCTTTTTTGAACATGCTTTGGATTTTCATGCCGCCTCCAAGCTAGAACAAATTAAATGCGCGATAGTAGTTGCCGTCATGGAACTTTTCAAACATAACCAAGCTTTGGCCGTTGTATTCGCCAGGGTAAAACAAGACTAAGGGTACATCGGAGAACCGCTGCTGCATTTTGTTGAGCATGGTGTGCGACCGCATGAATGGATGCACCTTGCCCACGCCTGTCAAAAACAGCACGTCTTTGCCAGGCTGGTGCGGCGAGTAATCCATCTTGTCCAAAAAGGCTTCTGGCGACGCCACATTTTGAAGCTGCTTGAGCAAATAGTCTTTTCCCTTTTTTTCCTCAACCTTTGGCACTTCGTCCAGCACCTTTTTGTCCTTCAGTATTTCTAGGAATATCTTGTACAGGTCACGCTCTATGACGCGGTATGGGCCCAACGGGGCGCCCGCCTCCCTCTCGATGTAATCGCGGACGACCAGCTCGTCATTGGGCGCGTATTTGAAGATGTGGATGCCGACTTCGTTGGCCAGGCCCTTGTTGGCCAAAAAGTTTGCATCGGATATCCGCGCCCTGATTTTGTCCAGTTCCTGTTTGATGTCCGCCATGCCGCGCCCCTACCTGAAACAGTTGAACGCCGCAAGGGCGGACAAGTCGCTGTTTTCGCGGATGCCGCTCTCCAGCTCGGCGCTGATTAGGATGGGGTTCAGAACCGTATCGCGGGGGTTTATCAGCATCTCGGTCTCCAGCAGGCATTTTTTGAGCACGCCCTTGAGCTTGACAATCGTTTTGTCGCTCCACGCCGCCACATCCTCGTTTTGCTCCTGAAGTCGCAAAAAGAAGACGTTGATGTCTTGGCGGGTGAATGAGTAATCGCGCAGTCGGTACTTCTCCCCTACTAGGTTTACCATAAATTCGCGGGCTAGGCGATTGTCGCGCATCATGGCGTAAAGGTTTATCTGCTTGGCTACGGCGGCGGGGGCGGTGGCCAAATGGCGGATCAGTCTGTCGTTTCCCAGCGCAACCAAGCGCCTGTGGCAAGCGCGTGCCAGCCTTGGCAATTCCCGTTCCGTGGGGTACTGAAACAGGTTGTCCCGCTTCACGCTGGCTATTATGTCATCCGGTGGCCTGCCCTCTTGGTACAACCTAGAAACGATCCGCATCTCGTAAAACAAGAATTGCTCTGCGGTCATGCCCCCGTTGTACTTTTCCGCCGTGTGCTTTTGGATTTACCTCACCCCATTTCCTGCGCCGCCATGTTGGGCAAAGGCCCAAGGCTGGCTTTCTGTTGCAACCTCCATGTTACCAGCAAAGCCCCTACAGGGCGCAGTGCGAGCATTTATCGGCATTTCCGCGCTGGGGATGACTGCTTCCGTGGCGACTGCCAGAGTTTCAACTACCGAGGATTTCTCGGCAATTCAAAACGAGGACTGCTGCAGTTTTGGCACTACTTGCGGAGAGACCGATGATGCAAAAGTCCTGACACTTGCGGCCAACACAGAATTGACAGCAACTACATCGGCGTGTACGATTGAATAATGCCGACGAGGATGAACCCAATTTTTTTGAATTACATGGAGCATTGAGGGGACAACATGGCAAACATAATAGCTACACAGCTTAGGGCGGGGATGATCATCGTCTATGAGGGGGAGCTGTGCCGCGTGGTCAGCGTCGAGCACCAGACCCCAGGCAACCTGCCCGCAAGGGTGGTGGCCAAGATGAAGAGGGTGAAGGATGGCATCAACCGCGAAAACAGGTTCGGGTCTTCCGACAAGATAGAAAAGGCCAGCCTAGAGCAGCAGATGCTGGAATACCTTTACGAGGACGGCAACAACATTGTGCTAATGAACAATGAGACGTATGAGCAGCTTGAGATCAACAAAGAGACAGTGGGCGACGACATTGTGTTTTTGCAGCCCAATATGCAGGTTGAAGTCGAGTTCCACGATGGGACGCCGCTATCCGTGGCGCTGCCGGACAGCGTGGTGCTGGAGATAGTAGAAACCGAGCCGGTGATGAAAAACGCCAATGCGACAGGATCGTACAAGCCCGCCAAACTTGAGAATGGCGTGACAGTGGGTGTGCCTCCCTACATAGAGAGCGGCGAGCGCATCAGGGTAAAGATTTCGGAGAGGGCCTACATCGAGCGGGCCAAGTGACGATCATTGTCAATTGAGGTACTTGCAAAACCCTGAAAAGTATGGACTGTGATGCTACACAGCATCGCGAGCTTCTGGGGTGATTCGCAATAGAGGGCGAGCCGTGGATCGTCGCTGCCCACTTGTAATTTGTAACTGGCATTACTTGGCTTTTGCGAAATATTCCTTTAGCCAGGCAACATCAACTTCTTTCGCGCCCTTTCCCTTTTTTTGCTCAACGAGCCACTTGCCAACGTCATTCAGGTCTTCGCGGGAAAATTTGGAAGCATTTGTGCTTTCGTGGCATGAGTTGCAATTTCTTATCTCGGATACGCCCATGTCCTTGGATTCTTTGACAAACTTAGGCTTGGCCCCGGCGGGCGTCGCCAAGATGGCCGCTGATAGGCCCACCAAGGGCAAAAGATATTTTTTCATGCTGGCTCCACGCTTACTGAACTATACAGCGTACAATATTATTGCAATAAAGGAAAACAGATGTCAAACACAGCACCAAGAACCCCCATAGCCCAAGGCGCCACTGACGAAGGCTATCTGATAGTCGAAAAAAACCTGCTTGCCCCGGAGACGTGGAAGTTTTCTGTAATGGCGCCAATGGTGGCCATTGGAATGAAACCAGGCCAGTTCTTCATGGTGCAGCCATTCGAAAATAGCGAAAGGATTCCGCTGACGCTGGCGGGGGGCAACGCTTCAAAAGGATTCATCAGCTTCGTGATGATGGAAGCCGGAGCTACAACCAAGGCTATGGGCAAGCTGAGCACCGGCGACCGCCTCTTTGCCGTCGCCGGCCCAATGGGCAGGCCGACAGAACTTGCAGGAACAGGCACAGTCGTTTTGGCGGCGGGCGGTTACGGAAGCGCGGCCATACTGCAAGCAGCAGAGGGACTTAGCTCCGCAGGGCGGCGCGTCATCACAATCTTGGGCGGGCGCGGCGCAGAGAGAGTACTTTTAGCCGATGAGCTAAAGAGTGCCTCCACCGAACTGTTCATCACGACAGACGACGGAAGCCTTGGGCAAAAGGGCGTTGTTACAGACGCACTAAAAGAAATCATGTCACGCGAGCCAATCGCGCAAGTAGTAGCGGTTGGGCCAATGCCAATGATGGAGGCGGTGAGCGAGCTCACGCGCCCAGCGGCGATACCCACCCTAGTGAGCCTCAATGCCCTGATGATAGATGGCACGGGCATGTGCGGCTGCTGCCGGGTAAGCGTTGGCGGCAAGATGATGTTTGCCTGTTTCCACGGGCCCGACTTTGACGGGCACCTAGTTGACTACAAGATGCTGCGAAGCCGCCAGGACTGGTACCGCAGCCAAGAGCGGGCAGCGTTGACAGACCACGAATGTCGCATTGGCAGAAAAGTGCTGGAAATGCCAGAATTGGCAATCCCAAACATAGAAGCCGTTGCAGACGTTGATTTTGAGACGGCAGACCTAGCCAACTTAAAAGCCTCACAGAGGATGAAAATCCCCGCGCAGAAAATGGCCTGTCAAGACCCCTTGGCAAGGATTTCCAATTTTAGGGAAGTTGCGTTGGGCTTCAGCCACGCCCAAGCAAAGATAGAGGCGGCCAGGTGCATCAAGTGCAAGAAGCCCGACTGCATCAGCGGCTGCCCTGTCAATATTGACATCCCTGCCTTTATCGCCGAAATTGCCGCAGGCAACCCACTAGGAGCCAGCCGCGTCATAAAGAAAGACAGCCCCCTTGGAGCAGTCTGCGGGCGCGTCTGCCCACAGGAAAGGCAGTGCGAGGCCAAGTGCGTCCTTGGTGTAAAGGGCCAATCGGTTTCCATTGGCCGCTTAGAGCGCTACGCCTCAGACGTGGCGTTAGGGAAAGAAGCGCTTGCCGTCAGCGCAAAGACTGGCAAAAAGGCGGCAATAGTGGGCGCAGGGCCTGCAGGGCTGACGGCGGCGGGCGACCTGGCTAGGCTGGGACACGAAGTGGTAGTCTATGACGGACTCTCCCACGCTGGCGGCGTTTTGCGCTATGGCATCCCAGAGTTCCGCCTGCCCAATTCGATTGTAGAAGCCGAAGTGCAGACACTAAAAAGCGCAGGGGTGGTATTTGTAATGAACGCCCTAGTGGGGCGCTCGCGCTCCTTAGCTGATCTCAGGCGTGATTTTGATTCTGTGTTCTTGGGGACAGGTGCTGGGCTGCCAAAGCTCTTGGGCGTACCCGGAGAGGACTTGAAGGGAGTCTATACGGCCAACGAATTTTTGACCCGCGTCAACCTGATGAGGGCAGACTTGTTCCCCGAGATGGGCACACCAGTCACGGTGGGGAAAAACGTCATCGTAGTCGGCTGCGGCAACACGGCTATGGACGCGGCCAGATGCTCGAAGCGCCTTGGCGCGGACGTAACCGTGGCTTACAGGCGCTCTGTGGCAGAGAGCACGGCCAGAAAAGAGGAACTTGAACACGCGATGGAAGAAGGCGTAATCTTTAGGTGGCTCACCACCCCCGTCACACTAATAGGTGACGACGGCAATTGGGTAAAGACAGCCGAATCTGCAATCATGGAGCTGACCGAGCCTGGCGAAGATGGAAGGCGCGGCGTGAGGGACACGGGCCAAAGGATAGCCCTTCCCTGCGACACACTGATAGTCGCGCTGGGCTGCGCCGTCAATCCCCTCTTGGCTCAAGAAGAAAAGGGGCTGCAAACGCAAAGAGGGGGAGTGCTAGTTGTCAACGACGCAACGGGCGAAACCAGCCTGCCAGGAGTATTCGCAGCGGGAGACGCCATCACTGGCGGGGCAACGGTCATCCTGGCTATGGGCCAAGCCAGAAGGGCGGCGGCAGCTATGCACGAGTACATGTGCAGGGGGTAGCGGAATGAACGCCCCGGATGCCCCGCGCCAGCGGTTTGGCATTGATGAAAAGAACAAAGCTAGGATTTCGCGGTACCTCAGCGAAGCAGTAACCGAAGGAGCCATCAAACCTTTCGAGAAGGACGCTCCGCCAAAAAGTATGAAATACCTGCCGTTTTGGGCAAAGATATAGTCGGAGAGGCATTAGCGGCATTAAGTTACGACGCTGATCGCCGGCCCGCATGCGGTGTGACGGAAGTCAATTGGCGTTTAGTTGATGCTCAAACTCCGTTCCGACCCCAAATCTTCCCAATTCCCTTGTTTTTCAAGGAAATTTTTAGTTGACGGGCAGTTGATGATGCGCCATAGATCCGCCACCGCCGCCGCTTTGGTGCCAATCGAGGGTCAAATTTACCCGCCAGCATTGAGTACTATGCTGATCAATGATCCGCTTGCAATTTGTTGATACAGCAAAATAATACAAGCTTAGGGCAAACTGATTGAGAACCCGCCCAAGAATTTTTCCGAGTTTTGAAAATTCCGCTTGACGTGAGAGGGTGACGAGTGGTAATATCAGCGTTATCAAAGGGTCTGCGGAGTGGCGTGGCCTATCATGGCGGTTTGCAGACTGGGGACTGGGGGGCTGTATGGCGATAATTGACAGAGTGAAATTTGACGGACTGGCAACCCGTGACTGGCTGATCTACAAGCATCCCTCGGAAAATTTGGTGATAGGTACACAACTGATCGTTGCCGAAGGACAGGTTGCGGTGTTTCTGAAAGGCGGCCAAATATGCGACATATTCACCCCAGGCACACATACGTTGAGTACGCAAAACTTGCCAATATTACAGAGAGTTTTAAATATTCCATTTGGTGGGCAAACACCATTTACAGCCGAAATTTTTTATCTCAACACGGTGACAAAACTTAATTTGAATTGGGGGACGAGCGACCCCATCTCTATAGTTGACCCCAAATATTCAACGCGCCTTCGCATCCGCGCCTTTGGGCAAGTAGGGCTGAAGCTTCGCGATTATTCTATTTTCATGCGCGAATTGATTGGCACAATGCAGCAATCTGAATTGGTGAGCTTCGACAAGCTGTCGCAATTTTTTCGGGGCATCATAGTGCAGCGTATCAAGGTGGTAATTGCCGACATAATAGTCAACCAAAAAATTTCTGCGCTCGAAATTACGCCAAAGCTCGAAGAAATTTCAGAACTCACACATTCAAGGATTAAAAGCACTATTGATCGCTATGGCTTGAACGTTGTGAATTTCTTTATTCAGTCAATCAACTTCCCAGATGAAGATTTTGATGCCATAGATTCGGTACTCCACAAGCGCGCCGAGTTTGAACTCATCGGCGATTCGCGCTATGCAACCGCTAGGACATTTGACGTATATGAAGCAGCGGCAAGCAACACCTCTGGAGTTGCCGGGGCTTTTGTTGCCGGCGGCGTTGGCCTTGGTGCCGGAATGGCCCTTGGAGGCCAAATGCCGCAAGTAATGGCAAATACAGCCCCTAGTGGAATCATTTGCCCAAGTTGCAACACAAACAATCTCGCGGGTGCCAAGTTTTGCGTGAATTGCGGGAAAGATTTGCAGGCCCGTGCAAAAATGACAATTTGCCCATTCTGTTCTTCAGAGATACAAGATGGTATAAAATTTTGCAGCAGTTGCGGCAAAAACCTTGAACCCCAAAAATGCCCTAGTTGCGGAGCCACGCTTTCGCCAGGTGCAAAATTCTGTGTTGAATGCGGCAAGGAGACAACGAGATGAATAATCAACGCGAGCGTTTCCCAATCATTGCGTGTTTTTTAGCGTTGTGCTTTACTGCAGGCGTGTTGTATGTTTTATTTGAAGTACTATCCTTGTCGGAGATTCCCGGCGGCAAGGAGCGCATTGTTTTTTCGGCAATTAATTGCCTGATGCTCATTGGCTTGGCATCCCTTGGAGGCACGGTCAGGCGTTTGACAACCGTTGCCACTTTTATACAGCTTTGGTGTATCACAGTGCTTTACACGGTTTTCCAATTTGGGGCGGTGTTTATTAAAATAGATAATTTTCATGGCAAATTGTATGTCCTTTATCAGATGATCGTTTTATTCCTGTATCTGTGTGTCGCCTTGCCTGCACTGAGTATTTCGCATGGTAAAAATAATAACCAAAAGGAGAATTAGTTATGCCAGAACAAGCCAAATGTCCACAATGTGGTGCCGCTGTAGATCAGGCCGCCATAACCTGTAAATACTGCGGCGAGCCGTTGCCGCAACAGAGAATGGCACCTCCTACACCACAATACGCACAACCTCAGCCCCAAGTGGTTTATGTCCAGCACCCAGACAATTCCCAGCGACAATTAAATCCTATTGACCCGAGTTGGCCGGTCAAGAGCAAAGTAGCTGCTGGATTACTTGCGATCTTTTTAGGTGGCTTGGGTATTCACAAATTCTATCTTGGAAAAACTGGGGCTGGCGTTTTATATCTTCTGTTTTTTTGGACTTATGTCCCAGCTATCATTGGTTTCATTGAGGGAATAATATACTTATGCTCTAGTGACCACGATTTCCAAGTTAAAAATCGTGTCCGCATTGGGTAGGCAAAAATGTGACTATTCGCACTGATGGGTTCGGTTATACTCTGACAGAACCCGTCATTGACGCGTGATATGTTTGATAAGTTAATTTAGTTTTTCCCAAAGGGAGACCCCAATGAATCAAGCCGCCTCCACGCATGGAATTGGCCGCTTCACCAAACACATGATCATCGGTGCCATAGTCAGTGGTGTTGTTTGCTCGGTGCCCATTCTGAACTGTGCAAACTTTTTGTTCTGTCTTATGAACATGGGGGGCATTCTTCTAGCAATGTGGCTCTATTTCAAGGATTTCCCAGATGACACGCTGACAATCAACGAATCAATGCTGTTCGGTGCCATCGCTGGTGCGGGTGCGGGCTTGCTTGTGGGCATCCTTGGCATGATGAACATGGTCATAGTTTCGCTGACCAGTTTGATAATCAGAATTGCAGGTTATTGGCGGGTTATTGGCCTTGTTGCACCATCAGCTAAAGTGGGGTCGGTGTTCATGATTCCCGCTTGGGCGGTATTGTACGCTGGTTTTGGCCTATTGGCTTCATTCCTTGGGATGAAACTGTTCTTTAAGACGCGCCTCCGATAATCATAACACTACCTCATCTTGCCCAGTCGAATTCACCCCTGAACAACGGCATTACATAAATCAATAATTCATTTTGCCAAGCCATGCTGTACGGGTCTTAAACGCCCACAAGTATGATAAGATATGTATGGACAGTTTTTTAAAAGGAAACCCCAATGGATCAAGCCACTCCAGCCCAAGGATTTGGCCGTTTCATAAAGTAAATCATCATCGCTGCCGTGATCAGCGGCGTGATAAGCTCAATTCCCATTCTGCGTTGCATAATTTTCTTTTTCTGCATCCTCAACATGGCTGGTATAGTTTTAGCCCTGTGGCTGTACCTAAGGGCCTTCCCAGATGACACGCTGACGTTCAACGAATCGGTGGCGTTTGGAGCCATCTCGGGCGCGGGCGCTGGCCTGATTCGATTTGCCCTTGGCATTTTCGCCGACATGTTTTTTGGCGAGGCTTTGGCCGAACACATGCCTATATTCTTTAGCGCACACGCGCCCGCCCCATTCTTCGCCGCCTATGGCTCAACTGGATCAATATCAATCGTTAGACTACTTGTTGCGGTGGCCGTATTTGCAGCATTTGGCCTATCGGGTTCGTTCCTTGGAATGCAGTCGTTTTTCAAATCCCGCATTCGCAAGGCTTGAGCTTGGCACCTGTGGCTCATTCATCGAACTCCCTCTCGTCAATAGCCTTTCCCAAAAACAATGACCCGCAAACACAGTTTTTCAGAAAACTGCAAAATAATATCCCACCCCCCTTGACTTTTCATCCCAACTGATGGAAAATTTTTTCGTGGGATACGCCTCTAGGCAACCCATTGTCCAAGTTCGCTTGCAACTGTTAGCTCATTGAAAGGAGAAACAATTATGGCTTTTTGTCAAGGCTGTGGAACGCCTATCCAGCAAACAGACGCCGTGTGTCCCAATTGCGGGATGGCGATTGCGAATCAGATTCAACAAGGAATGCCATCCGATAAGCAGGTTATCGTCCATGTTCAAGCGGCAGCAGTCCCAGCGCCTCCAGGGAGGGGCTTGTCCATCGCTTCTTTAGTGCTTGGCATTATTGTATCAGTCGATACTTTAACTATAATAGTTGAAACTGCAACCATAATTGGTATTCCCGTAGCCTTTTGTTCCAGTTTATTTGCTATTCCTGTAGCTATAGTTGGTCTAATTTTGGGCATAATTGGGAAAAATAAACTCAAAGCTGCCGGAGCTCCGTTTGGAATGGCCACCGCAGGCATCGTTATGAACACCATTCTATTAGCCATTGTGGCAATAATAATGGTTATTATGGGTATTTTAGGGGCAGGAATTGCCAGCTCCACGCCGCGCTATAGGTTCTAGCGGAGTCCCGAAAACAGCTGCAAATCGCCGACCAGCAATGCCCGCTCATCCTCTGTGTATATTGTGACGGTTTGGTTTATCATGGCTATCACGCTAGGGTGGCACTACTTCTTTCATGGTTTGGATAAAACCATCATCCTCAAGGAGATACATCAAGGCTCTACCTCGCACAACTTTATGGCTGAATTGCTCAGTCGCTTGCCCCATGTGTGATAGAATTTAGTAGACAGTTTTTTCAAAGGAACCCCCAATGGACCAAGCCACTCCAACCCAAGGATTTGGCCGTTTCATAAAGTACATCTTCATCGCTGCCGTGATCAGCGGCATCGTTTCCTCGGTGCCTGTTCTGTGCTGCGCAAACTTCCTGTTCTGCTTTTTGAACATGGGTGGCATCCTTCTCGCACTGTGGCTCTATTTCAATGCCTTCCCCGATGACACGCTGACAACCAACGAATCAATGCTATTCGGGGCCTTTGCTGGCGCTGGCGCGGGCATGATTGCGGGCATCCTTGGCATGATAAACATGGTCTTAGTTCCGGAGCTGGTCCATCTGATAACAAGAATCATTGGCCCTTGGAAGCCCATTGACCTCGCCACAGCTCCAGTCGAAGTTGGAATTGTGACGGCCGTTATGATTCCCGTCTGGGTGGTATTGTATGCTGGCTTTGGCCTATTGGCCTCGTCTCTCGGGATGAGCATCTTCTTCAAGTCGCGCCTCCGCAACTCCTGACGCAGCCGCATCTTGCCAAGTGGAATTCAGCCATGAACAACGGCATTACATAAATCAATAATTCATTTTGCCAAGCCACGCTGTTTGGGCATTGAACGCTCACAAGAGTGGTAAGGTATGTACGGACAGTTTTTTCTAAGGAGTCCTCAGTGAACCAAGCCGTCCCCGCCCAAGGAATTGGCCGCTTCACCAAGTACATGATCGTCGGCGCCGTGATAAGCGGCGTGATAAGCTCAATTCCCATTCTGCGTTGCATAAATATTTTTTTCTGCATCCTCAACATGGCTGGTATAGTTTTAGCCCTGTGGCTGTACCTAAGGGCCTTCCCAGACGACACGCTGACGTTCAACGAATCGGTGGCGTTTGGGGCCATCTCGGGCGCGGGCGCTGGCCTGATTCGATTTGCCCTTGGCATTTTCGCCGACATGTTTTTTGGCGAGGCTTTGGCCGAACACATGCCTATATTCTTTAGCGCACA
>Ga0268262_10003685_pt1 | contig 16403 bp, 13 predicted proteins | sample TergutNc150P3_FD_190354 | JGI IMG/M metagenome (GOLD analysis project Ga0268262, IMG submission 190354) | Nasutitermes corniger P3 segment gut microbial community from laboratory colony in Florida, USA - Nc150 P3 (SPAdes) (version 2) | ecosystem: Host-associated > Arthropoda: Insects >... | reverse complement strand
ATCGCCGTTGAACCTTATGACTCGGCGGTGCTGTCGGGCAATCCGCCTGCCCCCCACAAAATACAGGGCATAGGAGCGGGATTTGTTCCGCCTGTTTTGAATACCAAAATTATCGATGAGATATACAAAGTAAGAAACGAGGAAGCGTTTGAAACTTCCCAATATTTGGCTAGAACGGAAGGTTTGCTTGTGGGCATATCGTCGGGAGCGGCGGCTTTCGCCGGAACGCAGATAGCGAAGCGTCCCGAATTCAAAGGAAAAATTGTCGTTACCATTCTGCCGGACACAGGAGAGAGATACCTTTCCACCGCTTTGTACGACAGTCTTGAAAGAAAATAATGGAGGAAATTAATTGAGTACATTTATTGACAGACCGCGTTATGCTTGTTCTATGGGCGGCGCTCTTGCGACATTAAGAGCGATACCAAGAGCGATACCGATTATACACGCCTCGGCGGGATGCGGACAAAATCTTTACATAGCTTACAGTAACGGCGGAGCATATCTCGGCGGCGGATACTGCGGAGGCAACGCTATTCCAAGCAGTAACGTAATTGAGCGTGACATTGTATTCGGCGGCGAGGACAGATTACGAGAACAAATAAAAACTACCCTTGAAATTATGGACGGCGATTTATATATCGTTCTTTCAGGCTGTATGGTGGAAATGATAGGCGACGATCTTGACGCTGTTGTTTGCGAATTCGCGGAAGAAGAAAAACAAGTCTTTGCCGTGCATACTCCAAGTTTTAGAGGAAACTCCTATTTGGGCTACGATCTTGTATTAAGCGGACTTGTAAAAAAATATATTACCAAACAAGCAAATAAAAAAGCGCTCAAGGTTAATGTACTGGGGCTTGTTCCGTCTTTGGATGTGTTTTGGGAAGGCAACTTAAAAGAAATAAAACGCCTGCTTACCCGTCTTGGACTGGAAGTTAATACCTTTTTCGGCGAAGGCGAAACTCTGGCGGATATAAAAAACTCAGGCGACGCTTCACTTAACATTGTGCTGTCCGGCGTGTACGGCGTGCAGACTGCGGAACTTTTTCAGGAACTGCATGACATTCCCTACATAACAACGGATTTGCCCATAGGCGCGCACGCCACGGAAGATTTCCTAAAAGCCGTAGCCGCCAAATTGAATATTAAAGCGGACGTTACAAATGAAGTGATAAAGAGCGAGAAAAAATTGTTTTACAGTTACATGGAACGTGTCGCGGACATTTACAACGACATTGATCTGCAAAGGTACGCAATTATCATAGGAGACAGCAATTACGCTCCGGCTTTCACAAGGTTTTTATCCGACGAGCTTGGCTGGCTTCCCGAATTGACGGTTGTAACTGATATGCTCGAAGACGCGCAAAAAGAAAAAATCGTATCGGGACTGAACGGATTAAAGTCCGGCTTAAAGGCAAATGTAAAGTTCGATTTACATACGTCATCGGTAAAAAAATATATCGCTGAAGTTTGGGAACGTAATCGCAACGAAAGATATTACGACTCAATGTCTCCGGCGTTTCTTATCGGCAGTGTGTTCGACAGAGACTTGGCGGCGCAATTCAATTTCCCGCTGTTAACGGTTTCGTTTCCGGTAACAAACAGGGTTGTAATGAATTCCGCCTATGCGGGAATAAACGGCGGCTTGCGGCTTACGGAAGACATCCTAAGCATACTGGTCGCGGGAAGATAGGAAATGGAGGTTAAATCATGAACTACTTAAACGCTAAATCAGCCCCGGCAAGGGAAGATCGTCATAAAACAAATATCGCCCTTGGAGGAACTGCGGCAAAATTGAAAGGTTGTCTGCAAAAGGACTGCTTCGGAAAAGAAGGATGTCTTAATCTTTCACGAAGGAGCTTTACACAGACGCACGGCTGTCAGTTTACGTTAAGCCTCGCTATCTTAAACACGATCCGCAATGCGGTCATCGTTATGCACGCTCCTGTCGGCTGCGGTATTTGCAGTATCGGAAACGTGGGCGTGAATAAATCATACAAGCAACTGCGAGACCCTAGCGCCGAAGGCGTTATATGGCTCAGCACTAACCTCGATGAGTCCGATGTAATCGGCGGCGGAGAGAAAAAACTGCGCGAGGCTGTTCTATACGCCGACAGGGAATTAAGACCCGACACAATAATTGTCGCCAACGGATGCGTTCCCGCTCTTATCGGCGACGATGTTGACAGCATACTGTCTGATTTACAGGAACAAACTGCGGCGATTATAGTGCCCGTCCACTGCGAAGGGTTTAAAACAAAAGTCATGGCGACAGCTTACGACGCTGTCTACCACGGTATCCTGAAAAACTATATGCGTAACCCCAACCGTGAAAAATATCTGGTTGACCGTGATCTTGAAGAAATGGAACGGCAGTACAGGATAAGCAGGAATGTAAATGTTCTTAACGTGGGTTCAATGAGCAGACCCGACGAGGTTGAGCTTGAAAGAATACTCACGGGCATAGGACTGAACGTCCGCTTTATTCCCTGCTACGCAGAGCCTGAAGATTTCTCCTACTCTCTTGAGACTTCACTCAATGTAAGTATCTGCGGCACTCACGATGACTACTTTGTTGAACATCTTAAAGAGAAGTACAATATTCCGTTCCTTATCGATACAATTCCGATTGGCAGAAAAAACACAGACCGCTGGGTTTTGAAAATAGCCAAGCACTTCGACCTTGAAAAAGAAGCGCAAAGGTATATCGATAACGAAAATAAAATACTTGACGCAAGCCTTGAAAAATTCCGCGCCGCTTTAAAAGGGAAGAAAGTTTTTATAGCCGGCGGAGAGGTTCGCATTTTAGCGACAGCGGAAATTATTCAAGATTTGGGAATGGAAGTGCTGGGGTTAAAACTGCACCACTTTGATCAATTTGTTGAGCCGATCTTCGAAGCGCTTGAAAACATAGACAATGTAGTCGTAGGAGTCGCTACCAATCAGCCGTTTGAGCAATCGAACTTGATAAACCGCCTTAAACCCGACGTGTTAATTACGCACACGGGCGGAAACAATATAGCGGCGAAACACGGACTGCCGTTGTTCCCGTTGTTTGGTCCTTCGTACAATTACATGGGATACTCAGGTGTCTTTGAAGTGGCAAGACGGCTGAACCGTGTTTTAAGGAACAATCAGTTCAATAAAAACCTTGCGGAAAATACCGACTTGCCGTTCAAAAAAGAATGGTACGCCAAAGACCCGTTCTCGTACATAAAGGAGTAATATGTGTTGTTACTAAAAAGATTTCTGCCATTAATAAGCGCGGCGGCTGCCCTGTCGGTTCATCTGTTGGTTCCAAACAGCCCCAAGTTTTTTGAAAAACCTCTGCCCTACCTTACGTTTATTTTATACGCGGCAGGTATAGCGTTTGCGGTTTGTATCGCTGTTTCGTTTTTTAAAAAAGATTTCGGTGAAAAATATACGTACATCGCCCCCTTCTACGCGGCGGCTTTACTCTTCATCAATATTTACAATCTGGTTACATTAAAATTGATGCTCATTCCGTCAATTTATTTTCCCTGCTTGGATAAAATATTGAATGTTTTTGTAAAAGAGAAACTCTTTTTACTGACATGTCTCGCGCACTCGGCTAGGCTTTTATTCCTCGGTTTCAGCATCGGTCTTATTTGCGGACTGACAACCGGAATACTTGTCGGCTGGAGCAAACATTGGAATTACTGGGTTACCCCCTTCATTAAAATTGTCGGTCCCATTCCGTCAACAGCGTGGATACCCATTGCCCTTGTCTGCTTTCCAAGTACAAGACAGGCAAGCGTCTTTTTAATTGCGCTCGCCGTATGGTTTCCCATCACCGTACTTACAAGCTCAGGCATATCAAATGTAAAGAACGCCTACTTTGAAGTAGCCAGTACTCTCGGCGCAAGCACGTTTCAAAAAATATTTAAGATTGCCTTGCCGGACGCAATGCCGAGTATTTTCATCGGCGTCTTCAGCGGCACGTGCGCCTCGTTCCTTACTCTCATGACCGCCGAAATGCTCGGAGTAAAATTCGGGATTGGTTGGTATATTAACTGGCAGAGGGAAGTTTTAGCGTACGCCAATGTATACGCGGGGCTTATTACAATTGCCGTCAGTTTCTCACTTATCATAACCGCTCTGTTCAAAGTCCGTGACAGTTTATTGGGTTGGCAGAAAGGAGTGATAAAATGGTAGGAACAATACACGCTGAAAATTTGCGAAAGACATTCGTCCAGCCGAACGGACAGAGCGTTACCGTTTTGAATAATGTTAATGTCGAAATTAAGGCGGGAGAATTTATTTCTCTTATCGGTCCTTCAGGCTGCGGAAAATCAACTTTCCTGCGGACGGTTGCCGGTCTTATCGTCTCGGACGAAGGGAAGATAACTCTTGACGGCGATGTAATAAACAAACCCGGCTATGACAGGGGACTTGTGTTTCAAGACCCTACTCTATTCCCGTGGCTGTCTATTTATGAAAATGTGGCGTTCGGGTTAAAGACTCGCAATATCTTTAAAGATAAAAAGAGCGACGTGGATCACTTTATAAAACTTGTGGGTCTTAACGGGTTTGAAAAATCGTACCCTCATCAGTTGTCGGGAGGCATGGCGCAAAGGGCAGCGCTCGCAAGGGCGCTTGTAAATCACCCGAAAGTTCTTCTGCTTGACGAACCGTTCGGCGCTCTTGACGCTTTTACCAGAATGAATATGCAGGACGAGCTTATCAATATTTGGAAGGAACGGGGAACCACGACGATAATGGTAACGCACGATGTTGACGAGGCGATATACCTAAGCGACAGAATTTTTGTAATGTCAGCCCGCCCCGCAAAAATAGAAAGCGTTATTGAAGTACAGCAAGGTCGTCCGCGAGGAAGAGACCTACCCGACTTTCTTCATCTGCGGGCGAAGATACTGCAGATTCTGCATTTTGCCGGAAAGCATGAGGAAATACAGTACTATTTGTAATTTTTTATATACGGATTGTTAATCTGTAAAAAAATATTTTAAGGAGTTGTTTATGAAAAAGGTATCAGTTGTTTTAGTCGTATCTTTGGTTATTGTTGTATTGCTTGGCTCTTGCAAGAAAAAGAGCGATGATTTTGTTTTGAATATCGGATACGGGGGCAGTTTGTGCGAAGCGCCCATACATATCGCTTATGAAAACGGCTATTTTGAAGAAGAAGGTTTAAAGATAGAACTTATTAAACTGGCTTCCGGCACTGCGTTTGACGCTCTTACAGCGGGACGCATCGACGCTTGTTTCGCTCTGCTTGCGGCTATTATACCTCCGCTCTCCAACGGACTGCCGGCGAAAATAACATCCGGTGTTCATACAGGGTGCGATGTAACTTTGGTAAAACCAAATTCCGGTATTAAGAAACCGGAGGATTTAAGAGGCAAAAAAGTCGGCATCCCAAGTATGACGGCAAGCCCCGCTGTTTTTACAAAACGCGTTCTCGCCGACCACGGAGTTGACATTCGAGCGGAATCTTCCGAAGTTGAGTTTATTATTTACAATCAAACGGACTTACCCCTTATTCTTAAAAACGGAGACGTAGACGCTATAGCATTGAACGAACCCTTGTCTTCGATAGCCGCTAATGAATACGGATATGTCGCCCTGATGGACTCGGCGCTCGACAAACCGTACGGGGAGCAATACTGCTGCGTAACTTACGTGAGCGACAGACTTGTAGAAAAACACAAAGACATTGCGGAAAAATATACCCGTGCGGTACAAAGGGCAAGCGCATACGTTAACGGGCATCAAGATGAAGTAACGGCTCTTCAGGTTGATAAAAAATATGTAGCCGGAGACCCAATTGTAAACGCAAAAGTTCTTAAAAAGTTTAATTATATCCCGTCTGTTGACGGCGCGTATAAACAATTTACTTTATTGGCGCCTCAGCTTCAGCAAATCGGTATGGTTTCAAAGGACATTGATGTCAATGTTCTTCAAAAGAACAGCTTTGTGTTCTTTAAGGGATTAGATGAACAATACAAATAAAACTTACCGTATCGCTGCCGCAAGCACCGACGGAAAAACAATTAACGAGCACTTTGGAAAAGCCTCTTCTTTTCTTATTTATGATATAGGAAAAGAAGCGCCGGTTTTTATTGAAAAGCGGAATGTAACGCCGTTAAACTGCGAGAGCGAGCATACCGAAGAAAATTTGGCGTCAAATGTTGAGGCGTTAAAAGATTGCACTGCGATAGTCACGGTAAAAATCGGCGGTCCTGTAAGACGGATATTTGAAATAAACGGTATATCCATTTTTGAAAAAACTGATACAATTGATAATGCGCTGTCAAAATTGGCGGCGTATTATACAAAGACAGGAGGCAATTAAATGAAAACCGTATTTGATTTTCTTAAAAAGACCGGTACTTACTACCTTGCTACGGTAGAAGGAAAACAACCTAGGGTCAGACCTTTCGGCACTATCAACTTGTTTGAGGACAAACTTTACATTCAAAGCGGCAGAAAGAAAGATGTTGCAAAACAAATAAAATCCAACCCAAAGGTCGAGCTTTCGGCTTTTGACGGAGAGACATGGATACGTGTCGCCGCCACGCTTGTGGAGGACAAACGCCCCGAACCGCAAGAAAGTCTGTTTCAAGCCTATCCTCAGCTTCGTGAAAGATACGGCGACGGGAGCAGTATTGTCTATTATCTAAAAAACGCAACCGCTGTTTTTTCCTCTTTCAAAGGTGAGCCAAAAGTAGTAAAGTTCTAATTAATGAAGATAAGCGATTTACTGAGCGCCGGCAAGGTTACCGTTTCGTGCGAGTTGTTTCCGCCTAAGCACGGTTCGGGTCTTGTCGGAGCCCAAAACATTGTACGCCAAACCGCCGCTCTGCGCCCCTCGTTCATAAGTATAACTTACGGAGCGGGAGGCGGAACGAGCGAACATACGGTAAGCCTTGCCGAAGAAGCGCAGAAGCAGGGAGTTCCCGCTCTTGCCCACTTAACCTGCGTCTCCTCGGATCGTAAAACTATAAAAGAAGTTTTATCGAAACTTTCCGACGCTAATATAAAAAACATTCTTGCTCTGCGAGGGGACATTCCCGAAGGACAGCCGTTCCCGACCAACGCTCAGTATCATCATGCCTGCGATTTAATGAAAGAGATTAAAGACTCAGGCGATTTTTGCATAGGCGGCGCTTGCTACCCCGAAGGACATCCCGAATCGGAAAACCTTGATAAGGATATTGAAAGCCTAAAAATAAAAGTTGATTGCGGATGCAGTTTTTTTACAACGCAAATGTTTTTTGATAACAACATACTTTACAATTTTTTATTCCGTCTTTTACATCATAAAATTGACGTGCCTGTAATCGCCGGAATTATGCCCGTAATAAACGGACAGCAGATCACCCGCATCTGCAAACTTTCCGGCACGGTTCTGCCGCCTCGTTTCCGCGCGATTGTGGACAAATTTTCAAACAACAGCGCCGCCATGCAGCAGGCGGGCATTGCCTACGCTACCGAGCAAATTATCGATCTTGTGGCGAACGATGTCCGTAATATCCATATCTATACCATGAACAAACCGGACATCGCCGGAAAAATCATGAATAATCTGTCGGAAATTTTTAAATAAAATGGAAGCGAATTTTCAAAAAGAAGTTTTACGCTATCTGGGCTATCACGGAACGGACGCCGGTGAACAAATTGCGGCGCAAATAAAGCAAGTTTCCGAAGAGACGGCGGCGGCTTTGAACGCGAAAAATGTTTTCGGCATTTGGGATTGCCATGCGGAAGCGGATACGGTCTCTCTCGGCGAGGTTAAAATAAAAAGCCAAAATCTTGCCCGCCATTTGAACGGCTGTAACAAAGCGGTTATATTTGCCGCAACTCTTGGGACGGAAGCGGACACACTCATACGCAAATACAGCGCAATGGACATGGAAAAAGCGTTAATAGCCCAAGCCGTCTGCGCCGTAATGATTGAAGATTACTGCGATACCGTAGTTTGCCAAGCCGCCCAAAGCCCCCTGCTGAAAGACTTATACCCCGTTGCCCGATTCAGTCCGGGTTACGGCGATTTTGATATCAGTTGGCAGAAAGATGTGCTAAAATTATTAGACTGTGAAAAGCAAATAGCGCTTACGCTCACAGACGGGTATATGCTGATACCTTCAAAGTCGGTTACGGCAATTGTCGGCTTCGGTAAAGAAAGAGCGGAAGGCGAAGAGGAAAAACGCGTTGTGTGCTTTTGCACAAACTGCGCAAACACACAATGTACTTACAGGAAGGAAAAGTAATGGATTTTTTACAGCGGCTTAAAAATGAGCGTTTATTTTTTGACGGAGCGATGGGCACTATGCTTCAGGATGAACTTGCGCCCGGTGAATCGCCCGTCCTTCTAAACATAAAAAAACCCGACAACGTTCTGAATGTACACAAAGAATACATCGGCGCGGGGTGTCATATTTTAAAAACAAATACATTCGGAGCGAACAGACTGTCTCTTTCGGATTCTGGTTATTCTGTAAACCAAGTAATAACAGCGGCGGTTACTCTGGCGAAAAAAGCCGCAAGCGGTACGGACGCTTTTGCAGCGTTGGACATCGGTCCTACCGGAAGACTGCTTGCTCCTTTTGGGGATTTGGATTTTGAAAAAGCTGTCGATATATTTTCCGAAATGATAAAAACAGGAGCGCAGAACGGAGCGGATATTATCTTAATTGAGACAATGAACGACACTTACGAAATTAAAGCGGCAATGCTTGCGGCAAAAGAAAATTGCAACCTGCCGATTCTTGTTACCTTTACCCCCGACGCTTCCGGCAGACTCCTAAACGGCGCGGATATTCAAACGGCAGTCTGTCTTATTGAAAGTCTTGGAGCGGCGGCTGTCGGGTTTAATTGCGGCTTTGGTCCTAAGCAATTAAAATCCCTGCTTCCCGAATTAATCCGCCACAGCAGTATTCCCGTCATTGTAAACCCCAACGCAGGGATACCGGAAAGGATAAACGGAAAAACTAAATACAGTTTACAGCCGCAAGAGTTCGCCGCGGAAATGGCGGATCTCGCGCCTGAAGCGCAGATAATCGGCGGCTGCTGCGGCACTACTCCCGAACACATAGCCGCCGCCGTGCGTGAGTGTAAAAATATCCCTATCTTCCCCGCAGCGCAAAAAGATGTTACGGCGGTTTGCTCATACGGAGAAACAGTCGTCTTCGGCGGCAAGACTGTCATCATCGGGGAACGGCTTAACCCGACAGGCAAACCGCGCATGAAGAAAGCGCTCATAGAAGGCGACATGAATTTTTTATACCGAGAGGGTCTTCTGCAAACGGAACACGGCGCGCAAATACTCGACGTGAACGTGGGACTTCCCGATATTAACGAAGAAGAAACGCTCGCCAAACTTGTACACGGTTTACAGAGCGTAACCAAAGTCCCCTTACAAATTGATACCGCAAACGCGAAAGCCGCTGAAAAAGCCCTAAGAATTTACAACGGCAAACCGCTCTTGAATTCGGTAAACGGAAAAAAAGAATCCCTTGACGCTATCCTCCCCCTTGTAAAAAAATACGGCGCCGCCGTTATCGCTCTGTGCCTTGACGACGGCGGCATCCCTGAAACCGTAGAGGGGCGTGTAAAAATCGCCGAAAAAATTATCGCCGCCGCCGCCGAGTACGGTATTCCAAAAAAAGACATAATCGTTGACGCCCTTACCATGACGATAAGTACAGGCGCTGACAACGCCCGAATTACCCTTGATACTGTTGAATATCTGCGGCGTAAAATAGGAGTACATACGGCTCTGGGCGTTTCCAATGTTTCATTCGGGCTTCCCGGCAGGGAAAGCGTTAACGCCGCATTCTTTTCCCTCGCCATGAGAGCCGGTCTTAGCGCCGGAATTGTCAACCCGATGAACAATGCGATAATGGACGCTGTATATGTGTATCAGGCGATAAGCGGCGCTGATGAAAATTGCGAAGACTACATCGCCCGCTTTTCAAGTCAGGAGCAAACGGCGGCGGCAACGGCGAAAGAGCCGGCGCAGCAAGTAAGTTTACAGGAAGCGATTTTCAGCGGTCTTAAGGAACAAGCGGCAAAAACTGCGGCTGTTATGAGCGAAAAAACACCGCCTATGGAAATTATCAATGGGCATTTAATTCCGGCGTTGGACAGGGCGGGGAAAGATTTTGAAAGCCAGAAAATATTTTTGCCGCAGTTGTTAATGAGCGCCGAAGCCGCAAAAGCGGCGTTTGAAGCTCTTGCGGCGAAAATGTCAAAACAGGGCGGCGCGCGGCAGAAGCGGGGAAAAATTATAGTGGCAACCGTAAAAGGCGACGTACATGACATAGGCAAGAACATCGTAAAAACACTGCTTGAAAACTACAATTTTGAAGTTATCGATCTTGGTAAAAACGTAGAGCCGTCTATTGTGCTGGACGCCGTATTAAAAGAAAAAATAACGCTTGTGGGCTTAAGCGCTTTAATGACCACCACAGTAATTTATATGGAAGAAACTATCAAATTAATAAAAGGAAAAGCGCCGGACTGCCGTATTATGGTAGGCGGAGCTGTATTAACGGAAAGCTACGCAAAAAAAATCGGAGCGGATTTTTACGCTAAGGACGCTATAAGTTCCGTCCGTTACGCCGAATCTTCGTTTTAAATGTAATATTCGTCAGCGCCCGCTGATTGGAAATCACGCAAAATATCTTCGAGTGTAATGCCGTCAAGGTACTTATTTATCGCTTTTTCAAGACCCTGCCATACGGGCAGAGTTTTACATTCTTTCATTTGATCGCATTGAATCGGGTTATCTTCCAAACATGAAACAGGAGACAGTCCGCCTTCGGTTATCCTTAAAATCTGCCCAACCGTATATTTATCGGGTTCTTTCGCGAGCATATAACCGCCCTTGTTGCCTCGGTTGGTGCGTAAAATATCGGGACGGCTTAAAAGGGTAACAATCTGCTCAAGGTACTTTTTGGAAATACCCTGCCTCTCTGAAATATCCTTTAATGGTATAAAACCGTCATTTTTATGTTCCGCCAAGTCTAACAGCATGCGAAGCGAATACCGTCCTTTTGTCGATATTTTCATATACCCCACTTTACCATAGATTTACTATGCTTTCAAGCCTTTTTATAGGGTATTGACTTTCAGATGTCCTGAATACTTTCTGAAAAATCGTACCTTAAAACCATATCCTATTTTTCTTGCCGATTAATAGAAATAATACTATTTTATTATTATAACCTAACGAAAAATTTTATAATAAAGGAGAAATATCATGAAAAGCTTAAAATGGAAATTTCTCATATTTTTCGCGACTGTAGGACTTATTATTTCGCTGTTAATGTATATTCCTTATGCAAAATATATTAAAGATACTTACTACAATAATTTAAGCCATATACTGGAAACAGAAGAAAGATGTTACCCGGAATTGACAACTCCCGACGAACTGATAAAAGAAGGAATAGAAGGATCAGATAATTACTGGAGAATTGTTCATAATCTGTTTGAAATGCAGGAAAGTTTTAATTTGGCATATATCTATTATTTGATTCCCGACGGCAATAATTTCCGGTTTTTATTTGACACTGATAAGGAATTATGGGAACTCCCATGGGAGGAACGTTTCTCCATTTATAAAGTTGATGATATGCCTATTTTCAGAGAAGTATTTAAAAGCGGCAAGTTTAGTATTACTCCAAAACCTTATACCGATGAGTGGGGTACTTTTATAACCGCTATTAGACCTATTTCTAACGGCGACAAAATTGTCGGGTTGTTAGCCGCAGATTATGAATTTTCAAACGTACAACATTCTCTGTTCGTGGCAAAAACGATACTTTGTATTTCCATTATCATTTCCATGCTTGGCGCTCTAATTTTATCTCTTACTATAACTAAACCAATAATAAAAGTGGCGAATACACTCAAAGATATTTCCGAAGGTGAAGGCGATCTTACCCGAATCATCACTATCAATTCAAAAGATGAAATAGGCGGTCTTGCAAATTACTTTAATTTTACAATGAAAAAAATCAGGAATTTGGTAGGAACAATAAAATATAAAATCAACGGACTTAATCACACCAGTTTTGAGCTTTCGGTAAATATGAGCAATACTTCTTCAGCCGTACAGCAGATTACATCCAATCTTGATAACATGAGAAACTTGATGATTAAGCAGGAAAAAGGGGCGAACGAAGCCGGCAGGGCGGTAGGCGATATAAAAGAAAATATTGATAACCTTAAAAAAATAATAGAACAACAAACCGAAAGCGTTAATATGTCGTCTTCCGCCATCGAAGAAATGACAGCTAACATTCACTCGGTAACGCAGACGCTGGAGGGAAACAGCAAAAATGTGGGAACTTTAACCGAAGCGTCTGAAAACGGCAAAACGGGTCTTCAGGAAGTAGCGCAGGAAATACAGGAAATAGCCCACGATTCCGAAGGACTTTTGCAAATAAACGCGGTTATGAATAATATCGCAAGCCAGACCAATTTGCTTTCTATGAATGCGGCTATTGAGGCGGCGCACGCAGGAGAATCGGGAAGAGGTTTTGCCGTTGTAGCCGATGAAATCCGCAAACTTGCAGAGTCGTCAAGTAAGCAGTCAAAGACCACTGCGGCAATGCTCAAAAAAATAAAAACGTCTATAGACAACATTACAAAATCCTCAAACGATGTGTTGGGACGTTTCGACGCTATAGACTCAAGCGTGAAGACAGTCGCCGTACATGAACAAAATATCCTGAACGCTATGGAAGAACAGGAAATAGGCGGAAAACAAATACTGGAATCCATAGGTCGTCTTAGAGATATAACCACTTCGGTTAAAAAAGGTTCTGACGACATGGCGGAATCGGGAAAAATTCTTGTTCAGGAAACAGATGAATTTATAAAAACAAGCAAAGAAACAGTAGAAGGCATGAATGAGATACTGGACGGCGTTAATCAGATAAATGATTCGGTGAACCATGTAAACGAAATGAGCCTTGAAAACAACCGAAACTTTGACGCGTTAAAACTTGAAACGGAAAAATTTAATGTTACTGACGGCGACGAAAAACAAAAAATTCTTATAGTAGACGACGACAGTATTCATCTTGAAATGGTAAATGAAGTATTAAAGAACGATTATGACATAACCACCGTTACTTCGGGCAAAGACGCTCTTGGCTTATTCTATCAGGGGCTTGTTCCCAATTTGATATTATTAGACTTGATAATGCCGGATATGGACGGATGGGATACTTACAAAAGGATAAAAGCTATAAGCACTTTACACGACACACCGATAGCGTTTTTAACAGCTTCAAGCGATCCTGCCGATATAGAACGGGCGCAGGAAATGGGAGCGATTGATTTTATCAAAAAGCCATACGACACGGACGATTTGATAAACAGAGTGAGAAAAATTCTCAGTCTTTGAGAATTTTCACCTTGGGGACAATGTTAGCTGACATTTTCAGTTACGAGACATAATTCAGGAGAATAATGATGAAAATTAATTTTAAACTTACGGCAGTTATGGTCGCTCTTGGCTTGTTCGCAATAGCCTCGGTCAGCATTACCCTGCTTATTCGTTCTAGGACAAGTATCATCGATCTTTCGGAACAATACGCCCTCAGCAAAGCTCATGATTCCGCCAACGATGTCACTAAATTTCTTGAATCATATTTTGATCAGATAGATACCATAGCTGATATAATGGAACAATATAAAAATATAACGCCCGCTAACCGTCGTAATATATTTAATATAGTACTTGAAGGTTTGGTGAACAAAAACGCCGAAATTACGGCGGCTTGGTGTGTATGGGAACCGGATATTTTGGAAGGCAATGACAGGCAGTTTATAGGAACAAGGGGAACAAGTCCCGGCGGACGTTTTTCCCCATACTATTACTGGGATAACGGAAATGTCAAATTAATCGCTCTGGATGACTTTGAAGACCCCGCATACCTCTTGGCGAGGGATTCCGGCATTCCGACAATTTTAGACCCGTACCAGTATGAGGTAAACGGTGAAACTATATTGATGACATCGCTTTGTATTCCTATACACAACGACGATCACAGCAAAGCAATAGGGGTTGTGGGTATAGACCTTCCCCTTAACAAGATTCAGGAAATATCGCAAACACAAAAACCTTTTCCCGATTCCATAACAGCGGTATTCAGCAATAACGGAGGAATTGCCGCCCACTTTGATCCAAGCCGTTTTGGAAAAAACGCTGCGGAAACCGAATCGGATATGACCGGTAAATATAAAGATGATTTTGTACAAGCTATCGAAAAGGGCGAGTTTTTTACTTTTTCCAATTATATAGCGGCAATAAAAGCAACAGTTAAAGTTTTCCTTATTCCGATTACTATCGGGGAAACGACAACTCCTTGGAGTTACGCTGTAGCCATTATGAGCAAAACGATAATGACTCCCGTTTATCAAATGCTTTATATAAGCATAGCGATAGGCGTCATTGTATTGCTCTTTTTGATTTTGGTCGCCGTATTCATGGCTCGCTCCATAAGCAAGCCGATAGTCAATGTAGCGTGGACGCTCAAAGACATATCCGAAGGCGAAGGCGATTTAACCAAGCGAATAGCGGTAAAATCCGAAGATGAAATAGGCGATCTTTCCAACTACTTCAACAAGACTATGGAAAAAATCAAAAACCTTATCGGGATAATCAAATATAAAATCAACGGTCTTAACCATACCAGTTTCGAGCTTTCCAACAATATGGGCAAAACATCGACAGCCGTAGAACAAATCAGTTCTCATCTTGATAACATGAAAAATCTCATGGTTAAGCAGGAAAAGGGAGCTAACGAGGCAGGTAAGGCGGTAGGCGATATTAAGGAAAACATTGACAGTCTTAAAAAAATGATAGAGGAACAGACTGAAAGCGTAAATATGTCGTCTTCCGCCATTGAGGAAATGACAGCTAACATTCATTCGGTAACTCAAACATTAATAAACAACAACAAGAATGTCGGCGCTTTAACGGAAGCGTCGGAGAACGGCAAAAACGGTCTTCAGTTGGTAGCGCAGGAAATACAAGGAATAGCCCGCGATTCCGAAGGGCTTCTGCAGATAAACTCGTTAATGAACAGTATAGCGAGCCAGACCAATTTGCTTTCGATGAATGCGGCGATTGAAGCGGCGCACGCCGGAGAATCGGGAAGAGGGTTTGCCGTTGTAGCCGATGAAATCCGCAAACTTGCCGAAACATCGGGACAGCAGTCTAAAACAACAGCGTTGATGCTTAAAAAAATAAAATCTTCTATAGACAACATTACCAAATCTTCCAATGACGTATTGAACCGTTTCGACGCTATAGACTCAGGCGTAAAAACGGTTTCGGAACATGAGCAGAATATCCGCAACGCTATGGAAGAACAGGAAATCGGCGGAAGGCAAATTCTGGAATCCATAAGCCGTCTTAAGGAAATAACAAACTCGGTTAAAAAAGGCTCTGACAACATGGCGGAATCGGGGAAAACTCTTGTTCAGGAGACGGAAGGATTTATAGAAACCAGTAAAGAAACAGTAGAAGGCATGAACGAGATACTAAAGGGCATCAACCAAATAAACGCTTCTATAAGCCAAGTTAACGAAATGAGTATAGAAAACAACCGTAATTTTGAGTCCTTAAAAAATGAAACGCAGAAATTTAACGATACTGTAGGCGACGAGAAGAAAAAAATTCTTATGGTTGACGACGACGCTATACACCTTGAAATGGTAAATGAAGTGCTAAAAAGAAATTATGACATAACCACCGTTACTTCGGGCAAAGACGCTCTTGGCTTATTCTATCAGGGGCTTGTTCCCAATTTGATATTATTAGACTTGATAATGCCGGATATGGACGGCTGGAATACATACGCCAGAATAAAGGCGATAAGCGCCTTGCATGACATCCCGATAGCGTTTTTCACGGTTTCAAACGATCCGGAAGATATAAAACACGCGCATGAAATGGGGGCGGTTGATTACATCAAAAAGCCTTATGACAAAGACGATCTTTTAAGCAGGATAGGGAAAATTCTCGTTAAAAAATAAATGAAAATCCCTCTTGACAAAAGAGAAAAAATCAGTCATTATATACCTAGTAATCCTATATGATTACTTTACTTTAGTTAAGAGGAGACCATTATGGCAAGAGTAGAGAAAATCACCGATCTTATCGGAAATACACCGATAGTCAAAGTTAACAAACTTAATGACAGCGGGGCGACTGTTTATGTAAAATTAGAGAGTTTTAACCCCCTTCATAGCGTTAAAGACCGCATTGCGTTGGCAATGATTGAAGCCGCCGAAAAGGAAGGAAAAATAAAGCAAGGAACGGTTATTATCGAGCCGACTAGCGGCAATACCGGTATAGGGCTTGCTTATGTGGCGGCGGTTAAGGGTTACAGAATAAT
>Ga0268262_10003684_pt1 | contig 16406 bp, 8 predicted proteins | sample TergutNc150P3_FD_190354 | JGI IMG/M metagenome (GOLD analysis project Ga0268262, IMG submission 190354) | Nasutitermes corniger P3 segment gut microbial community from laboratory colony in Florida, USA - Nc150 P3 (SPAdes) (version 2) | ecosystem: Host-associated > Arthropoda: Insects > Digestive... | reverse complement strand
AACTACATCATGTCGCCGTGTTTGGTTGGCACGGGCTTCTCGGCCACCACCAGTGCCCACATCCGCAGACGGCGGTTGGGCACGTCTGCCTGTATGGTGCGGTTCAAACTGCCGCCGTGTTTGGCGCGGGCCATCGTTGCAGGGTGCATTTCAAGCGGAAATCCAAGTGTCTCCATCTCTAGGTTCGCCCTGGCAAATGGGTCAGTCGGGCGCGGTCTAACGCCTTGGGGAACGCCGCCGAAAGCCGCCCAAGCCAGTCTCGTCCTGTCGCCGTCGGGCGTCCAGAGGTCAAAGGCGCCTGCGGAGGCAAGTGCCTGGCTGGTCTCAACGCCCAGCGGCACTCTGGACAGCAGGTCATCCATGCTTTCAAATTGTCCATTTGTCTCGCGCTCGTGCAGTAACGCCTCAATGTCGCTCTGCCACGCGCCCTTGACCGCCATCAGGCCAACGCGCAGTCCTTGCTCGCCTTCGGCGGAAAAGGCGTATTGGGATTTGTTGACGTCGGGACCCCTGACCACAAGCCTGTGCCGCCTGGCGTCGCCCAGATAGGCGATTGCGGGATAGAAACCCCCTTGGTTGGTAATCACGGAGGCAAAGAAGTGGGCGGGATGGTGCGCCTTTATCCACGCGCTCTCAAAGCTGACCTGCGCGTAGCTGGCGGAGTGGGGCTTGCAGAACGAGTAGCCCTGGAAGGTCTGGATCATTGACCAGACCTCGTCTATGACGTTTTGCGGGACGCCGTTTGATTGGCAGCCCTGGCGGAAGTTGGCCTCAAATTTTGGCAGGAGCCTGTGGCACTCATACTTCCCCAGCACCTTCCGCAGTTTGTCTGCCTCTGGGTGGCTCCATCCCGCCAGTGCCATGCCGACGCGCACCACGTCCTCTTGGTACACCAGCACCCCGTAGCTCTCCGACAGCAGGTCTGCCAGCACGGGATGGCTGGGCACGTATGCCTCCTCGCCGCGCAGACGCTTGACGTAGGTGTCAATCCAGGCGGACGCGGCCGGCCGGATTATCGAGGAATGAACGGTCAACGTCTCAAAGTCGCCCTTGCCTACTCTTTGCTGTAGTTGCCTGGTGGCCGGGCTTTCGACGTAGAACACACCAATGCTGTCGCCCTTTGCCAACAGCGCTTGGGTATCCGGGTCAGTTCTGGGGTTCCAGTGGTGGTCTCTCTCGTACCCAAGACCCACCAGCGCGTCACGAACCACGGCTAGGCTCCTGTTGCCAAGCAGGTCTATCTTGACCAGGCCGTAGTCCTCTGTGCCGTCCTTGTCCCATTGGGTAATTGATACGCCCTCCTTTGCAGGGGCAGGTTCAAAGGGGCAATGCTCCCACAGTGGGCCGGGCGTGATTATCGTGCCGCCGGGGTGTACGCCGAGCTGATGGAAGTGCCGTAGTATGCTCTGCGCCCGGGCTATCAGGGGCTTCCACGTTGGGTTCGCAGATGCCTCGTCAAGACCCCCGTCCCATCCTCTGACGTAACGGGCGAGCGTCTTTAGCTCCGATTCTGGCCTTCCGTGTGCCTGCGCGACACAGCGCAGGGCGGATTTTGGCTTGAAGAAATTGTGGTTGCTGACCATAGCCACGCGGTCGCGCCCGTGGGCTTCGAATACAGACTGGATGACTGCATCCCTTTCATCCCAGGCGAAGTCCACGTCAAGGTCGGGTGGGTCCTGCCTTGCCTCCGAAAGGAAGCGTTCAAACATGAGGTTGGTGGCCAACGGGTCAACATTGGTGATGCCAAGTGCATAGCTCACAATGCTTGCCGCGCCGCTGCCGCGTCCGCACGTCCGTGACACATTGGCCCTTTTCAGGATGTCGTCAACGGCAAGGAAATAGCCCGCGAAGCGCTTGCGCCTTATCAGGTCAAGCTCCTGGTCCAGACGCTCTTCTACCGCGGTCCCCTCCATGCCGCGCTTGGCTAGACCATTCCTTATGCGGTGTATCAGTTCCTCGTCTAGGTCGCCGTACTCGCCCACGGGCGTCGGCATTACCCACTTGCCCCAATGCGGCACCCATGATGTCGTGCGCTCCAGCAGCGCGTTGGTGGCACCTGCTATGCCATCGTCTGCCCAGGGGTAACGGGATTCCCAATCTGCACGGGGCACGGTGGCGTCGTAGGGCTTCCAGAGTGTTTCTGTGCGGCTAACAAGGTCGCAGGTGGCTATGGCGCGTTTGAGGCGGTGCAGTTCAAGGCCCTCCGCCGTTCTAAAGCGCAGCACCTGGGGGCAGATTACTGTAATGCCGCGCCTTCTGGCTTCCGCCGATTCCTGTCCGTTGCGCCTGTGGGCGAGTAGTGTTGGTGCTATTCCATGCTTCGCCAGCAGTTCCGCGCCAGGCATATCCATTGCGACAACGGCGCAGTCAACGCTCGGCAGTTCGGCTTCCCTGCCGTGCGCTAGGTCTGTCAGCAGGCGGCACACCTGTGCGTAGCCAGTGTCAGACCAAGGCATTGCGCCGAATTCACTCTCTTTCCAGTTGAATCGCGTGGCGATGAGGGGCTTGAGGCCGGCCTCTATTGCCGTGTCCCGCAACACGGGCCAGCCGTGCAGACCGTGGTTCCAAACGGCCACAGTGTCGTAGCCCATCTTCTTCGCAAGACTGACCGCTTGCCTGGAGGTGTAGATGCCCTCCCCAACGGCGTAGTCTGTGACAGTCAGCAGGAATGACATGTCAGACATCCTTTGTCATCGCGGACATCGCCCACCCAGGCAGTACTGGATGGTCTGGGAAGCGTTTGCGTAGTTTCGCCAGCGCGGGCTCTATGGCTTCCAGCTTTCGGCTGCCCTCCAGGAAGAGGCCCCTTGGCCGCCCTAGACCCCAGCCGATGACCGCCTCTAGGCGATGCACAACTATCCGCCTCTCGGATTCTGACTGGAAGGCGGCCTCGGCTATTCGTGCGATGTTCATTGGCGGCTCTGTCAGGTCCGTCTCGCTTGCCGTCCAGCGGTGGGTGGCGCCGTCCACGTCCCACCACTGGAGCCTGATTGCATGGGGGCTTCGCCTGTCCCTCCAGAGCTTGTCCAGCAGCCATTGTGCAAGGGGCACTTCATTTGGTACGGCGGGAGGCTCTATCCGCCACGAGTGCCGGCTTTCGCCAGGTTTGTCCGCCAGCATGGGCAGCTTGGGGCGATCCTCGCCGCGGGCGCACTGTAGCACCGCCTTTGCCTTGTCCTGCGCCATGAACTTGGACAGGGTGGCGACGGGCACGGGCTGTAGGTCGCGTATCTGGACAAGGCCCAGCCTGCGGAGCCACAGGAGCGTCTTTTCCTCCATGGAGGGCAGTATCTGTAGCGGATGGGGCGCAAGGTAGCTCGCCTCGTGGCCCTCCAAGACGGATTCTATGCCCCGCTCCTGCCTTGCGGCCAATTTGGCGGCGGTGCCGCTTCCTGACAGGCCGCCGTGGCCGCTCCATCCAAAGGAGCCTGACAGTTCGCGCAGTATCAGACTTGTTGCGTCTTTGGGATGGCCGTACAGACCCTGTGTGCCGTGCAGGTCCAGCAGTGCCTCGCCCATGTGTCCGAGCGCCCCCTGCGGTGTCCAGCGCGTGAGGAACTCGCCAAACTCAGTCTGCGCCTCCCACCAGACCTGCGGCGCGGGGTCAAGCACCTCCAGACCGCGGCAGCGGCGCAGGGCTGTGTCCATGGAGTCGCCCGCCCTTACGCCCTCTGTCCTTGCAAGGCGGTTCACAAGCCAGAGCGTGGGCGTTGCCCCGCTGGGCGACAGGAACGCCAGCGGCCGCCCAGAGAGCCGCCCGTCCCGCCCAACGGCGAGCTGAAACGGCAGTTCCGGAACCCAGAGCGACAGCATTGACCCTCCGCCCCGAAAAAAGGGGCAAAGGGCAGTATAGCGAAAAAAAGGCGAAAGCAGTATAGGTAGGAAAGTTGTTACAATCTCTCAAACCTCGAATTCCAGAACCTCGCGTTGGCTTGCGACATGCAGCTTCGCGGCGCTGCCAGCCCTGTTGATTGCGTCAGATACGGTCAGCCTGGCCTGCGCTGGGTCGTTGTTCCTCTCGCTTAGGTGGGCCAGCACAATGTGCCGCAGCGCGGGCGAAAGCACCCTTGCCAATAGTTCCGCACATGCGTCATTGCTCAGGTGCCCTGCACGGCTGAGTATGCGGATCTTGTCTTGCGGCCGGTAGGAGCCGTCCCGAAGCGTCATCACGTCGTGGTTGGCTTCCAGCACCAATACCTCCAAGTCGCTCGCATATTCGACCACCAGTTTCGTGACGTACCCCAAGTCCGTGATCACAGCCAACCTCACGCCATCCGCTTCGATCCGGTAGGCGACGGGGTCTATGGTGTCGTGTGAAATAGTAAACGGATGTAGCCGCCAGCCGTCCCAATCTATGGTAAGCCCAGCCTCAAGTGGAATCCACCGTGATTCAGGCGTATCTATCCCCTTGGCTATTTTGATTCCGTTCACTGTGCCGGGCGTCGCCAGTATCATCCAGTCGGTTCTCTTCAGGATCGCGTCAACCGCATGAATGTGGTCGCTGTGTTCGTGGGTGATGGCCACGCCGCGCACCTTGTCGGCACTCCAGCCGATGGATTCGAGCCTCTTCTCTATCTGGCGCAGCGAGATGCCAGCGTCAATGAGCAGGATCCTCTCCCCGTCGTTTATCGCGTGGCAGTTGCCCTTGGAGCCAGAAGCTAGTGATGCGTATCGCATGGGTGCGGTTCTCCAAAACTTGCAAGACAATCAGACTTCAAACGCCACCCCGTCTTCTTGGAGCACAACCTTGTCCGAATAGCCCAAAAGGGCATCGGGTGCCAAAGTGTGGATCGGCACGATTTTCTTGGGATCCAACCCGTCTATCAGACGCTTGATGTCCGCAACCTTCGCGTGTCCGCTTGTGTGCAGGAAGACATCGCGGAAACCGCGCTCCTTCAGCCAGCTCTCGAACGATTGCTGGTACGGAGTGTCGCGGTAGCCCTGCCACAGGGAATAGATGAATGTCCCGTTCAAGAGATTGCATCGCTCCAGGTCCTTCCTCATGGAAGGCCTTGCCAACATGATGATCTCGTTCTGGCTCTCCTCCACCTGCTGTTTTGTGATCTTGAAGGCAGCGAACCGTCTGGCGTACTTCGCATCCATCCTGTTGAAGATCGTCTGTGTCAGGCGGAACGGGAAGAACACCCGCAAGTTGTCGAACGACGGGTGCGGGATTTTGTTGTTTCCGAGGGCATGGAGCTCCTGGAGGACATTCGCCGTATAGACATCCACCACAAAAGTCTTGCCCAGGGCAAGGGCGGCCCGATAGAAAGTGACGACCCTGTCTATGTTTTGGCTGGACAGTTGCACAAGCGCGATGCCCGTCTTGTCCTTCAGCTCACCGACAATCTCATTCTCCAGCTCGTCCTCGGATATGGTCTTCTCGTCGCTCCGCGAAAGCATCGTGCCTTCGGTGAAAAGCACGTCGGCCGGCTTTTTGGCGTACTGGATGAACGAGTCGAGACACACCGCCTTTCGCCCGTGCCCGCGAAAATCGCCGGAGTAAATGACAGTCTTGCCCTCGGCGCGGATCTCAAACGCAGCAGCGTCAAACGCCGAGTGATCCATGAGGTAGGGCTTGACTGTGAACGCACCGATGTCTAAGGTCTTGTACATCTCGAACAGTCGGGCGTTGATCGGGTATTGTTCGCAGATGCGGAACGTCTGCGAGACCGCGATCAGCGCCATAGTCCCATGCGAAAGGTAGACGGGGATGTCGGGGTGGACGTACTTCAGCAATCCATAGTGGTCCAGGTGCGCGTGGGAGATGATGATAGCGTCCAAGCCAGGTTTGTCCCAATTGTACAGACCGCCGATTGAGGGCAGAACGCCCATACCCAGAAGCTCCTCCGGCGGCTTCTTGGCAACATCATCCTCGATGGGCTTGCCGTTCAGAAACAGCGGGAAGCCAGCGTCGAGAAGGATGCGGGATTCACCGCTGACAAGCTCGATGAGCGTGCCGCCGATTTCGTGTGTGCCGCGATGGATGAGTGCTTTCATGTGTCACCGATACTTGTCCAGAATTAACCGCGCATCCGCTGGTTCGTAGTCATCAAAGCCATCATAGTCAGGATCGTTTTGTCTTATATCCATGACCTTGCGTTTGTCCTCTTCGGTCAGACCGAGTGCAATGTCCTTGTGACTCCATATTACGCCGCAAGGATGGGGGTCATTTGCCCCGATTTCCTTGAAGTATGCGCACATCCTCTCCTTCACCGTAAGCGTGCCAGCGATCTCAGGCTTGCAGCGGACGAGCTCTAGGCAATTGGGCAACGAAGTGCGGGTGACTGTTATGATGTTTCTGGCTTCTTTGAAGTAGATGTATTGCAACCAGATTCTGTCCTCTCCAATGTCAAACGTGTTATGATAGAAGGAAATGTCGGCTTTGTGGCTATCTGGCATAGCGCAGGCCGCATGGATGAGGAGGTTGTTGGGAATCAGTCCACTAAACCCGAACAGGTTCCACCATTTTTGTCCAGATTCGCTATGCAATAGCTCACGGATAAAAACAGTATATCTGACGGCTTGCAAGATGGCTTTTTCTGCTGGACCCTTGGTGGCCTCAGCCGTTTTGAGCTCGACGATACACAGATTTACCTGGTCTTCGTCCCAGCCAACTCTTGTGAGAATGTCTATGCCTCCACCAGACCTCCCGCTGTATTTGACCCTCCCTCTGCTGGCACTGAGTGGAGTCGGCATCGCAAAGCGTTTGCCGGCGTACAAAACTGGTACGATTGGAAATGCATAGTCCTTCTCAATAAACCTTGTGAGCAGAGAACTCTCTAAGCGGTGTTCCTGAATTCTGCTGGTGAGGGTCATATCTTGTTCGTAAATGTCTTTGAAGTATTTGCGAAACGCTATAGCCTCCACTCCACTGATCCAATCGCAGCCCTTCGGAATCTGAATATCACATTTGAACCATTTGCTGTTATCGGTCCTGCGCTTCTTATCAGTTAAAATAATGAACTTTATGTTTTCACATTCATCATCTATAGTGCCATGAATCTCAGCTACAACCTGACCAAGATAGCGCAAGTCAAAGGTGACAGAACATCGAGTACTTTTCTTGAGCTTAGTTACATTCAAATTGAGTGTGAATGGATCCCATTCGGGAAGCTGCTCACAAACACGCTCAATGCGCTTCATGCGATCTGGGTCAGAAATGGCATCCGCGTAACCTGCCCAGAGAGTACGCCATACTGGCTCATCGCGCAAGGCCTGCTGCGTTTTCAGTATCTCATCCTTAACTTTTTGTCTGAAGTTTCTGGGGTCCATGTGCCGTCCTTTTCGGTAGTGGTTGAGTAGGAATCATTCTGCTGGATTACTCCAGTCACAGGGCAAGTCAAGGTTGTTGGCTTTTTGACTCCGCCTGTCGATTTTTAGTCCCAGAATCTTTTGACCTATCAGGAAATGAAACCTGCGGATGTCTTCGGCATCGTCTGATGGGAACTCCCTATCGGGATTGCGTTCCATTATTATTTCTGATATGGCGTAGCAGGAACCGTCTTTTTGGATTTCCGCTTCGCAGGTCTTAAATCCACCAGATACCCAGTGAAAACAGATACGACCGTTCTCAAAGTACGCGAACATCTTGTCGTCCATAGGGTAATAGCCGAAACGAATCCTGGCATATTGGGCTTCGGTGATCCGAAAACTCGTCCCGATTTTATGTGGATGAGGATTCTCCTTTAGTTCCATTGGGGTATGATCAAGCGGATGTGAGCTATTGACCATGTAACCACCCGTGGGCAGGCCCCTGTCGAGCCAGGCGTTAATCACAGACGATAGGTTGTCGTCCAGGTAGCGGAATGCCACAGTCAGCGTACTCTGCCAAATCCCGTACTCGGCTTCCGCTATGCTGCCGGCAATCGCCGAAAGAGTGTCGGCGTTGCCGCCAAGCGACACGGCGTTGCGGATGGCGTCCCCGAAATTCTTACTTTCAAGGAAGGCGGTGATCGCCTCAGGCACGGTCTCCTGACAACTTTCGTTGAACTGGTAGCCTGGCCGAATCTCGTCAAGCGTTCTGCCCAAGTCATACCCATACCTACTCTCAATGTAGCACTTGATGTCGGCTTTGGTATTTTTAAATTTGCCTCCGGCTCGGGCTAGATAAATGGCTGCTGCCGTGGCCATCGCACCCCTGATGCCCTCCAAGTGGTTGTGCGTCACGGAAGCGGAAATCTCCGCCAGCCGCTCCGCCTCTTCAAAGGAATTGGCGTACCACGCACAGGGCGCGACCCGCATTGCCGAGCCGTTGCCGAAACTGTTGTAGGGCTTGCGGTCGTCAGAGAGCACCCACTGACCGAATTGTCCGCCGTAGCCGGCATTGGGATAGAGCCTGGCGAACTTCTTCATGGAGTCAATGAAGTTGTCTACAGTGCCGCCGTTTAGCAGGGCGTCAGCCACGGCAATGGTCATCACTGTGTCGTCCGTAAAGTGGCTGTGCTTTGTGAACGGCGGGAAGTGTTTTGACTTCATCTTCTCGTATTCGTGGACTGATCCAACGATGTCGCCGATTATCGCGCCTAGCATAGACCATCCCCCTGCGCCACTTCTGGGCAACCAGTCACAAAAATGGAATATGCTATTGCCGATGTGTCATGCAATCGCCAGTGGGTGCGTCCATTTTTCCAAACAAGGTCTGTCATGTCCTCTTGGCTGTGGTATTCTCCGGCCAAATACACATCGTCGCCATGCACAAACAGGGAGTTTAAGTATCCATCAAATGATTCTTCAAGGACATTGACTTCCTGCTGGACAGTGCCGGATTTCCAAAGATATGAAAGCCGTTTCTTGCTCCCTTTTCGTGATTCCCATCCTGCAACATAGACAGTATTGCCAGAAACGAAAACGGAGCTTGGAAACACAGAGTGTCTGCCGCCATTGCGCAGGTGTTGATGGACTTGACCGTTTTTCCAAAGAATTACGGTTGTGCCGCCTTCCCCGCTGCGCCCATATCCGACAACGTACACGTCTTGACCGGACACAAAAACTGATCCGGCACCATCGCCTTCATCAAGTCGCCAGTGGAGTTGGCCATTTTTCCAGACGAACGCGTTATGTAGCCTTTTACTATTATGTTCACGACCCCAGCCAACCACATAGATATCCTCGCCCGTTACGAATATTGAATTAGCTGCGGATATTTGCATCTCTACGCTGAGACGCTGATACACCTGACCGTTTTTCCAAACAGTAGCAATTGTTTTAAGAACTTTAGACTTGGGTACCGTGAAGCATTCGTGTCCCGCCACGTACACATCGTTGGCAGAAATATAAATGGACTTGGCTTCAGTAGGATTGCTGCCATCGCCCAGATGATAGAGAACTTGCCCATTTTTCCAGACGACTGCGGTGCTGTGAGTGTTCTGACCGTGCTCGTTCCCAACGACATACACATCTTGGCACGACCCTTGGTCAGTCACGAATATTGACAGGAACTTTGCGTCTCGGGTGTCTTCGAGACTGTAAAGAACCGAACCATTTTTCCAGACCGTTGCAATTGTTTTGCCATATAACTTGGATTCTCCAGCCGCATAGACGTTTTTACTGTTACGCCTCAATTCATCCAAGGCACTACGGTCGGTGAGGGACATTCCGACAAAATGAGGGTCGCGTTGCCCGTCGTCCAGCTCGACTGCTGTTGCAAAGTCAATATCCGAATCTTTCTTGTCGCCGTTGCAGATGTACGCCATACCCCGTATTTGGTAGGCTTTTCTGCAATTGGGGTTCAATTCAATAACCTCGGTGCAGTCCTCGATCGCCAATCCGAAAACACCGTTCAGGAGATGTGCGTTGCCTCTATGTAGGAGAGCATTGAAAACATCTGGGTGGTAATCGGCTGTGTAGAAAGAATCACAACGCATTTTATGTTCTCTAATCAAGGGGTTATTCCGAGGGTTCAGCTCGATCGCTCTGTTGAAATCCTCGATGGCCAGTAAATATTCTTTCAGAAACTTGTAGGCGATGCCTCTACTCAAATAATAGAGAGATGAATTGGGAGCCAGCTCTATTGCTTTGGTGAAATCTGATGTGGCGCATCCGTAGTTGCCGATTGCCATATACGCACGACCACGGTCAAAGTAGGCATTACTTTTGGGTTTACCTGCGTGGGTCTCAAATTGAGATATGGCATTCGTGAACTCGTCAATGGCAGCTTCGTAGTGACCCATTTTGAATTTGGCGAGACCCATGCATCCGTAAATGGATGGCGTGTGAAGACCTTTTTTGATCGCAGCGTCAAAATCCGCAGCGGCGAGATGAGCGTTATCCTTGCAAAGGCACGCAACCCCACGGCATTTGTAGGCAGCAGCGAGGTGATGGTCAAGCGCAATGATTTCGGAACACTTAGAAATGACTGTGTCGGCGAATTGGGGCTCAAGCCTTACAGCACGTGACAAATCTTTGAAGACATCCTTGTAGAGGGTGATAGGGTCTTCGCCCCAGTCAGTTTTACCAGTTATACAGCTCGAACATCGTGACATTCCCCTACTCAGGTGGGCATATGCAAGAAACTCGCTGTCGCCTAGCTCAATTAACTTGTCGCCTAGCTCAATTAACTCATTGATGTAGGACCTATCGCCTGAACCGTCACGTTTTCTGCGCATGATGTCATTATACAGGTAGATCTCAGCGAGCTCGTATATTGGGCCGCCAGAATTCCATGCTACTTCGTGTACTGCATTTCCAGCTAGGTATAAGTCTGTCTCAGCGTCGCGGTAGTGGCCATCACCAAGCTTCACTGAAGCGATGCCCCTATATAGAAAAAGGGTCGCTTCCACCCCTATAATCCCTCCGATTCGCTCGGCTTTTGTAAAATCGGATATTGCACGGTCATACTCGGCCCTGTTGTAAAAATAGACACCTCGGTTAAAGTAGGCAATCCAATTGTTAGGGGCAAGTCTTATGGCCTCGCTGTAATCCGCTAGGGCATGTTCAAAGTCGCCCATGTCCTCGTACGCATGAGCGCGGGCACAATAGGCTTGGATGTAGCTGGGGTTGATCCTTATGGCCTCTCCAAAATCCGAAACGGCCTTGTTGTAATCGTCAAATCTGAGTGTCTGGCAATCGCTTGAATAACGCTGGCTATAACTTAACCCACGTCGTAAATAGGCCTCGCAGTCGTTTGGGTCTTTGTCTATGGCCTTGCTTAATTCATAGATAAATGTGGCGTAGTAATATCTCGGTTCTTCAGTTGAATACCAACTGTCCAAGTAATCTGGTTTTTCATATCGTTCACAAATCTGAATGAGCTGCTCCCTCAGATCATAACCCAGAATATTAGGTCGTGCATATCTTAGGAATGAAAACCTTCCTATCAGTAGTGCCCGTCCTAAACTTGAAACCCAACTTGAACGTAACAAACCAGGACAAAAATACTCACCGCGACGCTCCAAGTACACCCAGCGATACTGTTCCGTTCCGTCAATCCACTTCCGTCGCTGCACAGTCAGGTTCATCCTCTCGTCACTAAACTCTATGACTGATTCAATGAAAAACTCTCCAAACACCTCTTCAGATCTTTCTTTATATTCCTTGAAGGTACGGACGAAGTCTAGGTATGGGTTGCCAATGCGAAATAGCTCATCCTCTAAATCTTTAGTGACCTTTTCCAAATGCATTCGCGACCAGCCCGTTTCTTGGGCCAGTGCCTGGCCAAGTTCTGAGAACCATTCCGTACAATAGTCCTTGTTGTTCTCTGGTCTGTGATGCCGCTCACCTTCATAACTATCCACGACATGAAGACGGTATTTGGGCGAGCCCTCGAAAACTGCCCGCTCCACCGTTTGGCTGCACAGTAAACCTACAAAATGTATAACTTCCGAAGGCGATTCAGCAGGGTGGTGGTTGTAATGGCCGTCAGAAGCGGATTGGGACTCTTGGGGGAGCGCCTCCTGCCTTTCTGCTTCCGGCACACCAACTCCATTCTGTTTGGATGTGTCGGAAGGCGATGTCACCGTCACCCTGCCTAACTGACTCCCTCGACTAAGCTGGTCGGCGGTGCTCCTGTCCATGCCCTTAGGCTTGCCATACTGGGCATCAAGGCTCGCCCCCAGTATCCCTTCTCCCAACAGGTAGCGGAAAATGCCCGTGTCCTTGGCATCGTCTTTACATCTGTACAACTCGGTGTCACGCTCCACCGTGATTATGGGGACGATGTAGCCAGTGTCGCACTTTTGGACCTCCGCCTCGTAAATCTTGATGCCTGTCAGAGACCTCCGGCAGCAAATGCGACCGTTTTCAAAGTAGATGAACCACTTGTCTTCCCTCCGCTTGGACCAAAGGCCGAAGCGCACCCTCGCAAACTGGGTTTCGCTAATCCGAATGTCAGCCTTGATTTCGTGAGGCTTGGACCAAAGGCCGAAGCGCACCCTCGCAAACTGGGTTTCGCTAATCCGAATGTCAGCCTTGATTTCGTGAGGCTCGGTGAGGTGGTCGGGTAGCCAGAGATAGTCAGCATCTTGGCGGACATAGCTTTTGGCCAGGTGTCCGCCCGTGGGCAGCCCCCTGTCTAGCCATGCGTTTACCACTGAAGAGAGCTCCTCGTCCATGTACCCGATGCCGTTGGTCAGTGTGTCGTGCCGGATGCCGTACTGACCTTCTGCGACACTGCCGGCGATGGCGGCAAGTGTGTCGGCATCGCCGCCAAGTGACACGGCGTTGCGGATGGCATCATCGAAACTCCTGCTTTCAAGGTACGCGACTATTGCTTCAGGGACAGTCTCCTGGCATGTTTCGTTGAATTGGTAACTGGGGCGAATCTCGTCTAGTGTCCGGTTCAGGTCGTACCCATACTTCGTCTGTATGTAGTCCTTGATGCCCGCTTTGGTCTTTGCAGTCCCTTCTTTCCCCACCCGGGCCAGATAGATCGCGGCGGCCGTGGCCTTTGCGCCCTTGATACCCTCTGGGTGGTTGTGCGTCACCGAGGCCGACAGTTCGGCCAGTTGCTCCGCCTCCTCAAGGGATTTGGCGTACCATGCGCAGGGCGCGACCCGCATGGCAGAGCCGTTGCCGAAACTGTTGTAAGGATTGCGGTCGTCCGAAACCACCCATTGGCCAAATTGTCCGCCGTAGTCGGCTTTGGGGTATAGCCTGCCGAACTTCTTCATCGAATCAATGAAGTTGTCCGCCGTTCCGCCGTTCAGCAGAGCCTCAGCCACTGCGATGGTCATCACAGTGTCGTCCGTGAAACGGCTGCCCCTAGCGAACAGTTGGAAGTCTTTTGACTTCATGTTCTCGTATTCGTGGACTGATCCAACGATGTCGCCAATTATCGCGCCTAGCATTTGCTATCCTCCTATAGAGCACTTTCAGCTACACACAAATATCAACTTGGGTTGGCTTCCATATAGCCCATCCTGACTATCCGCATCCCAAAATGAGCATCGCCACCGCGGCAATAGTATCGCCATACATCATCAAGGCGGGGGTGGAATACGTTGCTGACAAGATAGGCTTTGATTCGGTAGTCACGGCAGCTGCATCCAAGACGTTCATCAATAAGCGGTGTAAGCTTTTCTTTGTATGAGAAAAAGAAAAGTGCATAATTGAGCAGCTGAGCCACCACCTCAAGTGGATCATCGTCAAACTTCAGTTCAATAATCGCAATCTCTTTATTTTTGTTTATTGTTACAAGGTCGATGTACTCGGTTGGCAATATTCGCGTGTCGCCACTGATTTTACCTTTAAAAGCACCTGTGGGAAATTCTCGTTCAACATGAAGCCTAGGTTTGAGTTCGCCGATGCGAGAGAAATCATCACCAAATAGAGCAAGCCGTTCATTGGTTCGTTTGCCAACAATGTTCCTTAAACCATTACCGACAAAGTCCCATAAACCTTTGCCGAACAAATATGACTGGAAGTCTTTTTCTAAACGACCAGGTCTATCTTTATCGGAGCGGTCATCAAACTTGTTGCGGACAACTTCATCGTCAGGGCGGTTTGCCAATTCATCGATTCGGTATAGTATGACAATTTCACCGCATTTTGATAGAACAACAGAGATACAACTTTCGTTCACCTCCGCCAAATACGATAAACGGCGTTTAAATGCCTCATATTTGAGTAGATCTCGTTTGGACGGTTCCGGCATCTCAAAACGCAACCCGAGTTTAATGCCACCGAGCCTGTTGTGAATTTCATGCCAAACAGCAAACCCCCAAGGGTCGGCCATTTTCCATACGTCGCTGTTCTCTTTTGCTCCAGTAACACAGAGTTCCAACGCCCCTGCGGATGTTTCGTCAACCCTACAGTTGATACTTCCTTGGTATCCCCCTGCAGTGGCGCGTTGCCTTTCTAAGTCCTTGTTAATCGCATCCAAAGCTTCACCCATAATTATCTCCCGTGGCGCAATGCGGCGCAAAAACGATCCACTCCAAAGTGGTAGCACGTTCCAGTTCGTGTTTGTTTTGACCCTTGTCGTTGTTTGGACATTCTCATTGCCTCCTATTCCTTGCCAGTTACAAAAACGGATTTAGCTTGCACCGAACGACCGGCGAGCCGCCAGTGGACATGACCGTTTTTCCACACTAGGTCGGTCATGCCTTCTTTGCCATGTCCCCATCCCGCAACATACACATCGTTGCCATGCAAGAATAGGGAATTGAAGATCCCATCAAATGATTCTTCAATGACATTGTCTCCCTGTTGAACAGCACTGCATTTCCAGAGATAGGAAAACCTTTTCTTGCTCCCTTTTCGGTATTCCCATCCTGCAACATAGACATTATTGCCAGAAACGAAAACGGAGGTTGGATACACAGAGTGCCTGCCGCCATCGCGCAGGTGTTGGTGGACTTGACCATTTTTCCACAGAATTGCTATATCGCCGCCTTTTTCACTGGGCCCATATCCGACAACGTACACATCTTGACCGGATACAAAAACTCCTTTGGCAACATCGCCATCGTCGAGTCGCCAGAGGAGTTGACCATTTTTCCATACAAGCGCAGTGTAGTGCTTTTTGCTCCCATGTACATGACCCCAACCCGCCGCATACACGTCCTCGCCCGATACAAAAATGGATTCAGCAACCGATTGTCTTTCATCTTCACTGAGACGCTGATGCACCTGACCATTTTTCCAAACAGTTGCGACTGACCGCAGATTAATAGATTTGGGGACTTTGAATGATTCGCGCCCTCCTACGTACACGTCACAGCCCGACACAACAATGGAACTGGCTTCGGTCATGCTGCTGCCGTCGCCGAGCCGATAGAGGACTTCTCCGTCTTTCCACAGGATCGCGCCATGACCATCTTTGTGCTGTTCGTTCCCAACTACATACACGTCTTCACCTGATGCGCGGTCAACAACGAAAACTGCTTTGGCATCCGTGTTGTCCCCGTATCGGCTAAGGTGATAGAGCACTGAGCCGTTTTTCCATACGGTTGCCATTTTCCGGCCCTCGGTCAGATTCTCCGTGCCCGCAGCATACACTATTTTAGCCTGGCGTCCAGAATTATCGAGGTCGCTGAGGCTTTGCTCTGCCATCTTGACAAACTCGGCGCCACGTTGCCCCTTTGACAACTCCTTGACCTTTGCCAAGTCCGACTTAGCCTTTTCCGCATCTCCATTACAGATGTATGACACGCAGCGACTCTGATACGCTTTCACGCAATATGACAGGCAGCGATGCCGATACGGTCTCTCTATATCGCGGTCAAGGTCAATTATCTCGCTGAAGTCCTCTATGGCCAATCCGAAAACGCCTTCTTTGGCATACGTCTCGCCTCTGTGCATAAGCGCCTTGACGTAATCGGGGTGGAAATTGGTTATGCTTGTTGAGCAACCTCCCATCCTGTGTTCGCTGACCAAGGTGCCCGTGGTGGGATGTAGGTTCATTACCTTGCTGAAATCCTCGACAGCAAGTAGGTATTCCCCCATTTCTCGATATGTGACGCCTCTATTCAAGTAATATCGCCCGTTGCCGGGGACCAACTCTATGGCTTTGGAGATGTCAGCGATGGCGCGGCCGTAGTCGCCTATGTTTTTATACGCGTTGCCACGTAATGAATAGGCCCTGTCGGTCCCCCCCTCGCTACGCTTCCTTATGATCCTGGTGAAATCCTTAATAGCCTCGTTGCACTCACCGGCCTTGAGATGTGCAATACCTCTGCTGCGGTAAACCTGTGCGGGGTCGAGTCCCAGCTTGATGGCCTCGTTGAAATCCGCAATGGCTGCCTTGCAGTCTCTCTTGGCGACTAGCGCCACCCCTCGGCACAGGTAAGCATTGGCTTGCTTATGGTCGAGTGCTATGACCTTGGAAACCTGCTCGACAACCGCATCTGCGTATTTGGGTTCACGCTCTACGGCATTGAGCAAATCACCACATGCCGCCTCATGGTCGCCAAGCGAAAGAAGCAAGATTCCACGGTTCAAGTAGGCTTCGGCATGGAACGATCCGT
>Ga0268262_10003683_pt1 | contig 16406 bp, 10 predicted proteins | sample TergutNc150P3_FD_190354 | JGI IMG/M metagenome (GOLD analysis project Ga0268262, IMG submission 190354) | Nasutitermes corniger P3 segment gut microbial community from laboratory colony in Florida, USA - Nc150 P3 (SPAdes) (version 2) | ecosystem: Host-associated > Arthropoda: Insects >... | reverse complement strand
GGGGGGGGGGGGGGGGTACAGATCATGTGACGTATCTCGTTGAACTGCAAGGTGTTACGCATATTCGCCCCCATCGTTTTTTGCGTTATAATTCATACTAAAATCATAGACTTATCGCGTCCGCCGCGCGGCGCTGGCAATGAATATCCGCAAACGGCCCTAAGATATTCTACGCGGCCTGAAGATATTCGAAGCATTAAAAATATATAATGGGCGTCGGAAATGCAAATTTTTTTGAAAAAAATTTAAACTCAAAAAAAACATCAAAACACCGAAAGATTCACGGCATTAATTATTTTATATACGGACGGAGGATCGGGCAGCCGCTGCAAGGCCTCGCGGCCTCTTGCAGAGGAAAGTCCGGGCGCCGCAGGGCAGGATACCGCGGAAGCGCGGGGCCCGCAAGGGCACGGAAAGCGCCGCAGAGAGAAGACCGCTCTTCGCCGAGGCCGTTTTTCGGCGCGGGGCGAGAGGTGAAAGGGTGGGGTAAGAGCCCACCGTCCCGATTTTCGGGAGCCGGCAAGCCCTATCCGGCGCAAGGCCAAGCATGGGGGGATCCCTTAGCGGGGAGGGGGCGGCTCCGTTCCCAGACCATCCCTCCGGGTAGGCCGCTCAACGCCCGAAGCGATTCGGGCCAGACAAATGGCTGCCTCTCCCCTGCGCCGCAAGGCCGAAGGGAAAGACAGAACCCGGCTTACAGATCCTGCGTCCATCTTTTAACTAGGATTTTTAGGATTAGAAAAAAGATTATAGGATTTAACGTCAAAAGCAACTTCAACGCATAAAAGACGCGGGTTTTAATCCTAAAATCCTTTAAATCCCGCTAATCCTAGTTCAGACATCTTTTTATAGGATTGAACAGAATTGCGCCCAACGACATTAACGCTGTTAACGTGTCTGCTATGCGCATGCTTTACCGCCGCCGCGCAAACGCCCGCGGCGTCCGCGTCTACGGCGGATCAAAACATAATATACATACGCGGCATAGAGATTTACGGCAACGTCACCACCCGCCCCGAAATTCTGCGGCGCTATCTGGCGTTTGACACGGGAGAAGTCTTAGACACGTCAAAAATGCGCCTCACGCGCGCAAATCTGTCGGCTACGCAGATCTACGACAAAATCGACATCTTCCCGCGTTTCCGCGAAGACGGCGCGCACGTCTTTATTATCCTGAAGGAATCGGTGCGCTTGGACATCGGGTACGGGATTGAGTACAGCATTCGCAGGTACGGAGAGGACAAGCTGTGGTACAGCGTTCATGTTGACGCGGCGGTGAACAACTTTCGCGGGCGGATGGAGACGTTTTGGTTCGGGGCAAGCGCTTGGGAGCGCCGGGGATTCGATCTCTATTGGCACAAGCCGTTTTTGCCGACGCCGTACTATATGACGCTCAGCGCCGGGGTCTCCGAATACCCTGACGACGCGCTGCCCTTGGATTATATGGACGCGTACGGCAAACTGACCGCAGGGCGCAAGGTTCTAGCGAATTCGCGGGTCTTTGCGAGCGCCATGCCCATATATCGGTATAGGAACATTGCGCCGGGGTATCCCGATACCGGCATAGCGTTCCCGGAGCGTCATGATTTTTTAGAGGTCTTCGCGATGACGGGCTTCGCCGCCGACCGCCGCTCGGCGCGCTTCGACCCCAGGAGCGGATGGCTCCTGAGCATGCAGCTCGGCACGAACATCCCGCACAACGGCGTGAACAACCGGTTTTTCCAATCGACCGACGAGTTCAGATGCTATCTGCCGCTGGCGAACGATCTGGCGGTTTTCCGCGTTCTGCTGACGCTGCGCGACACCGACGCCGGAGAGTATCACAGGCTCTCGTACGGCAGCGCCGGGGACATACGCGGCTACGCGAACAAGGCGCTGGGCTGGAACTTCTCGGCGCAGAGCTCGATTTTAGCCTCCGTCAAGTACCACAAACCGCTCTATACCACGCCCGAATTGCCCGTGCCGCTCGTAAACACGCTCTTCAACGGCGTGAACGGCCTCGCTTTCAGAATAGACGGAACGCTGATCGCGGACGCGGCGATGCTCTACCGCGACCCGCACGGGGCGCTGACGCAGCGCGGTCTGGGCGACTCGGCGATGACGCAGCCGGGCCTGGCCTTCGGCTTCGGAACGCGGATAGCCGCCCCGCGCGTCAGGCAGAGCGGGTGCATAGACCTGGCGTTCGGCCGCACGGAAACGGAGGGCGGCGGGTACAGGTGGGAACCTGTGCTGCACCTGTATCTCGATTTGTTTTACTGACCTTAGCCCGCTCCCCCCGTTTTCCCAATTCGCTAACCAACTCTCCCAAAATAACAAGGCTTCCGCCCCGCGAACCCGTTTTCCGCGCAGATTTCGCCGTATCCTGGTTCGGCACGCGATTTGCAATGCATATCAGCCGTCTATACGTATTTGTTAACGCAAACTTACAAAAAACAACGGAGGCCGCTGTATTATGACGCAAAAAGTATACGTAGGCAATCTGCCTTACAGGACTACGGAGGATGATCTGCGCGGGCTTTTCAAGAAGTACGGACCGATTCACTCGCTGATACTGATTTCCGACAAAGAGACGGATCGGTCGCTCGGCTACGGCTTCTTAGAGCTTGACAAACCGAAGGCCGGCGACGCGCTCTACGATCTGAGCGACACGGAGTTCAACGGAAGGAGGCTGAAGATCAGAGTGGCGACCGGGAGGGCCCCTAAAAACAACGCGGCTGAGGAAATGACGTCCGGTAAAAAATCTTTGGTGAAAAAGATGCCGGAAACCCGCAATGAGAATAAACTCCCGGCCATGCCGCGGCGCAACCGGCAAACGACGGTTACGGAGTATATGGTCGCGGACGCGGACAACTACGGATGAGCGGAGCCGGATTGCTCCCCGTCGGCGTTATCCTTGTCTTCCAGCACCCAAAGCGTGTACCCGTCTACAATCAATTCGACTTTGACGCGGCCGCCGCTTAAGCAGCTCCACTGCGGGGAGAAAGAGGCTTCCAAGTAGCCGTTCGGCGCAACGTACCTGTCCACCTGCTTCTTGAGCGGCGTATGGCGTATGTCTCTATAGAGGCCGTACACCCGCGCGGGCCTGAACGGGTCGAACGACAGGCGCTTCGCCAGCGCGTACCTCTTTCCGCCGCAAGCGTCGTACACGCCGATTACCCCGCCGCCGTCCCTGTCGTGGCACGGCAGCGGAACAACGAGCAGCAGCGCGGCGTATAGATACAGGAAAACCGGAACAAACATAACCAACGCGCCGCCGAGCAGCAGTCTGCTTTTTTTGCGGACGCAAATCAAGAGGGCCTCGACGATTATCGCCATCATCAGAAAATACAGCGCGGCGTTCACGGCGTCATAGCGGAACGACACCTTGTTCAGGTCGAAGATGAAACTCATCAGCAGCAGCGCCGCGTAAAGCGGATAGCGCGCCCGCTTGCACGGCGCGGCGCGGTCAACGACGAAGCCGACCGCGATTATCGCCAATATTATGAACCACTCCAATACGCCGTGCACAGATTCCACGCCGCCTCCCCCCTACTTCCCTTTTCCGCCGGTGATATAGACTTTGTTCTTTTTAGTCTCCTTGCCGCCGTCTTGGCCGGTGATTGTCACTAAGATCCGGTAGGTGCCGATGCCCGCCTTTCTGCCCTTCGAATTGCGGCCGTCCCAAACCAAAACGCGGCGTTCGCCGTCGCTGTCCTTGCCCGCCTCCGACTCGATGACCGTCACGACGCTGCCCGTCATATCGAAAATCACCGCTTTGAGACGCGAGCTTTCAAGCGCCGACTTGCCGTACGCCGTCAGCTTCGACGTGTTCCGCGCCGTATCCTTAAGCGCCAAACTTACAAATATACGCACGGTGTCCCTCGACGGATTCGGGCCTATTTTTACGGCGTGCTTGAAATCAGGGTACTTTACCGTCAGCGCCGCGGCGGTGTTGTTTACATTCGTTTGGACAATGGCGGGATCCTTTTGCCATATTCCCTTGACGTTCTCCCCAACCTTTACGCGAATGGAATCGCCCTCCGACGGCGCGCCGCCGGGAGGCATATCGCCTGTAATGCCGGCAATTACAAAATAGTAGGTGTTGCCCTCTTGCCGAGGCGCGACCCTGAACTCCAACTCGTAGGGGTCGGCCCAACCGTAGTGCGACAGGGTAAACGGCGTCAATCTCACGGCGGTGTCGGCATCGGAGTACACGCCCGGAAGCTTATTGAACGTAACCGCCAATATATCGCTTTCCACATAATATACCGCCTTAACGATAATAGGGACGACGCCGTCCACGATGTTGAGTTCGCACGCCGCCAAGTAGCCGTCCTTTACCGCATAGCGCGAATCCGACAAGGGCGGGTCGCTCACTACAAGCTTGGCGTTGGATCCCTGCGGGTCAACCCCTTTGCCGAAAGGAATCTTTATCGTATCCCCGCCCGCGCCCCCCGCGATTATGCGCAGCGAATCGACCGTCTTAGGCATGCCGTTTCCGGTAAACGACAGCAGCTCAGGATGGGCCTTGACAAGGAGCGGATCGAAAACATCCCTCCAACTCGGAGAAATCACCAATTTCACCCCGTGCGCCAGCCCGTCGCCTACGTCGTCGTAGAATATGGCCGAACGGATAGGAACATTGTTTATCGGCGCGTATTTGTGTTCGTCCGTAAAGACCGGTTCGCATCCTTCGGCATAGGCGACAGCCCTCAGCGTCGCGAACGTTTCAAACTCAAGCGGCTGCCCCGTGTAGCGCCGAGAGGCTAACGACGCGGAGTCGGGCGTCTGTCCGTTCAGAGTGTACCAAACGACGGCGCCGCTCCGCGACGGCGAGAGCGTAACATTGACGGATCCGGCAAACATGCAAGCGTCCGGATAACCGGGCGGAGCAACCCGCAAGGTCAATTCGCCTTGCGGCGGGTCGGGCGGATCGGGATCGTCCGGCCCCTTGACAAGAGAGAATTTTGAGCGTATTTGAGCGCCGACGGCGTTCTTAGGGTAACCGGCGATTTCAGTGTAAGCGGTGTTGACGACTGAACCCGTCTTAGAAGTGTCAACGATGCCGCGCCACGTTACGGTGAGGGAATCGTTGGCGCCCAGCGCGTTGGCGGCTCCGGAACCGCTTACGACCGGCCATGCGATTACATTGCCGTTTACGCCGCCGGTCAGCTGCTTAGGCGCGAGCGTTCCGGTATTTATAGCGCCGACCGCCGAACCCTCTATGTACCTCACGCCGAACGGGACGGTGTCGCGTATCGTTACGTTGTAGGCGAGATCAAAACGGCTGTTCCAACCGACGATCTTGGCGGAGCCGTAGTCTTTAGTATACCTAATTCCGGCGTATCCGGCCTGAACGTCAATGCCGCCGGTCTTATATTGCGGAATAGCGGAACTCGTATCGTCTATCCATAAAAACAAACTGTCGGCGCGAAAAACTATCTTGTATTTGAACGCCATCAACGTCTTGTCAACGGTAAACGGATTTGAAACAACGGTCTCTTTACCGTTTGAGTTAATCTTTACGTGCAGCCCGTCCCACTCTACCTTGAGATATAACTCTACTTTTTTGTTATTGTTATCGGATCGGGCGAACAGATAAAATTCTTGATCCGACTGAAAATTGGCCGTACCGCCTATAGACCCGTTCGTGCCGTAAGAAAGGTTGTGATAAACATTGACCGGATTGGCAAGCGTAACGGTGTCTCCGTCGGCGCTGACGGGCTTCGCCCCTCCGGCGGTTACCGGCGTCCATTCGCCGCTTGAACCGCTCTTCACCGGATACCCGTGCGTCTGCTTGTACGCTATCGTGTAGACCGCCGTGTCGCCGGGGGAGTAGGCGGTTTTATTCGCCCTCTTGTACATGGTGGTGGGTTCGGGCGGCGGCGGGGGCAGCGAGTCCCGCGTGACCACGAGAACCGCCGTACTCTGCGTGGGCGACTCATTGTCGGCGGCGGCCCAAGCGCGCGATTGCATAACTTTGTTTCCCGCGCCTAAGGCGGTATCGACGCTCACGCTGTATTGGATTTTTCCGCTCTGATTGACCGTAAGCTTGCTTATCTCCCACGTAACGACCGTGACGCCGCCGCTCACGCTCTCGCTTACCTTGGGCGCAACGCCCAGCACGGAGGGCTCCTTGAACGCGATAAACTTTACGCCGGCGGGCAGCGTGTCGCGTATAACCACATTACTTACCTCGCGTCCGGGAAGCGGCCCGTTGCCGAACACGCGCCTCCACGTATAACCGTCCCACTCCTCTATCAGAATATTGTCCACGGTTACGGAAGCCTCGGGGCCGCAAAGTTTTCTATGCAGCCGCTTGACGGGTTTGCCTATATTGTCCCCCGCCGGGGATTCCGTGAAATCCGGCGTTACGGGATAGCCCCAGCTGGTCATCGCGTCGTTGCCGATGGTACCGGAAGCGCGGGCGTTGTACGACCAGTCCCCGCCCCAATCGCGGTTCATGTAGTTGCCCGCGTATACGGCCCACACGCCTTTGAAGGGCGTGCTGATGCCGCGATGGACGCGCTGGGTGAGGCCGCTGTAGTTGATGAGGAACTGCGTGGGCGCGGCCATCGTGCCCCAATTCGTATCGGTGCGCGACGGATCCTTAACATCGGCGATCTGCAATATCAAACGCTGATTCCACTTGCCTTTGGAGTCTTCGCCGGGGGTTTCGTCTTTGGCCTCGAATTTGAATTTAGACGCCTCGGCATCCGGCACGTACAATATGTCCGTCCTGTAGTTCCATCCGTTCGGCCCGGTTCCTCTATGAACGTCCGACAAAAAGTACGACACCCGATAATTCCCGTAGTCTATATAGGCTTCGTGAGCGTCGTTAAACGCCCTGATCATGAACGTATGGCTGCCGGCGCTCGCCGCCGTCCCGTTGTGCGCGTAGGAGAAGTTGACCCCCGGCCTCCCGCCGTTGAGCCACCCGGCGTCGGCGCTGTTCTCGAACTCTATAGTATAAGTCGCGGTCATCCCCGGATTGACGGTGTCCCTATACACGGAGTGATTGACGCGCAGCGCGCGGCTCGCGATGTCCACCCCGTTCCGCTTCATCACGGACGATATCTTGTTCGGGTACTCGTTCGACGTCCACCCCGACCCGTTCGTACACGAGACCGTAACCTTGTTCTCGTAGCGCTTGAGTTTGGCGTTCGGGATTTTGACCTTGAGCGTCACGGTTCCTTTTGTGGGATTGACGCCGGCCGACGTCTTGAATCCCGGCACGCTTCCTATATTCCAACTCACGGTATTCGAGGCGGCGTCGTACGACGGCGAGCCCGTGCCGGAGATGAAGACGAAATCCTTATGCAGACGGTTGACTATCCGCACGCCCTTGGCCTCGTCCGCCCCGTAGTTCCTATAATCTATCGTATACGTGATTGTGTCGTCCTCAAACGCGTAGGTCTTGTCTACGTCGAGATAGACCTTCATGTTCGCCGATTTTTTCATGTTCATGGGGGCGTGGTGGTTGCCGGTGAGGACGTTCATCCCCAACAGCCTGAAAAATCCGTGGAAATACTGCGGGGTGCTCGTCAGATACCTGTCGCCCGGCGTCTCCACGTCCCATTCGATTTCGGCCTGGCGGTACATCTCGGCCATTAGATTTGTGTCTTGGGCGGTGACGGCGGAGGGCGAACCGGTTCCGTGGATCCAGTTCAGCGGGTAAACCGTCAGCGCCCTGCCGTCCGGGGAGTAGTGGTACTTGAGCATGGACGGGCCCCACCACGACCCCTCCCCCAATATCTTTTCGCAGGTATCGTTCCAAGGCGTCTGCCGCCTGTCCCACAAGAATTTGGCGAAACGCTGTCCGGCGTCGCGTTGGAACGTATTCGTCCTGTTGCGCAGCACCGAGCGGCCTATCGGGTCCCAGGTGTAGACCGGGTTGCCGTGCCACACATAGTTCAGCACCGTCCGCCAAGCGGCGCGGAAGTCTTCGCCGTCGCTGAACGTGGAGAACGCCGGCGCGGTGTCGTTCTTCATCTCCACCCAGCCGGCCACCGGGATGTTCTTCGGGTTTTGGCTTATCAGTTTGCCTATAAGCCAATCGCTGGAGGCCTCGGCGCGCCGGAACTGGCTGATGTTCCAAGCGTAGGCGTTCGCGTTCTCCGCCTGCATGTAGTCGGCGAACTGCCTGAAGTAGGCCGGCGCGGCGTAGTCGATGTGCTGCGCCGCCGGCCCGACGGTTTCCGCCCGTTTGCTTATCCCTACAGAGAAGAGGTTCTGCATGTTCTGCGCCCAGCCGGTAAGCTCAGTCCAGCTGTCGCCGCCCTTGATGTACCCGTCAAAGCCGATGTCGCCGCTCAGCAGGTTGCCGTTGGCGGAAAAGGAGAGGGTGTCGCTCAGCCCTTTTATGACCTTGAGGAAATCGGCCTTGTAGGATATTTTGCCGCCGCGCGAGTCGTTTACGCCCATGAACTCGCCCCACTGCTTATGGGCGATCATAAGCGCTAAGGCGATGTCGAAGTCTCCGTCGGCCGCGCTGTTGCCGCCCGCCGCGTTCGTCCACCCCGGCAGGACGCTGTACGGGTACTGAGGCGCGTTCGACCCGTCGCGGTATCGGACGACTTTGTTCATGGCGAAATCGTGGGTGAAGAGCCAGAGCCCGTCGAAGGTGGTCTTGTCGGCCATCATCGCGGCGGCGAGCATCGCGTACCCCGTCCCCTCCGAACAGTCCGGGTTGGAGGCGAATTTTATGTATTTAACCCCGTTCAGAGCTATATTTTGGTAATAGGAGGCGCGATTCATCATTATTTGGTAGGCGTCGCGGATGGACTTCTCCATCTCGGCGTGGGTGACGCCGGCCGGGTTGTTCGTGCCCAAATTGTAAAGAACGTCGCCGTTCGCGTGCTCGTAGGGCAAGAACTGCGGGAAGGGGAAAGCCGGGTCGCCGGAGTTGATTTGGACGGGAACGGCGGCTAAAGCTCCCGCGGCCGCGGTTATCGCGATCAGCGCCGTCAGCAGCGCCGATACGGGCGCGAAAGCGCGGACGGACGGGCGCGGCGGCGGATTATCGGTCGGATATCTTAGTTTCGGCATAGTATTAATATAACTAATTTTTCGGATCGGCGCGGAAAAAAATCAATATCGCCTCAATAAACGACCGGCGTCAGAGCCTAAATCAAAACCCGCGCAAAAAAAATTTGACATACTTATACCCCGCATATAATATATTTAATAACGGTATCCGTTTAACCTAAAGCATTTTTGGAGGGCTTTGATCGTGCAACTGTCGCAAGAGCAGATGGTTAAGCTTCTGAAGGGGAACTACACGTTCTCCCTATGGAGCATGTCTATGCTCCTAACGCGCCTGAAGGGTGTGTATGCGGGCGATTCGTCGGACACGTCCTTAGAGAAGTGTACCGGCGAGATGAACGCTTTCGTTAAGAAGTTCAAAGTTATCATGGGCAACGATTACGCGGTTTTGCAGAAACTGTAACCGGAGAGAGGGAGTATATTATGTTGATGACCTTCGATGAGGCGTCTAAAAAGATAATCGGCGGGGAGCTGCTCCATATCGCCGGGACGGAGGAGCTTATAAGGAAGCTGCCCAAGGGCAATTGGGTCGGCGGCTCCACGGAGTACTTCATGGCCAAAGAGGGGGGCGTGGTTTCCGGCGAGAAGCTTTTCGTGACGTCCTTCCCCTACGCCGATTTTTCGATCAAATCCTACGGCGCGGACGACATATCCAACGTGGCGCTTGACGCTTTCGACAACGGCTTCTCCATAGCCATCGTCCCGTTCGACAGCGCCGTCCACAAGACCTACGCCGAAAAAGCCCCCGGTTTCGAGGACATGTTCATAAAAAACGTGGCGGGATGGATCGCCGGGCTCAACTTAGGCAAGGCGGGCCAGACCCCCATAGCCGTCAACGGCCAGACCGGGGAGGCGTTCGCCGACAAGGCGGCGGTGCTGCACATCGGCGTGCCGGAGGACAAGGCTGTGACGATAGGCGTCATAAACATCTTCTCCCAAGACGAGGAGTCGCCGGTCATAGAGTTCACGGAAGACGGCTTCTCGGCGGTCAAGTGCCTCATCAACGGAGAGGAGCGCGTTTTCGCCGATTATATAGCCGAGAACGGCATAGACACGAAGCTGCCGCTCGTGGGGGACTACTCCGGCAACGGCGTCAACGTGTCGTTCAAATCCATTCAGGACGGCGTAGTGAACCTCTACGCGCCCGTCTTCACCGGCATAAAGTATAGAATAGCGAAGTCGGTCTCCAACTACGCCGAGGAGCTGAACAACCACTTGGCCGACTTCCGCGACGCCCACTCCGTCTTCTCCTGCATCTGCATCCTGAACTTTTTGTACGGGGAGCTTGAGGGCAAGAATATAGAGCTGTTCAGGGGGCCTGTAACGTTCGGAGAGATAGCGTACCAGCTCGTGAACCAGACGCTGGTGTACGTTTCCGTGCTGTGATCCGCGCCGCGCGGCGGCATGCGCGGCGGGCGGGCCCTGCGGGACCCGCCTTTTTTTTAGTCGGACGTTGCATTTAACGTCCCGCCTTATATTATTTTTAATTGGCCATTAACAAAAAGGAGGCGCAATGCTGACGGCATTCGTATCACTCAAGGTCAAACGGGACAGCGTCAACGAGATCGCCTCGCAATTAGCCGCCATAGACGGCGTGAGCGAGGTCTACTCGATAGCCGGACGCTTCGACCTGACCGCCATAATCCGCGTGCGGGACTGCGACGACTTAGCCGACATAGTCACGAACAAACTGCTGAAATTCGAAGGCATCTTAGACTCCGAAACCCAAATAGCCTTCAGAGTGCACTCTAAACACGATTTGGAAAGCATGTTTTCTTTGGGAGAGAACTAAGTAATGAACATCCCTCCCCCGCCTCCGCCGCCGACGCCCCGGCAACCGGGACGGCCGCCGCAACCCGGCCGACCCGCGCAACCGGGACCGCCCCCGCAGCCCGGCCAACCGCCGCAACCGGGACAGCCATTGCAGCCGGGACAGCCCCCGCAACCCGGACAGCCCTTGCAGCCGGGGCAGCCCGGCGCGAAAGGCGGCTTCAAAATCCGCAACGTCCTCAACACCGTCAACCGCACGATACTCCAATCGGGAGCGGTTCTCGGCAAATACAATATTATAGAGGAAGTCGGCAGGGGCGGCATGGCGGTGGTCTACAGAGCCCTGCAAACCGACCTGAACCGCGAAGTCGCGCTCAAGGTCATGCCGGCGAACATCACCCTCAACTACAGATTCGTGGAACGCTTCCTGAGCGAGGGGCAGTCCGTCGCCAAGCTCAGCCACCCGAACATCGTCAACATCTACGAGATGTCCTCCGAAAACGGCGTCTACTACATCGCCATGGAGTACATCGCCGGCATGAACCTCTACCAGCACCTCAACGAAAATAAGCCCAAATTGGTGGACGTCTTGGAGATCATCTCCAAACTCGCCGAGGCGCTGGCCTACGCGCACAGCCAGAAGATCATCCACCGCGACCTTAAGCTCAACAACGTCATCATGAAAGACCCGCTCACGCCGGTGCTCATAGACTTCGGCCTCGCCAAGGCGCTCGAAGAGTCCGACAGCGGCGGCGGCATCACGCGGACGGGCGAGATCATGGGGTCGCCGGCCTACATGGCCCCGGAACGGCTCGTCGGCAAAGAAGTCGACCACCGCAGCGACATCTGCTCGCTGGGCATAATGCTCTACGAGATGCTGACCTTCAAAAACCCGTACTTAGACCAGCGCAACCTCCACCAGACGACCTACAACGTCATGGAGGCCAACCCCATACCGCCCAAAAAACTCATCCCGTGGCTGCCCGTGGAGATAGAGGCCATCACCCTTAAAGCGATGGCCAAAGACCCGAACGCGCGCTACCAGACGATGGACGAATTCCGCAAGGACATAATCCGCTACCAAAACGGCGAGGCGGTGACGGCGAAGCCGCCCTCGCTCAAAAAGCGCACGGCGAGCTACATACGCAAACGGTGGGCGCCCATAGCCATCACGCTCTTGGTGCTGATCTTCTCCGGGATCATCGGCGGAAGCTACTATATACAAAGGAAGCGCGTCTACTCGTACTGGCAGCTCTTCTACGCGCAGCCCATAAGCATGGCCGCCGACGATTGGAAGCTCGTGAACGGCGACAGCCTGCATCAGGGCAAATTGGAGGACGACGGCAGCAAGTCGTTCACGCTCTCGTCGCCGGGTTTTTCGTTCCTGCGCCTCGAACAGCGCTTCAACCGCGACGTGCTTATAGAGTTCGACCTCTCCGCGCCCTCAAGCTACCTGCACAGGGCGGGCCTCTTCCTCTTCAGCGACAGCCCCGAAAACGCGCACTGCGTGCACATTAACCGCGACGGCTTCGGAGAAAGCGGCATAACCTATCCGGGAAGCCGGTTCATCTTCAGCGACGTGGACCGGGGGACGATCCTCTGGCAGCACGTCAACCGGATCACCGTGGAGCGCCTTCAGAACTCCATATCCCTTACGATAAACGGAATGCCCGTGGCGCGGGTGTACGACTTCTTTCCGGCCATCGGCAAGAACAACGAGAAGATCGGCTTCTTCGTTGACGGCTCGGCGGCCACGATCTCGAACGTCAGGGTATACCGCCGCGCCATTCCGCAGATACCCAGCCCCACGCTCACCGGCGACCGTCTGCGCGAGCGCGGCGACTTCGAGTCGGCCATAGACGAGTACAACGGCCTGATGATCGACCAATCGGCCCTCAACCTGACTAAAGACGTGCACCTGAATATAGCCGACTGCCTGATACGCCTCGGCAAATACGAGGAGGCCATAGACATCCTCGACAAGAGCGCCCAGCTCCACGGCAGCGACGCCCTGAAAGCCAAAGCGAGGTATTTGAGCGGGCTCGCCTACCTCTTCATGGGCGACACCGTGAGGGCGGAGGGGGCTTTCGCCGTGGTCACGCGCTACTACAAGCTGAGCCCGGTCGGATTCTCGATAATGGCGGCGGAGATCGCCCGCTGCGCCAAGCTCGTTGACGCCGGAGAGACGGAGTGGGCGTTGCGGGAGATAGTGGCCAACGCCACGCTCTATCCCAAAGCCGCGCCGCATTGGGGCGATCTGCACCTGAGCGTGCTGGATAAAATAGCGCGGAGCGGCGACGTGGACGGAACCACGCGCATATCGAAATCCATCAACGCCCTCTACGGCGACTACCCGGAGATAAAGGGACGCGCAAAAATTTCATTGGCCGAAGCCTACCTAAACGCCGGCCAAACCGCGACCGCCTCGGACATCTACAACCAATCCATAAACCAAGGCGCCTCCGACAACGTCTGGCGCTCATGGTACGCCATAGCCGACCTGTACGAGTACGACTTCAACTACGCCCACGCCCAAGCGATATACGCCAAAATATGGAAAGAATCGCCGCCATCCTCCGTTATGCACTGGATGGCCAAGATCAAATGCGCCGAACAAGACGTCCGCGAAACGGACACCGTCACCTTGGCGCGCGCCCAGTTCCTGCACGAAACGGTTGACGGCCCCCACCCGTTCCTGCTTCCGAGAATCATAGCCGCGTATTACACCGACCGGATAACGGAAATAGAATTCCTGAGCATGTGGGACAACCTTCTGCCGCAAGACTCGTGGAGCCTCTACTACGTGGCGCGCAAGCTGCTGCTCCAAGGCAACAGGGCGGAAGCGATCTCCGTAATAACGGTGCTCCAACGCCAACTCCCGGTGTCGTCCTGGCAATCGTTCCAGGTGCAGAAGATTTTATATGCACCGGATAAGTGGAATTAGAAATTAGGGGCGGGTTTTCACCCGCCCCCATGATAAAAAACCTCACTTAGACACCAACACCCGCACATGCTCCGCGAGATTGCCGTCTCTCAAACCTACCACGTAGAAGCCGCTGGGCAGTTTCGCGGCGTCGAACGCGTGCGCGTAGGATTTGCCGGCGGCGGTCGGCAAGCTGACTTTTTGCATCAACTTGCCCTTAATGCTGTAGAGCCTGAGCTGCGCGGAACCGCTTGACCTCGCGTTGAACTTTACGTTGATCGCGGATTTGGCGGCGGTTACCTTCATGCCGATGTTTTTGCCGTAGGATATGACGGCGCGGACAGCGCTGGTTGAGTCGTCGGGATCGGGATCATCGATGTCGTCGGAACCTTTGAATTTGACGGAGACGTTGCTTATGGTTACGCTCGACAAGGATTGACCGAGGTTGAACCCTATCCTTGCCTCGTTGTCGTTATCCGACTTCATTTCAAACTCGTATTCGAACGTATCCTTTGCCGCCGTAAGTTTAACGCTGTCCTCTCCAAAGTAGCCTGTCCACGGGCTTGTGGCTTTTTGGCACATCACCCCTATCACTCTCGGAGCGGCGGCGGAGGCCGCAAACGACAGCACGTAGGTATTTCCCTTCAGCAGCGGCAGGCTCGCCTGCACCAATTGCAGATTGTAAACCTTCACCGTATTGTCTTCATCGGACGGGTCCGGTAGTTTGGTTATGTTTATGGTGACAGCGTTGTTCGCAACGTTGGACGTAGCTTGGGATTTCTCATACGTATTCAGCGTCCAGTCGTTAAGGCCGTTGGAGAAGTCTCCGTTCTTGACAAGGTTCGCGCCGTTGGCTGAGAGTTTGAACTTTGCCGTGACGCTCTTGTCGCCGCTCATGGTAATAATTATCTCCGTTTTCTTTTTGTCTACCGACGCGACATCGCCCGTCCAACCCACAAAGTCCCAGCCGTCATTGACAGTTACCTTAAGCGTGACCGTTTCGCCGCTTTCGTACTTGGTCTTGTTGGGCGTACGAGTAATCGTCCCGCCGCCGTCCGCAACCGATGTCAAACGGAAGCCGATACCTCCCACCAAATCCTCGTTCCACATATTGCCTGTGAGGGCGAGCCAATAAACGTTGCCTGTGGATCTGCTGTACCAATAATCGTCGTTCCTTGTGGCGACCGCGCTCACGAAAGCATTCCGCACCGCCGCGCTGTCGTTTGCCATAGAACCTACCGCCCACCCGCCGAGGAAGGCGAATCCGGCCGTTGTGTTGCTCACCGCCGTACCGTTGCGGTTGTGCCCCTCTTTCAAATCGCTTATTCCGTAGCCGTACGCCCAGTTTGTGATTTTAGTAGCCCAAGCCTTAGCCCGCGGCTCTCCGTTCCAAAAGTAGTCTAAGGCGATGCGCCACGGAACGCGGCTCGCGTCGTGATTGTAGGAGGAGTCGTTCTGCGTACCGCCCGGGCCCATCATGGCGGCGCCGGTGGAGGCGTTCTGCCAACCGGAGACCAAACCGGTGGTCGGGTGGGCGTTTCTCGCAAGGTGCACGTAGGTGTCATTGGCGAGTTTCCTCCAAACGGTATCGCTCGTAACCTGAGCGAAAACCTTGAAGAACGCCGGCGTATAGTATGAAATGTCCGTGTACGCCCCGCACCCGCCGCCCCACGCGCTGCCGTTGTAACCGCCGGCCAGCGCGAGAACTGTATCGCTGTTACATTTGACAATGAGCTTCTTGCAGTTGTTGATTACTTTCTGCGCCTCCGTCAAATAGCTCTCCCCCCACTGCCACGTGGCCACGACAAGCCCGAACGCCACGTCGAGGTCGCCGTCGGCGGCGCTGCCCTCATCGTTTACGCCGTCGCACGAGACGTCCCAAGCCATCATTCCGCCGGCATTCGCGCTGGTTTTGCTCTTGTAAAACATGTAGAGGCTGTCGAAGACCCCCTTATCCCCCATGTACGCCGCAGTGATCATCGCCCAACCCATTCCCTCCACCTTCACCTGATTGTTATTGTCGGCGGTAGGCATAAGCCCCCTGCCGGCGCACGGTTTCAGACGCTCGGTTTTCCATTTGCCGTACCAATCCTGCGCCTTGGAACTGGTCAGCGCGGCGGACATGTGTCCGTTGGGGTACACCACGTTCTGCGGAAACGGGTACTTGGCGGCGGTCGCCGCTTGCCCGAACGCGGCGGTTACGGCTACGGCGCACAGCATGATAATTAGTTTTTTGATAGACATACGGCGCACTCCTTGGTATGGGTATATGGATAAATTTATTAAAGTCGAAATCTTAAAACCCGGCGTCACTCTATCAATTCCAAATGCCTCTTGTACCTCTTAGGTATCTTCAAGCCCACCAGCAGCCCCATCTCCGCCATAAAGGCCGATATTACCGTGAATCCGTCCGTGTAGAACTTCGTTATCCTCGCCGCTTTGTCCTGAATGCCCTTGTAGTCCGGCGGGCAGGCGAAAGTCCAGTTCGCGCCGTCGCGGTCGAAGGCTATTCGGAAGCATCTGTCTATGTCGGAGCTCGGCAGGCCGGACTTCGCCAACAGTATGTGGTGCTCCATGCAATCGTCCGCGTGGCCGACTATGGCGCGGCCGCCGTCGAAAGATATGACGGCCAGCATCGGGTCGCCTTTTTTTACGGCGGCGTCGATATCGCGGTTCGCGCAGCCGTCAT
>Ga0268262_10003682_pt1 | contig 16410 bp, 13 predicted proteins | sample TergutNc150P3_FD_190354 | JGI IMG/M metagenome (GOLD analysis project Ga0268262, IMG submission 190354) | Nasutitermes corniger P3 segment gut microbial community from laboratory colony in Florida, USA - Nc150 P3 (SPAdes) (version 2) | ecosystem: Host-associated > Arthropoda: Insects >... | reverse complement strand
AAAACTGAAGTTTTTAGAGGTTCCTATTAAATAAAAAGAGGTATTTTTGGAGGACGGAATAACTATCGCCTTTGAAGACAGGGAACTTCTTTCCGGAATTTGCGGCGCGAATGACGGAAACCTCAAGGTTATTGAGGGTACTCTGGGCGGCTATATCACGGCGAGGGGAAATGAGATTCATTTCCAAAGCCGGGACGAAGCCGGAATCAAACGCTTTAGGTCAATGATGGATAATCTTATCACGGCGGTAAACGAAGGCGAACAGCCGTCTGCCGAATATATCCGCGCCCTTGCGGATGATTTGCCGTTTTCTGAAACCGAGGAAAAAAGCGGCAGCGTTTTCCGCGATTCAATGATCCAAATTCCCCACGGTTTTAACCGCGTTTACCCGCGCACAAGAAATCAGGCTGTTTATATTCAGGGCATGAGGGAAAATGAGATATGCTTCTGCATAGGACCTGCCGGGACCGGCAAAACTTACCTTGCCATAGCGCACGCCCTGCAAATGCTTCTTTCCAAAAAAATAAGAAAACTCGTCCTTACGCGCCCCGTCGTGGAAGCCGGCGAGAATCTCGGGTTTCTCCCCGGCGATCTCGCCCAAAAAATAGACCCGTATTTAAAACCGCTCTATGACGCGATGGAATCGCTTGTCCCCTACGACGTGATAAACAAAATGGAAGAAATACGCTCAATAGAAATCGCCCCGCTCGCGTACATGAGGGGCAGAAGCCTTAACGACTGCATGGTAATTTTGGACGAGGCTCAGAATACGACCAAAGAACAGATGAAAATGTTTTTGACAAGAATCGGCTCCGGCACGCGGGCGGTAATCACGGGGGACAACACTCAGATTGACCTTCCCCGCAAGTCAGATTCAGGGCTTTTACACGCCCTTGAAATATTAAGAAACGTTGAGGGGTTAAGTTTTTCTTTTCTTCACACAAGCGACGTGGCGCGCAACCCCTTAATAAAAAAAATAATACAGGCGTACAATGAAAGCGAAAAATGAAAACGCAACAGGAAAAAAAGGCGTGAACTCGCTGTTAAAGCGCCTGCGTTCAGGCCCGTCGCTTTTCAGCCTGGCGTTATGCGTCATCGCGGTAGTGGCGGTTATTGTATGCGAAAATTTGGGGCTGTATAAAGAACTGCGGAAAATTATCGGTTCCGTTTTCCTTGTATTTTTTATTTACGCCATATTTATAATTTTACAGGGGCGCGCCGTTATCGGCAAAGAGTTAAACAACAGCGAGCGTTACCTGCTCGCCTCTCTTGCAGGCTCCTATATAATCGGTTCGGTGCTGATAAAAAATCTTACCTCCGTCCCTGACGGGTTTCCCTTGTCTCTCGCTATTCCCACAGGGCTTTTTATAATGCTGTTGGCAGTTTTTATGGGAAAAAGGCTCGCCGTTACTATGGCGGTCGTCATACCGTTAGGCGCGTATTTTACCGGCGCTTTTGACTACCATTCCTACTTTATCGCCCTTGTTTCAGGCGTAACCGCCTCCACTGTCCTTCAAAACGCGCAAAACAGAATGAGCCTTATTAAAGCCGGAATTGTAATAGCGGGCGCGAATTGTTTCGCGCTTGTCGTAGTCCTGCTCATAATTCAGGCGAACATTAACGAATACCCCGGACTCTTGTTCTGGGCGGCGTTTAACGGCATTATATGCGGAATGCTGACCATCGGCTTTCTGCCGCCCCTTGAACACGCGCTAAACGCCGTAACGCCCTTCCGCCTTATGGAACTGTCGGATTTAAACGCCCCCATTTTGCGCAAACTTTTTACAACGGCTCCGGGAACTTACACCCATTCATTAATGGTGGCTAACCTTGCAGAGCAAGCCTGTCAGGACATAGGCGCGAACGCCCTTCTCGCCCGGGTCGGGGCTTATTACCATGACATCGGAAAAATGGAAAATCCGGACTACTTTGTTGAAAACCAGACCGATCATAACAGGCACGATGAAATCGCCCCGCGCCTTTCCGCCACAATAATCCGAAGCCACGTAAAACTCGGCGTGGAAAAAGCGCAAAACCTCGGTCTTCCAAAAGACGTAATTTCAATAATTGCGGAACACCACGGGAACTCAATAATCTCGTGGTTTTACAACAAGGCGACGGAACAGGAAGTAACCGTAAACTCCGAAGATTTCGCGTATCCCGGCTCCCCTCCCCGTTCAAAGGAGTCGGCGATTGTAATGCTTGCGGACATTACAGAGGCTGCGGTAAGAACTTTAAACAAGCCGACCGCGAGCAAGATCGACAAATTTGTCCAGCAGTTATTTGACGCTAAAATCGATCACGGACAGCTGTGCGAATCCGAACTGTCCTTCCGCGATTTGGAAATAATCAAAAAATCCTTTGTAAGGGTTCTTGCCGGATATTACCACGCCAGAATTGAATACCCCAAGCAAAAAGAGGATAAGCCGGATGAATAACGTGTCCATAAACGCGCAAGAAATTTCCCTGCCTTCGTGGGACGGAAACGCCCGATGTTTCGCGCTTAAAGTCCTTGACGAAATAAAGCGCGACAACTGGGAACTTTCCATTCTTTTCTGCGGCGATAAAACAATAACGGACTTAAACCGCCAATACCGGGGCAAAAATGAACCTACGGACATACTTTCTTTTAACCTCGGCGAAACAGTTAAAGATAACGAAAAAACGGTGTTTTTGCCGGGAGACATAGTCATTTCCCTTGATACGCTAAAAGAAAACGCCAAGTATTTTAACACTCCGGAAGATGAGGAGTTACGCAGATTATTAATTCATGGTATCCTGCACTTAGACGGAATGGACCATAAAACATTGGAAAAAAAAGAGCCTATGCTCGAATTACAGGAGAAAATACTGGACAAATTGAAAACAGAACAAATAATCACAGAAAAGGGAGCAGAAAATTGAAAGCCCCTTTTAAAATAAATACGCAGGCGATTAAAGAGCTTGAGGAAGACCAAAAACAGATGATCCGAGGCGTCGTGGAGTTATCCGGCACTACGGTAAAAGAAGTAATGGTTCCAAGAACCGACACTGTTTTTCTTTCCGCCTCGGCTTCAAAGGAAGAACTGATAAAATTCATCAGCGAGAGCGAGCACTCGCGTTTTCCCGTATATCAGGACACGGTTGACAATGTAATAGGCGTGCTTCACGTAAAAGACGTATTAAAAGCTCTTGTAAACGGCGAGCCGTTTAACATTAACTCGCTGGTCAGAAAGCCGTTTTTTGTCCCAGTGTCAAAACATATCGACGACCTTTTGCGCGAACTGCGCAGAAAAAAAGTCCATATCGCCGTAGTGGTAGACGAATACGGAGGCGTGTCGGGCATTGTTTCCATGGAAGACATTATCGAAGAAATAATCGGCGACATTCAGGACGAGTTTGATCATGAAACCGAGGACGTTGTGGAACTTGGCGAGGGAATGTGGATTTGCGACGCGAGGGTAAACCTTGAATTTCTAGCCGAAGAAATCAACATTGAGTTTCCGGCCGATAATTTTGACACGCTCGGCGGTTTTGTTTTTGATCTTTTCGGCAAAATACCGGCGGTAAACGAAAAAACAGAATATAAGGATTATGATTTTATCATACAGAAAATGGACGGGCATAAAATCAACTTGATAAAAATCGTAACCCATAAAAAAGAATGAATAGTCCGGCAGTTTGTTTAGCCGCCGGACAAGTTATGCGTTTTTTCGTCTGGCCGCTTGAAAGCGGGCGGACTGCAAAAATGCTTTTAAACGAAAGTTGTTTTTAGGGGAGGGGAAATTTAATGCCGCGTTTCAGAATTACAATTTGTCTCATTTGCGCTTTGTCGTTCATTCCCTCCGCTCTTTTCGCGCAGGCGCAAGTTTCCGCGGCGGCGTACTTTGAGCGCGGAAGAAACTACATGGCGGATGAAAACTGGTATTCCGCCATTGAAGCATTTCTTGAATGCGTAAGAATTAATTCCGCCCACGCCGAGGGAACCGCTTCCCTTGCGGAATGTTACTATGAGCTTGCGGAATTTGACGAAGCGCTAAACTGGGTAAGAAGGGCGAGACAGCTTGCCCGCACCAACATGACCGTGGCAAACTTGGAAGTCTTTACCCTAATCGCGCTGGGACAGCTTGACGCCGCCGATTCTCTTGTCAGGGAAATACTCGCTAAGGAACCGTACAACAGGGAAACGCTTTTTGCCGCCGGAGAACTTGACATAGCGCGGAACAGGCCTTCCGAGGCGATGATGCGCTACCGCGACGCGGTAAGGCGTTATCCCGACGACCGCAGGCTTTTAATTTCACTGGCTCTTGTAACTCTTTCTTTGGGGGACGGCGATACGGCGGTTTCCTACATAAACAGCGCGCTTGAACAGCACCCTGACGATTACCGCGTGTTTTATTACGCGGCTTACATTTATTCAATGAACAACAAAGTTAAGGAAGCGATAAATTTCGCGGAACGTTCGCTTTACTATAAGCCAAGCCATCTGCCAAGCCGCTCCTTAATGTCCGTCCTCCGTTACCGCAACGGCGAATATGAGGAAGCGGCGAGGCTGTGCGACACTTTAATCGCCGGCAACAGGCAGGATATGAGCGCGTGGTATTTAAAAGGTTTGTCTTTAATCAGAATGAACCGCAATCAGGACGCGATAACCGTCCTTTCAAACGCGGTTTCGATTAACGAAGAAGATGAATTTATCCGCGCCATTTTAGAAGAAGCCGTTATTTCCTCCACCCTTCTGGAAGACCCGCGCCGCGTAAGATTCGCGGCATGGCATTTTAACAAAGCGAGAAATTTCCGCCAGCGCAATTTAAATGAACAGGCGCTTTTTCAGTACCGCAGAGGTTTAAGGCTGAATCCATTTGCGGCGGAAAGGCGCGAATACGCCGAGATTTTAAGGCTTTTAGGCTACCCCGCCCGTTATCTTGAAGAGCTTCGCTTCCTTCAGGATCAGGGCGTCGCCGACCGGAGCATAAACGACGCGGTTGAAGCCTACGGCTCGCTTCTTTCAAACGCGCTTTTTAAACAATGGCAGGTAAATCCCGTTGAGCTTGCCGAGCGCCATTGGAAAGTAGCCGTATTTTCCCTCGCCGGACAGTCAAGTTTTTACCACGCCGACGCCGGTTCTGTCGCCGCCGGAGTCATCAGGGAACTGCTTGTACACGACAGAAACATTACCCCCATGAACATAGAACAGCGGCAGGCGGTTTTTTCTCAGGCGTTCAGGCAGGCGAGGGAAAGAGGCGCGGATTACTTTATCCTTGTTTCCGTAACGGAAAATGAGCGCGACATTTCCATAAAAGCCGAAACTTTCGTCGGAAGAACAGGCTCCCCTGCCGGAACTTTTTACGCTTACCGCACCGGAACCGACAGACTGCGCGACGCCTCCCGAGGCATAATAAACCAGCTTTCATCGTCAATGCCGCTCCGGGGCAGGCTTCTTATCCGAAGGCAGGGGCAGGCGCTGATAAACAAAGGAAAAGCCGACGGCGTACAAAAGGATACCGTGTTTGACGTGGTAAAACGCGGCCGCATACAGACAGCCAACGAAGGCATCGCCGTTATTTATTCAAACGACGAGCTTGTAGGAAAGCTTACAATCACAAACGTTGACGAAGAAATAGCCATTGGAACTTTGGCAAGAAACGGTTTTTTTGACCGCATTGAGCCGGGGGACGAGGTAATCTTCCAGCCGAATAAATCAGACAAGCCGGCGTTGGAAAGCGCGGCTAATCCGGAATTAAGGGCGTTATTAAGGACGTTGCGCTAATCCTTCAACGGTTCCACATGAATAGTCGCGCTCATGTCAAATTTTTCTAGAATAACTTTTTCAATGTCCGTCGCTATTTTATGCCCTTTTTCTATCGTTAAATTTTTGTTAAGCCGTATATGAAGAGTCAATTCTTTATGGGAAACATAATTATGGATATGGAAGTGGTGAATTTTTAAATCGTCTTTATATATGTTTTGAATCTCGCTTGTTAATTTGCCTATTAAATCCGCTTGAGGCTCCTCGCCTAATATTTTATCTATTGATTCTTTTAAAATTTCATAAGTGGCGTAAAACAGCATCAGGGCGATAATTACGCCGAGTACGCTGTCAATCCACCAGAATTGTTTTGCGAATAAAATGCCGGCAAGCACCACTACGGAAGAAAGCGCGTCCGATCTGTGATGCCAGCCGTCCGCCTTCACGCTGGAATTGCCGGTCTTGCGGCAGATATAAAACGCGTATTGCGCAAGCAGTTCTTTTACAACAATAGAAACGGCGGTAACAACTGCCGCAATGGTTCCGAATTCAACGCTTTCCTTATTCCAAAATTGCTTAATTGAATTTTCTAAAAAATCAAACGCGATTACCGCTAAAAACGCCGCGATAAAAAACGAGGCTATCTGCTCCCACCTGCCGTGCCCGAACGGATGTTCTTTGTCCGCTTTTTTTGACGCTAATTTAGCGGCAATGATAACCGCGACCGAGCTTATCGAATCGGAAAGCGTATGCCAAGCGTCCGCGGCAAGCGCGATGGAACCGGAGACTAAGCTCGCCCACATTTTAAGGATAAACAACAAAGTATTAACAATTATTGAAACGGAGCCTTCGACATATCCGGCTTTAGTTTTATTCATATAATTTTTCTCACTCTCTTGTCCAACATTATTAACAGAAAGCTTATTTAACGGAACTTCTATCAGCTTAACCGGAGCTTTTGGATGTCCCATTAACATTATATGACGAATTCAAAAAATTTTCAATTTCCGAAGCGGTGGACATCTCCAATATTTTACGCGCTATTTCTTCCGTTTGCGCTACCGTAACGCCGGCAACCGCTTTTTTTACCGCCGCTACAGACGCCGCCCCCATGCTGAATTTACGAAGACCGCATCCAATAAGGGCTTTAACGGCAAGCGGATCGCTTCCCATTTCTCCGCAGATGGAAATCGGTTTTTCTAATGTTTTAAAAGCCGACACCGCGTCTTTTATCACTTTAAAAACGGCCGGATGATAACTTTGATAATAGTTTTCTACTGCGGCGTTCATTCTGTCCGCCGCGCACAGGTACTGGCAAAGATCGTTTGATCCTATGCTGGCGAAATCCGCTTCTTTCGCGGCAAAAGCGGCTGTCAGCGCGATACTTGGAACCTCTATCATTATCCCCGTTTTTACGCCGCCAATTTGAACTTTTTCTTTTTTTAACTGGTCTTTTACTTCTTCAATTATTTCTTTCGATTTTTTTATGTCGTCAAGAGAGCCGATCATAGGGAGCATTATCCAAAGATTGCCGTAAGCTGACGCGCGTAAAGCGGCTCTTAACTGCGTTTTAAAAATATCAGGATAACTAAAGCAAAACCTTATGCCCCTGTTCCCCAAAAAAGAATTGTCTTCCTGTTTTTGTTCTACGCTTGATATTTTTTTGTCTCCCCCAATGTCAAGAACGCGCAATATAACGGGTCTTTTGCCGAAAGTTTTTAAAACCTTGCGGTAAGCGTTAAATTGTTCTTCTTCAGAAGGAAGCGTATTACGCCCCAAAAAAAGAAATTCCGTTCTGAACAGTCCGACGGAATCCGTATAACTTTGCGCGTTAAGTTCGTTATCATTCGCGCTGGAAATATTAAGCCCTATGTCTATTTTTACGCCGCAGGCGGTTCTTCCCTCTTTTTTTAAAAATGCGTCAGTATCTTTTCTGCCGCGGGACAATTCGCCGCTTTTTTTCCGGTAACTTTTTATTATCTCTTCTTCAGGATCGATGATTACAGAGCCCTTTTCCGCGTCAACGGCGGCATACTGCCCCTGCTTCACGTGATTTAAAAGCCCTTCAACGCCCAACACTGCCGGTATCCCAAAACTTTTAGCGATAATGGCGGCGTGGGACGTTACTCCGCCCTCTTCTGTAATTATCGCAAGAACTTTTCCGGTGTTAATTCCGGCGGCTCCCGAAGGTTTAATTTCACGCGCGGCGATGATGCACGGTTCTTTTAAATCGGAAAGGGAACTTGATTTCTGCCCGTACCATAAACGCAAAAGCATGGCGCGCACGTCGTCAAAATCCGCGGCTCTTTCGGCGATAAGCGGATCAGGCGTCTTTTTTAGAACGCCGATAACTGTTTCATAAACATGGTAAATCGCCCAGTCGCCCGTCCAGCGTTCATTTAGTATCCTCGCCGGAATTTCCTCGTTAATGATTATGTCTTCTACTATTTCCTTGTGCGCGTCAAATATTTCCGCTTTTAACGGATCAACGTCTTCCATAGATTTTTTAATTTTATCAAGTTCATTAAGAGCTTCTTTTTTTATTGAATAATAGCGGTCAAGGTGGGACTGCTCTTTTCCGGAAGAAACTAAACTTTCTTTGGGAATATTAAATTTTTCATTGTAGACATACACGCGCCCTACGGCAACGCCTTGGGCTGTCCCTTTCCCTTGTAATATCATTTGATTATAAAAAAAGGCTGCCAATTGCAAACAACCAGCAGCCTTCTGTTTTTACCAGCCATCGACCATGTCGTCCGGATCACGGTGGCTTTCTGTAAACAAATCGGTATACGCGCGAAGATCGTCTAAATAGATATAATAACTGCCCCTTGCTTCCATTGGGTCGCAGTCAATTCTGAAACCAACTATTTTGATTCCAAAGTTGCCTTGATAATGGTAGCTTCTCTGGGCTACTCCGCTTAACCCGTCCGCCGGAGCCGGAGGAATGGTGGCGGTCATTTTCTGCCAGCCCATGAAAGTTAACCTTCCCATGCTGAATTCATAATATCTGCCGAAGAAATCCTCGATTAGGACATAAAGCTCATGATTAAAATTACGGCCGGCAACCCATACTGATATGGTTTTTGTAATTCCCTCTATTGGAATCGGGCGCGCCGGATAAATTATAAAATGACTGTATCCCCTGCGAAGGAAATCCACCCTAGTGCCAAGCACGTACTTATCGGGAATATCCATTCCTTCTTCTTCGGGTATTTTTTGTTTTGCCGCAGGAGCGCCGATAAACAGCCTGCTCGTCGTATAGCCGTCATCGCCTGACATTCTGGAGCGCCAGAAACCGTCATTTTCAAACTTATCTACGGACACTTCCCGTATTAACTGCTGGCCGGCTTCAATTCCAAGCCTTTCAGGATCGGGCGCGCCTATCTCTTGATTTTGGGCAAACAGATAACTGCCGATACACAGGATTAACGCAATTGTTAAAAACTTCCTCATTTTTTTTGATACTCCTTATTTATCAGTTTTTTGTCTCAGCCCAAAGCTTCTTAATATTACTCGGGTCTTGAAGATCGCTGCCGTCAAATAACGCTTCATTTGTATCCGTCAGAATTTTCAATTGTTTAAAGTAAATATAAAAATTATCCACCCTTTCTACAGGCTGCGTCCATAATCTGAATTTTATAAAGTGCAGGCTTGGATAAGCCGGTTCGTCCCGAATCTGAGGCTTGTCGCTTAAATTAACTCCAAGTTCAGCCGCCCTTAATGTGGGTTCGGATTCAGTCCAAACAGTCTGGTTAATATTTGTGGGTATATTGACGTACATATTCCGCCAGCCTCGGAAAGTAACGTTTCCAAAGTTAAGAACATGAACTACGCCCTGAAAATCCCTGAAATAAACTTCCATGTAGTATCTTAAATTTGCTCCCCATACCCACATATCCATTCTTCTCATTCTTCCGGGAATTGGAATTCCAATTGGTCTTTCGTCTTTATCGTCCGCTAAAATTGGATAAATATCTATCCAGTTATAGCCTCTGCGGTCAAAACAGCCGTTGATTCCAAGGCTTCTTGGAGCGCCGTCAACTCTCCCTCCCCTAAAAGCCTGACTTGGAAAAGCGTCAATATAACTAACTACCGGAAATTGAACATCACCCCTCTTACTTATAAACCGGCTTGCCTGAGCTTTCCATTTATATATCGAGTCGCCGTTTCCGTTAAAAGTCTCTAAAACCCAGTTGTTAAGATTTTCAGCTCTGTACTGGCCGTGGACTGATAAAACCGTAATACACGCCCAAGTAATCAGGCAGATAAATTTCAAGCTACTTTGTTTCATCATTAAGCTCCTTTAATTTTCTAAATAAATTATATTAGTTTCAACACTGTTTGTCAATTCATTACCACCCGTTTTTACCATTTTATCTGTTTTTTTTAATTATGGCAATAACATTTCTGTCAAATTTATTCCTGTCTAAAACGGAAAAAACGGACTTTATAAGCCCGTTTTCCGCCCCCGAGCAGACCATCCTGACGGCCTGCCTTGCCTGAGCCCAAGGCGAGTCATTAACGGTCATAATGACCTCGGAAGGCAGTAATGAAGGATTAAGCCATGTAAACGATATTACCGGGACTCCGGTTTTTTTTTCCATAAATTCGGAACCTAAGCCTGCCGTAACAACGCAGAACAGATCGGGCTGTTCCGAATATTGGGAAAAATAGTTGTAAAAATGCGTCTCTAAAAGTTCCCCCCTGTCATATAACCCCCGTATAAAAACGTCTTTCATCTGGTTAAATTTTTGTTCAAGAAAAACGATAACTTTGCCTTTTTTCCCCTCGTCAGTGGCGGAATTATCGTCTTTTGGGGCTGATTTATGTTTCATTGCTGTAATTGCAAGCCCAGCTCTGTAAAAATCGTCATTTATATCGGTTTTATAGATGAAATATCCCTCTTTATCCGCGCCTATAAGGCTTTCTGTGGGGTTTTCGTCTTCCATATACCTTCCTTCAAGCAGGACAATGGGGATATTTGGGGATAATTCCCTGTAAAGCCGCGCTGATTTGGCGAATCTTAGGGGAAAAAGCACGCAATACGGCTTTATCGAGGCTTCCGTAATGGCAAAAGGGACAACGTCGTCGCCAGCCTCATTGGCAATTTCAATGGTTTTTACAGACCTAAGCAGGGACAGGGAGGAAAAAAAGGATTCCCTGTCTAATCTTTTTTTTCCATAAAGCTCTATAAATGACTGTTCAGTTACAATAAGCACGGGAGCGCGCAAATAGAAGACAAACAGCGGGATAATGGCCGCCAAAACTAATATCACGGCAACTGCCGTTTTAGGCTTTATTCTCATTTGAGTTTCCTATATCCCGCCCTTGCCAAAAAAAAATAAGTTATATATAATAATCGGATAAAGGAGATAAAAACATGACCAGTTATAAAGAGTTAGGGCTTGTAAATACAAAGGAAATTTTCAAAAAAGCGGTTTCGGGCGGATATGCAATTCCAGCGTACAATTTTAACAACATGGAACAAATGCAGTCAATTATTCAGGCTTGCGTTGAAACCAAATCGCCTGTTATTTTGCAGGTATCTTCAGGCGCGCGCAAATACGCAAACCAGAATATTCTCCGCAATATGGCGCGCGGAGCTGTTGAATACGCGCACGAGCTTGGATGCGACATTCCTATCGTCCTGCACCTTGACCACGGCGACAGTTTTGAAATCTGCAAAGACTGTATTGAGACCGGATTTTCTTCCGTAATGATAGACGGCTCGCATTTGAGTTATGAAGAAAATGTGGCTCTTACCAAAAAGGTCTGCGAGCTTGCGCATTCGCAAAAAGATTATGTTACCGTGGAAGGAGAGCTTGGGGTTCTCGCCGGAGTGGAAGACGACGTTTCATCGGAACACAGCCATTACACCCAGCCTTCCGAAGTCGTGGATTTTGTAGGAAAAACAAAAGTCGATTCTTTGGCTATCTCCATCGGCACTAGCCACGGCAGGGCGAAGTTCAAACCTGAACAATGCACAAGAGACGCAAACGGCGTCCTTATTCCTCCTCCGTTGCGCTTCGACATCCTTGAAGAAATTGAAAAACAAATTCCCGGCTTCCCGATTGTTCTGCACGGTTCTTCATCAGTACCCATTGAATATGTGCATATGATAGAAAAATACGGCGGAAAACTGACGGACTCTGTCGGCATCCCCGAAGAACAGCTCCGCAAAGCCGCAAAGAGCGCGGTCTGCAAGATCAATATTGATTCAGACGGACGCCTTGCAATGACGGCTATAATCCGCAAAGTTCTTGCGGAAAAACCGGATGAATTTGATCCTCGCAAACTTCTCGGTCCTGCGCGCGACGAACTTAAAAAACTCTACGCCCACAAAAACCAGAACGTGCTCGGTTCGGCAGGGCGTGCGTGAAACAAAATACATCTATGATTTCCTTGCTGCTGACCAAAAATATCGGGTTGGCGGCAAGGATAGCTTCAAGTTTATTCAGAATCGGCAAATCACGGTATTTTCTGAAAAGGAATTACAAACACAACCATTTTAAAAATTTGTCGCTTGTTTACTTTAAGGTAACCGGCGCGTGCAACCTCCGATGCAGAACCTGCGGGCAATACGGCGACAAAGGCGTGATGAAAGACTGCGCGGCGGAAGAAAACAAAAAAATTCTTCCGCTTGAAACATGGAAAAAATTTGTTGACGACGTTTCCGTGAACAAGCCGACTTTTTACATTTGGGGCGGAGAACCTTTTCTTTATCCCGATCTTATGCCGCTGTGCAAGCACGTAACGGATAAAGGTCTTTTTTTAAGCGTAAACACAAACGGCACTTTAATGGAACGGCACGCGGAACAAATTGTCCGCGACAAATGGAGTACAATTTTTGTTTCCCTTGACGCTTTCCGCGACGTAAACGACGATTTGCGCGGCAAAGGCTCTTACGACAAGGTAATAGCCGGATTAAAAGCCATCAGCAAGGAAAAAGAAAAACAAAAACGAAAATATCCCATGTTAAGCATTGTAACGGTCGTTACAAATAAAAATTACATGGACCTCGCCAACCTTTCCGAAGCAAGCAAGGAATACAACATCGATCTGCACATCTACAATTTAGGCACTTACACAAATGACAACATCGTCGCCGAACAAAAACGTTTTATGAAAGAGAAATTTGACACCGATATCGACTGTCTTGACGCTTACAACACGGGTTACAATCTTGGAATGGACGGGCATAAACTGCACAAAATTCTGCATGATATTCAGGAAAAAAACTTCGGGCACGCAATACTTACGGTTCCTACTTTAAACCCTGAAAAAACGCACACGTATTATGAGGAGCTTGAAACGCCCGTAAGAAACCACTGCGTAGTCCCGTGGTGTCAGGTAAACGTAAACTACAACGGAGACGTGCATTACTGCGCCGATTATCCTGACTACATTTTAGGCAACATAAAAGAGAAATCCATTAAAGAGATATACAACGGGGAACGCGCGAATTATTTTAGAAAGACCCTGCATGAATGCGAGGGCGGAATGTTTCCGGGATGCCTGCGCTGTTATCAAAATATGCTCTTCGGCAAAAAAATAAAAGGTTTTTAAATACTTCGCTAGTAAAGTTACGCGATCCACTGGACACTAATTACTAACTGCTATACACTGGTTTTATCATGGAACAAGTTAAATGGGTCTGGAACTACATGAAGGGAAAGAGGGCTGTCTTTATGGGCGGACTCTTTCTTACCGTGGTTACATCATCTATACGTGTAATTAACCCTTTGTTAGGCAAACAAATAATTGACATAGTTATCGTAAAACACGATACAAGCCCCTTAATAAAGCTTCTTGTAATTATGATGATAGTCCAATTATCCCGCCTCTTGCTCAACTATCTTCAAATAATATTGATGGAAATCGCAAGCACCGACGTAATGACGCGCCTTCGCAGAGACATGTACCAGACTGTTCAATGGCAGGATTACAAATTCTTAAACCGCTTCCCTACCGGAAATTTAATGACCCGTATGACTCAGGATTTAGACCGCCTGCGCCATACTGTCGCGTGGGTTTCTTATCAATTTATCGGCGCTATCGCCCTTTTTGCCGCCACGTTTATTTTTTACCTGTTCTTAAACTGGAAGCTCGCCCTCTGCCTTGTGGGGATTACTCCGTTTATTCTGTATATCAGCAGCAGGTTCGTAAAAAAAATAAGACCGCGTTTCCAATTACTGCGTGAAAAACTTACAGACCTTGGAACCGCCGTTACGGAAAACATTGACGGAAACCGCGTGGTAAAAGCGTTCGCGCGCGAAGAATACGAAAAAGAAAAAGTTGAAAAACAAAACGCCGAATTCCGCGACATAAGCTGCGAGAACGCCCTTATAACCGCGAAATACCAGCCGTTCCTTGACACCGCTAGCCAGCTCCTCATGGTAATAATGCTTGTCGCAGGCGGTTTCTTTCTAATTAAGGAATGGATGACGCCCGGCGATTACATGGCGTTCTCCTCTCTTACATGGGCGCTTTCCATGCCGATGCAGATGTTAGGCCCCCTGCTCGCCGACCTTGAACGCTGGACTTCCGCAGGACAGATGATCCGCGAAGTGGTTGAAACGCCCAAAGGAATAAGCGATATGTCAGGCGCGATTCATTTGACTCAGCGCCCCAAAGGAAGAATTGAATTCAGGGACGTAAAACTTACTATTAACGGAAATAATATTCTTGAGGATATTAATTTTACGGCGGAAGCCGGTTCCACTATCGGCATACTTGGCAGTACTGGAGCCGGTAAAACTTCGCTTATAAACCTTCTTGTGCGTTTTTATGAGCCTAACTACGGCGCGGTTCTTTTGGACGGCGAAGACGTAAGGCGTTACACATTATCATCGTTAAGACGGCATATAGGGCTTGCGATGCAGGACGTGTTTTTGTTTTCCGATTCCGTAAAGGGCAATATATCCTACGGCAGGCCGGAACTTGACGATACTCTCATAAAAAAACGCGCGTTACAGTCCGACGCGGACAAATTTATAAATGAAATGACGGACGGCTATAACACGCTGGTAGGAGAACGCGGAGTCGGGATTTCAGGCGGACAAAGGCAGAGGATCGCGCTCGCAAGGGCGCTCGCCGTAGAACCTGCCGTCCTTGTGTTAGACGACACTACTTCCGCGGTTGACAGCGAGACGGAACAGTATATTCAGGAACATCTTGAAAAACTTGAGTTTCCATGCACAAAGATAATTATCGCGCAGAGGATATCGTCGTTTAGAAAGGCGGATTTAATTCTTGTCATGGACAAGGGGCGGATCATTGAAAGAGGGACTCACGAGGAACTTCTTGCAATGAAAGGGTTTTATTATCATATTTGGTCGCTTCAGTATAACGCAGGGCTTGAAGCTATGGAGGCGAAATGAGTTTCTTCAGCAAAAAAAGGGAACAAAAAACCGCCCAAGAGAAAAACCGCTACGACATGGACGAATACCTTGACGAGAAGGTAAGTCTTTTTAACGTAAAACGAGTCCTCGGCTATCTTATGAAAGCGAAAGGCCATTTAAGGCTTTCGTTAATTTTCAGTATCCTCGCCTCAATTTCCGGCCTTATGGGTCCGCTTTTTATTAAAACGGCGTTAGACGAAGCCGTCCCAAACAAAGATATACGCCAACTGCTCCTAATGGGCGTATACCTTACGGCGTCGATTATTGTAAGCGTCGCGTTAAGCGCGGTGCGCAACATACTTGTCGCAAAGGCGGGAGCCGGCATTATTCACGACATAAGGCAGGATTTGTTTTCTCACCTGCAAAAATTGTCTTTCAGTTTTTTTGACTCCCGTCCGCACGGAAAAATATTCGTGCGCGTCGTCCCCTACGTAAACAGCGTATCGGACGCGCTTTCAAACGGAATTATCAACTTTGTAATAGAAGTGCTTAACATCTTCTTTATTATCTTTTTTATGTATAAAGTTGATCCGCACCTTGCGACAGTTACGGTCGTCGGGCTTCCCCTGCTCGCTATTTTTATCTGGACGATTAAGCCGGCTCAGCGCAGGGCGTGGCAGGCAGTTTCAAATAAAGGATCGAATATAAACGCTTACGTGCAGGAATCAATAGACGGCGTAAAGGTAACGCAAGCTTTTGACAGGCAGGAAAAAAATCTTGAAATAATGAACGGTCTTGCCGAGGAGCGCAACAAAGTTTGGATGAAGGCGATTTATATCTCAAACACGGTGTGGTTTTCTACGGAATCAATAAGCCAGTTAGTCTGGTCGTTTGTGTACATCATGGGCGTTTTCTGGATGAACCCGATGGCAAGTTTCGGCATGCTGCTCGTTATGGGAAACTACGCGTGGCGTTTCTGGCAACCGATTATCAACCTTGCCAACATTTACAATACGTTTATAACGGCGATGGCGTATCTTGACAGAATTTTTGATACTATAGCGGAGCCAATAACTATTAAAGATATTCCTGACGCGGTGGAATTTCCATTTGTGCGCGGACACGTTGAATTTAAAAACGTAAGTTTCAGTTATGACGGTGTCCGCAAAGTGCTTAACAACGTAAGTTTTAACGGACATCCGGGACAGAGCATCGCCATTGTAGGACCTACGGGAGCCGGAAAAACAACCATTGTAAACCTGCTCTCGCGTTTTTACAACATCGAAGACGGACAGGTTTTTATTGACGGTCAGGATATAATGAAAGTTACCCTGAATT
>Ga0268262_10003681_pt1 | contig 16410 bp, 14 predicted proteins | sample TergutNc150P3_FD_190354 | JGI IMG/M metagenome (GOLD analysis project Ga0268262, IMG submission 190354) | Nasutitermes corniger P3 segment gut microbial community from laboratory colony in Florida, USA - Nc150 P3 (SPAdes) (version 2) | ecosystem: Host-associated > Arthropoda: Insects >... | reverse complement strand
CCTTGAGAAGGTAACGCAGGAGATAACCGGCGGCACGAACGAGATGGCGACCGGGGCGGATCAGGTAAACGTGGCGGTGCACAATGTCAACGATATGACGCAAAAGAACCACGACGCCATTGACGCCTTGTTAAAAGAGGTTTCCAAGTTTAAGGTTGAATAAACCGAAACTATACAAAAAACCTCATTTTTCGGTAAAAAAGGGTATTACAGATTCTCTTTTTTTGATAATATATTGATATTATCAATAAATAGTTATATATTACTTTATATCGGTTATATAAACATTGGAGGTTTTTGTGAAAAAGGCATTGTTTTTTATATTTGCAATCTTTGTATGTATGGGGCTTCACGCTCAACAAGTGACCCTTGCTGCGGCAATTACAAGCGCCGCAAAATCAGTGGAAGAAGCGCTTCCGCAAAAGACTAAAGTTGGGGTGGTTAATATTGTCTCCTCTTCTAAAAAATTTTCGGATTATGTTGTAGAAGAATTAAATAACGCGTTAGTTAACGGCAAGAAAGTTACCGTTGCCGACCGCCGCAGTCTTGCTCTTATCGGCCGAGACTCGAATCTTCAGATATCGGGAGGTTTAACCAAAGAGTCGGTACAAGCCATAGGACAAACAATGGGCGCGCAGTTTATTATTACCGGTACATTGACTAATACGGGATCATCCTACAATTTAAGAATACAGGTATTAAATACGGCTAATGCGGCAATACAAACGCAAGTTTCTATGGAACTGCAAAACGATTCACAGGTTTCATCCCTTTTAGGCGTTAGTTCAACAACCGCCAAGGCCGCCGCTCCGGCACCTACCCAACCTGCTGCAACAAATACTCCCGCTCCGAAAAACACTCCGGCTGCCCCGGCCGCTCCCGTTACCCAGACCGCTCCCACTGCCCAAGTAACTACTCTGCCCGCTCCTGTTAATACACCTGCCGCGTCTGTATCGGCTGAGCCTGCCATCGAAGGTATTATTGTTCCCGGAGCAGGACTTTCTGCAAAACTTACATGGCTTCAGAGAAACGTAGAAAGCCATAACACCTATATAATAGAGATCAGCGCCAATGAAACAATCGCGCCGACTTCGTTAAATTACAAAGGCGCACTCAACATCACAGTAGTATTAAAAGGCGACAGCGTAAACCGTACCGTCAAACTTAATACCAACGGAAATATGTTTACAGTAAACACCAACACTACATTTATTCTTGACAACAACATCACCCTTCAAGGACACCCAGACAATAACGGTTCAATGGTTTATGTAGATGGCGGAAAATTCAGAATGAGAAGCGGAGCAACTATTACAGGCAATACAAGAAACCACGGCCACGGAGGCGGAGTAAATTTGTCTTCCGGAAACTTTGAAATGTCCGGCGGTACTATCAAAGGCAATACCGCCCAATACAACGGCGGCGGCGTACAAGTTTCTGATACTTTTTTAATGACCGGCGGAACCATCTCCGGTAATACTGCGGGCGAAAACGGCGGAGGAATTGAAGGGGGAACCGTTACCATGAGCGGAGGGACTATCTCCGGTAATACCGCCAAACGCGGCGGCGGGGTAAGCGCAGGCAAAACCTTTACCATGCGCGGCGGAATCATTACAGGCAACACAGCCCGCGAATACGGCGGCGGTTTATTCTGCCCTCAAAGTTGGTATTTCGATTCCTTTTCCAAGACAGGCGGTATTATCACAGGTTATAACACCGACAAGACAAACGGCAACATAGTAAAAGATGATGAAGGAACAATATCACGCAGAGGACATACTGTATATATTAATGAAAACAGACGGAAAGAAACAACTTCCGGACCTGAAGTGAATTTGGCCCATAACAACGCCAACAACTGGGATAATTAAGGATAAATGCTGTTACGGGAATCTTGTATCTCCTTTAACAGCATTTCAATTTTCTTTGCGTTAACCACAGCCTGGCTTTTTGCGTGATTGTTAAAAAACAACTGTACAATTTTTGTGTGCTTTAATAATTCCAGAATAGGATTAACAAAGGACTGTAATTCCGTATCCGAATACATATAATCGTACCGCGAAACATTATCGCCCTTGTACCACATGTCGGAATTGCGCCCGTGAAACCGCATATAGGCAATATCGCTTGTACATACATAATCAAGTTTCATAAGGTTTTTAAGGTTAGGGTTATCAGTTATACACCACCCCGTATTACGCTGACGCAGAGCGTTATACACCTGATCGTTCTGCCAGCCCGAGTTCCGCATTTCAACAACTACAGGAACATCGCCTAGCTCTTTTAAGAGCGCGTCCAAATACAGCCTTTCCGTTTTTTCGTAATGAAAACTTTCAGGAAACTGAAACAAGGCGCAAACCAAAAGATTGCCGGCAATCAACGGCTCAAGCGCCTTTTTAAATTCATAAATCAGAATTTGATATTTGCTTTTATCACCGTATACGTCAGTATACGAGTATACGTCAGTATACGAGTTTACGTCCGAGGCATGAGTCAACTCCTGAAACGCCTTAACGGTAAATCTGACCCTGCCCCCCGATCTTTCTATCATCTTGCGCATTTGATCGGGCGTAGGCATACGGTAATAAGTGCCGTTCAATTCCAGAGAATTAAAATGTTCCGAGTAATATTCCAAAAACCCGGCGCGGGCAAGTTTATCGGGATAAAACCCGCCCTTCCAATCAGGATAATCATACCCCGAAGTACCAATTAATAATTCACCCATAATTCAATAAGCCTTTGGTATATCCCTAATATCGGTAGTATAACACGGCGAAAGATAATCCCGCCTTAGTTCCCACGCTTTAGGCGGCAAGGATGCCGCTGTATCCAAGCCTTGATGAAGTTTTGCGCTTGCGCGAAACTTTAAAGCTTCAAAACGACATGGAGGTCGTTTTGAAGCCACGCCGCAAGCCAGCTTAATCGTTCCCCTGCCATATCTGGTATTGATAGCGTCGAATGTTTTCATAAGCGCTTCCAACTCTTTGCTTCTATTATAATTCATTTCAAACAAATCAAACTGATGATTTTCATCGGTCTCCAAACCTGTAAGTCCTATCATCACTTTTCGGTACTTGTAATTCGGGCGGTAAATCTTTCTTAAAAGTTCGTTGGCGACAGTCTGAATCTCCGGCAGATACGCGGACAGGCAGGGAAGCTCGGCGGTAAGCTGATTAAAATACGGATCGCCTTCCGCGTAGGCGTTAGTCATAAGGTAGACGCTCACGTACCTGCAGAACAAACCCTCCGCCCTGATGCGCTTAACCGCCTCCTGAGTATGCTCCGAAAGGGCCGTAATAATATCGTTTAGCTCGTACACGGGCGATTGAAAACTTCTGGAAACCATAACCACCTGCCTGGGAGCATCCTCAATTTTTTCGATAGCCCTGATGCCGTTAAGCTCCTGTACGGTTCGAAAGCCTGTTACCGTAAGATGTTTTTTCGCCTTGTCCAGCGGGTAGTTTTTAAAATCCAGCGCCGTAATAATCCCGCGTTTTTTCAAAAACGCCGCCTTTGACGCGCCGACCCCCCAAATATCCTCAACAGGGTAATTTTTTAATTCCTCGTCGCGGTTCAATTTATTCCAATCGCATACGCCGTCGGCGCCGCCCTTGGTGCCGCCCCCGGTGATTCCGCTCCGCTTTTTCGCCAGCTTGTTGCACATTTTAGCCAGGGTCTTGTTAGGCGCAATCCCAATTGACACCGGTATTCCCGTTTCTTTGGTTACGGTGTTTTTTAACTCTTGCCCGATTTCCGAATAATCGGTATTTTTCCACATGGGGAAAAAAAGGAAACTTTCGTCTATCGAATATACCTCAACCTCGGGCGCAAAGCGATTGTAAATCAAATTCATGCGCGCCGACATATCCGCGTACAGAGTATAGTTGCTTGAAAAAACGACAACTCCGCATTTTTCCATATCGCGCCTGACCTTGTAAAAAACATCTCCCCGTTTAAACCCCAGGGCTTTACATTCGCCGTTAAGGGCGACGATTATACCGTCGTTATTCGACAATACCGCAATCGGGCTATGGGACAGATCCGGGCGGAAAACCCTCTCGCAAGCCGCGTAAAAAGAATTGCCGTCAATATGAAAAATCATAGCCAAAAACCTGTATAGCCGCGGTAACCGTCCCGATAACCGAAGTATCCCCCGCGATCGGGACAATATCGCTTTTGCCGTCTGTAAAAACCTTTACGCCGTTTTTCAGGGTTAAAAGACGGCACAAAAACCGCCCCTCGTGCGCAAGCATGACAAAGTCACCCGGCGCCGCGTTCTTTGACCTGTCCACCACAAGCAAAGCCCCGTTTTGCAATCCCAATTCCGCCATATCGCCGTTTTCCAGCCTGTAGAAGTAAGTAGCGGGAGGGTTTCTGACCAGCAATCCGTTAAGATCGATAGTATTGTCCTCGTACCCCTGCGCCGGAGACGCAAAGCCGCTTGTCTTCTGCTCCATTCCAACTCCTTCCCCCCGATTCAATTATATACTATACTGATGTATAGTGTCAATATTTTTCAAAATATCTTAAAAGAAATAAAGGATATTATTCGGTGAAAAAATGAAAAGACTTATTTTTATCATTATATTATTAGGGCCTATTATTAATGTATTCTCACAAAACACTCAAATACCCATACTTAATATTAAGGCGTACTTAAATAATTCAGAAATAGAAGGGCCTGTTTATAAAAATATATACAGTCCTCCTGTTCGCGGCGTCGAATATCTCGGCTCGTATGTAAGACTAACAAGTATTTTTAAGCTTTTGGAAGCGGAAATAAAAATAAACGAAAAAATAATAGAAATACGCGGAAAAAGAACCGGAAACATAAAAATAAATTTTATAAGTCAAAACAATATTTCCATTTACAGCGGCTTATTGGATGAAGAAGTAAATAAAAATCAAACAACTAATTCATTAATATTAATTAACAATGAATATTATATACAGATAAGCATGGTCAGGTATCTGATAAACGGCGCGTTACAGGAAGATAAAAACAGCGTTACTTTATACACAAGAGATTATGAAAGACAGGATATTCCCTCGACCTTAAACGATTGTTATATTGCTTTGAATAAATTATTAAACGATGAGACAAAAAATGATATTAAAAACTCTTCCGTTAGTGAATTGGCAAAATTTCACATGGGACTGGGAATGTGGATAAGAAACAACTGGATTAGACAGACCAATAAAAGGATTACAAAATTGTTATTGGATAACGGCGTAAGGAATGTTCCTGATGATATGTCCCAGACAATAATAATTGGATACCATTATTATTTAAATGGAATAGTGAAAACAATACCGGAAATATACAATGAAGAATAATATTTTTTATTTATTTTTTTATATATTAAACCGACTGATACTGCCACTTTTCCAGTGCTTGCCGCATAAAACCGCGAATGTCGATGCCGTAAACATCGCTTAATACACCGCCGCCTAAAACATCATCGATTTTCCCGCTTGCGGCGAGTTTTCCTTTATTCAAAACAACCGCCGTATCGCCGAAAAGACGCGCCAGATTGAGATCATGAAAAACGCTGATTAAAGTTTTGTTGTTCTCTTTAACCCATGTTTTTAAATATTTAAGAAGCTCAATCTGGTGTTTCAAATCAAGATGATTGCTCGGCTCATCAAGTAAAATTAACTCGGGGTTTTGAGCCAAAGTTCTCGCCAGGAAAACCCTCTGTAATTCTCCCCCGCTTAGTTCATCGATCATGCGGTCTTTGTTTTCCCAAATGTCGAGTTTTTTCAAAATATTTTCAATAACGTCTTTGTCTTCGGCGGAAAAATTTTTCAAAAAGCCCTGCAAATAAGCATAACGCCCCATTGATACGGTTTCAGAAACCGTGAAAGGGAAAAACACTTGAGTATTTTGACTGAGCAGTGCGATTTTTTTCGCAAGTTCCTTGCGTGAGACGGCGCAAATATCTTCGCCGTTAATTAATACGGTTCCGCAGTAATCAATAATGCGCGCCAGAGTTTTAAGCAAAGTGCTTTTTCCGCTCCCATTGGGGCCAAGTATACAAAGACTTTCTCCCTTTCCCGCTTTAAAGTTTATGCCGTGGATTACATCTATGCCGTTATATCCTGCGGACAAGTCTTTAACTTCCAGCATATTACACCTGCGCCTTGCGCCGCTTAAAATAAACCCACGCGAAAAACGGCGCGCCGATTAGGGCGGTAATAGCTCCAACGGGAAGTTCCGAGGGAGAAACAAGCGTTCTTGCCAACAGATCGGTTAGAACAAGAAGAGAGCCGCCGAGTATAAACGACATTGGAATTAAGTGTTTATGATTGGAACCGCAAAGCCGGCGAGCGGCGTGAGGGGCTATCAGGTCTACAAAACCGATAACTCCGCAAAGAGCGACAGCCGCCCCTGTCAGCATGGCGCAGAGAGCGAGCAGTTTTTTACGCACCGAGTCTGTTTCCACTCCCGAAGATTTTGCCTGTTCGTCGCCGAAACTTAAAATGTCCATCTCTTTTGTAAAAAAGAAAATACTAGCGATTCCGGCGGCAAGGAACGGAAGCAGTAATAACACCGATTGCCAGCCCCGCATGGCGAAACTTCCCATTTGCCACAGGGCGATTCGGCGTAAATCATCTGAAAAAACCGCGCTTAACATGGTAAGAACGGCGCTTAAAAACAGCGAAAAGATCATTCCGCAAAGAATTATTGTGTTATTCGACATGGAGCGATCTATGCGAGAAGAAAAAGCGGCGACGCAAAAAACCGAGACAAGCCCGAAGATAAAGCCCGTCAGCGGCAGGGAAAAATCGCCCAACAGGGGAATAGTTATCCCGCTAATAATGACTATTCCCGCACCCAAAGACGCGCCTGACGAGACTCCTAAAATGTAAGGAGACGCCAGCGGGTTTCGCAAAATGGACTGACAAACCGCGCCGCTTGCCGCAAGTCCTCCTCCGACAAGAAACGCCAGCAGCACGCGGGGAAGCCGCAACAGCCATACGATTGAAACGTTTTTAGGATCAATATCCTGAGCGAGCGGCAGACGGAAAATTTTATGCAAAATAATCAAAACAGTATCACGCAAACTGATCCCTGAACTGCCCAAAGATACTGCGGCAATAATTACTAAAAGAGAGACAACTGCGCCTGTGATAATGCGATTTCTGTTACTCATTTTTACCGCTAAAATACGCCATAATATACCTTCATTATACAATTTATGTTATGGTAAGATAAGGGGAGATAATATGAACGCTTTTTGTTTATTTGAGAATGAGAATATTGCGGATATTTATTATGAAAATTCCTGTTTAAACGGTGTAAAACGCGTCGTAAACACTGTTTCAGAAGATTTGTTATTGGTTACCGGCAAAAAACCAAAAATAATAAACAGTTTAGAGGATTGCCAAAACGAATATTTAATTATTGTCGCCGCTTTCGGTCACAGCGCCATAATTGACTCATATATTGAAAAAGGTCTGTTAGATAAAAATGATTTAGCGAAAAAACGCGAATGTTTTATCATTAAACTTTTTGATACTCCTTTTAAGGATTTTCCGAAAATAAAACAAATATTATTAATAGCAGGAAGCGATAAAAGAGGAACAATTTACGGTATTTTTCATCTCTCGGAAATCTGCGGCGTTTCTCCTCTTGTTTTTTGGGGTGATGTAAAACCTGTTACAAAAAATAAATTATCTTTGTCATTTGAAAACGATTTCTTTTCCAAAGAGCCATCTGTTAAGTATCGCGGTTTTTTTATTAATGACGAATGGCCTGCGTTTGGAAAATGGTGTTCCGAACATTATTGCGGAATAAACGCTAAAGCGTATGATAAAGTTTTTGAGCTTGTTTTACGTTTAAAAGGCAATTATTTATGGCCTGCTATGTGGGATTCATCCTTTTGGGAAGACGGCCCCGGTATCGAGAACGCAAGACTGGCGGATGAGTACGGAGTAATAATAGGCACATCTCACCATGAGCCGTTATGCAGGGCCGGAGTAGAATGGCAACGACAATATAAAAAATACGGAGATAATAACGCATGGAGTTATATCGCCAACAGCGAAGCTATTACCGAATTCTGGAAAGACGGAATTAACAGAAGCAAAGGATTTGAAAATATTATAACTATCGGTATGCGCGGAGAAAATGATTCCTTATTATTAGGTGAAAACGCGACTATACAAGATAATATTGACGTGCTAAAAAAAGCGATTCTAACACAAAATAAACTAATAAAAGAAAATGTCAATTCCGAATTAAAAATTGTTCCTAGAATGCTTGCTATTTACAAAGAAGTGGAAAATTTCTATTTCGGCGTTAATAACTGTGAAGGATTGCGCGGATGGAATGAAATTAACGATGTTATTCTGCTTTTCAGCGACGATAATTACGGAAATTTACGCGCTATACCTGAGCTTGATGATAATCCGCACAGCGGCGGATACGGAATTTATTATCATTTTGATTATCATGGGGCTCCTTATAGTTATGAATGGCTGAATCGAACAAATTTAACTAAAGCATGGGAACAATTGACAATGGCGTATGAATACGGAATACGCGAGATGTGGATTGTTAATGTAGGCGATATAAAAGGCAATGAATATCCATTAAGTTATTTTATGGATTTGGCTTATGATTATAACAAATGGGGAATTAATAATTTAAATAGTGCAGAAGAATATTCAAAATATTGGATAGAAAAACAATTTGGGGATAGTTTATCCTATGAGCAAAAAACGGTTATTCATGAAATTTTAGTTTCATATACAAAATGGAGCGCGGCAAGAATTCCCGAATCCTTAAACCCGGGTGTATATAAAAATAATTTTCATGAAATTGAAAACACCCGTGATTCAGTATTAATAACCTTGTCAAAAACCAAATCATTGCGTGAAGAATTGCCTCAGCATTCTATAGCCGCTTATGAAAGCATGATTTATTATCCTGTTCTCGCCTTTTTTAATACTATGTTGATAAATCTAGAAGCGGCAATGAATCATTTGCATGCTGAAAGGGGAACATTAATTACTAATCAATATGCGGTAGTATTAAAAGAACATATACTATTGGATCGCAAATACATAGATGAGTTTCATAGAATAATAAATGGAAAATGGAATCATATGATGGATTCAGCGCATATGTGTTTTAAAAATTGGGATGATAATAATTGGGCGTATCCGATTGTAAAAACAATACAACCTATTCCTTGCCCTAAAATTGCAGTAAGCTTTAGAGGTAATAACACATACAATTTAGGACATCATTGGCAGGAAAAAACTCCAATATGCGATATTGAAATGACACGCCCCGATATAAATGAAATTATCCTTGATATAGACAGCAGAGGAGATATTGATTTTCACTTTATTATAACATGCGATAAAACATGGCTTTCATTTTCACAAACAAGCGGAGAATCATGTTTGAAAGAAAAGCCCGGAACATCAATAACAATATATTGCAACAGGGATAAATTAAGTAATGAAGATACTTCTTTAATAAAAATATCCTTTGAATTTGTAAACGGTGAAAGAAAACAGGCTTTATTAAATATTAAAGCGGGAAATTCCGATTATTCCAATTATCATGGCGCTTTTTTATTTTCTCAAAATTATATTTGTATTAATGCCGAAAATTATTCGGAAAAAATTGATGTAAAAAAAAAGGGATGGAAAGTTATTCCCCGCCTCGGCAGAACAGGTAGCGCGATTAAGTCTTTTCCTGTAACAAAGAATTGGGAAAAAGAGAAAAACCGTCCTTATGCACAATATGATTTTATTATTAAAGAAACTAATGAATATATCATTACTTTTTATTTATCTCCCAGAAACCCGATGATTAAAGGCGGTATAATAAAAGGATTTTACAGCATTAATAACGATAAAATAGAATTATTCGATATAGTTCAAAAAGATTATTATACTGAATGGTTTAATAACGAATGGAGTTATGGGGTAACAAATAATATTCGTAAAGTAAATATTTCAGCTTCATTTCAACAAGGCTTAAATAATATTAAGTTCTACGCGGCAAATCCAAATACAATACTTGAAAATATTGTTATTTTCCCGAAAAATCTTCCTGTTCCGGAAACTTTTTTAGCGCCTCCGGAAAGTTATCGTATACCGTAAAATATTTTGATATTTTAATGTTTTTCATATAACTCCGAATATACCGCCTGAGACATTTGCCGCAAAGCAAAAATTATGCGGCTTGAAGGGCGCACAGATGAATCAGTATCAATTTGATAAATACGGTTGTTTTTTACCGCGTTGATATGGTTAAATCCGGGACGGCTTTTTATTTCCGCAATTGGATCATCAATATAATTTACATTGGTAAAAATCACATCGGGGTTGCGGCTTATAACAGCTTCCGCGCCCGGCGATACAAGCCAATTCTCGTCACCAAAAACATTTTTCGCCCCGATAACGGAAATCATATCGTCAATGTAACTTTTCTTTCCGAAAGTCATCATATCAGGCGCCGCTGAAATCTCAAAATAAACGGTTGTTTTGTTTTTTTTGTCCGCAGTGTTTTGCGCCGCTGCTTGCTGCGCCGCAATTTTCGATATCTCATCAATTTGCGCCTTCATCGAGCTTATCAATTTTTCTCCCTCTTTTTGCACACGCAGAATATCCGCTATAAACGTAATGTCATTATAAATCTCATCAACGCTTGCGCTCATGGAAATATACACCACAGGTATTCCCGCACTGCGTAAAAGCTTGAAAGGATCTTCTCCCGTGCCTGTGGGATTATGTCCGCTTGCGATAATTATATCAGGCTCAAGCTTGATAATCACCTCGGCGTCGGGGTAGAAAAAATCAAGCTTAACCAAGTCTTCGGGAATCCCCGTGACATTCGCCGAATGTACATCAATAGCGACAAGTTTATCAGCCTGCCCGAGATCGGTAATAATCTCCGTATTCGACGGCGCGGCGGACACAATGCGGTTAATGGTGTTTTTAATTGTTACCGTCTTGCCTGTGCGGTCGGTTATCTCTCGTCCTTTGTTGGCATTGCAGCCAAGAAAAAGAATTAAAAGGAACAACGAAAAGATTACGGACGACAAGTTCGTGAGGTTTGTGTGGTTCGTGGTAAAAATTCTTCTATTATTCTTTGTATTCATTTAACCTCCCAATTTGCACGTAACCCCAATGTAAGTGTAACTCCGGGCATGGGGTAGTCAACAAATGATTCATAGGATTCATTTAAAATATTCCGCAGTGCGCCGAATACCGTAAAGGTTTTTCCAATTTTCTGATTAATCGAAGCGTTAAGCAAAAATATAGAATTTAAACGAATAATGTTTGCCCTGTCGCTGTAACGAAGGCTTTCATAGTTTCCGCTGATTATTACAGAGCCGCTTTTCCAGGGAATTTCAAGCGAGCCGCCGATTGTATGCACGGGACTGTAGGGGATTCTTTTATTGTCCGCAAAGTCATAGCCGAAACTCAACAGGTAACTTAATAGATATTGATACGAGACCGAAGGGATAATTTTTTTTACGGGACCCAATGAAACGGGTATGTTAAATGCAAGCCTGTTGTCCAATCCGAAAAACAGCGCGTCTCCCACATTTTCCGGCCGCCATATACCGTTGGCTCCTTGGAACCAGTGAATCGAATTCATTAACCTGTGCGTAAAAAACGTGCTTTCAAAATTAATTAATTCCTTAGAATGCCATGACAAACCTATGTCTGTGCCCCATCCGTCTTCGGGTTTAAGATCAGGGTTGCCGACGTTACCGAAAGCCGAGGCAGAGCCGGAAGCCGCGCCGCCGTCGTTCCAGTAAAGTTCTTCAAAATCGGGAAGTTTAAAGGTGCGGAAATAGTTATTTTTTAAGGCTAGCGAATCCGTTACATTCCAAAGCAAGCCCAGTTTAGGAACGGCGGTAAATTGCGTGTCTCCTTTATTTGTAAACACGGCTTTTACGGAAGGGATGATCATGAATTTTCGCGCAGGTTTAATTTCTGCGGTAAGATAGATTCCGCCGTCGTGCCTGTCCCGAACGCCTATATCCGTAGAATCAAGATAAAGAAAACGGTAATCGAAGCCGCTTTTCAACGCCAGTTTTTCGCCTGTATCCCAACTCCAGCGATTTACCGCTATAAAACTTTGTTGGCTGTGACGGGAAAAAATATCCGCGGGCGACGTATAATTTCTTTTATTTATTAAAAAGCCGGCAGACGCTTCCATTGCGAGATCATCCCGAAAGGCGCGAGGCATATCAAACATTAAATTGTTACGCGAAGATATATCCCGCTGGTTGCCGAAATTGCCGGAAAAGCCCGAACCGGGAATGTTTTTATCGCCGTAGTAAAAGTTCGATGAAAAAATCAATTTTGAAAAATCGGGCAGTTCCCCTGTTACAGAGATTGCGCCTCCCGCGTCCCATACTTCGTTGTTATCCTTGCGGCGGGAGTAATTATAGCGATCTGTGAATAAAAAATGATTATTCGCGCGGTTCGCGAAAACGTTTGTTGAAAACGAAATAACTTCCCCGCCGTATGCGGCTGAAATGTCATAGTTCTGGGTATCCGCCAAATCTTCCCAATCCGGTCCCTGTGTTTGTCCGTTTCGCCCCCTGTATTCGCCGGGTATAAATCCGGTATTGGAAACGGAAGCGCCGAGCCTTAACCCCGCTCTTTGTTTCTTAACGGTGACAATGTTAATCACCCCGCCCATCGCGCCTGAAACATTGTACTTGGTGTCGGAACCGCCGTAGATTACCTCGATACGCTCAATTGAATTTATATCAATCTGCTCAATGTCAAATTTGCCGTCTACGGAAGAATTTACAGGCACTCCGTTTACAAGGATCGCAAGCCGTTTTGTATCAAGCCCTCGCAGGTTAAACAAAGCGATGTTTCCGTAAGCTCCGTACCGCGTGATGTTGAGAGCAAGCGTTTCCTGCAAAAGAGCCGCGATGTCAGGCGCGTTACGGCGTTCAATTTCATCTTTTTCGATGACTGCCATCTGTTGGCTTGTCTGCTTCGTCCCGGTAACGGTGATACCTTCTTTTTCGGAAAAGGAAAGTTCGTCTTCCGTTTCCTGCCCTTTTACGCTGACGGGAAAGCGCAGAGACAAAAACAATAATAACAAGACCGGAAAAAATTTCCCGGCCTTGCGGTTACCGGAAAACATTTACTTGTTATACCCCGTACCCCAATAAGTAACATGGGTTCCTGCATTGTCAACGGTAAATGTGTTTTTTGCCTCGGCAAGAGTGTCTTTTAAAATGAGAGCATACGATACGTCAACCGCGTTTGCCAGAAACACATGCGCCGCAGTGTAATCTTTGTAATATACGCCGATAAATTTATCTTTTTGCCCCGCCGCAGAGCTTTCGGTAATTTGTACAAGTAAAACACCCGCGTCTTTTGAAAAATCAACGGCTTCCTTGATACCGCCTTTAATATTTTCACCCGGATATTCTTCACTATAGTAAGCCGTGTAATATTCAAGCGAAGAAGAAGTAATGTTATAACCGCTGCCGTAATCATCCGCCCACTCACCTTCCGGAATAAATCCGATCTCTGTTGATTCGGTACCCGTTTTCTGTTCCGATTCCGGTTCCGTACTGCAACCGGTAAACAAAAGCGCCGTTAACAGACAAAACGCAACGGCAAGCGCGAATAATTTTCGCGCGGAGAAACTGAAAAGAGACATAGAACACTCCTTTTCGGAGAAAAGACAAAAAAGACCGCTTACGCCGCTAATGAGAGAATAGTATTAGAATGGTAAAATCGGCTTTTCTCAAGCTCTTCCTCGAAGCCAAGAAAAAAATGTTTAACCCTATACGGGGTTAAAGCAACCAAAGGGTGCAGCATACCAAAGTTTCCTGGCTTGAGGGCGCTTTTTCAGTCAACCTTCCCGATTTCTCAGTGGTTGTCTGCGACTGAATCTTCCCTGTCACAGTTACGGGTTAGCGGGGGATTTGAAACTAAAGTTTCTTGAACTAAAGTTCCGCACCTCACTTCCTTTGAAATATACGTTTATAGTTTATTCTGATTGTTCGAAATTGTCAATCGGTATATAAACAGATAGAGAATGAATTTGAGCTTGGATAATATTTGATTTTTTTTGTTGATTATTGTATATTGTATATTGAGGAGACAAATATGATAACTAACGCTGTTGAATTTGACGCAAAAATAGATGCCGATTGGAAAATCAGCATACCTATAGAGTATAGGAAAAATTTATCATCGTCCCCAAGAGTAATATTATTGTCAAAAAACGATAATGATACGTATGAATTAATAAAAGCAAGTGAAAGTTCTCTGGCTTTTTGGGATAATGAAGACGATAAGGTCTGGGATAATGTATAAACGCGGTGAAATCGTCCTGATCCCTGTTCCATTCAGTGATTTGTCTTCTATAAAAAAACGACCTGTTCTTGTCATTTCTAATATATCTCATAATAGTATAAATAGTGATATGATAGTTGTCGCAATTACATCAAACCTGCAACAAAATGGAATTTTCATTGAAACAAAAGATTTGCTGTCTGGCAAATTACCTAAAAAATCACTCGTACGTTATGATAAGATTTATACCCTTGAGCAACGAATTGTAATAAAACAATTAGGAATAGTCTCTGAAAGTGTTTTAAAAAATGTTATAGATAATATAAACATATTGATTAATGAATAAAAAAATGCGTTATTTTCGATTCAATTTTCCCGCGCTTTCCGCAAAAGAAGAAAATATTTTTTTAGAGATTTCGTCTTTAAGAGAAAATTCGGGATGCCACTGCACAGCCCATACATAAGAACGATCCGGCATATACACGGCTTCTGTAAGGCCGTCATCCGCCAACGCCATAACTTCAAGCCCTTTTGCGAGCTTGTTTATCCCCTGGTGATGATAACTGTTCACTTCAATATTTTCTTTTCCGATAAGTTTGCGCAATGGGCTTTCGGGAAGGAGACGCACACTGTGAGCGGGGACATCGTAGGGCGGTCCTTTGGTATGTTTTACCGCGCTTGGTAATTCCGAAGGAATATCCTGATACAAGGTTCCGCCGAGAAGAACATTAAATAATTGTATGCCTCTGCAAATCCCGAGCGCGGGTTTATTTTGATTCAACACGGCTTCGCGGAAAATGAACGCTTCCATCTGATCCCGTATATCGCAGATTTCTTCGCAATGGCCGGTTTTTTCCTGTCCGTACAATTTAGGGTTTACGTCATGGCCGCCCGTAAACAGAAAGCCGTCGAAGGAACAGGCGGACTGTTTCAGTACGTTTTCCGAAACGGTTAGATTTAAAATCACCGGTACGGCCCCGGCTTCTTCCAAGCCCCGCGTATAACCGGGCAGCATCCATATACTGTCTTTCTTTTCATCCCAAAGGGGGATAACGCCGATTACAGGTTGTTTCATTTCTTACTTTATAAGTTTCGCTACCTTTTCAAGCAGTTCGGTTTTATTTGCGGGTTTGTGTATGTAATCAACCGCGCCGAGTTCTCTCGCTTTTTCTCTGTCTTTCGGATCGTCCGATGTCGTGTATATCGCTATCGAGGTTTTGTGCAACTTGTTGATGTCGCGTATTTTCTTAAAGGTTTCCCATCCGCCCATTTCAGGCATAGCCAAATCCAATAACACCAAATGGGGAACGTATCCTTTGAAGAACATGTTTAACGCCTCCTTGCCTGAGTTTACTGTGGTAACATCATAAATACTTCCCAAGGTAGCTTTTGTTAAAGTAAGGACGGTTTCTTCATCGTCAATCACAATGATTTTTTTCTTTTCGTTGCCTGTTTCCACTCTGAATTTGCTCGATTCCGTTTTAAGGTCGTCGAAATTCTTGTTGTTCTCGGCGCTCATTTCATCTACAACGGTTACCGCGCCTTTTATCTCCTGCATCGCGCCGTTTACTATGTCGTTCATGCCGCTCATCGACTCGTTGCTTATTTCTATAAAATCGGAAGTCTGTTTATTTAAATTATCGCCTGACGCTTTCATTTCCTCCGCGCCGTTCTTTACCGATACACTTATCTCTTTCATGCGGCTCATAGAATCCAGTATTTGTTTTCCGCCTGCTTCCTGTTCTTCCATCGCGTTACGGATGTTTTCCTCGTGTTCTGAAACTGTTTTTACTTTTTCGTCAATAACGTTGAAGCGCGACAGAACCTCGTTTGACGATACTGTTATGCTGTCTATGGACGCTTTTATCATCTTTAACATATCCGTGGTTGACTTTGACTGATTACTTGACGATTCGGCGAGTTTTCGTATTTCACCGGCGACAACGGCAAACCCCTTGCCAACTTCCCCGGCATGCGCCGCCTCAATAGCGGCGTTCATCGAAAGCAGATTTGTCTGGCTGGCTATGGTTTTCATTACAGAGTTTATTTCCAAAAGACCTTCGGATTGCCGCGCTATTTCCTGCACTTTTGCCGCCACCG
>Ga0268262_10003680_pt1 | contig 16416 bp, 11 predicted proteins | sample TergutNc150P3_FD_190354 | JGI IMG/M metagenome (GOLD analysis project Ga0268262, IMG submission 190354) | Nasutitermes corniger P3 segment gut microbial community from laboratory colony in Florida, USA - Nc150 P3 (SPAdes) (version 2) | ecosystem: Host-associated > Arthropoda: Insects >... | reverse complement strand
ATACGGGATTTATCCAAATTACACAGCGTGCCGATAGCGATTTACACAACATCTGAAAATCCGCAGGATCAGGCAAAAGCGCGTGAAATGGGATCGGTTGATTACATTATAAAACCGGCTAAAAAAGATGAGTTGATAAACAGGATAGAAAGAATTATTAAAAGAGCGTAAGACAACTGATGAATGTTCGCGTAACTCCGCGCCGATTTACCGGCACTTTTAAAATTCCAGCCTCTAAATCCCACACCATCAGGCAATTACTGATTGCATCCCTTGCGGATGGCGAGTCCGTAATAAAATACCCGCTTGATTCATTGGATACCCGCTCCTGTCTTTGCGCCTGCAAGGCTTTCGGCGCGGATATAGCGGAACAACATAATGGCGGTGAAATAACAAGTTGGAAAATACGGGGTAATAACGGTTTTAAAAAAGTGATAGATCCACGCACTGTAATCGACGTGGGCAATTCCGGGACTACTCTTTACCTTGCGCTTGCCGTCGCCGGCCTTCAACAGCAGCCGATTGAGTTTACAGGCGATGAACAAATTCAAAAACGCAGTGCCGCCCCTCTTCTTGACGCATTGGCCGGTCTTGGCGTTAAATCAAAAAGTAATAATGGGTGCGCCCCAATAACGATTAGCGGCCCATGGAAAGGCGGAAAGGTGAGCCTTCCGTGCCCTACAAGCCAATACTTATCGGCGCTTTTAATTGCTGCCCCATTGGCTCCCGCCGGAGTAGCGACCGAAATTGAAGTTCCGCTTCTTAACGAAAAGCCGTATATAGAGATGACTCTTTCCTATTTAAAAGCGCACGGTATTCCATACAGTACTTCGCCGGATTTTTCATTTTTTTCCATTTCCGGCGGTTCCCGTTGGAAGGCGTTCTCTTCTTCAGTACCGGGTGATTTTTCATCCGCCGCATTCCCTGCCGCCGCCGCCGCAATTACCGGAGGCCCTGTAACATTGCTCGGTCTTGATCCGCAGGACACTCAGGGAGACAAATACTTTTTTGAAATACTGGAAAAAATGGGCTGTGATGTTCAATATAACGATAGCGGCGAAAATAATCAGTCTGTTACCGTATCCCGCACCGGTTCTCTTCGCGGCGGAACCTTCGATCTTAACAAAACGCCTGATTTGCTCCCGGCGGCGGCGGTTACAGCCGCTTTTGCGGACGGAGATACTAGACTTGTTAATGTCGCCCATGCCCGTATTAAGGAAACAGACCGTATTGTTGTAATGTCGCAGGAGTTAGCAAAACTTGGAATACGCTGTACTGAATTACCGGACGGCCTTGTTATTCATGGAAAAGGCAAATTGTCTGTGATGAATACTCCTGTTATTGACGGCCGCGGCGACCATCGTATTGTTATGTCTTTTGCCGCCGCCGCTCTTGGCGCTACTGTTCCCATCGAAATAACTACCGCCGAATGTGCGGCAGTTACATATCCGGGCTTTATAGAAAAGATTATAGGTTAGTTCTATAATTTCATGCTTTATTATAGATATTTATTGACGGTAGCGGATAATGAGGGTATTATTGTCATATATAGAATTGATCTTCAGACATGCGGTATTAAAACGTCGCTTTTCATAATTCTAAGGGCAATTCTAATATTTAAATTAATTTTTAATGGAGGTTTTTTATGAAAAACAAAAAAATGACATCTTTGATACTTTGCGGATTGCTTCTGACTCTGGTTAGTTCATTTGCATGGGCAAAAGTCACAGTTCATGAGTCAAAAACTCTTAAATGGTCTTGGACAGGCTCCGGCGATCAGCCTAACGGGGGTAATTCTACCGTTAATATTACCGAAGGTCAGCAGGACAAAATGCCAGCGTGGACAATTAAAGGCAACTTAGGCTCCAAATGGGAATATTGCGCCGCTTATATCACGGCAACCCCTGATGCGAATACGCTGGAAATACTCAAAAACGCCAGCGGCATTGCGTTTAAAGTCTTGGGCGACGGCGATCGTTACAAGATAAAGATGGTTTCTTCGGATGTAAAAGATGGCGGTTATTTCGAGTATTTTTTTGATACGGTAAAAGGCGCGGCTATCACGGTTGTCGTCCCGACAGGGTTCTTTTTGAAGCCCTCATGGACACAATCAGGACCCGGTAAACTTAATATGAATAATGTTACTGATGTAGGGTTTGAAACCGGCCGACCCGGCACACCCGGACCGTTTGAAATAAAAATATGGGATGTCAGGCTTTTTAGCGGCGATGCTCCCGCGCTGACTGCCGCTGAGAAGAAAGCCAATGATAAAGCAATAGCCGACGCGGCTGCCGCTGAAGCGAAAATTGCAAAGCCGGTCGGCGGTAATTTGGGCGCTCAATCCGTCAAGCTGACCGATAATTTTCAGTACGGAGGTAATTGGCAGGGACATTTTATGGAGCCTGCTTTGTTCAATGGGAATAAAATCTCCAAAGGCGAAACTTATACTTTAAAAATTACTTTCACGGCGTCTCGTGATCTGGAACAGAGTCTGTGGTTAGGACTGGTTGATCCTTCCGCATCTGCGGGAAATTGGAAGCCGCTTTCATGGTCACCGTCAAAGGATTTGTGCGATGTAGGACAAGAGATTAAAGATGTCAAGGCAGGTAAACCTATTTCAGTAACATTAACGTTCACCACATTGCAAGGGTCAACGGGCGCAAGACCCAATCAAAATTCTTTGGTATTCGCATCGAGAGGAAAAAGTAAAGAACCGGGGCCGATAACGTTAAACTTCACCGAATTTGTTTTTACTAAAAACTGACATTTTGGAAAATGTATAAAAAAAGGAGTCAGGCATTGCTGTGTCTGGCGCCTTTTTTTTACATAAAAATGTGTTATACCGTATAGATAAAGATTTTTTATAAGGAGAAAAGTATGATGAAATCAAGAACAGTATTTTTAACGCTTGGCATAGCGCTTTTTGCGCTGGTTATTATCGGCGCGACGGTGGGCTGCAGTAAAGAACCGGCTCTTAATTGGACATGGGCAGTCAATGGCGACGAGGATAATGGGGGCACGTCTACCATTAACATGACCGAAGGTACGGAAAATGGCAAACCTGCCTATACTTTTAAAGGCAATATTACCAATGAATACCAGTATGGTTTTGTCAATGTTAAAGTATTCCCGGACGAGGATACGATGAAACTCCTTAAAACCGCCAAGGGATTTTCGTTTAAAATTTTAGGCGACGGGGACAGATATGCGGTAAAAATTACCACATCGGACATTACCGATTACTGCTATTATGAGTATTCTTTTGAAACCATAGAAGGCGAAGTTGTTGAGATAGTTGTTCCGATTGAATTCCTCTTACAGCCGTCATGGGGGCAGTACAAGAAGTTCAATCAGGATAAAGCCATGTTTCTAGAGTACCAGACTACACGCAACGGCAGTCCCGGGCCATTCGAATTTAAATTATGGGATATCAAACTTTATGACAAAAAAGTTCCCAAGCAAAAATCGGTTAAGGCAAAGGCAAAAGCAAAGGCCGCTGCTTCTACTGAGGAACCCAAGGGGATAGGCGGGGATTTAGGCGCTTTTTCCCTAAAACTTAACGATAATTTTCAGTATGGAAAAGGTTATCAGGCTTATTTTACCGATAAACGATTGTTTAACGGGCATAAAATTACCACAGGTGAAACGTATACTTTAAAAATCACCTATTCGGCAAGCCGTGATCTGGAAGACAGAATGATGATTGGCCTTGTTGACACAACCCCGCAGGCAAATTTCTGGAAAGCGCTTACATGGGCGGAGGATGATGAAATAGCCATACTTCCTGCTTCTAAAGCCGGTGAACCGGTTTCCGCAACAATAACATTAAAAACAATAGCGAATGCAACAGGTGATTCCGCGCCTGCAAATGCGTTAGTGTTTATAACGGAAGGTGAAGGAAAACCGGGTTCTGCGAATTCCGGCGTGCAAAAAGCCGTAACGTTAGATGTCACTGAATTTGTTTTTAAAAAGGTAGAGTAGGGCAAGGGCAGTGAAATATCAGCATGGTTTGCCCATTAAGAATTTTTTTTCATGGAGGAAAAGATGATTTTTGCATCAAAATCCCGTGTTTATTCATGTTTAATTCTTTTTTGCATTCTTTTGCTGATAAACTGCGCATGTGCGCCCAAAGCGGCGGTTCCTGAAAAAATTCCAGTAGCGTCTGACATTGTTCGCGAATATCCGCTTGAACAGGCAAGCGGCAAAACGGCGTTTGACTATTTCAGGGACGAAAAAATTGCAGTCGGCTGGAATTTGGGAAATACTCTGGACAGCCACAGCGGCGGCAGGGGAAGCGAGACAGTGTGGGGGAATCCATCAGTCAATCAGGCGATTATGAACGGGCTTAAAGACGCCGGTTTTGATATTATCCGCATCCCTGTAACATGGATGGGATACATAGGGCCAGCGCCTGATTATAAAATTAGCGAAAACCGCCTTAGGCGCGTCGCCGAAGTGGTTGAAATGGCACATAACGCAGGATTGAAGGTGATCATCAATCTGCACCATGACGGCGCTACTGAGGCTCCGATGAAAGAGGCGGGCTGGCTTTCAATTTCCAAAGCGGCGATTGTCCAAAAAGAATACGAAAAAATTACCGGCCGATTTGTCCGGGTATGGGAGCAGATTGCGGCCTATTTTAAGAATTACGGCGACTGGCTCATTTTTGAATCGTTCAATGAACTTCACGACGGTAACTGGGGCGAAGGTTCCGGGCAATTTATACAAAGTCAGATTGAAGTTATCAATAAGTGGAATCAGGCGTTTATCAACGCGGTGCGGCAGACGGGCGGTAATAACGAAACCCGCTTTGTGGTTATACCGGGTTTATGCACCAAGATTAAGCATACGCTGGCGGATTATTTTATTCTTCCCAAAGACAGCGTTCCGGGGCGGCAAATAGTTACCTTTCATTACTATGATCCTTACGAATTTGGGATTAAAGGTACGCGCTTTCAATGGGGTTCGGATGCCGATAAAAACACAGTAGCGGCGGATTTTGCCCCGTTTAAGACAAGGTTTATTAATAACCATATTCCGGTGATAATCGGCGAGTGCGGCGCGGTTAGGCAGGTGTACTTGGATAAAGCCAAAGAAGACACGGCAAAGAAAAGCCGCCTTGATTACACCGCGTGGGTGTTCAGTAAAGCCAAAGAAAACGGGCTTGTTCCCATTTATTGGGACAATGGAGCTATAAGCGGTAATGGGGAAAAATACGGTCTTTTTGACAGATTGACCGGTAAGCCGAATTCGACGGACAGTTCCGCCCTTATTAATATTATGATTAATAGCACAAAATAGATATTTTATGAATAAAGGCCGTAATAACGATGGGTGAAAATAATTCTAAAATCAGAATATTTATTATTGCCGCTGTTATTATTGTTATTGCGGCGCTGATCATTTTTACCGCCGCAAGGAAGGAACAGGATTTCTCCGTGAAATATGCCGGCTTTGATCTTAGCGGCGCGAGTACCGGAAGAACCAATACATATTCCCGCTACATGGAACGCTTTCTTGACGCGCCTGCCGGGCGGCGGGACATTCCTGTCAATCTTTTTGCATGGACCTCCGCGCAGGGAGTTTCCACGCTTGTAAACTTTGAAAATGAGGCGCGTGTTTTACATACGGAAGAAATAAGTTTTGTTGAATACACTGTCAATGTTGAGCAGGCCGGACTTTATTATATTAAAATGGAATATTTCCCCGTTGAGTCAAGGGGTATTGCGATAGAACGCGCCCTTTCCATTAACGGTGAGATTCCCTTTCTGGGCGCGGACAGGCTTTCTTTCCAGCGCGTCTGGGGCGACAATTCCAACAGTCGTTTTGATAACCAGGGTAACGAAATCCGTTCTTCCCAGGTTGAAAAGCCGCGCTGGGAAAGCGCATGGTTCAGGGATTCATTGGGTTATTTTGCGGAGCCTTATTCTTTTTATTTGCGGCAGGGCATAAATACCATCAGGCTTACAGGCATAAATGAACCTGTAGTGATCCGTTCTCTTCAAATTAAAGCCCCCGTCAAAACACAGAATTACCGTGATTATATTTCAAGTGTAAATTTGGATAAATACAGAAACAACCGCGGTAATTATTTACAGAGGATTCAAGGGGAAAAATCGACGCGAAGATCCGATCCTTCCCTGTATCCTGTTTATGATCGTTCTTCAGGCGCGACAGATCCGCCAAGCGTGGCAAGGATAAGGCTTAACATGATTGGCGGTCAGAGTTGGCGCGTTGCAGGCCAATGGATTGAGTGGGAATTTGAAGCGCCTGAAAATGGGATGTACCGTATTTCAATTAAGGGCAGGCAAAATTATAACCGTGGTTTTGTTTCAAACCGTACTATCATGATAAACGGTGAAATTCCCGTTCAGGAACTTTCCGCCGTGCCATTTGTCTACAGTAACAAGTGGAATCTTGTAACGTTAGGTGATAAAGAGGGAGATTTTTATTTTCCATTGGAAGCGGGTCCAAATACCATTCGTATCCAGGCGACTCTGGGCGGTATGGGCGAAATGCTTAATATAATGGAAGAAAGCGTTTTCCGCCTGAACGCGATATACCGCAAGATACTTGTATTGACGGGACCTGAGCCGGATATTTACCGCGATTACCGCGTTGATGTCGTATATCCCGAAGTTATTGAAGCGATGAAACTGGAGAGCAAAATACTGTTTAAGCTGGTGGATGATTTAACAAACTATTCGGGAGAGCGGAGCGCGCAGGCGGCGGTTGCGTTGACTCTTGCCCGTCAGCTTGAACTTTTTGCAAGAAGACCTGACAAAATTCCAAGAACGCTTGTCAATTTTAAAACAAATATAAGCTCTCTTGGGGACAGTTTGCTCGCCCTTTCACAATCACAGCTTGATATTGATTACATAGTGATCAGCGCCTCTGACGCAAAATTGCCGAAAATGCATGAAAATTTCTTTGTCGCGGCTTCGCACGAAATACGCTCATTTTTTGCGTCGTTCTTTGTTGATTACAATAACCTTGGTGATTTTCACCGTAAGAGCGCCGATGTTATCAATGTTTGGATTCTTGCGGGGCGCGATCAAAGTACAATCTTAAAATCAATGATAGACGATACATTTACTCCGTTAACGGGAATAAAAGTAAATGTAAAACTTGTAGCCGCGGATGCGGTTATGCCCGCGGTTGTAGCGGGTACGGGGCCTGACATGGCTCTTACCGTTCCTCAGGGCGATCCCGTCAATTACGCTATTCGTAAAGCTGCTGTGGATATTTCAAAGTTTCCGGATTTTGAAGAAGCGGTGAAGGATTTAAGCCAAAGCGTGATTGTTCCATTTACTTTTCAAGGCGGCGTGTATGGTTTGCCGGAAACTCAGTATTTTCACGTAATGTTTTACAGGAAGGATATTTTTGAAGAACTAAGACTTCCTGTGCCAAATACATGGGATGAATTAATTAATATTTTGCCTGTTATTCAAAAGAACAATATGAATGTGGGCGTTCCTTCCGTCGCGACCAGCATTCAAGCCAATATCGACTTTTCAAACTTCCTTGCGCACCTGTTCCAGCGCGACGGACGCATGTACAACGAAGAAAACTCGCGGACTCTCCTGGACAGTGAAATCGCCATTGAAGCTTTTGACGTATATACAAAATTTTTCACCCACTATAAAACGCCCGTTGTTTACGATTTTGTAAACCGTTTCCGTACCGGCGAGATGCCGCTTGCGTTTGCTGATTATACAAACTTTAATACCCTTGAAGTATTCGCGCCTGAGCTTCGCGGTCTTTGGGGTTTCTCCAGAATGCCTGGTCTGCCCAGGGAGAATGGAGTAATAAACCGCTCCGTATCAACGGGAACTCTCGCTTCCATGATTTTTTCAGGGACGAAAAATAAAGAAGCGGCATGGAAATTTATGAAATGGTGGATCAGCGCGGATACTCAGCTTAGGTACGGACGCGAACTTGAAAGCATTATGGGGGCGGCGGCGCGTTACCCCACGGCGAATTATGCCGCATTCAGGCGGCTTTCCTGGGGCTCGGAACAAATGGCGGTTCTTGACGAACAGCGCAAGTGGACGGTGGGCGTGCCTGAAGTTCCCGGCGGATACTTTATAAGCCGCCATATTACAAATGCGGTGCGTAAAATTTTAAATGAGGGGCAGGATACAAGGGAAACCCTGTTGGATTATACGCTTACAATTAACGATGAGTTAATAAAAAAACGAAAAGAATTTGGTTTGGAATAGGGGGAAGAATGAATCTTTCAGGATATTTTAACAAAATAAAAGATAAAAATAAAAGACTCATAAAAGAAATATACAGACATAAAATATGTTATCTTTTTCTTGCCCCCTATGCGATTGTTTTTCTTCTTTTCTTTGTCGCCCCCGTTGTAATATCGATATTTTTCAGTTTTACGTATTATAACATTCTTGAACCGCCGAAATTTATCAAGCTGCAAAATTATATCAACCTTTTGTTAGGCGACGATGTATTTTTAATTTCACTTAAAAACACGTTTATTATGGCGGCGATAACGGGGCCAATCGGCTACATTGCCGCTTTCCTGTTCGCGTGGTTTATTAACGAACTGCCGCGCTATATTCGCGCCTTTGTAACTTTAATTTTCTATGCGCCTTCAATTTCCGGGGCTGTTTACATGATCTGGACATTGATATTTTCAGGCGACGCTTACGGTTACATAAACGGTCTTTTAATGAACCTGGGTATTCTTGACCAGCCGATATTTTGGCTGACCGATCCGCGTTATATGATGCCCGTAATGCTTATAGTTATCCTGTGGATGAGTTTGGGCGCGGGCTTCCTTGCGTTCCTTGCCGGTCTTTCCACGATTGATCCGACCCTATACGAAGCCGGTCTTGTAGACGGAATTTCCAACCGCTGGCAGGAACTGTGGTACATTACTTTACCGAACATGAAAGGAATGTTGATGTTCGGCGCGGTCATGGCCATTACGCAATCGTTCGGGGTCGCGGATGTTACAGTCGCGCTTGCAGGTTCTCCAAGTACGGATTATGCCGTGCATACCGTTGTCAACCATCTTGTTGATTACGGTTCCGTGCGTTTTGAAATGGGGTACGCTTCCGCCATTGCCACAATCCTGTTTTTTACAATGATTGTAATTAATACGATTATTCAAAAAATGCTTAAACGGGTGGGGACTTAACATGATAAAAAAACCCAAAAAATTAATAGGCGGCAGAAGACTTAACCGTTCATTCGGAGGCGACGCGTTTATTATTACAATCCTCACCGTCTTTGGGCTTTTCTTCGCGTATCCGCTTGTTTTTGCGATTAATAACGCATTTAAACCGTTAAATGAAATCTTCCGGTTTCCGCCCACTCTTTTTGTCAAACATCCTACATTAAATAATTTTCAGGATATGTTTATTCTTATGAGTAAATCCTGGGTTACATTTTCACGTTACATTTTTAATACCGTATTCATTACGGTTGTCGGAACCGTCGGCTTAATTATTGTAGCTTCGATGGGCGCGTTTGTTGTTTCAAAATACAAATTTCCCGGTTCAAGAATATTTTTTACCGGCGTAATCATAACCCTTATGTTCTCAGGCTATGTAACGGCAATACCCAACTATCTTGTTATGGCGCGTCTTGGCTGGGTAGACACTTACCTTTCCGTAATTGTTCCCGCGTTTGCAATGCCTATGGGCTTCTTCCTGTTAAAACAGTTCATTGACACCATACCGGACACGTTAATGGAAGCGGCAAAAGTGGACGGCGCCAGGGAGTTTCGTATTTTTATATGGATAATTCTGCCGATGATTAAACCCGCATGGCTAACCGTAATGATCTTCTCCGTTCAAAACCTCTGGAACGCAAGAGCGTCCAACTTTATTTATTCGGAACAATTAAAAACGCTTCCATATGCGCTTGGTCAAATTATCACAGGCGGCATCGCCCGCGCCGGCGTAGGAGCCGCAGTAACCCTTTTTGTAATGATTGTTCCGTTAGTAATGTTTATCTTTGCCCAAAGCAATGTCCTACAAACAATGGCAAACTCAGGAATAAAGGAATAGAAGAAATGAGAAATGAGAAAAGAGAAATGAGAAATGAGAAAACTGGAAAATGGTTTCTCCCTCTACCCAAGAATTTTGATCGCTGTTTTTCCTCATTCCTCATTCCTCATTCCTCATTTATCACTTCTCACTTCTCATTTATCACTTCTCATTCCTCACTTTCTTTCGTCTTACTCGTATTTATGTTGTTTATCCCCGTACTATCTCTCCACGCCGAGCCCACCAACTACACCTACAATTATGACTATTGGCTTGAACAGGTCTCTTCGCCTGACGCGTACCGCGTGGGTGAATATATTCTTGGAACTGATTTGGAAGTAGGTCATTTTAGGGATCCTCAGGGATTGTTTATTCGGGACAACCGTATTTATGTCTGTGATTCAGGCAATAACCGGATAATAAAAATCGAAGTTGATGAAAATGGCAAACATACGGTTAAAGCAAATGTTTCTTCCGTAATCATTAATGGAGTAGAATCGCCGTTTAATAATCCTATGGATATTTTTGAAAACAGGGACGGTAATCTTTATATAGCAGACACCAATAATAGACGCGTGCTTGTACTTGATAATAACTGGAAATATATTCATACAATTGATAAACCTGACGATGAAAGCATCGGTGAGCTTACTGAATTTCTTCCTGTAAAACTGGTCGTTGATTTTGCAAACCGTATTTTTATTCAGGCGCGTAACATTAACAAAGGGCTTATGGAGTTTGACAGCCGGTGGGAATTTTCCGGTTATATGGGCGCGAATAAGGTGACAGTTAATCCGATTGATTATATATGGAAGCTTCTTTCCACTCAGGCGCAAAAAGAGCGCATGGATCTTTTTATTCCGACAGAATACAGCAATGTCGCTCTGGATAGGGACGGATTTATTTATGTTACCAATTCCATGGGGCAGACGGATCCTGTCAGGCGGCTTAACGCGATGGGGCAGGATATTTTAATTCGTAACGGTTATGAAGACCCTGTAGGCGATTTGGCCGTAGGCAACGCTGGGGGCATATCAGGCCGTTCGCGCTTTATAGACGTAACGGCTTTTGATAACGATTCTTACGCCTGTTTTGACAGGGCGCGCGGGCGTATTTTTATGTACGATTTTCAGGGGAACCTGTTATACGCTTTTGGCGGAGTTGGCAACCGCAAAGGTTCGTTCCTCCAGCCGGTCGCTCTTGAAAAAATGGGATACGCCTTGTATGCCCTTGATTCAAGAGCCGCTACCCTTACGCGCTTTGATCTTACCGATTATGGAGCGTTAATTAACGAAGCGTTAAACGAATACAAAGCCGGCCGTTATGCATCTTCAGCCGTAATTTGGGAAGAAGTTTTAAAAATGAACGGAAATTATGATTTGGCTTACATTGGAATAGGCCGGGCGGCGCTTAGGGAAAAAGAATTTCAAAAAGCCATGAAATATTATAAGTTAAAACATTACCGCGAAGGTTACGGAAAAGCTTTCCAGTTGTACCGCAAACAATGGATGGAAGAAAATCTTTGGTGGATGCTTTTAATTCTAGGGATTGCGGTTTTTCTGCCGCCTGTTATCAGATTCTCAATTAAAACCATCAAGGAGATTAAGGAAGCATGAAATACCTTAACGATAGAGAATGGTGGAATCACCTGGGAAAGACGCTTAAATATTCACTTTATGTGTGCACCCATCCGCTTGACGGTTTTTGGGATTTAACTCATGAAAAGCGCGGTTCCATAGGAGCCGCAAATGTTATAATCGGTCTTGCCGTTGTGGTGGAAGTTCTCCGCCTAACATTAACAAATTTCCAGTTTGTTTCAATTAACATGGAATACTTTAACTCTGTTATTGTCGCCCTGAGAGTTTTACTGCCTGTCGGGTTATGGACTGTGGCAAACTGGAGTCTTACGACGCTTATGGACGGTAAGGGGCGAATGTTTGAAATTTATATGTCCGTTTGTTATGCGTTTACGCCTTATGTAATCATCAATGCGGTTATGATAGTGTTAAGCCAAATAATTACTTTTGATGAAGGCGCGGTTTATAAGGTGCTTGCGGGTTTTTCCATAATATGGACGGGTTTACTGATCCTTTCCGCCATGATGATGGTTCACGATTATTCATTGGCAAAGACAATTGGCTCCAGTTTGCTTACCATAATTGGAATGGGCATAATGGTTTTTATATTTGTAATTTTTTTCAGCCTTGTAAGCGACGCTATTGCTTACTTTATATCCTTGTATAAGGAAATACTTTTCAGGGTACTCTAGGAGGAATGGTGAAAAAGCGCTTTAGTTTAATTGCTTTTATTTTTATTCTCCTTATACTTTGTTCGTGTAATAAACAGACCATTAGGGCCAGAACTGTCACTCTTTTTGAAAACGACGGCAGTACGGAAGAACTTGTTCTTGAAAATGAATATTTACATCTGGTTTTTTTGCCGAAAACCACGGAAATAATTCTTACGGACAAAGCAAGCGGCGTACAATGGCGTTCCAATCCTGAGAACGCCGCAAATGATACGCTGGCTGATGAAGTGACAAAATATTTTTTAAATTCCCAGTTTTCGCTGGAATACTCCGATGCCGTCGGCGTTGGCATGACTTTGTATTCAAGCTTCAACAGCGTGGCGTTAGGTGTTTATGACTATTCCATTGCGGATAATACGCTTGAAGTGCGTTATTCAATCGGCGATATTGCCCGTAGTTTTATAATTCCCCCGGCGGCTCCTGAGCAAAGAATGCTGCCGTTTTTGGAAAAAATGGAACTTGATGACAGGCGCAAGGTTGAAGCAAGTTACCGTCTCTACGACATTAACAATCTGCGCTCAAGTGACGATAAAAGCAAACTTTTGTCAAATTTTCCCGATCTCAGCCGGACAAAAATGTATGTATTGCGCGATACCACACAGGAATATATGAAAGAAACAATGGAAAAACTTTTCGCGCAAGCCGGCTACACCTTAGATGACTATTCTGAAGACTCTTCCCTCTATACGGCTCCCGAAGGCGCGGACAAACCCGCATTTAACATAACACTGCGTTATACGCTTGACGGGAAATCCCTGCTGCTTAATGTGCCTTTTGACAGAATAGCGTATCGGCCTACATATCCCATAACACAATTAAGCCTTCTGCCGTATATGGGGGCGGGTGGGGTCAATGACAAAGGTTATCTGTTTGTTCCCGACGGCAGTGGGGCGCTGATATACTTTAACAATAAAAAGCAAAATCAATTAGCATATAACAACGATGTATACGGCTGGGATGAGGCGATGCCCCGTGACGCGATAATCAATGACAACAAGGCGCTTTTCCCCGTCTTTGGCATACAAAAAAACGGGCACGCCATGTTATGTGTCATTGAAGAAGGCGCTTCGTATGCGGGAGTAAGGGCTGATGTGTCGGGGCGGAACAGTTCATGGAACAATGTATATCCGCAATTTAGCATAGTTCATGGCGCTAAAATGGACATTTCAGGACGTTCTGACAGATCGGTATACTTATACGAAAGAAATCTGCCCGCGGGCGAGAGTATTACCCTGCGCTATACCCCATGCGCTCAAGACGGCTATGTGGGCATGGCGAAAGAATACCGTTCATGGCTTATGCGTAAATATCCGTCTTTGGGTATGAGCGCGGAAAACGGCGTACCTATCGCCATAGAGATTGTAGGCGCGGTGAACAAAACTCAGCACCGGTTTGGCATCCCGATTGATCTGCCCCTGAAACTTACTTCCTATAAGGAATCTGAAGGCATGATCAATGACTTTGCCAAATGGGGCTGGAAAAATGTGAGGATAAAACTTACCGGTTGGTTTAACCGCAGCGTTGAGCATACAATACCGAATAAAATTAAATTGATAAGCGAGATTGGCAATAAAAAAGATTTTATAAAAATGACTTCTGCCGCGAAAAAGAACGGCTATGAAATTTTCCCTGAAGCGGATTTTCTTTTTATAAAGAATGTCAAACCATTTGACGGTTTTGATCTTTACCGTGATGCGGCGCGTTATGTAAACCGTAAACGGATAGAAAAATACCCTTTCAGCTTTGTCTGGTTTGGAGAACGTATCCGCTGGGGCAGACTCAGTTATCTTGCCCGTCCTGCTTATACGATGTCCCTGATAGACAAATTTATACATAAGGCCGCAAAATTTAACCTGCACAATATCGCGTTCAAAAGCATGGGCGCGAAACTTTCAGGCGATTACCATGAAAAGAGGCTTGTCAGCCGTGAAGCCTCGATGAAGATGCGGCAGGAAAAACTTAATGAATTGTCGGGCAAGGGAACAGGCATTATGCTGAACACGGGTTATGCTTACGCGGCGCCCTGGGTAAATTTCATTACCGATATGGACATTGATGATCAAGGTTTTGGCATAACTGATGTTTCAGTGCCGTTTTATCAGATTGTTCTTCACGGGCTGGTGCCATATACCGGACCGGCAATAAACCTTGCCGAAGATTACACGAAGAACCTGATGAAAACCATTGAAAGCGGGGCGGGACTGTACTTCAGTTTTATGACCGAAGAAACTACCGTACTGCAGGAAACAAAGTTCAGACAATTTTACGCCAACGAATATGACAAGTGGGCGCCGGATGCCAATGCCCTATACCAAACATTCACCGACTGTTTTGCCGGCCTGTATGATCAGGCTATTACCAATCATGCCATTTTGTCCGAGGGAGTGACGATGACCGAATACGAAGACGGAACCCGCGTTATCGTGAATGGCGGTGGCAGTGACGTTCATTATGACGGCGTTGTTGTCAAAGCGCGCAGTTACGCGGTACTGCGGCAAGGTAAAGGGGGAATTTATGTCTTATTTGATTAAAAAGAACGATAAACTTTCCTTGACATTGGAAGGTAAAAATGCGGTTGCAGGTTATCTGTTTATTTTGCCATTCCTGCTCGGTCTTTTTGCGTTTATATTTTTGCCAATCATGGAATCCCTGCGCATGGTATTCAGCGTCGTTAATATCGACCTTGTTAAAAAAGGATTCTCCATGAATTTTTCCGGTATGGATAATTTAAAACGCGTTCTTATGATTGATTCTGAATTTAACCGGCTGTTAATCGAAGAAATCGGGCGTATGCTCCTGATAGTCCCCGCGGTAATTATTTTCAGCCTGTTTGTCGCCATCATACTGAATCAGGAATTTAAGGCAAGGGGGGCTGTGCGGGCAATTTTCTTTCTGCCTGTGATTCTTTCTTCAGGCATCATGATTGGGCTTGAGAGCAATAATACCCTTTTAAGCAGCATGGCGAATATTATTAAAGAAGGCAATTTAATGAAGTCTTCTATTACCGGCGTGCTTGAGGAAATACTCGTTACTGAAGGCGCCGCAAGCGACTTTATGGCGTATATTTTCCAAATCATAAATCAAATTTACGATATAGCGATGGCTTCCGGCATACAGATAATTATTTTTCTTTCAGCTTTGCAAACGATTCCGCCCAGTATGTTTGAGGCGGCGAAAATTGAAGGTGCGACAAGCTGGGAATGTTTCTGGAAAATAACGTTCCCCATGATCAGCTCCCTGATACTTGTTAATGTCGTCTACAGCGTTGTTGATTATTTTATCAGGACGGATAATCGCGTTATGGAAAAAATAAGGGTGACAATGATGCAGCGCATGGAATACGGTTTTTCTACCGCTATGGCATGGGTATATTTTTTTACCGTTATCTTAATTATTGGCATAGCGATGTCGATTATTTCCAAAAAGGTATACTACTATGAATAACCAAGAAAAAACCGGAGATTGGGGAAGCATATCCCGCTCATACCATCTTAAAAAAACTATTCTTGACATAGCGTATAAAATTTGCCGCGCTATACTGCTCTTTGGCCTATGTTTTCTTATCGTGCAGCCGTTATTGGATAAGCTCAGCGTCAGTTTTATGGAACAGCAGGATTTGTATGACAGTACGGTTGTGAGCATCCCCCGTCATTTTACGCTTGGGAATTACAAGCTGGCCGGAGAGTTGCTTGAGTTTTGGCCTGCGCTTCTGCAAACTATGATTATCATACTGGTCAGTTCCGCTTTACAAGTTTCCGCGTGTACTATGGCAGGTTACGGTTTTGCCCGTTATAAATTTCCGTTGAAAAATTTCTGGTTTATGTGCGTTATGCTGATTATTGTTGTGCCGCCTCAGACTATCATGGCTTCGCTCTATCTTAATTTCCGTTTTTTTGACATATTCGGCCTGTTGCGGCTGATAACCGGCAGTCCGGCTAATCTGCTGGACAGCGCAGCCTGTTATTGGCTGCTTTCCGCTACGGGCATGGGTCTGAAAAGCGGATTGTATATTTTTATGCTCAGGCAGTATTTCCGTGGTATGCCCAAAGAACTTGAAGAAGCGGCATGGGTGGACGGTTGCGGCAGATTTAA
>Ga0268262_10003679_pt1 | contig 16416 bp, 16 predicted proteins | sample TergutNc150P3_FD_190354 | JGI IMG/M metagenome (GOLD analysis project Ga0268262, IMG submission 190354) | Nasutitermes corniger P3 segment gut microbial community from laboratory colony in Florida, USA - Nc150 P3 (SPAdes) (version 2) | ecosystem: Host-associated > Arthropoda: Insects >... | reverse complement strand
CCGCCGCGCTCACGGCGAGGTTTATCCATCGCTTCGTTTACGCGCAGTTGGCGTCCTTCAAATTCCTGGCCGTTTGTGCCGGCGATTGCCGCGTTTGCCTCATCTTCGCTGCTCATTTCGATAAATCCAAATCCTTTAGATTTGCCGGAGTCACGATCGAAAATGATCTTGGCAGAAGCGACAGTACCAAACCTTGAAAACAGGTTCTTCAGACCATCTTCGGTAGTTTCGTAAGAAAGGTTACCGACATACAGTTTCTTTGCCATCGAGAAAAATCCTTCACCCGGAACAAGCAATGCCGAACCGGGCACTTTTGGGCGTTGTTTTGAACTATGTTCAAATGAACTCCGTTCATAGCAGCGCCCAGTGGACTTACGTCCAAGTATTCACGCCCGCTTAAGCGGACGACTCAAATTTCTCCCATCCGAGAATAAGAGAAAATTAGATGCGAAATTGTTAAGGGAAAAAATGAAAGACGACATGCGAAAGACAATAACAGGACCCCTAAACCAAAATACCATTAACATAAAAACAAAAAAATACCTACTTCCTATTTTTAAGTCTACAAATTTTAACAATTTATGTCAAGTCTTTTTATAAATTAATTTAACCGCAGTTTTTATATCGGCGGCGGGTATCAGCCCCGGTACAGGCTGATTTTCGCCGGCAGGGCCCAGAAAAGAGCCAAAGCCGAGGTTGGCGCTTGTTTTAACACGCGCGGCAAGGCGGCGCACGGGACGGATTTCGCCTGTCAGGGACAGTTCCCCGGCTATTGCCAAGCCGGCGGGGAGGGCTAGGCCGGTACGCGCCGAATACAAGGCAAAAGCGAGGGCAAGTTCCACTCCCACCTCGGTAATGCGTATCCCGCCCGCCGCGTTCACGTACAGGTCCTGGTCCGAAAGCCGAAGCCCCAGATGCTTTTCCAGCGCGGCGGACACCCGCGAAACCCTGCCCGAGTCGATTTTATCGGAGAAAACCCTGCTCATAGAGCCCTTTGCGGGAATGGTGAGAGCCTGAATTTCAACCAAAATGGTTCTAGTGCCTTCAAGAACAGCCGCAGTCGTCACTCCCGGGGGCAGTTCTCCTTCCCGCCTCACCAGAAAGAGGCGTCCCGTATCTTCGACGGGAGAAAGCCCGTTCTCCCCCATCGTAAAAATCCCTATTTCGTCGACGGAGCCGAAGCGGTTTTTTACCGATCTCAAAAAACGGCAGTCCGTAGTCCCTCCCAGCGCCGAGGATTTGTCGTTTTGCTCAAAATAGAGAACCGTATCCACCATGTGTTCAAGGGTTTTGGGCCCGGCAATAAGCCCCTCTTTGGTGACGTGCGCCGTCAAAAAAAGCGCCGCGTCATGTTCCTTGACCCACGAAATTAACTCGAAGGAGCAGAACTTCATCTGGTTAACGCCGCCAGGCGCGGAACCGCCGTCCGCGGAAAAAAGCGTCTGCGCGGAATCCACAAGCACCAGAACCGGCTTTACGGAATTGAGGACTGTCTCAATTTCCTCAAGGCTTCCGGTACACAGAATTTCGATACGCTCCATGTTGTGTTTGTCTTTGCTTAAGCCCAGCCTGTCCGCCCTTAACCTCAGCTGTCCCGCGGACTCTTCGCCGGAGACGTACAAAACGCGCCCCTTTGTTTCCGCCGCGGCGGCAAGCTGCAGAAGCAGGGTTGACTTGCCTATGCCCGGCTCCCCCCCGACAAGCACCGCCGAACATTTCATAATGCCGCCGCCGAGCACGCGGTCAAGTTCGACTATGCCGCTCTTTATCCGGCTGCCTTCCTGCGGGTCCACAGTGGAGAGGGGCAAGGTTTGCGGCAGTCCGCGCTGCGCGTCGGCTCGCTTGATGTTAGGGTTACTAACGGCGGTTTCCGTCAGCGTGTTCCATTCGCCGCACTCGGGACAGCGGCCAAGCCACTTGGGTTCTTCATGCCCGCAGCCGGAACATTTGTAAACAAGGGATTTTTGTTTTTTCATTTATTCACCGGTACCGGTATCTTGTTCTTCTGAGTCTTCATCCGGAACAATTTCTTTTGGGGGCGCTGGTTTTTTTCGCGGCGTTAAACGTATTCCAACGCCAAAACGCCAGCCGTCGATAGCGGGAAGGTCTTTGTCCGTCCACAAGCGGTAAACGGGAAACCACGCGCGCAGGTCGAACCCGAGCAAAAATTTTTCGTTTATAGGAAAATCCATCCCCAGACCGGACATGGGGAAAAACCACCTGCCATCGCTCCAGAAATATTTACGTATAGCTTCGGTCTGCAGGCTTGCGTCTGTTTTGATGTCTCCGGAATTATAATCATTGGGACTCAATCCAAAAGCCTGAACGACAAGCCGCAAATCCGCGGCAGGCCCGCCGTAAACGCGCGCAACTATTCCTGTTTTGCCAATAGGAAAAAATCCCGCAAGCTGGAATCCTGTAACAAAACCCATAACAAACGCGGAACGGTTTTCGGGATTGCAGGGCATTGCGTATTCAAGAGTTGAATTGTACTCGTAATTTGTAAAATAAATGTCCTCGGAAAATTCCAGCCTTAACGGCCCCCAAAACCGCCATTCCGCGGAAAACCCCATTGAGGGCAGAATGGGAGCGGGATCCGCGTCCTGTTTGCCGTTATCCGCGGCGAAATAGAAAATATTTGCGCGGGCGGACCAATTAAGATTGTTTGAAAATGAATCGGCGGCTGCGGGGGTTAAAGCAAGGAAAAAAATTAATAGCGCCGCGGAAAGTTTCATGGTTTTAGTATACACCATTTAAGCGGTGTTTGGTAGCCGGATATATTTCGTCTAAACAACAACGATATTATCTTCGGGATAGCCGTTTTTTTTCAGCAAATCGGAAAGTTTTTGCGCTTCTTTCTGCCCCTGCACTGATACCATAGCCACCGCGCCGTAAAGCCGTATCAGTTCCGCTTTCTTAATAAATTCCGATTCTCCGTCTTTAAAAGTTAAAGGTCCTGCAATGCACCTGCCCTGTAATCGTTTTAGTCCGGCTATAATTACATTCATATCAGTACTGTTAATGATAAAAGGAACTTTAGCGACATAAGGATTCATCAGAGCGAAATCGAGGAAGCCGTTTAATGTTTTTTCATCGTTCGTTTCTACGTTGATAAACGCCGCGCCGTTATCGACCATATCACGCGCTTCATCAACAGCGTCTTCATAACTTCCTTCACCTAACAGACGAAGGAACTCTTTATTTGCGGCGGTGTCTGTTGAAGATTTAATCAGCGCCGCGTTATCTGCAATATTGATCGTCTCTAATCCCGAAAAAATTGTCCGGCGGGAAACATCGGTATTAACGACGGTAATACCGGCGGGAATGGCGCGGGGTTTGTAAAGAGCCGCTTTTTTCGCAAGTTCCGCGATGTGGGGAGGGGTGGAACCGCAGCAGCCTCCGATGATATTTACAAGTCCTTCTTTCAGATAACCTTCAATGTAAGATGAAAACATTTCCGGCGTTTCTTCGTACTGGCCAAGCCTGTTGGGAAGTCCGGCGTTGGGATAGGCGCTGACAAGGCAGGGAGCAATTTCTGATATTTCGCGGACAAAGGGCATGAGTTTTTGCGGATTTAAGGAACAATTCAGGCCGACAGCCCAGGGGTTAACATGGAGGACGGAACTGCAAAAGGCTTTAAGGTTTTGACCGGAGAGAAGCCGTCCCGATTCGCCTGAAACAGCGGCGGAAATCATTACCGGCGTGTCGATATTGCGTTCTTTAAGCAGGCGGCTGACGGCAAAAAGCGCCGCCTTCGCGTTGACGGTGTCAAAAATTGTTTCTATGAGAAGAATGTCCGCGCCGCCGTCCAGGAGCCCTCTGGCGTTGTCGTAATAGGCGGCCTCAAGCTCGTCCCAGCAAATCCCGCGTTTTGCGGGATTATTTACATCGGGGTAAATGCTCGCGCCCTTCGCCGTCGGCCCTATGCTTCCTGCCACAAAGCGCGGGCTTCCGTTAGCTGAAAATTTATCGGCGGATTTACGGGCGGCCTTCGCGGCGGCGGCGCTTATGTCGTACGCAAGATGCCCGAGTCCGTAAGAGGAAAGTGAAATTGATGTTGAGTTAAAACTGCAAGTTTCGATTATATCCGCGCCGGCCTGCAAATAACTTTCATGTATAGACGCGATTACATCGGGCTTGGTAAGGCAAAGCAGATCGTTGCAGCCGCCCAGGGGCGCGGGATGGTTCGCGAATTTTTCACCGCGAAAATCCTTTTCGCTAAGGCGCAAAGATTGAATTACCGACCCCATTGCGCCGTCTAAAATGAGGAAACGCTTTTGCGCGATTGAATTTAAATTTTCGCGAACAGTCATAAATTCAATATAACAAAAAATTAAATCAGAGTGAAGTAAGATTTGCCTAAAACAACCTTATTTATTTCAATTTTGGGTTAAAATACGCTCTTTAAGGAAAGTATCGACTGTGATCCGGTTTACGCCGTAAATACGCCCTATGGCGCTTTTGGAAAACTCTCTCGCAAGCAGAGCCCTTATATCCTTTTCGTTGCCCGAAAGCTTAACCCGGGACGACTTACTGCCGCACGGTCTTCCCAGGATTTTCCCTTCCGAGCGTCTTCGGGCAAGCGCTTCCTTTGTCCGCTGGGAAATCAAGTCCCTTTCTATTTCGGCGGACAAACCGAAAGCAAAAGCCAATACTTTAGACTGAATATTATCGCCCAATCTGTAATTGTCCTTTATTGTCCAGATTCTGACATCATTAGTCATTAAATGATTAAGTATCGACATAATCATAAAAAGGCTTCTTCCAAGGCGGGAAAGTTCCGAACAAACAATCAGGTCGCCCGCTTTAACTTCCGCAAGCAGCGACCCTAAAAGCCGTTTTTCCGGCGACTTTGTACCGCTGATTGTCTCTTCAATCCATTGGTCAATCTTTAGATTGTTTGTCGTACAAAACCGATTTATCTCAAAACGCTGATTATCCACCGTTTGCTTATCGGTACTTACCCTGATATAACCGTAAATCATAATACCTCCAAAAATAATATGTTCTTACTTATCGTCTTTTTTAATTAACACTTATCAGCATTTTGTATAGAAAAAATGTCCCTTTAAATTAACCTCCGTAGCGAGGTTAAAAATCATTCAGGAGGAAAGATTATGATGAAGAAAGTATGGCTGGTTTTATTAGCCGTGGTTTTAGTTTTCGGGCTTGCTATGCTGGGATGCGGCGGCAAAAGCAGTGGATCTAATGAGCCGGATCCGGGTACTGAACCGCCACCGGAGTTTACTGCTGACGGACCTTTTACGTATGAATTATACGGGAATAATAAACCTGTCTTGGGTGATGACGGTTTCTTGGCAATCACTGCAAGCAGTTCAACAGGGTTTATAATCAAATTTGCTGACATCGAGTATACATATGATGCGAGAGATATTCTTACATTCACCTATGAGATTGAGGTAGAAACGCCGGTAGCGGTCATCATTGCGAAAACACCAAGTATGGGTGATCTGGGATCTCAAGGCAACGCCGGTTGGGGCAAAGGCAAGGGCTGGGAATACGCTCTTGGTGACGCGACAAGAAGCGTTTACGAAGGTCCTAATGTGAACGGAACATGGGATGCCGCGACAAAAACCGGTACGTTTCAAGTAATGATGAAAATAGTTCCACCCACAGCGACGGGAATAGGTTTCCAGCATAATTTTTGGGCAGATGATGGCGGTAATGGAATTAAAATAGCGGAAAATTCAAAATACAAAGTAAAGATCACAAAGATTGAAAATGGAACTGCTCGCGGTGAAATACCAGGCGGCGGCGGTGAAGAACCTGATCCCAATATCGCTTTTGACGCGGCTGTAGGACTTAAAGATCTGGCAGTTGGAGGCGATGGAGCACAGATAAGCGTAGACACCGATACCGGAGTTATTTCCAGAGACGTAGGTAATGGCTACGGCAACTATTTCACCGTGGCAATACCTGCAAATCAATTACCAATAATTGCCAGCGATAAAATTGTAATAAAATACATAGGTGTCAACAATGCGCCATTAACTACGAAGAAGAACACTTCTCTTGATGACATAGCTCCTGCTGATTATGCTACATTTACCGGAGATGGAAAGGAAAATACAAAAGAATTAACGGCGGTAAGATATGGAGATACATTACCAACCAGTGTTTTATATTTCCAAGGCCGTCCGAATGAAGTAGCGTGGAAATTGAAAATAATCAGCATTACCGTTGTACACGGAGATCCTATTAAAGTTACTTCTCCTGTAGCAGGTATACGTCCCGCTGCCGATGAACCTCCTGAAGCAACCGTAGAAACCGCACAGTTTAACGGAACTGTTTCATGGTCACCGACTGTCGCCAGTACTTTTATAGCTGATACAGTTTATACCGCAACTATCGCGTTGACAGCGAAAGACGGATATACCTTTGCCGGAATAGAGGCTAACACCTTCCCGGTTACCGGAGCAGAAACTGTTACCCATGTGGCTGGCACTACTACTACATTGTCAATTTCGGCAAAATTCCCCGCGACCGCTCCTCTCGCTGAGGATTATTTATTAACCTTTGCCGCTGGCAGTGTAAAAGCAACAGGCACTACTTCTATTGTGATTGATGATGAAAATACCTTTACTGTTACAAATGGATCGCCGGATTATCAGGGTGCGGTAGTATATTTCAAAGTTACATTCCCGGATGGCCATAAAGTGTCCGACTATGCAAAAATTGATATAGATACTAAAGCAAATAACTCAGGTGCCCAGTGGAAACCTCTTCGTATTGCGGCTTATAAAGATGAGCCTACTTCTGCATCATTGAACACCGGCTCCGGTGATATAATTGCTGCACAGGAATCCGGGAATCCGGTTGGTTCTACAGGAGATGGAACAAAACATATAGAGTTAGATATTGGTGCAGTTAAACCTGAGGCAGATCTGAATGAAGTATGGATAGGCATTTGTGTTCATGCAGGATCTGGCGCGGAATACACTCTTTCAAACATCAAGTTCTATAACTAACCCAAAGTGATCGCTTAACCAAAGCGGTTAATGAAAGCGGGGGCGCAAGCTCCCGCTTTTTTTGTGTGCCTGTTTGAAATGCTCGACAAGGTTATTGATTCTATTTATCAGGGTTTTTTTGTCAATAAAATAGGCATACCGGTTGATTTACTCGCAATAGATTATGATCGATATTTAGAGCTCAATAATGAAATTGGATATATTTAAAAAACAATAAAAAACGAAGGAAAAGTTATTTATGGCTCATTATGAGGAATGGATAAAAAGAGCTTGTATTAACTTTTTTTACTGTACAGGCACGCTATTATAATATAGTTCGTCCGGGCAAATATCTTGTCCGTGCAGCCATTCTATGCTTAATCCGGCAGGTTTCGCGGTATTGAATAATGTAACATTCTTCAATTCGCTGAAAGGTTTAAAATCAAGGTATGGCTTAACATCAAACAAACGCTTTTCATTATTGTTGAAAGTAACAAGCAAACAGTAATTTGGACATGGTTTTACATCTATAGCCTTTGGACGAATCATAAATTACCTTAACCCTTCTATTTTTATCACTTCCCCACTTTCACTCCATGCAATCCAAGCCGCATTTAATTCATCTTCATGGAGCATAGCCCATGCTTCTACAAGTTTTCTTTGCTTAATCGGTAATTCGCCATCAAGAAGATTAGCCTTGAAGTCATATACTCCCTCAAATTCAGCATACTTGGCATGAAAATGCGGTATATTATGCTTGCTTCCTATTTCTTTATAAATATAAATCAATATTCCATAAAATTGCGATATTAACGGCATTGAACCTCCTGTTTATATTTTCACTTCTTTAATAATTTGAATAAAATTATATACCAAAACATATATTTATACAATACATTATTTGAGTAAAATTATTAAAATATTTTATTAAACGGTATAAAAAATGCTTTTAATTAATTATTACAATTTTTCAACAAATCTATCTCAATTACGCTTAACATTACACAGTTTATATACCCGTTTTCTTTATACAATATATAATCCATTCATTTTCTCTTCCACCTTCGCTTTCGTCGTTAAAAAACGTCCCTTTAAATTAACCTCCGTAGCGAGGTTAAAAATCATTCAGGAGGAAAGATTATGATGAAGAAAGTATGGCTGGTTTTACTGGCCGTGGTATTGGTTTTCGGGCTTGCTATGCTGGGGTGCAGTAGTGGCGGCAGCGGTGGCGGTGGCGGCGGAGACGAATTTGTACCATTTGAGTTTGATGGGCCATGGGATGATATCATTAAAGCTTGGGGGAGTAATAGCCCTACAGTTACAGGTAATGAAGTATCTATTACTGCCAGTTCATCAACAGGGTTTAAAATTAATTTTGAAGACATAGGTTATACATTAAACAGATCGGATATTCTTATTATCTCCTATGAAATTGATGTAACAACGCCTGTAGCGGTAGTAATCGCGAAAAACCCGAACGGTAACAATTTGGATGACTTGGCAGGTACCGGCAACGCCGGCTGGGGCAAAGGCAAGGGCTGGGAATATGCTCTTGGTGATCCCGTAAGAAGCGTTTACGACGGTCCTCTTGTAGCCAGTACATGGGATGGTACTACCGGCACATTCGAAGTACTGATGAGACTTTTTCCCGCAAACGCGACAGGAATAGGTTTCCAGCATAATGTATGGGCGGATGATGGCGGTAATGGAATTAAGATAGCGGAACACTCAGTATACAAAGTAAAGATAACAAATATCAAAAACAAGGGCGGAGAAGCTCCTGTTGATCCTGTTGTTCCTCCGCCTCCTGAGACAAATGGAACAAAACTGGTAATTAAAGTTGCCGGAGTAGATCAAGATACAACAGTAACAGGAGTCAGCGGTACTGTCGGTTACCTGGATGATAATAATGGTTATGCGTTCACAAGGGGAGCGTCTTGGCAAGCTTCTTACGCGTATTTTCCAGTTAGTCTCGGAACCAATAAACTTTCCGATTTTGATAAAGTTAAATTTAAATATCAGGGAGTATCAGGCGATATAGGTTATAAACAAATATTCTTGGTAGCGAACGATGCGGCTTTCTCCGGCGGTCTTGGCGGCGGTTCCGATGATGGTGTTGCTGCTCTTACAATCACTGATCAAAAACAAATGAATGGAACAGATGTAACAAACGTTGAACTTACTGTTACCAGAACTAAAGCGTCTGCCTACGACAGCAAAACTACTATGTACTTCACTATTTTCTTTAATTCCAGAGGTACTACGAGTGCAACTGATGATACTCCGACAGTCTTCATTATTTCAGATATTGAGTTTGTAAAAGCGGCTGCGCCGTTTGTGCCTGTAGTAGTTAATACAACTATAGCGGGCGTAACAGCCCCCGCTGCTGGAGGAACTCCGAAAGCAAGCATTTCCACCGATGAGTATACCGGCGCTATTGAATGGGAAGGCACTTTGAGCGACGACAATAAATTTGTCTTAGGAACAACTTATACAGCTAAAATTACTTTAACAAAGAAAGTCGGATATACGTTTAATGGAATACTTGCTGATGCTTTCACAGTCACCGGTGCAACATCAACAACTAACCTGGCAGGCACTACTGGAGATACAATTTTAGTTACAGCGACGTTCCCAGCGGCTGTAGCAGGAGAGCCGGTCGTCGTATGGCAACCTACCATCACAGCCGCAACAGGAATGGCTACTGCTGAATATATTAACGGTAATTTAGGTATCAAAAGAGATGCCACTGTAGATGAGATGACGATTGCTACAATTGACGGTGGTATTTCTGTGACATTAGTGTCTGGACAGTATAAACAATTCTGTATACAAGTCGGCGGCGGTGATGTTGGCGGATCAAACTATTATTGGAATGCGGAAAATGGGTTCAAACCAAATAAGGGTGATGATTATACTATTACCTTTATGGCGTCTGTTGCCTCTGGAACAGGTAAATTACGTTTAAATGGAAATGGGGCTCCCGGTGGCTCTGATCCTTGGGCACAGACTGAAAGCCTTGACACTACACCAAAAGCAGTTACATATTCATGGACACAAAATACAGGCAACTTAAAATTTGATACAGGTGATTCAGATGTAGGCACTGTGATAAATATCACTGGCATAAAAATTACGACTCCGTAAATAAATGCGGTCTAAGAAGCGGGGGCGCAAGCTCCCGCTTTTTTTATGCTTACAAATGTAATAATGTTAGTTCCTAAAAATATAAGATTAAAAATTTTGCAAAACCAAGATTCGCCGGAACCATTGGCTCAGCAAACCCGAAGGCGTCTATTCTCCGCCGAAACGGTAATCAATTAACCAATGATTTTCAATTTCTTCGCTTTATTTCGGAGTATATTATTTATTTCATCTTCAATTGAATCAATCTCTCGAGTTAAGTTTTTGGTAGTGTCTATAATAAAACTATTCGCCTCGTTGAATTTTTCAAAATACAGATCATCATTTTTTCCGATTAATCCCTTATCTATTGATTTTAGTTTGTAAAAGTATTTATCAATATTAACCGAGGTATTATGTATTTCCGTTTCATTAATTTTTATTTCCGGAAAATCAATCTTAATTAATTTAAATATATGTCTTAATTTTAGCATTTTTTCATACGAAAATGTAGTCAGATCGTTTTCATTAAAATTTTCTTTATTATCAAATATATTTTTTATTTTATTGATAAAACATTGGCAATAATTATTAAATTCAAAAAACAGATTAGTAATGTTTATTGCCGCGTCCTTTAATTTATAGTATTGTTCCTTTTCCACCTCATTTTTAAACAATGATTTATTTGATTTATAAACAAAATACCATCCAAAAACAGCCAAAATTAATGCTAATGCATTAGGTAAAATTATTTGTAAATAGTCGTAAACCGATTTTTGATTCGTGAGTTGGTTCAAAATAGTTTCTATAAAATTAATTATTGGCATAATATTATATTTGTGTTTATTTTTATTTGTGTCAATTAGGGCAGTTGTGATTGGCGCAAGCATAAAAAAAGCGGGAGCCTGCGCCCCCGCTTTCATTAACCGCTTTGGTTAAGCGATCACTTTTGGTTAGTTATGGAGTTTCATCAGGAGTATTATGGAACTTGATGCCTGAAATCGTAAATTCAGTATTAGGATTACTCCAAAGATTAAATGCAACATACACTATATTACTGCTGGCAATTGCGCTAAATTTCTCTAAAGATACAGTAACTGGCTTTGCAACTGTACCAGTACCGCCGTTTCCGGCCGATATAACTGCATCGTTCTGATCTTTATCACCTGTAGGTTCTTCATCAAATATCCACACACGGGCACTTTTACTATTAATATCACCTGTTACCCCTGTAAATGTAAAATCAAGCTTTTCATAATCTCCCAGTGTAAAAGTACCGAAGTCAACCGTGATATAGCCATATGCCCAATCGTAACCTTGAGTTGTTTTAACTGTAAAGCCGTTAGCAGTTACACCTTCGACAGTAGCGTTAAAAACGCCAATAGCGTCAGTGTCGTCAGCGGTAAAGGTTATGGATAAATCAGGAGCAGGGCCTTCAGTTATGGGGAATGCTGCCGTAATTGACAATGTTCCGGTACCGCCTGCCGCGTGAGTTACGGTGTCTGCACCGGTGACACCGATAGCGTTAGCCGCTACACCTTCAAAGGTATAACCGGCTTTCTTTGTCAATGTGATAGTTGCGGTATAAGCTGTTCCAGACGCAAAGTCACCGGTAAAAGTAGTACCGGCAGCGGTTTTCCATGAAACTGTTCCGGTAAATTGATCGGTTTCAACGGTTGTTTTCGGAGCTTCTCCGTCAACCGGCTTTATGCCAGATACAGCAGCGGTAATCTTTATAGGCGCTCCATCTATCTTTGTAATTTCAATGATTTTTAATAATGCTTTAAAACTACCATTGGTCTGGAAGAACGCTTTTCCGACAGCTACTCCCGCCGCGTTAAATCCTGTAACTGTTATTGTGCTTACTTCAGTAGTATTAAATGTAGGATATTTCTCTGAATCACCAACATCAGTCCAGCCGCTATCTTGTTTCTTAATAAATTTTACTTGTGTTTCGGGATCTTCTGACACATTTAAACAAGCATATTTAATGGAAACTGTATCAGCGACAGTAAATCCGGTGGGCAAAGGAACCGAGAAACCGCCGTTACCGGTAATTGTTAATATGCCGGTTGTATCATCAAATTCATGAGCTCCGCTGCCATAAGTCCCGATACCTGTTTTTATCGCAACCGCGTTGTCAAAGAATTCAGAACCGGTCGGAGGCGGGGGCGGAGGCGGAGCTTCGCCGGCTTTGTTTGCGATTTTTGTAATCTTTAATTTGTATACCGAACCTTCCGCTACTTTGCCGGTTCCATCGTTAAAGTCACACCAAAAATTATGCTGGAAACCTATTGCCGTCGCGCTCGCGGAAAGATATTTCATCAATACTTCGAACGTGCCTGTAGTACCATCCCATGTTCCGGCTACTTTTGGCCCGTCGTATATGCTTTTTCCAGCCGGGATATTACCAAGAACATATTCTCTGCCTTTTCCTATTCCCCAATCTGAATCGCCCGCAAACTCATTAAAAGTATCACCAGCCGGGTTTTTCGCGGTAATGATAGCTACCGGCGTTGTTACTTCAACTTCATAGGTGAATACAAGGCAATCTGATTTGTTTAAGGTATAACCTATGTCCGCAAAATTAATTTTGAATCCTGTTGATGAACTGGCGGTAATTGATATTTCATTACCTGTAACTGTAGGGGCATTAGTCCCCCAAGGTTTAATGACATCATCCCATGGGCCTTCAAAATTTAAAGGTTCGGTTTCCCCGTCGCCGCCGCCGCCGCTGCTGCTGCTTCCGCACCCCAGCAAAGCAAGCCCGAAAACCAATACCACGGCCAGTAAAACCAGCCATACTTTCTTCATCATAATCTTTCCTCCTGAATGATTTTTAACCCCGCTACGGAGGTTAATTTAAAGGGACGTTTTATGGCGGCGGGATTTGTTTTAGTGGGGAATGATGGATTTATTCTGAGGTGATTAATTAAAAGGGGTTAATTATGCGAAAAATGAACAATGTCTATTCTGGTTTTCATTGCGTTTATAAATAACATATATCATAGTTTGAGAAATTTTAAAAAATGATAAATTATTTTTTCATAATTTGGGTATGTGCTTTTCAGGGAGTTGCAAAAATGGTGTAATTAAGTTATAATCTTTATTAAAAATTAAGGTAAGAAGAAGGAGATATAAATGTTTAATATTTCAGAAAAACATATGGATAGAACTAAAATTATTGTATCAACAAAGGAAAAGTTTGATGAAATGGATGATATTTATTGGGCAAACGCTACAATGGCAGAAAAAATTGAAACGGTAACTTTTTTAAGGGAGTGTTTTTATGGAAAAGAGGCAACTACCGGAAGACTTCAAGGATTTTATAAGATACTTAAACTTAAATAATGTAGAATATTTACTTGTTGGAGGATGGGCTGTATCAATGTATGGTAATCCTAGATTAACAAAAGATATTGATTTTTTAATATCATCAAAATATGAAAAATAAGCGGGTATAAGTAATTGCATTATTTTTAATGATAATATATATTTATATTATAGGGATCATTTATGGAAACAATTGAAAAATTACAGAAAAATGGTATTCTTCTCAATTATAATGATATTGTCGCCTTGTGTGAGAAATACGGTATAAATGAATTATCAATATTTGGCTCGTCCATTCGTGATGATTTTAACCAAAATAGCGACGTGGATATTCTAGTTTCATTTGGTAAAAAAGCAGAAATAACATTATTTGACATAATGGATTTGGAAAATGAGTTCTCAAAGTTATTAAAGAGAGAAGTAGATATTGTAGAAAAGGAATCTCTTAAAAATCCTATTCGTAAAAAAAGAATATTATCAACAAGAGAAATAATATATGCAGCTTAGCGAAAATGATTTATCGTATTTGATTGATATTATTGATTGTATTTTAGATATAAATGAATTTACTGACCGGATAGAATATCATCAATTTGAAAAAGACAAGATGCGGAAATTGGCAGTAGAAAGACAGTTGGAAGTTATAGGGCAAGCCGCAAACAAATTAAGTATTGAAGTACAAAATAATCTGGAAAATATTCCATGGAAGAACATTATTGGATTACGGAATAAGTTAGCGCATGATTATGGGGAAATACTGGCTGAAAGGATATGGAAAATTTCAAAAAACTCGTTACAGGAATTATTTAAAGAATTAGAAAAAATTGATGAAATAAAAGAATATATAAAATTAGAACGCAGTTTAGGATAACATCTTCTTTCAATTTCCATACAAAAAAAGCGGGAGCTTGCGCCCCCGCTTTCATTAACCGCTTTGGTTAAGCGATCACTTTTGGTTAGTTGTAGAACTTGATGCCTGAAATCTTCTGTACAACGGCTCCGCTCCAGAAGTAAACCGCAATGTACACTTCATTCAGATTTATATCTGTGGTTACTTTCGTGAAATCAGTAATAGTGCTGGATTTCGCAGGCGCATGTCCTTCTCCATCTTTGTTGTCACTTTGAGCCGATTCGAAAGTGAAGCCAGTTTCAGAAACGGAGGTAGGTACAGTAGCAGATACAAGCAATTTAGCTTTTTTCCAACCTGAATCGCCTGACATTCCTTCAAATGTAATATCAAGTTTAGAATAATCGCCAAGCGTAACACCGTCATCGAATTTAACCTTGAAATAGGCGAAGGGGCCATATTGACCGGTCATATTCAGCGTAAATCCTCCGGCAACTAAATCTTCGATAGTAGCGCTTCCAACAGCAGTTACGTCGCCGGCAGTAAAGGTTACAGTTTTTTCAGGTATACCTGATATAGCAGGCGGGAACGTTACTGTAACTACCAGTGTAGCAGCGTCGGCGGTACCCGCAATGTTGGTTGCAGCATTACCATCAACTTCGAAGCTGTTAGCCGCTATTCCGGCAAAGGTGTAACCGGGTTTCTTTGTTAATGTGATAGCAGCGGTATATTCTTTATTAAAGACAAAATTTCCATCTTCATCTAGATCAGTTTCAGGTGTCCATGCAACGGCCGCTGTATATCCCACACCGTTAAAGCTTGTTTTAGGAGTTTCTTTGTCAACAGGAGGGCGTACATCTGCGGCTGATATTACATTACTAATCTGTACAGGCACATAAGCTGTAGCCGATTTCACAAAAGTAATGTTTGATATCACGTATTGTGTAGCAACATCGGCTGCGGCATTATTACACCATGGTATAAGCGCGACATACACTTCTGCGCCGTCAAACGCTGATGCCGCTACTCTGTCTATAGTGATAGTTAAATCTACGCCTTCGGCAGCGTCTCCGGAGCTTTCAGATTGAGCATTATGAGCAGGAGCCCAGCCTGTAAACGCGGTATCACTAAAAACTAGACGAACCTGTTTGTGATTTGAATCGCCGGCTATTTTCTTGTATTTAAAAGTAACTTTCTCAAAAGCGTTCAGTTTATCAGTACCCAAATTAACTTTAAAATAAGCGTAAGAGTTGCCGTAATTTACGTCAGCACCGGTAGCGGGATATGTGAACATGTAACCGCTATTGTCATTCAAGTAACCGGCTACACTGCCTTTTGCTTCGTTTACTAATCCTAATGTCATATCTTTATCTGCTCCGGCAACTTTAATTACCAGTTTTGTTCCATTTGTCTCAGGCGGTCCGGGCGGGGGCGGGGGCGGTTCATTTGTATTAGCGCCATTCGCGATCTTTAAGATCTTAAATGAATATGTGTTCGCCGGTCCAAAACTTGCCCACGCGTTATGCTGGAAACCTATTCCTGTGGCTCCGTTTCCTTGTAATAATTTCGCCATTACTTCAAACGTTCCGATTTTTGTCGCGGGATCGTATGTTCCTTTCACAAGAGGACCATCGTAATTACTTAACTCGTTATCGCCAAGAACATACTCGCAGCCTTTTCCTATACCCCAATCAGCGCCTTGTACTCCATCAAAGTTACCAGACCAATTTTTCGGGTTTTTTAAATTAATTACCGCTTTCCCGCCTTCTACTGATATAAATTCATAGGTAATAACAAGCATGTCTCCTTTATTGAATGGATAACCAATGTCTTCAAAATTAATAAAAAATGTTGTATTAGTTCCTTTAGGATCTTTCCCTCCTTCAATAATGTCTACTTGATTACCAGTAATTCCCACCTTTGCGGTATCAGCCGTCTGGATGATATCATCCCATGGGCCATCAAACTCAAATGGTACTAATACATAGTCATCACCGCCGCCTCCGCCGCCGCTGCTTCCGCACCCCAGCAAAACAGAGCCGAAAACCAATACCACGGCCAGTAAAACCAGCCATACTTTCTTCATCATAATCTTTCCTCCTGAATGATTTTTAACCTCGCTACGGAGGTTAATTTAAAGGGACG
>Ga0268262_10003678_pt1 | contig 16421 bp, 15 predicted proteins | sample TergutNc150P3_FD_190354 | JGI IMG/M metagenome (GOLD analysis project Ga0268262, IMG submission 190354) | Nasutitermes corniger P3 segment gut microbial community from laboratory colony in Florida, USA - Nc150 P3 (SPAdes) (version 2) | ecosystem: Host-associated > Arthropoda: Insects >... | reverse complement strand
TTTTTATCCAAAAGGTGTGTAGGTTCAAGCACCGGTTTAATAATTTTTTCTATAATAGTCGATTCGATTTCCTTGTATGTAACGTCCGGATCGTGCTGATGGGAGACTACAACCGCGTCAATGCGGATAGGCTTAAAGTTTTCATATTCAATCGTAACCTGGCTTTTTGAATCGGGACGAAGCCATTTAATGGTTTTGTTTTTTCTTAACTTTGTCGCGTGGATTAAAATTTTATGCGCAAGCGTAATCGGCAGGGGCATAAGCTCCTTTGTCTCGTTACAGGCAAAACCGAACATCATTCCCTGATCGCCCGCTCCCTGCTGTCCCTTGAATTTTGACAAGCCCTTGCCGGAAACTCCCTGAGAGATGTCAGGGGACTGGCTGTGGATCATGTCAAGGACAGCCATTGAATTGCAGTCAAGACCGAAACTTGGGTCGGTATAACCAATATCTTTAGCTACGTCCCTTACAAGATGATGAAAATCTACAAATGTATTTGTGGTAATTTCGCCGCCGATTAGGACAAGCGAAGTAGAGGCAAATGTTTCACAGGCAACCCTGCTTTGCGGGTCATCTTTAATGCAGGCGTCCAGAATGGCGTCGGAAACCTGATCGCATAATTTATCGGGATGTCCCTCGCCTACGGATTCAGATGTAAAAAAATAACGTTTGGATTTCATAGTATTCTCCTTGCTTTATTCTATATAAAATCATGTTTTTTGGCAAGGTAATAAGGCAGTTATTCCGCAGTCAATAATTGTACTTTTTCTGAAATTTGATTAAAATGTTACCCGGATAAACATGGGTATTTGGAGCCGGTTGGGCGGCGTAATCAACAGTTATATTACAGACTTTACGGAAGAAACCAACAGCCGTTTTAAACCGGATAATAACACAAAAGCCTGGAGCGATCCCGATTTAGACGCGGCTTATGAAGAACTAAACGATTTTCTTAACGGGAAAGGAACGGCTTCAATGCAAAGCGGAAACGATTACGCCTTTTCCGGCAAGAAACTTCCGCCTGAAAAATTGCGCGCGGATTTTGAATGTCTTGGCGTTCCTTTCGGCGCTTCCGCCGAAGCGTGCAAGTCGGTATATAAAAAATTGTTAAAGATGCACCATCCGGATCGCCATGCCGGGCATGAGGGCAATTACAAGAAGGCGACCGAGAAAACGGCAAAGATAAACGCCGCTTACGACAGAATAGAAAAATGGAGAAATAATTGATGGAATCATCGGGTAATTCAGCGCAAAAAATTTTTACTGACGGCGGCTGTTCCGGCAATCCCGGTCCCGGCGGCTGGGCGTATGTAATTGTGCTTCAAACATTTCAAGGCGATAAAATCATCGCGCAAAAATACGGCGGACAAAAGGATACTACGAACAACCGCATGGAACTTACAGCCGTCCTTGAAGCGTTACGCGCGTTAAAATCAATGAATGATGTCCCGCGAAAAGCGGTTGTATGTACGGATTCCCAATATGTTCAAAAGGGCATAACCGAATGGATAAAGACATGGAAAAACAATTCATGGAGGACAAGCGACAAGAAACCCGTTAAAAATCAAGATTTATGGATGGAACTGGACGCGCTTGCTGGTGAATTTTCGCTTAACTGGGAATGGGTGCGCGGCCACGCCGGAAATTATTACAACGAGTTATGCGATAAAATGACGCAAGAGGCAATAGCTTCGGTTTAAGTCAGCGTCGCGAGCATTACGGCTTTTATCGTGTGCTTGCGGTTTTCAGCCTCGTCCCAGGCGCGGCTTTGCGGACCGTCGATTACTTCCGCTGTTACCTCTTCGCCTTTTACGGCGGGAAGACAATGCAGAAAAATTGTTTCCTTCTTGCACGTTGTGTTCATCAATGCCTGATTTACCTGATAGCCGCTTAAAAGCTTTACGCGTTCGTCCCTTTTATCTTCCTCGCCCATGGAAATCCACACGTCGGTGTAAATAGCGTCCGCCCCCATAACTCCGTTTGTGTTTGGAGTTACGGTGATAATGGAGCCTGAGCTTTGCGCAAAGACGGAACATTTTTTCCGCAGTTCGTCATCGGGATTTAATTCCTCAGGGGTTATCACAGTAAAATGAACGCCTAACTTGGCGCAGCCTATCATAAGGGAGCGGGCAACGTTGTTTCTGCCGTCGCCCACATAGCAAAGTTTCCTTCCTTTTATATCGCCGAAATTTTCCCGTAATGTCATTAAATCCGCGAGGACTTGAGTAGGGTGGTACAGGTCGCTGAGACCGTTATAAACAGGGATACCTGAATATTTGGCGAGGGTTTCCGCAGTTTCCTGTTTATAACCCCTGAACTGTATTGCGCTGAACATTCTTCCGAAAACGCGGGCGGTATCTTCAAGAGCTTCCTTTCCGCCGAGATGAATATCCGAGGTAGAAAGGAAAACAGGATGTCCGCCTTCCTCGCCGAAAGCGGTTTCAAAGGCGCACCTTGTCCGTGTTGACCGTTTTTCAAAGAGAAGGGCGAGGGTTTTACCTTCAAAGCGCCTTTTAATTTTGCCTTTTTTTGACTCGGCTTTTAATTTCCCGGCAAGATCGAGTAAATACAGAATTTCATCCGGCGTATAGTCAAGTAATGTAAGAAAAGAGCGTCCCGATAATTTTGACACCGCAAACCTCCGTCTGTTTATATGGTAAAAAACAAATATTAATGATTTTAGGGCGTTTAGTAAAGGGATATTTGCGATATATCGCTTTATTTTTTTATAGAAAAAGTATATTATCAGCATAAGGAGTAATAACATGGAAAAATCCGCTATTATCGAGCGTGCGAAAGATTATATCGCGAAAGAAAAAGACGCAAGCTTCCGCGCGGAAGTTGAAAAGCTTCTTGAAAAAGAAGATTTTAAGGAACTGGAAGACCGTTTTTACCGCGACCTTGAATTCGGGACAGGAGGCTTGCGCGGGGTAATCGGCGGCGGTTATAACCGTATGAACACCCTTGTCGTAAAAAGCGCGACGCAGGGGCTTGCTTCCTACTTGATCAAAGCTTTCCCCGATAAAGCCGCGTCCGGCGGATTAAAAGCGGTAATCGCCTTTGACAGCCGCCATTATTCTGTAGAATTTTCCGAAGCCGCCGCTCTTGTTTTGGCGGCTAACGGCATTAAGACTTATCTTTTCTCTTCGTTAAGGCCTACGCCGGAACTTTCCTTTGCGATACGCCAGCTTGGCTGTGATACGGGCATTGTCGTTACCGCCAGCCACAATCCGCCGCAGTACAACGGTTACAAGGCGTACTGGAACGACGGCTCTCAGGTTATACCTCCGCATGACACGGGCATTATCGACGAGGTAACTGCCGTAAAGACAATAAAAGAAATTCCACGGAAGGAAGCCCTGGACAAGGGGCTTTTGGCTATTATTGACAAAGAGGTAGACGAGCCGTATCAGGAAATGGTAAAGTCCCATCTTTTCAGGCCTCAGTTGATAAAAGAAAAAGCGAAGGAAGTAAAAATAGTTTACACTCCGCTTCACGGGACGGGCGCGTATCATGTTGAAAAAGTTTTAGGCGATCTCGGCTTAAAGGTAATTACAGTTCCGGAACAGCGCGAAGGTAACGGTGATTTCCCGACTGTATCTTTCCCCAATCCCGAAGAAGCCGCCGCGCTTGAAATGGCGATTAAGCTCGGTATAAAAGAAAAAGCCGACGTAGTAATGGCGACAGACCCCGATGCCGACCGTTTCGGCGTCGCCCTTCCCGGCGCGGACGGTAAGTTTGTGCTTGTTACAGGAAATCAAATGGGCGTACTTCTTGCGGATTACATATTCCTGTCGCTCAAAGAGCTTGGGAAGCTTCCGAAAAACGCGGCAATGGTAAATTCCATCGTTACTACTGGAATGCAGAAAAAAGTCGCCGAACATTACGGCTGTGAGTGCGCCGAGTGCCTTACCGGTTTTAAGTGGATTGCCGATGTTATGCGCAAATGGGAACACGGAGAAGCCGGCGCAAAAAGCTATGTCTTTGGGACAGAGGAAAGCTACGGCTACAACATAGAAACCGAAGTGCGCGACAAAGACGGAGTATCAGCCGCCGCCCTTACGGCGGAAATGACGCTTTACTGGCGCGGCAAGGGAAAGAGCCTTCTTGACCGTCTTAACGAGCTTTATACAATCTGCGGCTACTGGCAGGAAATTGGCATTTCCAAATATTTCCAGGGAGTAGAAGGACCCGCGATCATGAACGGCATAATGGAAAACTACCGCAAAAATCCGCCTAAGACATTGGGCGGCATAGGTATAAAAAAAGTCCGCGATATTAAAAACGGCGCGGACGGCCTTCCGCCCAGCGACGTACTTCAATTTTTCCTTGAAGACGGAACTGTCGTAAGCGCCCGCCCAAGCGGCACTGAGCCTAAAATTAAATTTTACGCGTCTTGCTGCGCGCAGGCGGGCTCGGGCGGATTAGAATCTGCCAAAGCCGAAGCCGCTCGCAAACTGGACGCGATAAAGAAGGATATCCGCGCGGTTATCGGGGAGTAAATTTAAACCCGCTTCCCTCAACGCTTACGAGGCCGGTTCCGGGATACACAATGTGCATTCCCGCCACGGGGATTTTATTCTTTGCGGCATAATCCAGAACCTGCCTGCGAATACTAGCCGCGGCCTTTTGATCCATGTCGTAAGTCGCGCTGATCTCGGGAACGGGAAATTGTACCAGAGCGATGTGCAAAAGGTCTCCGATTATCAATAACTTGTCTTTGCCGTTTTCTATTAAATAGATCGTATGCCCCGGAGTATGTCCGTAAGCGGCGATTGGAGAAATCCCCGGCAGAATTTCTTTCAATTTCTTGCCGAGTTCCGCGGGTTCAAATGTTGTAACTCTTGAACCGTACGGGGTAAGGGCGGCAGCCGCTCCCTGGTTAACATGGCTTTTTGTAAAGTACTCATGTTCAATTGCGGACAGATAAACTTTCGCTTTTGTAAAAACCGCCTTCCCGTCTTTTTGGAGGCTTCCAAAGTGGTCTCCATGCAGGTGGGTAATGAGAACCGCGTCTACATTTTCAGGTTGAACGCCGAGTTTTTTTACTTTATCAATTATAATGCCGCCCGCCCCGGTTCCCGTGTCTATCAATATATTCTGCTTCCCCGTCTTTATTAAAACGGCGTTGGCAGTGTGCTTAAAACCTTCCGCCGGAATATAGCGTTTCAGAACAGCTTCGTCCGCTCCGACCAGAATTCCGGTATTTCCGTCTCTTTCGGATTCTACCAATAAGTACACTTCATATTGCCCTGCTTTAAGGGTAAAAATCCCGTCGTTTTCGTCAGCGTATCCGTTTGCGGCAATGGCGTAAAAAATTAACCCTAAAAACCCTATTTTTTTCATTTTTTTTTCCTTAACCTTGTGTAATAAAATATCATGAATTCAATGTTAATTAATAGTTAATTTCCCCCTTATTTTTATTTTTATTTGTGCTATAATAATCCTATATAACTTGGACAAAATTATGAAAAAACGATATTTTTTTATCATTATTGCCTTTTGTCTTGTTCTGCCTTCCTGTTCGATCAACAAGATGGCAATGAACGCTGTGGCAAACGCCCTTACAGGCGACGGCAGTTCTGATGTTTTTACAGGAGATTCTGATCCTCAACTTGTCGGGGACGCCCTTCCTTTTGCCATAAAAATGTATGAGTCTTTGCTTTCGGCAAACCCTGAACATCAGGGGCTTATAAACACCACAGGCTCCCTTTTTGTTATGTACGCCAATGTGTATGTTCAGGGGCCCGCGGAAAGGCTTCCGCGTTCCATGTACGCTCAAAGGCAGGCCGCAATAGCGCGGGCGAAAAAATTGTACCTTAGGGGTTTTACATTGTTGTACAGGGGGCTTGAGTTAAAGTATCCCGGTTTTTCAACCGCTTACAAGCAGGAGAAATTAAAGGATTATTTGGCAAGAATGAAAAAAGACGACGTACCCGCCCTTTATTGGTCGGCGGCGGCAGGGCTTTCGGCATTTTCATTGAATCCTTTTGACATGGATCTTGGGGTAAGAATCCCTGAGTTTTACGCGTTGGTTGAACGCGCTTATGACCTTAATCCAGATTTTAATTCAGGCGCACTGGACGAGTTCATGCTTATTTTCCACGCGTCAATCCCGGAAGTTATGGGCGGCGACAAGTCAAAGATTGATTATCATTTTCAAAAAGCTCTTGAAAAATCCAAAGGTTTAACGGCGGGACCTTATGTAACTTACGCCCAGACTGTCTCGATCCCTTCTCAAAATTATGATAAATTTAAAGAGATGCTGGAAAAGGCGCTTTCTATCGATCCCGATAAGGATCCTTCAAACCGTCTTGTTAATATAATAGCGCAGCAGAAAGCCCGTTATCTTTTGGATTCCGCGGCTTTGTTCTTTATTGAGTTTGATACCGGCGACGACTGGGACGAAGAATAGGCATAAGGTTAAGGAGGATTCTGTGAACAAACAAAAATTTAAACCGGCAATAATTATTTTTCTTTTATTTATTGTAAGCCCGCTTTTTGCCCAAGCGAAAGTTACCATCAGGCTTGCTTCGCTTGTTCCCGAGAATACCGCGTGGGGAGCGGCAATCAATAAAATGGCGGCGGAATGGTCAAGAATTACCAACGGTGAAGTAGAGGTAATTGTTTTCCATAACGGGACAGCCGGCGGCGAAGGGGAAGTTTTAAAAAAATTGAAAATAAACCAGATTCAGGCGGCTGTTTTTACAAGCATGGGAGTAAGCGCTATAATGCCGGAAGTAATGTCCATAAGTTATCCGTTCTTGATAAGAAATGACGATGAATTGGATGTTGTAATGAAAAAAATAAAACCGCAGTTGGATGTAAAGATACAGCAAAACGGCTATGTTACGCTCGCGTGGGCATGCGCCGGCTGGATAAAAATATTTTCTAAAACGCCGGTTTTTACGCCGGATGATTTAAAAAAATTAAAACTTGCCACCCCGCCCGATGATCAACAGATGATACAGTCGTTCAGGCTAATGGGGTATCAGGTAGTTCCCGTAGCTCTTCCTGATTGTCTTGTTTCGCTTAGAAGCGGAATGATCGAGGCTCTATATCAAAGTCCTATTTATGCCGCAGGGAATCAGCTTTTTGGAGTAGCCGGAAACATGACAAACGTCAATCTTGCGCCTTTTATGGGCGGTATCTTTGTGAACAATACCGCGTGGCGCAGAATACCGGACAAGTATAAGCCGCAGCTTTTGGAATTATGCAAAAAGATGGAAATAGAAATAGAATCGTCAATTTCAACTTTTGAAGCCGATGCGATTTCTACAATGCTTAAGTACGGTCTTAAAATAAATAATCCTACTCCTCAACAAGTGCAGGCATGGTACGACGATACGGCGAAATATGAAAATAATCTTGTAGGCGGCGCAACTCCTGTTTTTAACAGGGAATATTATTTACTGATTAAAGGTATATTGGCCGATTATCGAAAAGGACGTTAGTAGTGGAAAGTATTACCATAGAGGAAGAAAAAGCCGGGGTAAAACCTGTTCTGCATTTAGCAGAAGAAATTTTTTGTTTTGCCGCATTGGGTCTTTTGGCGCTGTTTCCCATAGTTGAATCGGTTGCGCGCCTTTTCAGAACAGGCATACTCGGATCTTCCGCGTTTACTACATACCTTTTGCTGTTTGTCGGCCTTCTTTGCGGGATGATCTGCACCAGAAAAGAAGGACACCTGGCAATTTCTCTTGTGCATTATGTTCCCGAAGGCAAAATAAAAATACGCCTTGCTGTTTTCTGCAACCTTGTTTCGGTTTTTGTCGCTGTTGTAATCGCTTGGAGTTCGATATCTTTTATAAAGATCGGGCTAAGCGGAGACAAAATAGGCTTTGTTTCCGATCGTGTTTTTTCCGCGATTATACCGATCGCTTTCGGCATAATTGCCTTTCGTTTCGCGCGAAAGACAACGCTTACCGGCTGGAAAATAATATTGCCTGTTTTAAGTGTTTTATTGGGCACAATCGCTTCTTTCCCCGTTATCGCAAAAATAATATGGGGATTTGATATGCCCGATTCCGTATTTGATATTTGTGATAAATTTATTTTGTTTACTTATTACGTTAAAACGCCTTTTGTGATTTTACTTATTTTTGCGGCTCTTAGCGGGACGCCGCTTTTTATTATCATGGGCGGTCTTGCCTTGCTTCTTAATCAGGCAGCGGGTCTTGAAATGGATTCTGTCGCGGTCAATATCCATTCCGCGCTTACAAACCAAAACATCATCGCGATTCCGCTTTTTACCATCGTCGGGTTTTTCCTTTCCGAGAGCAAGGCGGGAGAGAGGCTTGTTCATACTTTCCGCAGTTTATTTAGCTGGCTTCCCGGCGGAATAATAATTGTTACCGTAGTTATCTGCGCTTTCTTCACCTCTTTTACAGGGGCGTCCGGCGTTACAATACTTGCCCTTGGCGGCATTTTGTATACGATACTGAAAGAACATCTTAAATACCCGGAAGAATTTTCAATCGGGCTTTTAACGTCCGTGGGAAGCATAGGGCTTCTTTTTCCACCGAGCCTTCCTTTGATTCTTGTGGGAACCGTTACTCAAACAAATATTTTCCATCTTTTCCTTGGCGGCATAGCACCCGGTTTTATTCTGGTTCTGGCAATGGTAATTTTCGGCATTTTTATATCGGTAAAAACAAAAATACCGGTGGAAAGATTTGAAGGGCGCAAGGCGTTAATCGCTTTAAAAGATTCCGCTTTTGAAATTTTACTTCCGGTTCTTCTTATTGCCGGGTATTTTTCCGGAATTCTTTCGCTGGTAGAAATAGGGGCCGCCGCCGTTTTATATGTTTTTATCGTGGAAGTATTTATCAACCGCGACATAAAGTTATCCGAAATTAAAAGAGTTTTTGATAAAGCCATTCCGATAATCGGCGGAGTGCTTTCCATTCTTGCGCTTTCAAAAGCGCTTTCGGATTATATTGTGTTTACGCAGGCTCCGGCAAATATCGCCGTGTGGATGAAAAGCGCAATTTCGTCCAAATTTGTTTTCCTTTTACTTTTAAATTTATCGCTTCTTGTTGTCGGCTGTCTTATGGATATTTTCTCGGCGATTCTTATTGTGCTTCCGCTTATTGTTCCGTTAGGTCACATTTACGGCATTAATCCGGTGCATTTGGGAATTATTTTTATTGTCAACCTTGAAGTAGGGTATATAACGCCGCCTGTCGGCCTTAACTTATTCCTCGCGTCGTTCAGGTTTAAAAAACCGTTTATAGATATTTGCCGTTATGTATCTCCGTTCCTTCTTGTAAGGATAGTCGTTGTTCTTTTGGTAACATATATGCCCTGGCTTAGTACATTTTTGATTAAAGGGTAAAACCTGCGCCTGTTTTTTTTGGCAGCCAGATGAGTTTTCCGATTTCCCACTTATAACCCGGCGCCGGTAATTTTACAGGCTGCCAAAACATATTGGCAACCGCCGCGGCTGAAAAAGAAAGCGCAGGAGGGCAGGGCAGGGTATTTGTGTTTTGCTCCTCCGGTAAAAGACAAGCGCCTATTATTGCCTGAGAAAAAGGCTTGATAATATCAATACCGTTTAGTAAATCAGGCGGTATTGTAAAATCAAGGCGCGGTCCTAACAGGAAACTGTTTTTTTCTTCCGCCGGGAACGGCATTGTATAAGCGCCCTCGGCGCGGAATTTGACATTGATGGCGGATTTTCTGAAAGTATGGGCGATATTTTTTAATTCCTGCGGATTAAGCGGGCGCGAAAGTTCTGCCAGCGGCAAAACCCTCGGAAAATTGTACGCGCCTGTAACGCCGACTTTTAAGAGAGCCGAACTGTAACTACGCAGTACAAGCCTTGTGTCGCGGTGAGGAACAAGGATTAGAAATAATTGTTTTAATTTTTCTGTTTCCATTCCGGTTAACTCATGATACACTAATAATAAAAGGAATTGATATGAAATATAAGACCAAACTGCTTGTAGACCGGTTTACAGAACTTCTTTCTTCGTGGAAGGGAGTGGAATGCGTCACTTTGAACGAGGCCGCCATGCCGGATACATTAGACCCGTATTTCGCCCTTATTCTCGACGTGTTCTGTTCAGGCTCAATTCCCGGCGCGGAAGAAAGATGCGGCGCGTACGGCGATGATGTTGCGGCGTTTGAAAGCTCCGGCCAAAGTGAAAAGGACCGTTTCCTTATTGGAGACATTCCTGTCCGGCTGGAATTCAAAAAAACAAAAAAAATAGACGATCTTGTGCATATCGCCGGAAGCAACCATGAAAACCTGTGGTTAATTAAAGATTCGGGAACTTACGGTTTTTACCGCCTCGCAAACTGTGAAATTGTTTATTCAAGATCAAATTGGATAAACGGAATAAGGGAACAGCTTACTCAAATAGGAGATAAGTTCTGGGTAGAGATGCGAGACGCGGTTCAATCTAAAATGGAACATTTTTTGGCGGATTTGGGAGCCGCCTGTTTTCAGGGCGATAAATTCCATTATTTGATCGCGTCCGCCGGATTCATTAAAACCGCTTGCCTTACGCTTTTTTGCATAAACAAGCATTTTGAACCGTCTCACCGCGCTTATTTTAAACAGGTGCTGGAACTGCCCAATCTGCCAGGATCATTTGCCGCGGAATTTGAAACGTTTCTTGGAAGCGAGGCGGGCATCGCGCCGGATTCCAGGTTTCATCTTGCAAAAATAATAGCGCATAAGATTATTCAGATGTAAAAATGGCGCGTTATTTTGCCCCGCTTTTTGTTCTTTGTATCCTCTTTTTTTCCTGCGATACTGAGAACACGGTGCAGTTTCCGGTTTACGGAACTTCGGCGCCGCTTATCAGCGGCAGCAAGGCGGCGCGGGAAGGTCTGCTTGATTTTTCAAAGCGCAATAAATTTGAATATCATTTTGACGAATCATTTTCTGTCCCTAAAAATTCGTCGTTTGAAGTTGAATATGAATTTATCACAAAACCAGCCGAAGGCGGTTCATACTCAATTATTTTGAATATGGGTACTGCTTCTTGGTTGCTTCCGGTAGAAAATAACATTATCAGATACGCGGTTCCCGTTCATGATTCCTTTGACGGAAATTTTATTATTGCGCCTGAAAAAGACGACGAACCTTTGTTAAAAATTCTTTCTGTCCGTTTTACCGGCCGCTGGTTTGGTTTTAACAAGAATACCGGTGAATATGATTTATACACTCCGTTTGTAAACGCGGATAAAGACGGAAGTTTTAAAGTTGACATTCCGATTGTGTTTATTCCTAAAGGGCAATATCCTGAAATTGAAGTAAATTTTTCAGGCGAAAGCCGCGGTGTAATGGAGATAACAGATAAAAAACTGGAAACATATCCTGGAAATAATCTGATTTTTATTCCCGCCGCGTTATTTGCGTACGGTGGGTTTTCAATGCAGCCTTCCAATAAAACGCTTTCTGCGGAAGCGGCGCTTTACGCGCAGGAGGTATTTTCTTTTGTGATTAAACCGTGCGCCCCCTCTGTTTTTCCGGAACCGGTAAAGGCGGATCCCGCCTTTATTATTAACATGTCTAAAAAGAATTGGCGTAACAAAAATTATGAAATTTTCCGTTGGGACCGTTTCCCTTCCCTGTTGATTTTCGATTTTGAGAGTTACGCCGTGCAGGATAAAATGTTCAAGCGCCTTGCCTTCTTTGCGGAAAAATCAGGTTTTCGGGGGCGTCTTGCGCACGACAGCGAAATTAAGGAATTGCACGCGTGGAACGCCCACGATTACCGCGCTCAGGATTTAGCCGCGTTTTTTGACGCCGCGAAAAAAGCAAATTTTCCGTTGTCAAGCGAGGAAAAACAGCTTGAAAAGATTTTGTTAAGTGAAAAAATCATTCGCGAATCTTCGGGGGAAATCACGTCGGGTTACGGAGGGATTATTTCCGTTTCAAGAGAATCGGCTGAATACCTGCGTTACAGGTTTATTACCCATGAGTGTTTTCACGGCATTTTCTTCCTGGACGCGGATTTCCGCGATTTCAGCCGCCGCCGCTGGGAGCAATTACCAGCCCCCGCCAAAAGATTTATCATATCTTATTTTGATTTTCAGCAGTACGATACAAAAGACGAGTATTTATTGATAAATGAATTTATGGCGCATGTTTTACAGCAGTCCGTTTCTCAGGCGGCTGAATATTTCGGTCATTACCTGCCTTTGCGCCTGCTTGAAACTTCATGGCGCGCTTCAACTCTCCCGAAAAAAGACGAAGCGTCCGGCACATGGCCGACCCTTGCCGCCGAATTCACAACTGAGGCCGAAGCCTTTTCCGAGTATGTGAACCGCCGTTGGGGGCTTGCCGCAGGACGTGTGTGGGGAGTACAGATAAAGGATAAGTAATAAACTTTCGCCGTGCGTTTGTTTAGCGGGTTCGCGGTAAAATTTAAAAACTACTCTCTGCGCACGGCCTTAAACAGCGCCTGTTTGCTGATTTCTGTCCATATAGGGCGGCCGTGAGGACAGCGGGGGTCGGGAAGTTCCAGCGCTTCCCTGCCAAGTGAAAAGGCTGTTTCATCGTCGGGGTAGTCGCCGTCTTTTATGGCGGCGCGGCAGCAGACAGTCGCCGCCCAGCGCTTTGTCATGTCCTCTCCGGCAACGGACAGTTCAAGAATTTCTTTTACAGTTTCCGCGTCGCCCATCTTCCAGCCTGCGGGCAATGCCGTAATGCTCCAGCCGTCTCCGTCTTTTTCAATGTCTACGCCAAGGCGGGACAGTTCTTCCTTCTTTGTTTCAAGAAAGCCGTCCTCTTCCGCGCTTTGCGTTGTAAAAGGAATGGGCGCAAGCAGTTCCTGTTTGGGTATCGGCTCTTCAAGAAAGCGGTTGTAGAGGATACGCTCGTGCGCGGCATGTTGATCGATGATATAGAGTTTGTCTCCCCATTCGATCAATATAAAAAGACCGAAAACCCTGCCCGCGTACCTCATGTCGCCGTATACGACGGGAGGTTCGCTTGTAAAAGAATTTTCACGGCGGCGCAAGGATTCGGAAATAAAATTGTCGGTAAGGCGCGAAGGGGAATAATTATTCGGATAAGAGTTCTCGCGGAAGCGTTGAACCTCCGGTTCGCGGGGCGCAGAGTTATTATTTGAGAAATTAAATTCATTTTCTTTTTGCGCTTCGCTTTCTTCCGCCTGTGGGCTTGTGCGCGAGGTTCTTAAAAAATAGCTATGAAAGAAATTTTTCACTCCGCTTGATACGGCGTGATGAATAGCGCCGGGATCGCGGAAGCGGACTTCGCGCTTTGCCGGGTGAATGTTAAAATCAGCGAGGGACGGGTCTATTTCCACATAGACCGCGCCTACGGGGTGTACGCCGTTTGGGAACCAGCCTTGTACTCCGTATTCCATAGCCTGAATCAGCGAAAAATCCTGCACCCTTCTGCCGTTGGCGAAAACATACAACTGCCGCCTGTCGTTCCTGTATAGCTCCGTGCCGCCTATTACAACTGTTGCCGTAAAACCTTCTCCTGTAACATTTATTTCGTGCAAAAAATTAATTTCCCGCGCTTGCAACAGCGCGGCTGCAAAACGTTCTTTCTTTGAGGAAACGGCGCTTAAAAAATCTTTTAACTTGCCGTCTTGAACAAAACGGAAATTTATCGAAGGAAAGGCAAGCGCCTTGTCGATAAAAATCTGACGGCTTAAAGCCGCCTCGCTTCCTTCCCTTTTTAAAAAACGTTTCCGCGCGGGAATGCTTTCAAAAATATTTAACGCCCTTACCGTCGTGCCTTTTGTTCGGCGCGTCTGTTCTATTTTGGGAGGGCGGCTTTCTCCGGGCCCTGTTTCAAACAGCCACGCCTCTCTTCCGTCCGTACTGCTTATAATTTCCACCCTGCTTACCGCAGAAGCCGCAGAAAGCGCTTCCCCCCTGAAACCAAGCGTTACGGCGGTGTCAAGATCGTCTAACTTGCGGATTTTGCTTGTCGCGTGGGTCAGAGTGCAAAGTTCCAAATCTTCGCGTATCATTCCGTCCCCGTCGTCGGAGATTTCAACTTTTTTACAGCCGCCTTCTTCGATTGAGACTTCTATGTTAAGCGCGTTTGCGTCTATTGCGTTGTCAAGAAATTCCCTTACAAGCGCGGCGGGGCGGTCTACTACTTCGCCCGCGGCAATGCGCCTCGCCTCTTCGGGAGGAAGGACAAGGATACGCGGATTATTCTCCGTCATCAAAAAGTTCCAGCTCCGGAGATTCGCCCAAAGGTGCGTCCGCTGAATTCATAAGTATCTCGATGCGGCTTTCTATTTTTCCAAGATCGCCTTCTAGGCCGCGGGCAAGACGGATTCCCTCTTCAAAGGCTTTTAACGCCTCGTCCAGGGGAATATCCGTCTTGCGGATTTTTTCTCCAAGAGCTTCCAGCCTTTCAAGGCGTTCTTCAAAACTTTTCTTGCCGCCTTCTTTGGCAGGCGCCGTTTTTTTTGCCATATTTCTTCCTTGTTACTCGCAACTTTCCACTGTCGCGTTTATTTTTCCTTTAAGCGGCCGTATAAAAAGCCGCTCCCCTGTTTTTACGTTAGCTGAATTTTTAATTATTTTGCCGCTTGAGTTAGTCACAACGGAAAATCCGCGTTCCATTACCGCAAGAGGGCTTGCCGCCTCTATAACCGCCGCCGTAAGCGCTATTCTTGAGCGCAAATTTTCTTTCCTGTCGGAAATTGCCTTTACAAGCGCTTCTTTCGCATCGTCAAAGCGGATAAGGCGCGGCTGTAAAATCGCGCGGAAACGGTATTCCAGATCCTTAATATCAAAAGGCTTTAATAAAAGCCGCGCCCTTTCAATCCGCGCGAGTATAACGCTTTTAAGGCTTTCTGTTACCGAATTAATCGTTTCGATAATGGCGGCTCTGCTCTCGCTTACAAGTTCCGCAGCCGCGGAAGGGGTCGGAGCGCGCAGATCCGCGGCATAATCGCTTAATGCCCAGTCAATTTCATGCCCCACGGCGCTTACAACGGGAATAACCGATTCCGCTACCGCGCGCACAACTTCTTCGTCCGAAAACGGCAGAAGGTCTTCAAGAGAACCGCCGCCCCTTCCAACGATAAGCACGTCCGCAATCTTCCAGTGGTTTGCCTGCCTTATCCGCGAGGCAATAAGGGCGGCGGCTTCGTCTCCCTGAACGGGAGCCGGAAGAATTATCACTTTAATTCCCGCGGCGCGCCTTGCGAGTATGTTTAAAATGTCGCGTACCGCGGCGCCGGTCGGGGAACTTACCACGCCCACAACGGAAGGAAAGCGGGGCAGGGGTTTTTTACGGTCTTCGTCAAAAAGGCCTAGAGCCGCAAGTTTTTGTTTTCTTTTTTCGATAATGGCAAGAATTTCTCCCGCCCCCGCGACTTCCATCTCTTCGCAGACAATGGAGTAGGTTCCGCGCGGGGCGTATACAGAAAGAGAGCCGCGCACCCTCAGTAACATTCCGTCTTTTGGTTCAAAATTTAAACTTTTAAGCTTGTTTTTAAACATTATCGCGTCTATTTTCGCGTTAAAATCTTTCAGACTGAAGTAAAGATGACCTGAGCTTGCCGGCCTGCAATTGGAAAGTTCTCCCTCGACGCAGACATAAGAGAAAGAACCTTCAAGACAGGTTCGGATTTGTTCCGTAAGCTCGCTTACCGTCAGGCGCTTTTCATTCATTTTGAATTTTCTTTTTCTTTTTTAACCCAGTCGTCGGGAAATATTTTGTCTTCAATTTTATGCAGTACGACCAATGTAACAAGAGCGAGGATTTCGGCGGTAAGGGCGGTAACAAACATTCCCGCTCCCAAAGTTAATCCTATCGCGGCTGTAAGCCACAAAGACGCGGCTGTTGTAAGCCCCCTGATATTGCTTCCGAGCCGGATAATCGCGCCCGCTCCCAGAAAACCTATGCCTGAAACCACCTGCGCCGCGATTCTTCCCGGATCTCCCCTTTCCGAGAAGGTCTGCGGTATCCAGATTGAAAGGAGCATAAGGCTTGCTGCCCCAAGGGCGATAAGAATATGGGTGCGCAGCCCCGCGACCTGGCGGCGGTAAGAACGCTCAAACCCGATAATTCCGCCCCCTAAAAAAGCAAGGCAAAGGCGTATTACAATATCAATTTCTGTTATAGGTTGGGTCATTGAGTAATATTAATGCTAAAAAGAGGTTCTTTCAATTACTTATTTGACAGCCTGTATAAGCTAATATTACGAAATATTGTAGAATTTTAATATTTTTTCGAATTTTATTTTTATATTGATGGGCATAATATTCAGTCTTTTATGTGTAATATATAGATAAATTCGCGATTTCCTATCTTGACTTTATGGATTTTTTAGTGGAATATTGAATATATGAGTGATTATCTTGATCCTAATAATGAAGAACTACTCAAGGATTTTTTCAGCGAGGCTCAAATGCAAGTAGATACCCTTGAACAAAACTTGTTGGTTCTTGAACAGGAAGGCGCG
>Ga0268262_10003677_pt1 | contig 16432 bp, 11 predicted proteins | sample TergutNc150P3_FD_190354 | JGI IMG/M metagenome (GOLD analysis project Ga0268262, IMG submission 190354) | Nasutitermes corniger P3 segment gut microbial community from laboratory colony in Florida, USA - Nc150 P3 (SPAdes) (version 2) | ecosystem: Host-associated > Arthropoda: Insects >... | reverse complement strand
ACAGCCTGACACTGGGCGCGCTCGGCGTTTTCATTCTCTGGTTCGCGTGGTTTGGTTTTAACGGCGGTTCTACAGTCGCCATGTCAAGCCAGGATGATATCGTGTCCGCGAGCAAGATTTTCGTTACGACAAATCTGGCGGCAGCCACGGCGGCGGTCTTTACGATGTTTATTACATGGATCCGCTACAAAAAGCCTGATGTGTCCATGACACTGAACGGCGCGCTTGCCGGTCTGGTGGCAATTACCGCGGGATGCGACGCTGTATCTCCGTTCGGCGCGTTCTGCATCGGCATCGCGGCGGCGTTTGTGATCGTATTTGGTATTGAGTTTGTAGACAAAGTATTGAAGATTGACGACCCTGTCGGGGCAATCGGCGTACACGGCCTTGCGGGCGCGGCGGGAACAATCCTTACCGGTATATTCGCGCTTGACGGCGGCTTGGCTTATGGCGGCGGATGGGCAATGGTTGGCGTTCAGGCTCTCGGTGTCGTTGCGGTAGCGGCATGGGTAGCGATAACTATGGGCATCGTCTTTACGATAATCAAGAAAACAATGGGACTGCGCGTTTCACCAGCCGAAGAAATTGCCGGTTTGGATATTACCGAACACAACATTGAAAGCAGTTATGCCGACTTTATGGTATCTTCTACCGTTACCGATCTTGGATCTTCTTCCGCTAAGAGCGGCGCGTCAGTTCCGTCCAATGTGGCAATCCCTGTGGTAAACAACTCAAAGCCGGGCGCGAAGATGACGAAGATAACCATCCTTACCAACAAGGATAAACTTTTAAGGCTTCACGACGCCCTTGACGAGATCGGTATTACCGGTTTGACGGTTACCGAGGTTCGGGGTCATGGGATGCAAAAAGGCCATACGGAATACTATCGCGGTGTTCCGGTAAAAGTACGGCTGCTTCCCAAGGTACAGATAGATGTAGTTGTATGCAAAATACCGCCGCAAACCGTAATAGACACGGTAAAGAAGGTATTGTATACAGGAAATGTGGGCGACGGCAAAATATTCGTTACGGATATTGAAAATGTCATTAAAGTCCGCACGGGCGAGCAAGGTTACGACGCCTTGCAGGATAACGAATAAGTAAAAATTAACCACGGAGAGCACGGAGTTTGAAGATTGAATATCTTATTCCTCCGTGTACTCCGTGGTTAAAAATTCTCCCCTGTTTTCTTATCTCGCATAACTCTCTGTTGTTCCTTTAATTTTTTTAATAACTCTTCCGCCTGCGCTTCTTCATCGGCTGCCGAGATCGGCTGGTAGTGCTGAATCAGGTGCTGGGGAATTTCTTCCAGAAAAGGGGAGGGGGTACATTCTTCGGCGCTTTGCAGCCGGCGGCGTTTTTGGCAGCTCGTGATATACAGTTTTTCCCGCGCGCGGGTGATTGCGACGTAAAACAGCCGCCGTTCTTCCTCAAGACTGCCCGCTGTTTCCGACGGCGTTTTATTTTCATCGGTTTCATCAATGATACTTTTTTCATGGGGGATAAGCCCTTCCTCGGCGCCGGCGATAAAAACCACCGGGAACTCAAGGCCCTTGGCGGAATGAATCGTCATCAGGCTGACTTTGCCCAGATTATCGGTTTCGCCGTCGTCCTTGGTGATAAGGCTTATCCGGTTCAGCCAGGGGTACAGCCCGCTGTCCAGGGTATCAGGATCGCGCTCCCAGTTTTCAATCATCCTGATAAAGTATTCAATATTGCCGAATTTCCGGCGGGCTTTTTTTTCTTCCTTGCCGTGTTCCGCCACCAGATAGCCCCAGTAGTCAATGGTATCGACCAATTCCCTGACTTTTTGGGAGAGCAGCCAGGGCTGTCCCGGTTCTCCTTTCCGCTCAAGAATTGCGGCCTGCTGGCTTTCGATTAAGCGTGTAAATTCTTCCAGTTCTGTTAAAACTTTTTTGTCATGGAACAGATGCTGCTGCCTTTCCAGGCGGGCGTGATTCAGGCGGGAAATCGCGTCCCAAATGCCCGTTTTGTTTTTACGGGCAATGTCGTTTAACGCGGCTATGGTAGCCTTGCCGATGCCGCGGACAGGCGTATTGATTATTCGCAGAAGGCTTACATCGTCATAGGTGTTGGCGATTACCCTCAGGTAGGAAATAATGTCCTTAATTTCCTTGCGCTGAAAAAAACTGGTGCCGCCCGATACCTTATAGGGAATATTTTCCGCCAGAAAGGCTTCCTCAATATTGCCGGCAAGGGAATTGGTGCGGGTCAGCACGCCAAAGTCATGGTAACGCAAACCGTCCGCAATCTGGAGATTTCTGATCTGCGAGGCGATAAAATCCGCTTCGGCGCTTTCATTTTCCGGGTAATGCAGTTCTATCGGCCTGCCTTCGCCCTTGCCCGACCAGAGGGTTTTTCCCTTGCGGCTGGTGTTATGTGCAATAACGCCGTTTGCCGCTTCCAGAATCGTTGAGGTGGAACGGTAGTTTTGCTCAAGTTTTATTTCGATTAATCCGGGAAAGTCCTGTTCAAACATGGTAATGTTGCGGTAATTTGCCCCGCGCCATGAATAAATTGACTGGTCATCGTCGCCGACGGCGCAGACATTGGGCGCGGCATCGCCGGATGCCAGGAGGCGCATCAATTTATACTGGATAAGGCTGGTGTCCTGAAATTCATCGACCATGATGTACCGGTAGCGTTGGCGGTATTTTTCAAGAATCTCAGGATGCTGTTCAAACAACTCAAGGGGCAGCACCAAAAGATCGTCAAAGTCAACGGCATTGTATATTTTCAGTCCCTGCTGGTATTCCTCGTACACCGGCTGCATGTTGACCGCGTCGTCATTCCATGCCGCAAGGCCGGTTTTAATATTGGAAAAAAGCTGTCCCAGCGCGTACAGGTCAACCTTTTTCGAGGCCATGTGACATTCCCGCAAACTTTCCTTAATCAATGTCGCGCGGTCGGTTTCATCGTAGACCGAAAAATTTTTGCGAAAGCCCAGCAGTTCCGCCTCATTGCGGATAATCGACAGCCCAAAGGCATGAAAGGTACTGACCGTCAGGCTTTGCAGTTTTTTCCCCGTCAACTCCTTTACCCGCGTTTCCATTTCTTTCGCCGCCTTGTTGGTAAAGGTCAGGGCGAGAATCGCGTGCTGGGGAATTCCCTTTTCAAGCATATAGGCGATGCGGTAGGTGATGACCCTGGTCTTGCCCGAACCGGCCCCGGCGATTATCAGCGCCGGCCCGGTGATACTGGTTACCGCCTGTATCTGCGGTTCGTTGAGTTCAGCACGCAGATTAAGTTTTGACACTTGAATAAGACCTTAACATGGCGGCGATAACTTTTCCCGCTTGCGCCCGGTGGCTGACCGTGTTTTTTTCATCTTCGGAAAGTTCCGCTACGGTACGGCCCATGGAGGGAATAAAAAGAATCGGGTCATAGCCAAAGCCGCCGCTTCCCTTCGCACAGTCCAAACTTTTGACGATTTCCCCTTCCAGTGTTTCCTGTACCAGATAAAAACGGTTCGGGCTGAACATCAGCGCCATAGCGCAGACAAAACGGGCAGTCCGCAATGGAGTGTCGCCTAACTCGTCAAGCAGCAGGGCGTTACGCTCGCTCGCTTCCAGTTTCTTTCCGCTTATAACTACTCTTTGTTGATTGTTATTTGTTATCTCTCCCGGCTCTGTCAGCGCTTTGCCCGCGTACCGCGCCGAATAAACGCCCGGCCTGCCGTTCAGCGCGTCTACGCAGATGCCGGAATCATCGGCGATGATTGGATCGCCGCTCAGGAAGAGGGGAGGGCGGCGCTGTTCCAGCAGCGAGTACAGCGCCCGCGCTTTCAGCAATGCGTTCCCGTGAAAAGTGGTTTCCGTTTCTTCAGGATCAAAATCAAGTCCCGCGTCCGCCGGAATCAGCAGATCATGGCTGCCCCCATGAGCGTTAAGAATGGCGGCGAGTTCTTTCTTTTTATGGGCATTGCCGCTGGCAAACCAAATCGTCATGACTGTATATATTTCCGCAGAGTCGCCGCTACCGCGCCGGGACCGGCGAGCAGTTCTTCGAAATACGATTCAATTTTTTTACCCAGGCCCGTTTCATACAGGTTCACGGCAAAAATTGTGCTGTTTGAAAGAATCGGCTCAAGGGCGGCATGAAACGGCCCTTTCTGCCCCAAACTGATTCCCGCCAGCATGGGTGCCAGGCTGGAGTACAGGGGATCGGAGCTGACTTCAAAGGACGCGCCCTTGTCGTCAACGCCCAACAGATAACGCAGCCACGCGGCCAGTACCAGGGGAATTAAGGTTAGACTGTCAACACTTTGCCCGGCTTTACCTTCCCGGTACGCCTTGATGGTTTCGCCAAAGCGGATGGGAATTTTTTGGGAAGTGTCGGTGGCAATGCGCTGGGGGCTGTCGGGCATGAAGGGATTGGGCAGCCGCACCTGTATCACCGTGTCGATAAATTCTTTGGGTTTGATAATGCCCGGATCAATAACCACCGGCAGCCCTTCACGGTAACCGATGCCTTCAATCAGTTTTACCAAGTCGGCGTTTTTCATTTCATCGCTGATACGGGTGTAACCCAACAGACAGCCAAAAACCGCCAGCGCCGTGTGGAGGGGGTTAAGGCAGGTACAGACTTTCATCTTTTCAACTTTATCAACTGTTTCTTTTCCGGTGAATAACACTCCCGTTTTTTCCAGAGCGGGCCTGCCGTTGGGAAAAGCGTCCTCAATTACCAGATACTGGGTTTCCTCAGCGTTGACAAAAGGGGCGACGTAGGTATTTTTTTCCGTTACCAGGCCCTCAAGGTCCTCCAGCCCATCGGCGGCAAGTATTTTCCTGACCCCTTCATCGGGCCGGGGGGTGATCTTGTCGATCATGCTCCAGGGGAAAGAAAGTTTGCTTTTGTCGCGCACATAATCCGCAAAGCCCGCGTCAGATACGCCGTTTTCAATCCAGCCTTTCGCGAAGGCGTCCACAGCGGCGAACAGTTTGTCGCCGTTATGCGAACAATTATCCATGCTCACCAGGGCCAGCGGCAGCGCTCCCCGGATATAACGTTCATGGCAGAGGGCGGCAATACGGCCCAGGTAACTTTGGGGATTCGCGGGACCGGCCTTAAAATCTTCCGCTATTGCCGGCAGCAGTTTGCCGTCGCGGCCATTGAACTCGTAGCCTTTTTCGGTAATGGTAAAACTCGCCATTTGCAGGGAGGGGGCGGAAAAGATTTTTTTCAGCTCCGCGAGATCCTTGTCCATTCTGAAGGAGGAAGCGACCGAGGCGATAACCTGCTTGTCGATGCTTCCGTCCGATTTAAGGGTGACGAGGAGGCTCAAATTATCAAAGGGAGTAAAGCATTTGTCGATAATTTCCCCGTCATAACCCTCAGCGACAACGATGCCGGTTTTCAGCAGCCCCTGTTCCAGCAGGGTTTGCGCCAGCGCCGCGGGAAAAGCGCGGAAAATATTTCCCGCTCCAAAGTGAACCCATTGAGGCGCGGCCTTTGTCGCCTGAATCATCGCCCCGCGGTCAAAGCGGGGCAGCGCTATACCGGCCTTGTCCCAGGGTTCGCGGTTGTGTAATGTTTGATCATTTAAACGCATGGTTTTTTATTGTAGCAAAACGCGGCTGTTTTGAAAAGGGAACACTCAAGAAGAATATAACCACGGTAACCGAAAAACAGCGCCGCGTTAAGCGGCGTTACTGTTGAATAATGCGACACATTACCGCGCACAAAAAAAGCCACCGCTTACAGTTACTGTAGGCTGAATTTATTCAGCCGTGCGCGCGGCGGGAGTACACGGAGTTTCACGGAGGAGGAAGAATTAAGATACTAATATCTTAAACCTCGGACCACCCGTCGAATGTAACTTGACAATCCGTGTTTTTTAACGGAAAATTCCCTTATATATAAGGGAGGAATGAATAATATGGCAAACAAAGATTTAATAGAAAAAACACTGCAAAAGGGAGAGGGCGTTTTCCGCCTGAATCCCAATTTTATACCCCGGCCCTTCGGTGTTGAGGGCAGGCGGCTCAGGCTCCATCCTGATGATTATTTTGCCTACGGCCTTGCGCGCGGTTCCATAAAAGAACGGTGGATGTCTTCCACCAATATTGCCCAAAACGGGCCGCTGGCCGGGCCGCAAGAAGGTTTAAGTTTTGTCGCGGTTGATTACGCCAGCGATGAAAAGTTTAGTTTGAAGGAAGCGATTGAAGTTTTGGGCGCGGCAGTCATCGGGAAAGAACTTATCGAAAAATACAAAGGCTTCCCGGTCTTTTCAAAATTTTATGATCTGAAAACCCCGCTTTTTCACCACCTGCATCTTGATATGGAAGCCGCCGCCCGTGTCGGCAAACTCGGCAAACCGGAGTGCTACTATTTCCCGCGGCAGTTCGCCAGCCACACCGGTGAAATAAACGCGACTTATTTTGGCTACGACCCCGACACCAAGCCGGAAGAAGTAAAACAGCGCCTGCGTGATTACAACAAGGGCGATAATCGTATAACGGAACTTTCCCGCGCCTGGCGTATCGAATTGGGTTCCGGCTGGTACTCTCCCGCCGGCGTTATTCACGCGCCCGGATCGGTCATGACCTACGAGCTTAACTGGAACGGCGATGTCAACTCAGTGCACGAGAATGTCGTTTCCGGCGTTACCTATCCCCGTGAATTTATGAACGGCGAATGTCCGCCCGACAAGAAAGACGACATCGACTATATTTTCAGTTTATTGGACTGGGAAAAAAATACCGACCCCCACTACAAGAAACGCTTCGGCCGCCCCCCCATCACCATTGTGAAAAACGCGGATTATGAGGAGAAATGGATTTCCTACGCCAACGACGGCTATTTCAGCGCGAAGGAACTTTCCGTTAATCCGGGCAAGACTGTTACGCTTAAGGAACCGGCCGCGCATGGCGTTATCTTTATTCAGGGGCACGGCAAATTCGGCCCCTACCTCTGCGAAGCGCCGGGGATGCTGCGTTTTGGTCAGCAGAGCGCCGATGAATACTTTGTCAGCGAAGACGCGGCGAAGAAAGGCGTTGTGATTACCAACACCAGCCCCGCGGAGCCGCTGGTACTGTTAAAGAGTTTCGGGCCTAATCATCCGGATGTGCCGCAGTCTGTATAAATAAAGAAGAATATAACCACGGAGGACACGGAGTTTCACGGAGGTTTAAGATGTTAATATCTTAATTCCTCTTCCTCCGTGTAACTCCGTGTACTCCGTGGTAAAATTTCTTCTATTTCGTCTTTTCGCAGTAATATTCCCAGGCTTCCTTATCAGTATATTTGTTATGCACAATTTTACCGATAGCGTCCGCCATTTCCGCCGGATGGTAACTCTGAAAAATATTTCTGCCCATATCAAGGCCGCGCGCGCCGCCCTGCATTGACTGGTACGCCATTGTAAGCGCGTCCTTTTCCGGCAGTTTTTTGCCACCGGCTACCACGATGGGAACCGGACAGGCGGCGGCAATTTCCTCAAACTTGTCGCAGTAGTACGTTTTTACGATGTTCGCGCCAAGCTCCGCCACAATGCGGGTCGCCAGTTTGAAGTACTGGTCTGTCCGTTCCATGTTTTTTCCCACGGCGATAACGCCCAAAGTGGGTATGCTGTAACGGGCGCCGGCGTTAATCACTTTGGAAAGGTTGTCGATGCTCGTAAGCTGGCCGTCCGCGCCGATAAAAGTCTGAACCGCCAGACAATCCGCGTTCATGCGGATAGCGTCTTCAATGTCCACCGAGACCAGTTCATGGCTGAGGTCGTCGTTTATCATTGACGAGCCGGCGGATACCCGCAGGGCGATTCCTTTCCTGAAATTCGGTTTTACGCAGGTTCTGAGGGCGCCGCGGGTCGCCATCAATACGTCCACATGGTCAATTAATTGGGGAATAAGTATGTCCAGCCGCTCAAGACCGGAAACGGAACCCATGAAATAACCGTGATCAAAGGCAAACATCACCGTATTGCCGCTTTTGGGGTTAAAAATATTGGTTAAATGCTTTTTCATGCCCCAGTCAAGATTTGCCGCGCCTTTTACATGAAAATTTCCGTTTGTCTTAAAAGGTACGTCAATATGGTAGTTTTTCTCTATTTTTGTCCCTTCAACATCCGCCATAATTACCTCCGTTGAATATGATTGTATATGCCATATTAATGCCGTATACTATATAATAGGATAACATATAGCAATAAAAAGGGGGAGTTATGCCCGGCGAATACTTAATGGCGGTAGATGCGGGAACAAGCAGCGTCCGTGTTGTTATTTTTGATTTTAATGGCGGTCAGGTTGGCTGCGTTCAAAAAGACTGGAAACACCTGGAAGATCCCCGGTATCCGGGCAGTATGGACTTTGACTGGAGAACCAACTGGTACCTTACCAGTTCCTGCATGAGAGAAGTCATGGCGGTAACCGGTATTAAGCCCGAACAAATAGCGGCGCTGTCCAGTACCTGTATGCGCGAGGGAATTATCCTTTATGACGCGTCGGGGATGGAAATATGGGCCTGCGCCAATGTGGACGCGCGCGCGGCGGACGAAGTCGCCCAGCTCAAGCAAATAAACCCGAATCTTGAGCGGGAATTGTACATGGAATCCGGACAAACCTTCGCGCTGGGGGCTTTGCCCCGGCTGTTGTGGATAAAAAACAAGCTTCCCGATATTTATAACAGAATTGCCCGTATCGGAATGTTTAATGACTGGATAATTTATAAACTTTCAGGCGTACTTGCGGTAGAACCCAGTAATGGTTCAACCACAGGACTATTTGATCTTAAAACAAGAACATGGGACAAAAGCATTGCCCAACGCTGCGGTTTGCGTGATGATATTTTCCCGGATGTAATGGAGTGCGGAACAGCTGTCGCGAAAGTATCCAAAACCGGCGCGGCGCAAACAGGGCTGCTTGAAGGCACCCCGGTTGTTGTCGGCGGCGGAGACTGTCAGCTTGGAACTGTTGGGGTGGGGATCGTTGACTCTAACGAGGCGGTTATTTTTGGCGGCAGTTTCTGGCAGTATGAATACAACACCGATAAAGGCATATGTTCCCCAAAATGTGATGTGAGGGTAAACTGCCACGCGATTGACAAGCTTTGGCAATACGAGGCGCTCGCCTTCCATCCCGGAATAGTAATGCAATGGTACAGAGACGCTTTCTGCGCCGAGGAAAAACACATAGCCGCGGAACAGCACATTGAGCCTTACACGCTCATGGACAAGGCGGCGGCGGGCATACCGGCGGGCAGTTACGGTATGATCTGCACCTTCTCCGATATAATGAATTACATCAACTGGAAACACGCCGCTCCCAGTTTTATGAACTTTGAGTTGAATCCGGAAAAATACAACAAGTTTACGTTCTATCGCGCAATTATGGAAAACACGGCTCTGGTAACACTGGGGCATCTGCGGTTAGTGGAAGAGGCAACCGGCCACCGTCCGGAAAAAATAGTGTTCGCGGGCGGTTCTTCCAAAAGCGTGCTTTGGTCGCAGATACTGACAGACGTACTCGGCATTCCGGTGGAAGTTCCGGTGGTAAAGGAAGCCACCGCGCTGGGAGCCGCCATCATGGCGGGGAAGGGCATCGGGTTGTATACGGACATTAAGGAAACCGCCCGCAAGCTGGTAAAGATAGAAAGAGTATTTACACCTAACAAAAGAAACAAAGATGTCTATGAGACAGCGTTCGAGAAATGGAAAGCCGCTTACGCTGTACAACTGCGGTTGAGCGATGAAAAAATAACCAAGTATATGTGGCTTGCGCCGGGAATGTAATAGGGAAAAATATGTTCATAGTTGATGAAGAAGACAGGGAATACCGGTTCGGGGACTCCGGCCCCAAGTACCTTATGCAGGGGCCGCGGATGAATTTCGCTTTGGTGCAATTCATGCCCGGTCAGGATTTTCGCGCCCATTACCATGAGGTGATGGAAGAAAATTTTTATATCCTTGAGGGAACTGTTACCATCATTGTAGACGGGATAACGTATACCCTCAATCCCGGACAACTCATACATATAGAACCTTATGAGATTCATTATGTGATCAATAAATCTTCCTCTGTAGTCCGCATGGTTTCCGCCCTTGCGCCTTACAAAAAGGTTGATAAAATTGAGGTTGACAATCCTGTAATCGAATAACGCGCAAACCGCAGATCATCAAACAGTTCTATCGTTTGAAAAAGCCTCAATTTTATTGCCAATGTTTGTTACAATATGATACCCCGTAGACGCGGTCCTGTTTTCCAGACAACCCCGGCACTGCGCCGCTCCTTCGTAAACGCATATTTTATTGTCATACAGCTCATACTGTTTTCTGACATTGACGGGACTCAGGTTGGGCATAAGCACGTTCGCTCCCGCCATGAGTCCCAGTTCGCGGCCTTTCGCGTCAATGGACCCCAGCGCGGTGGTAGCCGGTATCAGCGCGTTGGGAAACATGAGGCGTAAAATGGCTATGAGCCGCAGGCATACACGCAAATCACCGTTTTGCTGATCGTGAAAAGGCGTGTTTTGGTGGGAAATATAGGGGCCAATTCCTATCATATCGGGCTGTAATTCCTGCAAAAAGCGCAAGTCTTCAATTAAACATTCGGTTGTTTGATACGGGGAGCCGACCATAAAACCGGAACCGACCTCATAACCGATTTTTTTCAAATCCCATAAACAGTTTTTTCGGTTTTCCAGACTCATGCTGTCGGGATGCAACGCGCGGTAATGTTCCGCGTTTGCCGTTTCGTGGCGGAGCAAATAGCGGTTGGCTCCCGCGTTAAAATAGGACTGGTAACTGTCATGGGATTTTTCACCTAACGACAGCGTAACCGCGCAGTCGGGGTACAGTTTTTTTATTTCCGCGGTAATATCGCAGATCAGTTCGTCGGAAAAAGCGATGTCTTCTCCGCCCTGCAATACAAACGTGCGAAACCCCAGCGCGTATCCCTGCTTGCAGCATGACAGAATTTCTTCCTTGCCCAGCCGGTAGCGCTCAACCTTTTGATTATCCCGGCGGATTCCGCAGTAGTAGCAGTTGTTTTTGCAATAATTGGTGAATTCTATCAGGCCGCGGATGTACACGTCCGTTCCGTAATAAGACTGACGGATTTTGTCCGCTGTTTCAAAAAGCTCCTGTTCATATTCATCGCTTTCTATTATTGTTTTTAATTGAGCGTCCGGTAAATCTTTATTGGTATGCAGGGTTTTAATTAAATCTGTCATATTATACCTACAGGATCGTCCCTCCGCCCACGACAATATCGCCGTCATACAATACCGCCGCCTGGCCCTGCGCTATCGCCCATTGGGGCTCGTCAAATTCAATATGAACCGTATCATCCGATGTCTGCGTTACCGTTGACCACTGTTCGGTTTGATTATACCGTATTTTTGTTTTAACGCGAATGGGGCTGTTGATTTTTTCGCAGGCTATCCAGTTAAAATCAGACGCGTCAAGCGATTTTGAATATAATCCGGTGTCTTCACAGAGCGTTACGATATTATTTTCCGTATTTTTTGAATGTACATATAACGGCCTTTTCAAAGACAGTCCAAGCCCCTTTCGCTGTCCTATGGTATACCGGATTAAACCCTTATGCCTTCCCAGTACATTTCCCCGCATATCCACAAAATCGCCTTCTTCGTTTTTCTTGCCGGTATATTGTTCAATAAATTCCGCATAGTCGCTGCCATCCCGCACAAAGCAAATATCCTGGCTGTCGTGCTTGTCCGCGTTTATAAAACCCTGTTTTCTGGCAATACCGCGCACCGCTGGTTTGTTAAGGGCGCCAAGCGGAAACAGGGTATACGATAACTGTTCCTGTGTCATGGCGTATAACACATAGCTTTGGTCTTTCGCTTCGTCAGCCGATTTTTTCAGGAGATAGCGTTCTGTTCCCGCGTCATATTCAATTTCCGCGTAATGTCCGGTTGCGATATAATCCATGTCAAGTTGTTTTGCCCGTTCAAGCAATTTTTCAAATTTGATATAACGGTTGCAGTCAATACAGGGATTGGGCGTCGCGCCCTTTTGGTAACTTTCAATGAAACGGCCGATGACCTGTTTTTTGAAATCCTGCGTGAAATTATACACAAAAAAAGGCATACCCATGGCATAAGCCACATTACGCGCGTCCGCCGCGTCTTCCAGCGAACAGCATTTTTGCGTTCCGTCCGCCCCGATATCCTCATTGGTGAACAGCTTCATGGTTATGCCGGTACAGTCAAATCCCCGCTGTTTCAGGAGGTATGCGGCCACGGAACTGTCAACGCCGCCGCTCATGGCAATTAACACCTTTTTTTGCCGCGTGAGCGGCTGGTTAATCGAAGTCTCCGCATCGCGGAGACATAAAACCTTTTTGTTCATGCGGATTCCATGCTCATTCTTTAAGAATTTTTCCTATTCTGTTTAACAGATCGTCTTTGTCATAGGGCTTTTTGATATAATCTACCGCCCCTATTTCATGCGCGTGTTGTATGTCTTTGGGATCGTTTGAAGCCGTAAAAAACGCTATGGGAATATCGTGCAAACCGCTTATCGCTTTTATCCTTTTATAGGTATCCCATCCGTCCATTTCAGGCATTATCAAGTCCAATAAGATTAATTGGGGAACCAGTCCCTGATAGAATAACCCCATCGCTTCTTTGCCTGATTTAGCGGTAATAGCCTCATAATCATTCTTCAATACCGATTCGACCATTTCAAGATCAATTTCGTCGTCATCCACTAAAAGAATTTTTCGCTTCTCGTTTCCGGCATCGACATTAAATTTTCCCGTTTCCTGTTTTAATGATTCAAAGTTCTGGTTGTTTTCAATACTCATTTCGTTGACATGGCTGATCGAAACGTTTATCTGATTAATGCCCGTCAGTATATCGTTCATGCCTTCTACCGCTTGTTGACCGGTTTTTATGAATTCATCCGTTTCCCGAACCAGAGTCTTTCCCGATTCCGCCATGTGATCAGACCCTTTTTTAACCGATGCCGTTATGTCCCGCAGACGGCTTATGGATTCAAGTATTTGTTTTCCCCCGGTTTCCTGTTCTTCCATCGCATGCAGAATATTTTGTTCATGCGTTGAAACTGTTTTCACGCCTGAGTCTATGGCCCCGAAACGCGTCAGCACTTCATCAGAGGATTTGGTAATGTTGTCTATGGATGTTTTTATTTTTTTCAGCATCGCCGCGGTGGTTTTTGACTGATCTCCCGATGATTCGGCGAGTTTGCGGATTTCACTGGCAACAACGGCAAAGCCCTTTCCCGCTTCTCCGGCGTGCGCTGCCTCAATAGCGGCGTTCATTGAAAGCAAATTGGTCTGGCCGGCGATATTTTTCATTACCGAGTTTATTTCCAGGAGTCCCTCGGAATCGTGGGCTATTTCCCGTATCTCCTGCGCGACTAATTGAAGGCCCGTTTTGCCGTTTTCCGACGCTTCGGTTAATGCGCCGACATTTTTGCTGTTTTCCGCCAGCGTCTGGGTTACCGAATGAATGTTAGCCGTCATTTCCTCAATGGCGGAAGATGACATATTTACGCTCTCTGTCTGTTCTTCTATCATTTTTTTAAGGCTGTCAATGTTTTTCTTGATATCCTCTACCGCGTTACCCGCTTCTATCGCTCCGTTTTCCTGCTTGACCATAAGGTTTTCCATATTGTCAAGATTCGACGTAATCTGCTGAACGGCTGTGGAAGTTTTGCCCATATTGGCGGAAAGTTCAAAACTGGTATGGTTAAGACCGTTGACTTTATATTTTATGGTCCCTACAAGATTTTTTATTTTTTCCATGGTAAGGTTGAAATAACCCGCCAGTTCCCCCATTTCGTCATTCCTGTCAGCCTTGATCCTTCTGGTCAAGTCTCCTTCACCCATTGAGATTTCTTTCAGGATAGCGTTGATTCTGCCGAGGGGCGAAAAAATCTGCTGCAGTAAAAACAAGACCAGCGCAAGACCGAGCAGCACGGAAATTCCGGCGATAATTATCTGCCGCCGTATGTTCGCGACAATGGTGTCATGAAGGTTGTCACCGTTAAAATCGCAGCCGGTAATTCCCACGACTTTTCCGGCGGAATTTTTAATGGGAGCGTAAATCGAAACCAGCCAGCCCCATCCTTCCTGATATACCAAATTGCCGCTTTCGGTATTATTTGAAGTCAATGCCCGTTTAAACGCGTCGTCATAAGAGCCGGTGTCTTCTTCGTCTCCTATTGCGGAAAAATTTTCCGGATCGTCAGGTTCTCCGCTGCCGTCAATGATATACCGCCAAATGTTTCCGTTTGCCTGCGACATGGTGTACAGGTACACGCAGCCTGACAATTCCTTAATCTTGAGGAGCTGAACTCTGGTTTCTTCATAAAAAGGATCATCAGCATCCAGTGATTTGCTCAGGGCCTCGAAGGCGTCGCCGTCAATTATGGAAACCGCTTTCTCCACAATGGATGCGCCCTGCGCGGCAAAGGTCTGTGATACGGCTTTTGTCATCTGGCGTATTCCCAGCATGGATGTTATCCCGACAAGAGCGATAATGAAAACGGAGAGGAGTACGGCAAACCGGAATCTGAGGGAATGAAATAATCGCATACTTTTTCCTTAATAACTGATAATAATATTGAGATTAGTTAGATAAAAACAATTTGTCAAGTATTAGGTATAGAGACCGCCACAAACCTGCATATTAAAAAACACGCAGGTTTGTGAACAAATCCGTCATTATTTATTTCCGAATGCCTGTTCAAGATCGGCGATAATGTCATCAATGTGTTCGGTTCCAATGGAAAGCCGGATAGTATTGGGCTTTATCCCCTGTTCCAGCAATTCATCGCCGGAAAGCTGGGAATGTGTTGTGCTTGCCGGATGGATAACCAGCGATTTGGAATCCGCCACATTGGCGAGAAGGGAAAACAGTTCCAGTTTGTCAATAAAGTTTCTTGCCTCTTCCGCGCCGCCCTTGATCTCAAAAGTGAAAATCGAGCCTGCGCCCCGCGGGAAATATTTTTTATACAGGGTGTTATCCGGGTGTTTCGGCAGGGACGGGTGATTCACGCTTTCTATATGGGGATGCTTGCTCAGGTACTCTACCACTTTAAGCGCGTTCTCTACATGGCGTTCTGTCCGCAGCGACAGGGTTTCCAGTCCCTGCAGAAAAAGGAAGGAGTGAAACGGGCTTATCGTCGCGCCGGTGTCTCTCATTAAGGTAACCCGGATTTTTATGATATAGGCAAGATTTCCTACCGCCTGGGTAAGGACTACGCCGTGGTAGCTGGGGTTCGGTTTGGACAGGCCGGGGAATTTGTCATTGGCCGCCCAGTTAAATTTTCCCGAATCCACGATTACGCCCCCGATAGCCGTTCCGTGCCCTCCGATAAATTTGGTGGCGGAATGGACAACCACATCGGCTCCGTGTTCAAAAGGACGGAACAGGCAGGGCGGCGAAAAGGTATTGTCCACAATCAGCGGGATGCCGTTTTTGTGGGCGATAGCCGCCAGCGCGTCAAGGTCAACGATGGTGGAATGGGGATTCCCCAGTGATTCCACAAACAAGGCCCTGGTGTCTTTGTTAATCGCCTTCTCAAAGTTTTTGGGGTCGCTGCCGTCCACAAAAGTGGTGGATATGCCGTAGTCGGGCAGGGTGTGGGCGAACAGGTTATAGGTTCCCCCGTAAATGCGCTTGTCGGATACGATGTTATGCCCCGCCGTGGCAATATTCTGTATCGCGTAGGTAACAGCCGCCGCTCCGGACGAGGTTGCCAGCGCGCCGACGCCTCCCTCAAGGGCCGCTATGCGCTGCTCAAATACGTCCGATGTGGGATTCATCAGACGTGTATAAATGTTGCCGCCTTCCGTTAAGGCGAACCTTCCCGCCGCCTGCGCGCAATTTTTAAACACATAAGATGAGGTCGCGTAAATCGGCACTGCCCGCGCGTCGGTAGTCGGATCCGGCTTTTCCTGCCCAGCGTGGAGCTGAAGCGTTTCAAACTGGTAATTCTTCTTCATAATTACACTCTCCTTAAACATAACTAACCCATATTACCTACGGATTTACTATGATTATAGAAGAAAATGACAATTCTGTCAAGAGTAATTAAAGGTTAGTCTACCTTGAACCGTGAAACCTCCCTTGTCAAGGTGTCAATGCCTTCGCGGTTTTTGTTGCTTATTTCGTTGACGTGGTGTACCGCGACGTTTATCTGGTCCGCGCCGGAAGCCATTTCATTCATGCCGCTGGTTATTTCCTGGGTTGCCTTTTCCAGGTTATTGCTTTCCTGTATTACTTCCTTTGCCCCTTCAAGCATCTGATTGGAACCGCTTTTGACCTGCCGGGTGATGTTGTTCACATTGCCGATACCTTCGAGTATTTGCCTGCTTCCCGTCCCCTGTTCCTCCATCGCGTTGCGGATGCCTTCTTCCTGCTCCGCCACTGTTTTGACGCTCAAATCAATCGCCTCGAATCTGGTTAGTACGTTTTC
>Ga0268262_10003676_pt1 | contig 16435 bp, 17 predicted proteins | sample TergutNc150P3_FD_190354 | JGI IMG/M metagenome (GOLD analysis project Ga0268262, IMG submission 190354) | Nasutitermes corniger P3 segment gut microbial community from laboratory colony in Florida, USA - Nc150 P3 (SPAdes) (version 2) | ecosystem: Host-associated > Arthropoda: Insects >... | reverse complement strand
AATTTGGGTATTTCCTATAAACCAGCCTCTAAACGGACAGTTTGCCTGCACTGCATTGGGAAGAGAACCTATTTGTGATAGATAAGTAACAGTTAAAGTGGGGGTAGAAACCGTACCCGTACTTGGATTTAAAGTTAAGGTATAATTTGCAAAAGTGAACGAAACCACAATGGTATGGTTAGCGGTAACATTAGTAAAAGTATAACTGCCTGAAGATACTGCCGTCGGATTATTTATGCCATCTATCAACACCTGGTTAATTCGGTATCCCGGATTGGGAGTAATGGTATAGGTTTGGCTTCCCCCGTAGTTTACTGTTGTAGCGCCAAGAGGTGAAATGGTACCGTTAGAACCGTTTACGGAAGAAGTGAGGGTATAGGTCCCTGGTTGGAAGTTTGCCACCAATGTCATAGTCTCGGTAACTGTAAATGTGTAAGATGATGAGGTGGAGACTACTACGCCATCTTTTGTCCAGTTTATAAATTCGTAACTAAAAAATGCAGTCGCTGTAACAGTTATTTGGGTTCCTTGGCTAATGTCTTCTCCACCGCCTGTAACCGTTCCCCAATTTATATTGCTTGATAATACATTTACATTGTAAGTCGGTAATAATACAAAATTCACTGAAGTATCTGAAATTCCGCTTGTTAATGAAATGGCTCTTACGGCATAACGTCCTGCATTTTTAGCAGTTATAAAAGATTGTCCAAAAAGTAGATAGTTGTTAATTTTAGTTCCATCAAAATATACATTATATCCTAAAATATCATTTGTTCTAATGGCAGTGTTGGTTGGGTGTGAAACATTTCCAATAATACACCAGTTTCTATGGTACTGAGTATTGGGTAGATTTGATAACGATTGCCATGTAACGCCACCATCTTCAGAAAATAAATCGCCTTTTTCGGCAACGCCGCTACCTTGAGCATCTGCGCCTATTGGCAGTTCATTTACATCATGACTTACTACCTCTATACCTATTTTCAGATTATTAGTTATTGTGCTTAAAGGAATAGGCGAATTGAGAATAAATGTATTTATCGAATTTGAAATTATCGTTGTAACATCCTGGTTTACAATCCTTACTCCATCTGCATATACGGCAAGTTTTAGTGCTGTAGGTACTGACGGATTGTTAACATTTTTGTTGATATATGCCGAAATTGAAACGAGATATGAACCTTCGTAGATTTCCAACTGTTCGGCATCAAAACTTTGAACGCATATAATATTATTTCCTTCATTTCCAAAAGCATAGAGATAAGGAGTTTGTTGATAAGTCAAACCATACAGTTCTTCCGGATTTTGCCATGCAAGTTCCAAATTTGTATTGTGAATTTTGCCGACAAGATTTAACGGAATTGCAGTTCCTGTAGGCGCTGTTGTTGTTATGCTCACATTGTCAAGAACATAATATCTATTATTGCTTGAAATGTTTAACCCTTCTATTCTAAATCGAACGTTAAACAACTCTCCTGCCGCTACATTTGAAATATCCAAAAATTCAGTTCTCCAATTAATTTGAGATGCGTAAAGAATAGTTATGGTTTCATTAAATTCATATTTGTTTACATTCGTCCAGTTAATTCCATCGGTTGATATATCCACATACAGTGTATCGTTAGTATAATGGTTATCCATATAACATAAAGCGCCAAATGAGTATGTCAAATATAGATTTGTTTCAGCTCTTGCGTCTAATGGTTTTGAAATAAGATTGCCTGAGAAAGGAGTAGTTTGAGCGTATGTTACTTCTAATATTGCTGAACCTGAATTTGCAACTCCTGCGTCAAATATACCATACCAATTGCATCTTGCACTCATGTTTGTCCAGTAATTAATTCTTAATCCGTCCACACCAAGAGGGGTATTAAAATCTTCGAAGAAAGGCAAGTTGTAGTTATCTACTATCATAACTTCTATAGCCTCTGTTTTTGCAGATGTATGATTGCTTGCATAAACAGCCTGAACAGAATATTTAGGATATCCGGATGCGACATTTTCATCTGTGTATGTTAGAATACTTGCAGCGCTCTGTCCAATTTCTACACCATCACGGTAAATAGCATAATGGTCAATCGCCTCTTCAAATACTTCAGGAACTTCCCATGTAAGGATAACTTTGTTTCTATCTGAACGCGAAACTGTTGCATTAAGATTTTGCGGTATAGGATAAATAACAATTGGAGATGGAAATCTCAGTACAAAGGCTCTATTTCCAGTTCTTATGGGAATTGAAAGTCCATCAGCAGAAATACACTGTACAGATAAATCATTTTGAGTATTTGGGTCAAAACCATTCAGCACTGATATATTCATTGGAACGGACGGAGCATACATTAAGCGAAAATCATTCATAGTCATAAATCCAAGATTTTTACTCCATACAAAACCTTTGTATCTTTCCCATGAATTTAGATAATCGCCCACAGCGAATCCGTTATTAGTTATTCCGTTTAGATTACGACCTTGTGGTATTAAAAAATATTCGTCATTTTCAATATCATAAACTCCGGCTATTACGCCATAACGGAACCCAGCCCATTTTCCATTTTTGCTTACGCATAAAAATTCTGAATAAGCAGCAGGGTCTCCATAACTAAAAATACGAAATTGGGTTTTAGAGGTCCACAAAATTCCTGTTCTCATAGCAAATCCTGTTCCTAAATGGGTCCATCCAACGGCAACGGTTCCATTGCCAGATATTGCTATAATACTGGAACCCTGGTCAGCATTTGCGGGTTCATTCCACAGTTCTCCTGTCCAGGCATTGGTGATCTCGCTGTACGTCCAGGAATAAGGATTGACATGAGCTACACCTCCGGGATAGGTCATGCAAAAACCTGCTACGGTATTTCCGTTTGTCGTTATACAAGTTGCATGCGAGCCGCAAGTATAACTCACAGGCGATCCTGTAAGAATACCAAGTCCTAATGATCTCCAATTCCCATTTTGCCAAACCCCTGCGCTCCTTATAGGAACATTATAAAGTCCCTCCTCAGGATCGGTCCAAAGAAGAGATGGGTCTGCAAAATCTCCGGCAACAATATTGTTGTCGTTTACATCGTATGCTTCACTACGGGGAGAGCCCATTTGTATTACTGCATTTCCAGCAGTTGTATTCCATGTAAACCCTTCTCTGGGTTCATTATAGGTTTGCCCTACAACATAAGTTCCATTAGAGGATATACCCCTTACATTCAAGACTTGTGTTCCTGTAGGACCAATTAGTTGTTGTCCATTTATTTGAGACAACATGCCGAGCAATAAAAAACCGATAAATAAAATAAATTTCTTCATTTGTTGGGCGTTTACAGAAAAAAGCGCAAAGAAAGCGCAACATAAAAAAATAAGTACTTTTTTCATTAAAATAATGGATTTTGATTAATAATTATAATTTTGGTTTATTTTTTCTATGTTATAGAACACATAACAACTATATACAATTATGCAAAAATACATTTTTTTTTATATAATGGAAAAAATATACTTTTGCCTCAGATTTTTTTTTAATTATGAAATATATAACTGGTTTTTGTGTCATTAGTTTTTTGTTTTTTTCCTGTTCTATAAAACATAACAATTACGATGCTTCGGGTATGTTTGAAGCTACTGAAGTAATCGTTTCAGCGGAAACAAACGGTAAGATTATTGCTTTAAATATTACAGAAGGAGAACACGTAGAATATTCACAACTACTTGGTATTATTGATACTACGCAACTATTTCTGCAAAAAATACAACTGCTTCAAAGTAAAAAACAAAACGTTGTTCGCAAACAAAATACGGCTACTCAATTAGCTTCGCTTGAAGAACAGTTAGCCTATCAAAATCGCGAAAAAATACGCATTGAAAAATTGATTGAAGCCAAAGCCGGTAACACAAAATTGTTAGATGATATTAACGCACAAATTGCAATTATTGAGAAACAAATTGCTGCAATGAAGGAAAATTTGGAAAAAAATAATCAGGGAGTTTTAGATAACACAATCTTAATTGATGCTCAAATTGACGCCATAAACGATCAACTTGCCAAAGCCTGTATCAAATCTCCAATTGCCGGAACTGTTTTGGTAAAATTTGCCGAAGTTGGTGAAGTAACCGCTATGGGCAGACCGCTGTGTAAAATTGCAGATGTAGAACATCTCTACTTGCGCGCTTATGTCACTTCTTCACAACTCACTCAAATACAATTAAATCAACAGATAAAGGTATATGCCGATTTCGGAGAAAAAGAACGCAAGGAATATGACGGCGCCATTATATGGATCTCCTCAGAAGCCGAATTTACCCCCAAAACTATCCAAACCAAAGAGGAACGTGCTAATCTTGTTTACGCTATTAAAATATTAGTGAAAAACGACGGCTATTTGAAGATTGGAATGTATGGGGAGGTAAGACTATGAGGTTAAAAGGTGAAAGGTTCATGTGGCGAGTTAAGAACACAAATTATATTTAGGATATCAATTAAATTACATTAGTAGAGACCATTATAATAATTTATTAGAAAAAATAAAACTACTCTCAATCATGCTTAGCAATTTCATAAAAGCTCGCAAAAAATTCACCTCATAAACCCTTTACCCCCTACAATGCCCTCAATAACCGTTAAAAACCTCTCAAAAACTTACTACATTCAAAAATTCGTGCCGCCGCCGGTTCGGATTTATCATAAAATTCGTGGCATAAAACCAAAACTTCAAGGGGTTCTGGCGTTAAAAAATATTAGTTTTGAAGTGAATAAAGGAGAAATTTTCGGCATTATCGGTCCCGATGGCGCCGGAAAAACTACCTTGTTTCGGGTACTGACCACGTTGCTGCTACCGGATGAGAAAACCGGTTATCATTGCGGACTTGACCCACAATCTTCCTCAACAACACTCATTATCGAAAATCGCAACGCTCTTAAAGATTTTCAAAAAATTCGTGATATTTCGGGCTATATGCCCGGAAAATTTTCTTTGTATATGGATTTAACTGTGGAAGAAAACCTTCGCTTTTTTGCCATGTTGTTTAATACTACTATTGAAGAAAATTACCATCTCATTAAAGATATTTATCAGCAAATTGAACCGTTTAAAGAGCGCAAAGCAGGTGCGCTTTCCGGTGGAATGAAGCAAAAGTTGGCATTAAGTTGCGCCCTGATTCATAAACCTAAAGTTCTTTTTTTAGATGAGCCTACTACCGGCGTTGACCCTGTTTCCCGTAAAGAGTTTTGGGAAATGCTACGCCGCTTGAAGAAACAGGAAATCACCATATTAGTTTCAACGCCTTATATGGATGAAGCCGGTTTGTGTGACAGAATTGCTTTGATAAACAAGGGCGAATTTATAGGCATTGATACCCCGCAAAATATTATCGCAAATTTCAACGATCTCCTCTATTCGGTTGAAGGCGAAAATATGTACCAAATGTTGCTGGATTTACGAAAAAACCCGATAGTGAAAACCTGCTTTGCGTTCGGGGATACGCTACACGTAACGTTAGCAGAAAGCCGAAAGCAAAAGGCAGAAACCATCTCCGTCATTCCGAACGAAGCGACGCGAAATGAGGAAACTCAAACCATTGAAAACTACTTAATTCTATGCGGTCACAAAAATTTCACTGTTAAAAAAATTGAACCCAATATTGAAGATTGTTATATGAAATTGTCTCAAAATGAATCTGATTAATATATTTCTCTCTTATCTTCAATTTGAAAAACGCGCTTCGGAGCATACGGTAGTTTCGTATCGTAATGATTTGGAGCAATTTTTGAACTATTTACAACAAGCATTTCCTAATACGGAGTGGAGAGAGGTAGATGCCGTCGTTATTCGTACCTGGATTATTACCTTGATGGAAGAAAAAATAACGTCGCGTACTATTAACCGTAAAATCAGCACGTTGAAATCGTTTTACAAGTATCATATCAAAATGGGGATTTTTGACACTAACCCCCTGCTGCAAGTGCACGCCCCTAAAGTACGCCAACGGTTACCCCAATTTGTGGAAGAAATTGATATGGAAAAACTTTTTTCTGCCGATATATTTGAAAACAGTTTTGAAGGCTGGCGAGACCAAACCATTTTAGAACTATTCTATGCCACAGGAATGCGACTCTCCGAACTGAGAATGCTTACTTTCTCAGATTTTGATTTATACAACAATCAGGTAAAAGTGTTAGGAAAAAGAAATAAAGAACGTATAATTCCTTTTGGACACAACTTTCAAAATATTTTAACTAAATATGTTGAGTGGTATAGTGAAATTTTTGGTACCCCTGTACAAAATAATTTTGTATTTGTAAACGTTAAAGGAAAGTTATTAGCCCCTAAAAATATCTATTCTATTGTACGTAAGTATTTAGATATGATTACTACTATTGAGAAAAGAAGTCCCCACGTAATTCGGCATACGTTTGCTACGCATCTGCTTAATCGTGGCGCAGACCTGAACACCATTAAGGAATTATTAGGACATAGCAGTTTGGCGGCTACCCAGATATATACCCACAATTCTATCGAAAAATTAAAAACTATTTATAAACAGGCTCATCCCCGAGCATAAAAAAGGAGATTTTATGAACATTACATTCAATTCTGTGCATTTTAAAGCAGATCAAAAACTGGAAAAATTTATTTCCGAAAAATTAGAAAAATTAGCTAAACTTCACGATGGCATTATCGGTTTCGATGTTATCCTGAAGTTGGAAAATACGGAAAAACCGGAGAATAAAAATGCGGAAATCCGCGCTAAAATTCGCGGAAATGACGCTATTGCCCACAAAGTTGCAAAAACATTTGAAGAAGCCGCCGATGATGCAATCAATGCTTTAAAAAAACAACTGCTCAAAGTGAAAGATAAAGTGAGGGGGAATTAACTATAATGTCTTCCATGTTTCGTACAGCAAGTTAAGACAAAAATCTATTTTTGGTAAGCGGTAGCCTCTATTCACAAACCAACTTATTGATAAAGAAAACATAACGTTTTTTTCCACGCTGAGTGTTTTTAATGTATTGATACCCTGACAGTAAAAAGTTATTATCGTACCAATTTCGCATAGATAGACCTGAACTGTATTCTAAAATATCGGTTTTATTCATCAATTCCACAGGAATGGCTGCCTGCGCCGACAAAACTTGCTTCCCGATAACATATTGCGATGTTATCATATTTTGATACGTATAGTACATTAATGTGTTTCGCTCGTTATTCTGATAAACGCTTACCAAATTATACAAAGATTGTGTCAGCACATTGTTTATGGGGAAAAACCATTCATTCAATAACAATCCCTGAGCATCAAACTCTAAAATACAGGCGCTCGCAAACCTGTATCCTGCAAACACCTGTACAGGTGGATCATAGCCGTAGTGTCTGTAACTTCTATAAGATGATGAGGTGTATTGATATTCTGGATAACAGATTTCGGTAATGGCAAAAATATGTCCGTTGGATTGTGTAATATGTTCATTCATAGTTAAATTAGGCTCAGAGAATTGCAGAGTATTTAATTTTGAATCATTGATTAACAGCGCTCCAAACGGATAAGTTTTTATTTCTGAAAATCTGTTTTTTACAAACAACAGTGTATAGATTCCCGTGTAACTGTTCTTTGATTTTTTATCTTTACTGTTGGAATAAGCGCCACTTAATAATAGCGAATCTTTACCAACCACCGAAATTTTGGTTGAATTATATATCAAATCGGGATAAAATGGCAAAGCAACACGTTCCTTAATTTTTCCCGAATAATCGGTTATAAAAAGTTCGGCACGAGCGTTTTGCCTGTTTTTTAAAAACATACAAAAATTCGTTTTCTTTAATATCGTATCTATACCAAACGATTCTATGGAAATAATCTCTTCATCAACAAATTGTATCGTTTGTTTGGCGTCTGTTTTGTAGTTATAGTAAATAATAGCCCTCGCCTTTGCGTCGTTTACCGTAATAAATAAATAATCATCTCTCACTTTAATGGACGTCAAATAAGGATATTTATAATTTTGCAAGTTAAAAAGTTGAAAATCATTTGTTGTAATATCCCATTCCAAAAGATAATTTTGTAAACTATCTTTTCGATAAGCGGGTTTTTGCAAGAACAGATACAGTTTATGATTAGAAAAGTCTGCCGCCATATACTGGCATAAATTTGGAATTTTTACTTTAAAAAGATTGGTTCTTACAAGATTTGTATCGTAATGAATGAAAACCCATTGCGCAGTATCCACACTCAAAATGGCGCTTTGGTAAAAAACTGCTACACCTTTGTTTGCCAATGAAACACACTTATAATCTTGCTGGTCTTTGGCGCTTTCCAATTCAATGCGGAGAGGCGGGTCTATCTGGGCGAATGCGGTGAGCGGTAAGAGGTATGGGGTAAGCGTCAGAAAAAGGAAAAAAATGCGGAGATTATTCATAGGTGGCGGGGTTTGTTAAATCATTGATGACTTCGGCAGCCATTACACAGCCGAAAATGGCGGGCATATAGGAAACAGTACCTACCACCGATAGTTTGTTAATATCCGGACTGGGGTCAAGTTCGATGGCATTTTCGGGCACAATTTCGGTAGAGAAAACGGCTTTAAATCCGTTTCTTACGCCCAAACGATGCAGCCGTTTTCGTATGGCATGTGCCAGGCGACATTGGTATGTTTTTTTAATATCCGTTACTTTTACTAATGACGGGTCTTTTTTCCCTCCGGCGCCCATTGCAGAGATAACGCGAAGATTTTTCTGCAAAGCAAAGTATATCAGATAAACTTTTGGGGAGAGCGAATCAATGGCGTCAATCACATAATCATAAGGAGCGAGTGAGAGCAGTTTTTCCGTTTTTTCATCGCGCACAAACTCCTGAATGATATGCAATTTAATTTCGGGGTTGATTTGACGCAACCGTTCAGCCATCACTTCCGTTTTAGGACGTTTTAATGTATTTTCCAATGCCAATAATTGCCGGTTAAAATTGGAGTATTCCACAATATCGGCATCTACAATGGTCATTTCTCCGATACCGGCACGGCACAACTGTTCGGCACAGTAAGCGCCCACGCCCCCCAAACCCACAACCAACACGTGAGCCTGCTGCAGTTTGTTAATGGCACCTTTACCAAGCAGCAGTTCGGAGCGAAGAAGTTTTTCGGGGTTCATAATATTAAATTTTCAGAGGATTCATTGTCATAATACACTTGTTGTGATAGCTCCATCTTTATTCAAACTCATCAAGAATAATGAAGGTAAAATGAGTTCCGCTTCTGTAATTCTTTGTGTCATAATCAATAATTTTTTATTAATAAATGTTCAACGTTTTTATTATTCCTGTTCATAAAACTGACCAAATATGTTTTTTCAAAAGAATTGATATTCAATCCGTTATTTCTATACAGATATAGCAGAAAGCGTCTTTGTTTTAACAGATGAAGAAGTGCCGTTCCACATATATTCAACCGTATTATTTCCCCGTTTTGCATGTAATGTATATCTTACCGCTTTTAGTATGGGATTTACATCGGGGAACAAATCCCACTCTTCCTCTCCTGTTAAATTATTGTAATTCTGGTCGTGAGCAATAATATCAACGCCATTTTCATAGTATTGCAAGATTTGAAATTTTGAAATGACATCACAACCTTCTGAATAACCGGTATAAACCATCATATCGTTGGGATCATAATTTTCTTTTAAAGCTAAACTTTTAACAAATTCTTTAACATAAGGATGACTGTTAATTTCAAACATCAATTCTTGCACTAAATTTTCATAAAAAGCAATATCATCATTTGTTTCGTCATCTCTTACTCCTTTTTTTATTGAATCAAGAAGAAGTATTATCTCTAATTTTTCATCATACGAAAGTTGATTAGGGGAGTATTTTTGCTCCTGTTTTCCTAATTCGTAAACGAGTACAGAATCAATATACTTATTTTGCAAGCAAGTATAAGGTTGTTTAGCAAATTCTTCCGATATGCTACCTCGCATTGGCGGAGGAGTCTCCATTTCGCTTTTATTGCAAGCAAACAAAGTAAGTACAATTACTACTGCAATAAAGATTAGTTTTTTCATTTGACTTAATTTTAAGGTTACTAATTTTTTTCGTTAAAATGTAATCTATTAATTATTTCTAATGTACGAATATGCAAAAGTATATTTTTTTCTTTAAACTATTAAGATTTATTCTTTTATTGTATTTGTGTTCAATTTTCTACTTCATTGCGTTCCATGTTATAGCTTACGTGCACACAACGGTTGAGAGTTACGCCCGTGTTGAGAGACGTATTGGTAGAGAATCGTGAAGCACTATTCAATTCCCGTTAGGGATTATAGTTCGGTAGAAAAAAGGGGGTGCCTGAAAAATTTGCATGCCTTTAGGTATGCAAATTTAGTTCGTGTTCTTTACCACCTGCCCATTTTAATATTGGATATAACCGTTTTGATTCCAAATAATTATCAAATATCAAATTATTTTGATTATATGATATTATCTGTTGTTTGATATAAATTCTTTTTGTTGTAAAACGATAGTTCTTATCATAATTTATTTTTTACTGCGCAAAAACACCCTTTTTTATGCAGTACAGTTTATTTTCTGCACAAAAAAGAGTTTTATAGATAGTTGAGGAAGAGTTTTACAACACCTCTTTAATCTTCTTCTCTAATTCGGCAGACAGTTCGGGATTATCCATAAGCATCTGTTTTACGGCGTCTCTACCCTGTCCTAATTTGGTATCTTCATAAGAGAACCACGAGCCTGCTTTTTTAATAATATTTTTTTCTACGCCGATGTCAATAATTTCGCCGGTTTTCGAGATACCTTCTCCAAAGAGGATGTCAAATTCGGTAGAGCGGAATGGAGGCGCCACTTTGTTTTTCACCACTTTTACTTTTACGCGGTTTCCGGAGGCAACGTCGCCGTCTTTAATTTGCGAGGAGCGGCGAATGTCAATGCGCACGGAGGCATAGAATTTCAGAGCGTTTCCACCGGTAGTGGTTTCGGGATTACCAAACATTATGCCGATTTTTTCACGAAGTTGGTTAATAAAGATACAACAACATCCTGTTTTGCTGATAGTTGCTGTTAATTTACGAAGTGCTTGCGACATAAGGCGCGCTTGCAGCCCCACTTTGGCGTCTCCCATATCGCCGTCAATTTCGCTTTTAGGGGTTAAAGCTGCCACAGAGTCAATGACAATAATATCAATAGCGCCTGAGCGGATGAGGTTATCGGCAATCTCTAATGCCTGTTCGCCGTTGTCGGGTTGCGACACTAACAGTTCGCTGGTATTCACGCCCAATTTTTCGGCGTAGAATCTGTCGAAGGCGTGTTCGGCGTCAATAAAGGCGGCTATACCACCGGCGCGTTGCGCTTCGGCAATAGCATGGATTGCCAAAGTAGTTTTTCCGGAAGATTCCGGTCCATAGATTTCGATGATTCTGCCTTTGGGCAAACCACCTACGCCCAGCGCGGCATCTAATCCGATAGAGCCGGTGGAGATGACTTCGATGTTGTCTGCCGGTTTTTCGCCCAATTTCATAATGGCGCCTTTTCCAAATGTTTTTTCCAATTTTTCCAACGTTGAGTTGAGTACTTTGAGTTTGTCCAAGTTCATTTTTTCTTTTTCCATATTACTATTATTTTGTGAAACATTACTTTATAAAAAATTCGGTTATATATTTACGAGCCGCAAATATACAACCGAAAAAAGGATTTGTCAAGAGGTAAATGAATTTTTTTATCCGATGAGTTCGTTGTATTGCTCTTCGGAAAGGAGTTCATCAAATTCGGCGGGGTTAGTTACTTTCACTTTAACTATCCAGCCGGCGCCGAGCGGGTCGGAATTGATTAATCCCGGATTGCTTTCCAACTCTTCGTTGAGTTCAATAATTTCTCCGCCCATAGGCAGGAACATGTCGGAAACCGTTTTAACGGCTTCGATAGTTCCGAAGACTTCTTCTTTTTTAAGAGTTTCTCCTACCGTGTTAATATCAAGGAAAACAATATCGCCTAATTGTTCGGCTGCAAAAGCCGTAATGCCAACCGTAGCGAGGTCGCCTTCTAATTTTACCCATTCGTGGTCTTTGGTGTATTTTACGTTCATATTTATAATGATTAATGGTGAATGTTTTGAGTGACAAGTAACGTGTGACAAGTGACAAAATTATTTATCATATTTTTTTCATTTTATCATAGTTCATACATTATTAGAAATCAAGTCGGGGTGAGAAGACTCGAACTTCCGACCACTTGCACCCCATGCAAGTACGCTAGCCAACTGCGCCACACCCCGAATGAGGGGGCAAAAATATATTTTTTTCGCTTTCTTTAGACAATAAAAAAATAGGTTCTTATTTTAAGACGATACCTACGTAAATTTATACCGAACATTAGTAGTAATTCATTGATAAATACTCGATTACATTTCCAATATCAATATCTCCGTTCGTCGGTTTTTTGCGCGGTTTTCTTCAGAATCATTGGGCGCTACAGGTTTTTCTTTGCCGTATCCTTTATAAGATAAACGGGTTACATCTATTCCGTTGTCAATTAAATAACGATACACAGTTTTTGCGCGTTCCTCAGATAGTTTTTGATTGTATGCCTCAGAACCTTGATTGTCGGTATGCCCGCTAATTTCTATTTTAACTGTTTTATTTTTAGTTAAATAATCTAACAAGCGTTGTAATTCCGAATAAGATTCCGGCAACAGGTTCGATTGGGCAAACTCAAAAAAGAGGTTAGGCAAAATAAAGGTTTCTCCGGGACGTAAAGAGGATAGTAACTCGACAGAGGTTGAAACAGTGTCGGTATCTTCAATTGTTTTAGTCGTAAATAAAACCGGTTCCGGGCGTAGAGACTCTTCCAATTCAAAGCAATAGAGGTCTAACCCACCAAATCCGCCCGGTCTGTCGGAAGCAAAATAGGCTGCATTGCCCTGCGCATTGATGAATATGCCCGATTCATCCTGATATGAGTTGATAGGGTAGCCCAGGTTTACAGGCTTGCTCCATATTCCATCGGGCTTCATCTTACCGTAGAACAGGTCTTTTCCGCCCATTCCCAAATGTCCGTTAGAAGAGAAATAGAGCGTTTTCTGGTCGAAATGGATAAAGGGGGATAACTCATCAAAGGGGGTGTTAATAACCTCTCCCAAGTTTACCGGTTCAGAAAAAACGCCTTCGGAGAGCATTTCGGTTTTCCAGATATCCAAGCCACCCTGACCGCCCGGACGGTTTGAGGAGAAATAGAGAGTTTTCCCATCGGCTGCTATAGAAGGCTGCGATTCCCAATATCTTGTATTTACTTTTGAGCCGCAGTTTTTAGGTTCCGACCATCTGTCTCCTTCCCGTTTCGACCAGTAGATATCACACCCTCCGTATCCTGATTCGGCGTTGCAAATAGTGAAAAACAGATAATCACCATTCGGCGAGATACACTGCGCCCCTTCATTATTGCCGGTATTGACGGGTTTCGCCAATTTTGTACGAAGTTGCCAAATTCCGTTTTGCTGCACACTGCTGTAAATATCCTCCTCCTGCGTACAATTCTTGCACACCGTTTTTTCATCACGAGGTCGGCGCACCGTAAACAGCACCTCTTTGCTGTCTCCTGTTAAGGAAGGATGATACTCGTCCCATTCCGAATTTACATTTTCTCCCAGATTTATGGGGAGCATTGTAGTAGGGTATTGCATCGCATTGATTCCAAACTTACATTGAGCGATTTTCCATTTTAGAAACGAGTGATATTTGAGTTCCGCCTTTGAATTACATTTTTCCAACACAAGCAACGCTTTTTCATATTTATGTTGCGCCATCTCCCGTTCTGCCTTATCTACAGTTTTTTGAATATTCTTTGGGAGTATTTGCGCAAACAACGGAAAATACAGCATAAATAAAGAAAAATAGAACAGACGTTTTACAAACATTTTTTTACTGTTTTACTGCATACCGCCTATCAGATAGGCGCTTTTGGGTGGCAAAAATAGAATTTTCTATTTCACCACCATCTTCTTTGTATCCGTAGGGCAAAATCATTAAAAAACACGTTTTGTGCAGTGTTAAACAATAAAAGTTTCTTAATTAAAAAAAGATTATTTTTGCGCCCTAAATAAAAAATAATGTCTGTAAAAATTCAAATCAGTCAAAAAACCAGAACGAAAATCGAAGAGATTTGCAAGTCGTTCAATAATAATTCGGGAGAGTTGATCAATGTATTGCACAAAACGCAAGATTATTTAGGATACCTTCCCGCAGAGGCACAGGAAGTCATTGCACAGGAATTACACATTCCCACAGCAAAAGTGTATGGAGTAGTATCTTTCTACTCCTTCTTTACGATGATTCCCAAAGGGCGTTATCCCATATCAATCTGTATGGGAACGGCATGTTATGTGCGTGGTGCCGAGAGAATTCTTGATGAATTTAAGCACCTGTTAGGGCTTAATGTAGGCGAAACCGGCACTGACGGCTTGTTCTCATTAGCCTCTTTGCGCTGTGTAGGCGCTTGCGGGTTGGCTCCTGTAGTGCTTGTCGGCGAAAAAGTATATGGACGCCTCGCCTCTGACGATGTGAAAAACATTGTGGAAGAATATAAAAACTTGGGATTTGCAGTATAGTTTTACACAATCTCGTAATTGCTAAAAATTTCGTTGTAACTTTCTTTGCAGGTAAAAAATTAATCTATGAAGAAATTAACACTCTTATCTTTATTCTTATGTTTTTCATCTTGTTTATTTTCGCAAGACATCATTATTACTAAAGAAAATGATACTATTAAGGCGAAAATTTTAACGGAATATGACGCTGTTATCAATTAATGGCAAGAAAAGGATTTGTATTTAATATTGCAAGTGGTACTGAATATAATTCTATTACGAGAAAAACAAGATTTAGGTTGATGTTGGATTTCGGTATAGCGTTTTAACGATTTTTTATACTTTCGCCGCCTTTAATAGAATTTGCAATGCAACTTATTACCCCATCATTTGGATTATTATTTTGGATGCTGATAGGTTTCGGTATCCTGTTTTTTGTTTTGGCAAAATATGCGTGGCCCGTTATTACCAAAATGATAAATGAACGAGAACAGTTTATTCAACAGCAACTTACTGAAGCTGAACATGTGCGACAAGAGATGAGCAATCTTAAATCGGAACACCAACAATTATTAGTTGAGGCTAAAGAGGAACGGGATAAAATTTTAACCGATGCCCGTAAAATGGTGGATAAGATGAACGACGAAGCAAAACACCGCCGCGAAAAAGAGACAGACGCTATGATGAGAGAAGCCCGCATTGCCATCGAAAACGAAAAAATGAAAGCGATTACAGAAATCAAAAATGAAATAGCCAATCTATCTATCGAGGTGGCTGAAAAAATTCTTGGCGAAGAACTGAAAGAATCATCGCGACAGGAAGAGATAATTCAAAAGTGGGTGGAAGAGATGGGAAATTAAGATTTAAGATTTAAAATTTAAGATTTAAAATTATGAAAAGTCAATATCTGTATAGTAATGTTACAAAAGTAACTACGCACGTGCTACAACGTATGCGCAACGAAGGCGAAAAAATTGCGATGCTTACGGCATACGATTATTTAACGGCACGCTTATTGGACGAAGCCAAAATAGACGTGATTTTGGTAGGCGATTCTGCCGCAAATGTGATGGCAGGCTACAAAACTACCTTGCCCATCACGCTGAATGATATGATTTATCACGCTTCTTCGGTAGTGCGGGCGGTAGAGCGTGCGTTGGTAGTGGTGGATTTGCCTTTCGGTACCTATCAGGGCAACTCGAAAGAGGCACTGGCTTCTGCCATTAGAATTATGAAAGAATCGGGCGCCGATGCCGTGAAAATGGAAGGCGGCGTTGAAATATCGGAAAGCATTGACCGCATTTTAAGCGCCGGCATTCCCGTAATGGGACATCTGGGCTTAACTCCGCAAAGTATCAACAAGTTTGGAACTTATACCGTGCGTGCGACCTCGCAAAAAGAGATAGATAAACTGCTGCAAGATGCTAAAATTTTGGAAGAACACGGCTGTTTTGCCGTTGTATTAGAAAAAATTCCTGCTACTGTGGGCAAACAGGTTACCGAAAGCATAACAATTCCTACTATCGGCATTGGCGCCGGTCCATACACAAGCGGACAAGTGCTTGTTTTTCACGATATGATGGGCTATACTCAACAATTTTCCCCGCGCTTTTTGCGCCGCTACCATAACTTTTCGGAAGAGATTATCGGCGCAGTAACTCATTACATTAATGATGTGAAACAAAGGGATTTCCCTAACGAAAAAGAACAATACTAATAAATTTTTCGGGGCTGTTTAAAACACTTTCAAATGCTCATCATGGATTACCATATTTTTGCCCACTTGCTTGATAATGGCAATTCCTTTCTCTTTAGCCTGAGTCTCGATAGTTTTATCAATACGCAATCCTGCTAATCCCAAA
>Ga0268262_10003675_pt1 | contig 16437 bp, 10 predicted proteins | sample TergutNc150P3_FD_190354 | JGI IMG/M metagenome (GOLD analysis project Ga0268262, IMG submission 190354) | Nasutitermes corniger P3 segment gut microbial community from laboratory colony in Florida, USA - Nc150 P3 (SPAdes) (version 2) | ecosystem: Host-associated > Arthropoda: Insects >... | reverse complement strand
TCGAGTATGAAGAAATTCTCAATGAGAACCCAATCAAAAAGATCAAGACGAAATTCCAAATCCCTAAGATGCTGCCTAGAATTATCCCTTTGACGATAATCGAAAATATCTTGCAGGTCGCATACCAAGAACTGAAACAGGCACAGACCGCTTATGGGTTGAGTTCCGCTCTGCAAAACATCGTGATAATCGAACTTCTGTTTGCCACGGGGCTGCGGGTATCGGAGCTATGCTCACTCAACGCAGAATACATCGATTTAGAGAACGGCAGCATCCGAATCATTGGGAAAGGCGCGAAGGAGAGGATGCTGCACATAGGAAATCCAGAGGTACTTTCGGTTATGCAGCGGTACGCAGAAGACAACAGGACACGTATAAACGAAAGTGGTTGCTTTTTCGTCAACAGGCTGTCCTCCCGCATTTCCGAACAGTCTGTCCGATTCCTGATAAAACGGCTGTGCGCCAAGGCCAATGTCGAACAGAACATAACGCCGCACATGTTCAGGCACTCCTTTGCGACGCTGTTGCTAGAAGAGGACGTGGACATCCGCCACATCCAAAGTATGCTTGGCCATAGCTCAATACTGACGACGCAGATTTACACACAGACTACGACGAGAAAGCAACGCCAGATACTGAACGCAAAGCACCCTAGAAACAGGATCGTCGTTAAGGCATAAAGATTTTTGTGGAGGTCGCTGAGCCGCGACCGCCAAGCAATCAAGTCATGGATCTCCATGCATCGCAGTCTAGTGTGCTTGAACACCCAGAACTTGCTTCTTGGCTTGACGAATTGCCGCTTGTCGTTAATCAACTATCTACTCATTCCGGTCAAGAATCTTCAGACCTGAGAGTCCGGTTCATGCCTCAACAGTCTTTTCGCAAACCAGCAAAAAATTCGGCTCTCATTCCTAGCGAGTATACCGAAAGCGTCTTTCACAGTGGCTGCAGAGGCAGGAAATTCGGTTTCTTGGTAACGGGCTATCGTCAGTTCACGCCACGCCGAGAATGGATTGACATTTTGGAAAAGTGATGATAAGCTGACATTGGATAATTATTTATTATCCACCGATGCAGGGAGAACTACACTTTGGTTGTAACTACGACTACATGATGGGAGTATTCAGATTATGATTGAAAATGCTTATACCTCGGCGTTAAAATCATTGAAAGGCAAGACTATTGCCATAGTGTATATCTTCGAAAAAGAAGACGCCAAGGGCTTTGAGCATTATCATGTCTGGAAAAGCGACATAATATCAGGATGGCTGAACGCAGTACAGGAATTAGAATGCTTGCCATTTATTCTTGATGTACGGACATTTGTACAAAAAGCAATTGGCCGAACATTGCCAGTTATTGATTTTGTTATAAACCTGAACTGCGGCAGTTGTGCGCTATCTTCGATGAGCTTGGTTCCGTCAATATGTAGCTTTATTTCGGTTCCTTGTATTCCATGTGACGCAGTTTCTATAGTGACTGGTGAAAACAAAAGAATTTCAAATCTATTGGCTAGCGCGATGAATTTAAATGTTCCTAAGGATTTAGATTCTTCCATTACCGATGGTGTATATCGACCACTTAACTTGGGTAGCAGTATAGGTGTTAGAAGAGGATTAGTTGCCGAAAATGTTTGCAATGGAGTTTATCAGGAATTTATTTTTGGGTATGATGTAACTATTCCACTCGCATACAATCCTTATATAAATGATTTGGATTTATTTCCGCCTGTTGCATACATACCAAAATCATGCGATCCAAATTGGATGTATGATGAGGTGGAGAAAATAAATGACAATAGCTTTACTATATTGCCGATGCTAAATATCTCAGAAAGGTTGAAAAAAAAGCTTATTGAATTCGCAAAACTGTTCCCCATACAAACATTTGGAAGAATTGATGCCCGTATAAAAATTACAGAAAAAAAAATATCTGAAAAAGTTGCAGACGTGGTATTAACGTTAGACAACTTGTATTTTATCGAAATCAATCCAATGCCAACTATCGAAAAAGAGGATTCGTTTGATTATGCTTTAAGTGCCGCGAAGAAAAACGAGAACCATAATTTTTACAATAGTGCTAATACATATGATACATTTGTAAAGAACCCATCAATAAACGGATTTTTACTATCATGCTCGATGATAGCATTCTCTACAACCAAGTATTAAGATCAAATGGACTAAAACCGTAGTTTTCTATGAATTCCTTTCGCTTACCACTTGCCTTAGTTGCGTTTTTTGGTATTGGATAGTTAACTAATGAGTTGGGAAAGTCTGGAAATTTTTTCGTCATGTATTGAAGCTGTAGAATCCGTTCGGAAGCACCCATGTCATTTCTTTGGAATGATGCGTCTAATAATTCTTTGATTTTAAAAGTGTTTAAAAGCTCTTTCCCAAAACTGGGTTTTTGTAGATACGCAACTGATAAAATATTGAGAACAAAATCTATGGAAAGAAATGGTAATTTACTGATACCCATGCTATCGAATATAGTCCTCATTAATACTCTGATCCTGTTTTCATCAACGGTAGTGCAAGAATAACTTTCCGCGATAATCCTATTACTCTCAAGGGCAAGTTTTTGTACGATCCTGTCTTGATATTTAGCGTAATCTAGTCCCTTTGTAAAAAAATCAATGGCTCTTGAATATTGTCCACAATACAAATGAGCTACCCCAACATTATTGTATATATGAGACATACCAACCATTCCTGGGACACTATTAATTGCTTCTTCCTGCATTTCTCTAAATTTCTCTGGATAAACGTGATCAGAATAAAATTGTTGAATTAACTTGTTGTTTTTACAATAAATCGCTTGATCTTCCATATTATGATTCTTGAAGATTAAGCAACCTTTGTCATAAAGTTCATTTTTTCTTGATTCGGAGCAGTTTGGTAAAAACTCGGCGTAACGGTACACATGAGCCAGCAAAACCTCGTTTCCCGTATTTGTCGCTAGGATTTCAGCATCAACCATATCGCTGCCACCGTAGTCATCACAAAAAACTCGGTATAGTTTCGCCATACACTCAACGGTTTGTAGAATTTTTTCATTTGTACTAGAAACATTGTTGCGATTCGATATGACCTCGTTTATCAAGCAAGAAAGATCATCCCTAATTTCATCTTTTTCGTCAAACAGCAGATTAGTCCTGTATTTCAACAATCTGGGACTATATTTTGATATGATAGGGTTTTCAGACCATTCGGCGTTAAGTAATATATCCCGTTTTGTTTTAGAACATGTGCTGTAGCATTGATCCGTAAACGACAACACAAATGAATCAAAATTATCAGCACCACAATTAACAATTCGATAAACAATCTCTTCGCCGCTATTTCTAATCATTTTGACGTTTATCCCATCGGGGCATTCCGATAACAACTTTTTCGCACGTTCAAAGTCATTATCCTTCAACAGAATAATTATCGATGGTTGTAAAATGCTGTCTTTATGTATATGTACCAGCTTTGATATTGCTCTTTTTGTAATTTTTCCTTCTTGAAGAATAATTGGGTCAATCACATCTGGTCCAGCGGCCTGATGTTCATTAACTGTAAAAAGTCTACATAGCGAAGTGATAATTTCAGGAATTGTTGCTATTTGAAAAGGCGATGTGACTATTGAGATTAATTTAGAAACAGGTGCCACATATTTTTCAATATTTTTCATAATTCTCTGAAATTGTTTTGTTATTTCTTCATCGGTATTGAAATAATTAGGCTTATTGAAATAATTTTGAAAATATTTTTGACCTCTACCAACCACGAATCTTTGTTCAACTACAAAGATGGTGAATACACTACTGTCCGAATGAAAAATATTTTCGATTGTTTCCATATGCTAATTCTCCAAGTCCATTATATTTTCACTAAGGATAATAAATAATTATCCTGCATCCATCTACCGTAACTACATGCGGGTTGAAACGACGCGTTGATTCCTTTTTTGCCGGGAAGTCCAGCTTGGTTGACCCAACGTTAGCTTACGCACCTTATTGTGCAATGTAGCCGTGTTTTAGAGGACACCCAAATTTGCTTCCCAATTAGTCGCGCAGCCGATACGCCCGATTGACGCGCAAAAACGGCAGACTACATAAACTAGAATCAGGGGCATCGCGCTTCGCCAATCGGCCGCTGATCGGCTGTTTATCGATCCTCTATCGGTTATGTGCCATCGCCTATCCAAGAATAAGGGATTGTTCGGAGAACCCCTTTCTCACCTTGTCAAGGTCGGTTCCAAATATCGGACGCACCATCCATTGCAAAAACTAAAGTTCCCTCAAGCGGTGAACAACGTCCTTTTCAGTGCGTTTCCCTTGGCGGAGCCAGTCCGCAAATTCAAGGAGTACTTGGTGTTTTGGGTCCTCAATTCGCATTATTGCCAAACCAAGATGGGCCGCGAATCTACTGTCAGCCTGAGCGTACTTGGGATCGCTCAGGTACACATCAGGCATAAAGCCGGGTTTGCTCAAAACTTCGTCCCGCGCAACCCGCACAACTGCTGATTTGCTCTCAAGAATCCTGCAAATCAACTTGGCCACATTCTCAATGTTATCTTTGATGGCATTGGTTTCTAATTCGGCGGCGATATGGCTGCACTGCGAGCACGGCTAGTCGGAGCGCGGGACTCCGGTGGAGGGCAAGGTGCGCGGCCGCAGGTAAGAGAGGACGGGGGTGGTCGCCACCCTGTGGGAGAAGACGGTCATCGCCCCATACCAGTACGGGGACACGATGGACTAGGAGTTCTTTGAGAGGTGGTTCGAGTCGGCCCTGCCTGCGGGGTCGGTCATCGTGATGGACAACGCGACGTTCCACCGGAAGGCCAAGCTCCGCGCCCTTCTGGAGGGGGCGGGGCATGCGCTGCTTTTCCTGCCGCCGTACTCCCCCGAGCTCGACCCGATAGAGCATTTCTGGAGCTGGCTCAAGAGGCGCCTGCGAAAAATACTGCCACCGCACAAGTCTTTCAGCGATGCGCTCTGTTCCGCTTTTCAGGTGAATTGACTATAGTTCCCAAATCTATTGACGATACAGCCAAATCAAACCATATCTTCCAGATCCCCTGTTGAAGCTGGAAGTAACAAAATGTATTGATGACATGGTGATTTCCGGCATGATAGAGTTGAGAGGGAGAGAATCATGTGCAACGAAAAGAAGGAAGACAGCGCATTAATCGGGGCTAAGGGAAAAAAGGCGGTAATGACTGCGATAGAAGCCGATCCATTCATGTCCAAATTCCCTAAGAATATCAGAGACAAAGTGTGGAAATCAGGTATCGAGTCCTTGAGCATTGGTGAAGAGCGCAATCAATTGCGCTACACTGGGGTTATCCATTATCCAAACGAAGGAATTCAGGTTGCACTCAATGTTTTAGAAAGATGGCTATGCCGTCGGTGCAACAATGTGGGTGAGAATCAGAATTACCGAAAATATTGGAGAAACTTGCTTAAATTTTTAAATATAGAAGAACCAGACTCAAGGCGACTACCACTCCTAACCGTGTATTACCAAGGAAAAGAGTTATACGAGGACTCAGACATAGAGGTAATATGTAACATCTTGCCAGCCATCGAGGGATACGACAGAGAACTCCGCCTGTTTGCTGCGTGGTGTGCTGAGGATGTTCTTTCGATGTTCACGGATAATTATCAAGGTGAGAACTGGCCTAAGCAGGCAATAGAAGCTGCCGAAAAGTTCGCCAACTGGGAAATTGAAGAAGAGGGGCTTCGCTCCGCATGGAAAATGGCAAAGAACTGTGCAACTAAACTCCAAGAGGGCAATCTTAGTCTCGATACGAATCATATTAATGGAGCAAAAGAGGCGGCATGGGCGGCATCCGCCTCGACCGTCCCAACCTCAGCCGCTATCGCGGCACGCAATGCTGCATTGTGGGCGTGGAGGGCATATGGTTGGACAACCGGTAAAGATAAGATCTACAAAACAAGCCCAAAGTACAAGAATTTTCAAAAGGAGCTAGAAAATCTACTTGGCAGAAAAGAGCGATACGCATCCTGTGTAGGGATAGATTTAGGAATAATCCGCTTTGCCACCCTGTTCGATGGCACGACCGGCAGTCACAACTTTGAGTTCCTTCCTGACGAAATCAAGGTGATGGAAACCCATGTCAAAGATATGAAGAGCAAAAAAAACATGTCTACTAGATTCTTTGAGGAAGTGGTAGACGAAATGCAAAATCCAGTTCTATCTGAAGATGAGATTGAAAAGAAGATACAAAGCTTAACTCAAGAAATAGAGAATGTCAAAGAAGGCTTCCTTCGTGGGCTATCCGCTAGGATAGTAGAGAGATATTCACGGATTTGTATTGAAGAATTGAGCTACAAGGATATGACCTATGCAACTGATGACGACAAAAAGATGTGGGAAAAATTTAAAAAATTGTTGGAAGAGGAAGTTGAAAAAAATCCAGAAAACGTAAAGATAGTATTTATTGATCCTCGCAACACAAGTCGGACGTGCAGTATGTGTGGTTGTATTGACGAAGAGAGCCGCCCGATTAGATCACAATTCATTTGTATTTTCTGTGGTCACACCGAAGATGCCGATGTGAACGCGGCAAAGAATATACTCAGGTTGGGTAATAAAAAGGCGAATGAAGAGATGTAGCGGCACAACCAAAAATTGAATGCCACATCTAACTGAATCTATATCTCATTTAATTTCAACATTAACATTGTTTGGGCTTTTGCATCATTTTCCCAAAAACTGCTCCAGCATGTAGTTTTGCAGAAGCGCATTGGCATGCGCCCCTGTCTGCACAGAAAGGTTCTTGATCCAGCCTTTCATCTGCATGGCGCTTGCGAACCTCAAGACAGCACCTCCAGATACATCATTACCTTGCTTTGGATTTTGAATGTAGCCGCGTATTCCAGCAGCTTTGCCTTGTCCGTGGATCTGTCTTTGATGTAACGCTTCAGCGCGGTCAGCACCAAGTCTTTGTCCAGCCGCTCAATGCTACGCAGGCAGTCGCAGATCGTCCTCGGCGCGTCATAGACCGTCACTGAGTTGCCAAATAGCGTCACGGCCCTGACCGTTCCCAGAGAGGCGTACTGAGGCTTTGTGTAGAAAAACATGATTTCGCCATTCTCAGTCTTGGACAGCAGCCTAGTGTTCCAGCCGGAAGGGATGGTCATCATCATTTGGAGCGGGGCCCTGTCGGAGAGGTCGTGGAAGAACAGCGCAGTCTCATTGGAGAAGATGCCCTTTGGGCAGCGACGCTGCGCCACAATGAAGGGGTCGGGGATGACGTCGGCCCCCACGTACAGGCCATGCGCCACGCGGTCTATCAGGCCGCGCTTCGCCATTCGCCGCAGGGCGTTGTTTTCCACGCCGCGCTTCCGCGCCTCCTTGGCGCTCAGGTAGCCGCCGCGCTCCTGCATGAGCGATAGGTCTGTTGTGTTGGCCTCCATAAACTCAGCTCTCCTGACGCTATTGTGCCACAAAACAATAAAAATACGAACAATAACGTCAGAACCAGTAGTGATGAAGCCTTTGGGTACGTGCCATTAGAGAAAGACAGCCTGTTTTGTTTGGAACTCACGCTGGGCGGCGGCAGCAACCAAAATGACGATGGAATCGCTTGCAAAACTTCTCTCACAGCAATAGAAGCTACCCGTGTGATCGCTCCAAGATTGGCGCAGATACATGTTCAAAACCCATCTTATACGATTTTCCATTTCTGATGCAATAAATGATCTCGCCGATGCGCTTGTTTGTTGCATATTACGTTGACGCTTCTTGCAACATCAGCGGGAATCGGCATTAAACTCATTTGAAGTGTTTCAAAAACGCTAATAGACCACAAAATGATACAAATAGCAGGAAATCAGCATAAAGTTGTGAATGGCGTTATTGTATCAAAACAAACTAGCTGGTATAGCCTCAGCCATTTTAGGCAACGGCAAAACTCCGATAATCATAAATGGGTTAGGAGCAATGTTATGATGTTGCAGTGTTGTGCCAAGAAAAAAATGAATATCCTTTTTAGAAAACTCATCCATGTATTTTTGTTTTACTTTGTCGATAGCCAGTTTTTCGTTTCTATCGACTCTCGCAAGGCAGTTCAGATAAAGCATACCAGTTTCCCAATCCTCAACCATCATGTGGGATTGCCTACCTGAATCATCTAAGTATTTGTATCTGAATTTATAAGGAATTTTTTGAACTAGATCGAGTTCAAACTTCGCTTCTTCGAATAAAGATGGCTGTAGTGCTTTAGCTTCCAAAATTTTTATCGTTCTTTTATCCCATTCTCGATCCGTCTTTTCATGAGTGAAGTCAATAATTTTTGTTGGCTTAAAAATGGCAAGTGATGTCTTTTTTGTTTTTGCATCATCAATTAGTTCTTCAAGATTAGTGTATATTTTCTTATTTCTAAAAATAATTTCTTTTCGCTTAATCCAGTCTGTTTTTGATTTTTTAGGTTCTTCATGAATGATCATGTCATCCAGATTAACTGGGCGGAATGATTCAGGACGAAAATCGCTTGGATTTTTTTCAATTTCAAGTTCAATCCAAGAAAACTTGGGGTATCGTTGATCATTACCCAGCTTTCTGAAGGGGACAGGATAGAGCCTGATCCAATTTCCATCCTCCAAAACCCCTGCGGTACAGACCAGTTCTGCGTATTTTTCAGAAATTGTCGGGTAAGTCTTCACCACTATATAAATACGCTCACGTCCCATAGCTATAGATCCTTGCTATTCAGTCCGTGCTTGTCTATTAGATAATCTTTTATGATCGTGCGATGGCAACAGAGCGGGTCTTGTTCGTAGCACATCAGAGCGATTCGGTGGCTGCGGGCAAACAGCGAATGTACGTAATTTAATGCATCTTGTCTCTGCGGCAGTGAACTCCTGTACTCATTAAAGAGCCTGTCGTAGTCGTCCTGTGTATCGAGTAACTGGCGTTTCTCAGATTCAATCCCAAGTTCAGGGATATGTTTGTACTGAATGTCTACGTTATTTAGTGCGTGTTGCAGTGTTTCTATTGAAAATCCAAATTTGCGACTGATTGGGTTGCGTCTGACATCACACAACAGTTTGATTCCATTTAACAGAAGAATGCTAATGAAAGACTCGAATTTCTTGCCCTCGTATCCAATGGACAATAAAAGCTGTGTTTCATTCTCAAGTTCTTTGCTAAATGTGTGGACTGCATCTTGAGCATCTGTGTCTAGCTTTGTTTCTATAATTTTGCTTTTTATGGCATAATAAGGGTATGTTTTATAGGTCTTGCGAATAAGGGATTCACCTCGCATAAGCTCTATTGCAGAAGTGTCGATTTGAATACCGCAACATGGCAGATCAGTGGTGGTCGGAGTATTGTCGGAATGGATGTAGCCACATTTGCAAAGCACCTCGACATCTTGAGCAAGTTGAAATGAATAGGGTCCGAATTTGTACGGAACAAACTCGTAATGCGGATCATTTGGGTTCGTATTCATGAAATACAGAAAGACTACCTTTTGCAAATCTGTAGCCGTCACTTTGCTGTCAAGATTACGTAACAGCTCAAGGAGAAACCGTTGTCTTTGGTAAATTGGGGGCTTGGTAGGCAAAGCCACGGCCCTTGTACCCGGCATCTTGTCCTCCCCGCGATCAAACTACCAGCATAGCCTCTCTTTAGCAAAATGTCAACGCCATGCTCTAGGGCCTAGAGAGTGTTGCATTTGGGGAATATGGTCAATCCAAGAGGGATGGAGATGCTTGTTCAAAACACTATACTGTAATCACATTTTGAGTACTCTCCAGTGAGGTAGCACATCACCCACCCGTGCCTCTTTTGGGCTCAGGTAGCCGCCAAGCTCCTGCATGAGCGATAGGACTATTGTATTGGCGTCCATGGACCCAACTCCTCTGACGTTCCCCAAGTTTTGACACATGGGTTGTGGGGAGTAGTTTGGATACACATCTAGCATAAATAGTGTATCTACGCTTCAATTCTTGACAGGCTGAATGCCAGAAACACCGTTTTGTCCAGCGGAGATTCAGATTCATGTGATCCGAAGCCCGTGCCATCGGGAAATGTCGGTCGTGCGTGACATTCGGGCCGTCAGAGACCAACAAATAGGCCGTTCAGCAGTTTCCGCCGTGGGAAGGCGGAAACAAGGGGGTGGGCTGTTCGGTAAACGCGGCCATGGGGCAGTTTCAAAAAATAAAAGTACATGATACAACTTTTTCCATCTTTCCCCCCAGACTTTTCAAAAGAATCGCGGAATTCTTATTGGTCACAGCAGTCTATTGATTTATCGGCGTATTCCAAATCGCGCTCTAAAAATCGCTACGTGGCCAAAATCACACGCGAAACAAAGACTGTAATCCAAGTCCACGGATTCCACGCGAGTTCACGCGATTGCCTGTCCACAAATCAGGCTCATGTTGTCCATCAACACCAATGTTTTAGACCTCCGCCGCGCCCAGACCGCCACAGGCCAAGCACCTGTTTCCGCCTTCCCACGGCGGAAACGGATCGGGTTTACTCTCCAATCTGCACCTAGCCCTAACCACTGCACCCTGACTTCAAAGATGCCTCTATGAAAAAAACACTCACTTCCCTCACAGCCACCATCTTGGCCTTTGCGCTTGGCTTCCTGTCCTGCACAGGCAGCAGCGACAAGCCCGAAATAGGTCCAGCGGCCTCGATAAAGCTCACCGTCACAACGGCCTTTCCAACCGGCACCACCAAGGATGGCACAGTAGATGTCAAGTATGAAGCCACTCCTAGCAGCAACGCCTATATCACTGAGGTGTCCTACGCAATAAACGCAGGTACTGGTGAGTACGTCTATCTCAAGGGCGGCAAGGGAACAACCCAGAAGGGCACATTGGGCAGCGCCAAGGTCTTGCTCATGCCTGGCACGAACCGAATCGTGTTCAACGCAAAAGACAGCGCGGGGGGCGCGGCCACATACAACATTTCAAACACCCCCAACTTTGAATTTGGCACCACCCCCGACAACAGCAACGTGACGCTAAAGGACTCAAGCAGCGGAGGAAACGTCAAGTATGTCACCAACCGCATAGTCGTCATAACAAAGGATGGCGTAACGGATGCCCAAGTAAGCCAAGCGGCTGGTTCCATAGATGGCACCATCATCGCCCAGGTAAACCCGGTGGGCATGTACTGGCTGCAAGTCGCGGGCCAGCACACCGAGGTTCAGTTGAAGGCCTTCTGCAACCAGTTGCTGGCCAGCTACCCGAATGTTTTGGCTACCGCGTCCCTAGACACCATGAACCCGATGGACGTTCCCAAACCCAGCGCCGGGCCCAGCAATGGCTTGAGTTATCATGCCTCCCAGACAAACGACCCTTGGTGGAACAACAACAGCCAGTGGGGCCTGACGGCCATGAAGGTCCCGGACGTGTGGGAGGCGTACAAGGGCAAGCTGCACGATGCTAAAGTGGGCGTGGTTGACGATGGTTTCCGCATCAGCCACGAGGATTTGCAGCTTCAAGCGAGCAACATATATAACCGAGGCGCGGCCGACAAAAATCACGGCTCCCACGTCATGGGTACAATCGCGGCCATCCACGACAACGGCAAAGGCATAACGGGGGTCATGGACGCTAAAAGGGACTCCCTGTATGGCTATGACTGTTTTTATTCGTCAAAATACGCATCTGATGCAGACATAGTTGCAGGACTCAGTTGGGCCGTGGCCAATGGCGCAAAGGCAGTCAATTTCAGCTTGGGCGGCGACTGGCCCTATCGCCAAAAAGATGACGAATTCTACTCTGAGGCGATGCAAAGACTTCTGGATAGGGGCTACGACTTTGTCGTAGTCCATGCCGCCGGGAACGAAACACATGACGCAAGCTACGCTGGTGTCTTCGCAAGCGTCACAGACCACGCCCTGCGCCAGAGGATCATCACAGTGGGCGCAGTGGACAACAATTACCAGATGGCTACATTCAATGACTCTGGTGATGGCACCAACTACGGGCCACTTGTTGATGTTGTGGCCCCAGGAGTTAAAATCTACAGCAGCATTGCGACCAGTGATTCCTCATACGCTTTTTATCAAGGCACGTCCATGGCCGCGCCCCACATTACTGGCTTGGCCGGCTTAGTCTGGTCTGCCGACCCCGGACTCACGGGCCCCAAGGTAAAACAGGTCATCGTTGATTCAGCCAAGGAGAGTGGCCGGGCCATTCTGGACACAAGATCAGATGTCCCAAGGCAGACGTACTACCTAGCCAACGCAAAGGCGGCAGTTGACAAAGTGATTGGCGACGCCAATGTGTCCGTCACTGGCGTGACACTGAACAAATCAATGACCAACATTTCAGTTGGCGCAACGGAAACACTCGTGGCCACTGTCGCGCCATCCAACGCCACAAATAAAGATGTAACGTGGTCTAGCAGCAATATTTCAATAGCCACTGTGGATAGCGGCCTTGTGACTGGCAAATCCACTGGCAGCGCGACCATAACAGTTAGAACCAACGATGGTGGCTTTCCGGCTACCTGTAATGTGACAGTGGCGAATGGTGGCAATGTCCCCGTCACAGATGTCTCCCTTAACAAAACCTCAACGACATTAGCGCGTGGCACAACGGAGACCCTAATCGCCACGGTCTTGCCCAGCAACGCCACGAACAAGAATGTCGCTTGGTGGAGCAGCAGCGATGAAATAGCCACAGTCAGCGATGGCGGCGTTGTGACAGGCATAGCCAAAGGTGCGGCTGTGATCACGGCCACCACAGAAGACGGCGGCAAGGTGGCCTCATGCAACGTGACGGTTATCAACCCCGCTACCGGCATTTCCCTGAATAAAACTTCAACCACCATAGGCGTTGGTTGGAGGGAAATGTTGATTGCGACTGTCACGCCCCTTGATACGACAGAGCAAATTATATGGTCTAGCAGCAATACTTCAGTGGCGACAGTGAACAGCGATGGCGTTGTGACAGCCATTGCCGTTGGGACCGCGACCATTACCGCCGCTACGGAAGCCAGCGGCAAAACGGCCACATGCGCCGTCACTGTCAGCGCCACATCGCCCGCCATAATAAGCGTGTCGGCAGGAGTTGTACATACGGTGGCCATCAAGGCGGACGGCAGCCTCTGGGCTTGGGGAAGAAATCATGATGGCCAGCTCGGCCTTGACGGCACCACAGACCGATGCACACCCATTAGGGTTGGCGCGGCCAATGACTGGGCAGCAGTCTCGGTTGGCTATTGGCACACGCTTGCCATTGGAACCAACGGCAGCCTCTGGGCATGGGGGAATAATGACTACGGTCAGCTCGGCCTCGGCGGCACCACAGACCGACACATACCTACTAGAGTTGGCACGGCCAACGACTGGGCGGCTGTGTCAGATGGCAGCGTCCACACGGTGGCCATCAAAGCGGACGGCAGCCTCTGGGCATGGGGAAGAAATCATGATGGCCAACTCGGCCTCGGCGACACCACAGACCGATACATACCCACTAGAGTTGGCACGGCCAATGACTGGGCGACAGTAGCAGCAGGAGGCAGCCTCAATGGCGGCTTCACACTTGCCATCAAGACGGACGGCAGCCTCTGGGCATGGGGAGATGATTGGTGCGGCCAGCTCGGCCTCGGCGACACCACAGACCGATACATACCCACTAGAGTTGGCACGGCCAATGACTGGGCGACAGTAGCGGCAGGAGGCAGCCTCTATGGCGGCTTCACACTTGCCATCAAGACGGACGGCAGCCTCTGGGCATGGGGAGATAATTGGTACGGCCAGCTCGGCCTCGGCGACACCACAGACCGATACATACCCACTAGAGTTGGCACGGCCAACGACTGGGCGACAGTCTCGGCTAGCTATGACCGCACGATGGCCATCAAGGCGGACGGCAGCCTCTGGGCATGGGGAGATAATTGGTGCGGCCAACTCGGCCTCGGCGACACCACAGACAGAAACGTTCCAACTATGGTTGGCACGGCCAACGACTGGGCGGAAGTGTCGGCTGGCGCCTACCACACTATAGCTATCAGGAATGATGGCAGCCTATGGGCATGGGGAGACAATAGATTCGGCGAGCTCGGTGAAGGTACCAACACATCTAGTAGTGTCCCGATCTTGGTGGGCCCTAGGACAAACGCCAACATACCTACATCAGGAGTGAAACTTAACAAAACTATAACCAACATCGCCATTGGCGAAACGGAAATCTTAATTGCAAAAGTCGCGCCCAGTGTTGCGACAAACAAGAATGTCACTTGGTCAAGCAGCTACAGCGCTGTAGCCACTGTGAACAATGGTCTTGTGACGGGTAAAGCCGCTGGGGCGACAATCATCACAGCCACTACACAGGATGGCGGAAAAACAGCCACGTGCGCCGTATTTGTGGGCAACGCAACCCCAACGGGCGTGAGGCTTAACAAGTTGGCGGCCAGCATAGTTGTCGGCGGGGCGGAACAGCTAATAGCTACAGTGGAACCGAGTGTTGCTACAAACAGAAACGTCACTTGGAGCAGTGACAGCCCCCTAGTGGCCTCAGTTTCAGACAACGGCTTGGTCAGTGGCGTGGCCGTGGGGACGGCCACCATTACCGTCACAACAGTTGACGGCGGAAAATCAGCCACGTGCGGCATTACAGTTAAAACTCCGCTCCCCATAATAAAGGGGTCCACAATTGCTGCTGGCGATTCGCACACGCTTGCCATTGGATCCGATGGCAGCCTCTGGGCATGGGGAAACAATAGATTCGGCCAGCTCGGCATCGATGGCACCACAAACCGAAACGTACCCACTAGGGTTGGCGCGGCCAATGACTGGGCGGCAGTGTCGGCGGGCATGGAACACACGGTTGCCATCAAGACGGACGGCAGCCTCTGGGCTTGGGGAGACAATAATCCCGGCCAGCTCGGCCTCGGCGACGCCACAGAGCGATACACACCCACTAGGGTTGGCACGGCCAATGACTGGGCGGCTGTGTCGGCTGGCATGGAACACACGGTGGCCATCAAGAAGGACGGCAGCCTCTGGGCATGGGGAGACAATAGATTTGGCCAGCTCGGCATCGATGGCACCACAAACCGAAACGTACCCACTAGGGTTGGCACGGCCAATGACTGGGCGGCTGTGTCAGATGGCAGCTACCACACGATGGCCATTAAGGCAGACGGCAGCCTCTGGGCATGGGGAAATAATTATTTCGGTCAACTCGGCCTCGGCGACACCACAGAGCGATACACACCCACTAGGGTTGGCGCGGCCAATGACTGGGCGTCAGTGTCGAGCACGATGGCCATCAGGGCAGACGGCAGCCTCTGGGCATGGGGTAGCCAGCTCGGCCTCGGCGACACCACAGAGCGATACACACCCACTAGGGTTGGCGCGGCCAATGACTGGGCATCAGTGTCGGGCACGATGGCCATAAAGACAGACGGTAGCCTCTGGGTGTGGGAAAACAATAGTGGAAGCACGCCAGTCCAAGTGGGCAGTGCCAACGACTGGGCGGCCGTGTCGGCGGGCGACTACCACACGCTTGCCATCAAGAAAGATGGCAGCCTCTGGGCGTGGGGATATAATAGCATCGGCCAGCTTGGCCTCGGCGACACCATAGACCGAAACGCACCAGTCCAAGTGAATCTTGGAACGATGACACAGATCCCTGTGACTGGCGTGGCACTGAATAAGACGGCGATGAGCATATCAGTCGGTGGCACGGAGACCCTTGTGGCCACAGTGGAACCAAGCAACGCGACAAACAAGAATGTAACATGGTCTTCCAGCAACAACGATGTAGCCACAGTGAGCAACGGGCTTGTGACGGCCTTGGCCGCTGGAACCGCGACCATCACAGTTACCACGGTTGACGGCGGAAAGACGGCCACATGTGCTGTAACGATCACGGCTGCGCCTGTGGTGGTCGTAACTGTTTCGCCGAAGACGGCCAGCTTGCAGTCCAATGACACACAGCAGTTCACCGCGACGGTAACCGGGACAAACAACACAGCCGTCACCTGGACTGCCACAGGCGGCAGCATAACCACTAGCGGCCTCTACACCGCCCCCGCCACAGCGGAGACGTACACCGTGACGGCTACCAGCGTTGCGGATGCGACCAAGTCTGACACGGCGACTGTCACGGTGAGTGCCAATGTCCCCGTCACCGGCGTGAGTCTGAACAAAACTGCCACCAGCATATATGTTGGTGGCACGGAAACGCTCACTGCCACAGTAGAACCAAGCAACGCCACAAACAAGAATGTGACATGGTCTTCCAGCGACAAAGATGTAGCCACAGTGAGCAATGGGCTTGTGACGGCCTTGGCCGCTGGAACCGCGACCATCACGGTCACCACGGTTGATGGCGGCAAGACGGCCACATGTGCTGTAACGATCACGGCTGCGCCTGTGGTGGTCGTAACTGTTTCGCCGAAGACGGCCAGCTTGCAGTCCAATGACACACAGCAGTTCATCGCG
>Ga0268262_10003674_pt1 | contig 16448 bp, 14 predicted proteins | sample TergutNc150P3_FD_190354 | JGI IMG/M metagenome (GOLD analysis project Ga0268262, IMG submission 190354) | Nasutitermes corniger P3 segment gut microbial community from laboratory colony in Florida, USA - Nc150 P3 (SPAdes) (version 2) | ecosystem: Host-associated > Arthropoda: Insects >... | reverse complement strand
GACACAACTGATACAACTGCCACAATTGCCATAACCGAATATGCCCCTTTTAACGGATTAGCCAACTTTTTTCAAAAACTTTTCACGCTGGAAGAAACAAAAAAAGGTTCTGTGCGAATAGCGTATTTTGGGGATTCCATGATAGAAAGCGACCTTATAGTCCAAGATGTTCGCAGAGACTTCCAAAAGAAATTCGGGGGGCAAGGAATGGGATTTATCCCGCTCAGCAGCCTATCGCCTTTTTTCGGCGGGTCTATAAAATATGAATATTCTCCGAATTGGAGCACATATTCTGAATTTGGTTTGAAAAAATCACCTGCATCGTTAGGGATAAGTGGCTATGTTTCTTTTGCAGATACCGGCGTTTCGGTTTGGACACACTACGAAAATGGACATTTTCCCCTTGCACACCCAACGCTTTTCTACGGCTGGTCAAACAACAACAATGCTAAAATGACCGTCACCGCCGATAATGGCACTTCAGAACAAGTTTCGCTGAAACCGAGTGGAATTCTGAATAAACTCTCCTTGGCTTCTTGGCCGCGTGAATTGAAAATTCAACTTGACAACGCAGAGTCCATTCCATTTTACGGTGTTAGTTTTGCAGGCACAAGCGGGGTGAATATAGACGATTTCGCGCTCCGCAGCAGTTCAGGGCTGCCGCTTGGAAGACTCAATTCTGCTCTGATGAACGCTTTTCAGAGGGAGTTGGATTACGATCTCATAATTTTGCAGTTTGGGGCAAATGTGTTGAATCCAGAAGCTAAGGGATATAATTGGTTTGCGGCAAGAATGGTAAATGTTGTGAACCACTTGAAAAAATGTTTTCCGGGTGCAGATATTTTGGTTATATCTCAAGCCGATAAAGCCACGAAATATGGAACGGAGATAAAAACCGATACCACACTTGCCGCATTGATCAGAGCCCAAGAAAAATATGCGCGCAACACAGGTTCTGCTTTTTTGGATTTATTTCAGTTGATGGGTGGGGAAGGGTCTATGGCTAAGTGGGCGAGCGAAAATCCAACGCTTGCTCGCTCGGATTTCACCCATTTTAACGAAAAAGGCGCAAAAAAAATCGGTCATCTGATTTTTCAAAAATTAAACCAGGAATATGAAAATTTCAAAATAAAAAATAATTTATATGCAGAGAAAAATGGGGAGGAAAAATGAATAGAATTTTCTTTTGTTTGGTGGTAGCTCAGGTAGTATATGCTCAAATGCTGAATGCGCCGCTCTTATATCCTTTTTTTGAAAAACTTAACCATTTGGAAAAGAATAAAGAGGGAAAAATAAACATAGTCCATTTTGGCGACTCGCATATCCAGTCCGAGCCTCTTACAAATTCCATACGCAAACCATTGCAACAGCAATTCGGAGATGCTGGGCGTGGATTTGTATTTCCTTATACTATGAACAAACAAGCCAGCGGAATGCCTTACTATTTTGCAACAAATGCTGCTTGGCAAACTTGCAGAAACAGCCAGCCTTCTAAATGCGCTCAGGGTACAGAATTTGGATTATCCGGTTATGGGTTCAGCACCAAAACGGAGCAATTTGTTTTTTCGGTGGAGGCGAGCGAGGACAAGAATAAATTTAATACAATAAAAGTGGTTTCTCCAATGAACTCATTTTACAATATAGCAACGGTTGATATGAATATGAAGCCTATTATACAAAAGCAAAAACCTGGCATAACTTTGCACAGGGTTAAAAGAGGAGAAACTTTAGATATAATTGCGAGAAATTACAAGGTTTTAACAGCGACCATTAAAAAAGAAAATAAAATGAGGTCTAACAATATTTATGTGGGAAGAAATTTGCGCATACCTATAACGGTGACCGAAACAAGTGTAGATACGTCTATATTTCGTTCATTGGAATACAAATCGCAAGAGCCTTTAATTTCTGTATATCATCAGGAGAAACCCATTTCTTCAATATATTTGCTACCAACTAGAAAACAAAGTCTTTACAACCTCAATGGATTAGTTATTGAAAAAGATGCTTCTGGTCTTATCTATCACAGCATTGGGTCAATAGGAGCTACGGCAGCCAATTACAACGAAAATCCCCTATTCTTCAAGCAACTTCCGATGCTGATGCCAGACCTTATCATCATATCGTTTGGAACCAATGAATCGTACAATAGCGTTTCTGCGGAGAGATATGTTGAGCAGATTGAACTGCTTGTCAAGAATGTCCGAATGTTTTGCCACAATGTTCCGATTATAATAACTACGCCGCAAATGTCACTGCTGCGCAATAAAAAATTCAACACATATATATTGGAATACGCCAACGCTCTTGTGCGAAAAGAAGATGTCGCTATATGGGATTTATACTCTTTTTTAAATAAACTAATGGGACCAGAAAAAGATATTTCTGCAACGAAAATTTCTAAAGATTACATACACTATACTAGCGAAGGGTACATAAATCAGGGAACAGCCTTTGTCCAAGACCTTCTCAACGAATACGAAAATTACAAACGGAGCCGTGAATGACCTCTTGGTTTGTGTATGACCCTAAAGCTCCATTGTTGTTCAGCAGCAGCTTGTTTATGGGGTTCTTCCTCGTTTTTTATCTGATATATATTTACATTTACGATTTCAAACATTTACGCACATTATATGTTTTGCTTTTTTCATTTTTCTTTTACTACAAAGCGGGCGGAATGTATTTCGTTTTGCTCATCGCCTGTTCTGTTCTCAACTATCTTTTGTCTAAACTTTTGCACTGGGTAAAAAAAGCAGCGATAAGAAAATTTCTTGTGACGTTTTTAGTGGTGATGAACCTCGGAATTTTGGTTTATTACAAATACACAAATTTTATCATAGGAAATATCAATGCGGTTTTCAATGGGGATATTCCACTTCAGAATATTATATTGCCCATAGGAATTTCCTTTTTCTTATTTCAGGCAATTAGCTATGCCATAGATGTTTATAGAAGGCAAATTGAGCCTGCGAGCAATTTATTGGATTTCTCTTTTTACCTCTGCTTTTTTCCGCAGTTGGTGGCTGGTCCAATAGTTCGTGCCAAGGAATTTTTGCCGCAAATGTATAAAAAGTTGGTTCTCACAAAAGAGGATATGGGCAAAGCTCTATTCCTCATTATGGTTGGGCTTATAAAAAAATCGGTTATCTCGGATTATATTTCGCTCAATTTTGTGGACAGAATATTCAGTGCTCCCAACAGCTACACCGCAATAGAAAATCTGTTAGCGGCTTATGGATATGCCATTCAAATCTATTGCGATTTTTCGGGTTATTCCGATATGGCAATAGGACTCGCATTGTTAATGGGGTTCAAACTTCCGGTAAATTTTCTCACTCCATACAAATCAAAATCCGTCACCGAGTTTTGGAGGCGGTGGCATATCTCTCTTTCTTCTTGGCTTCGCGACTATCTGTATATCTCGCTGGGCGGCAACCGCTTGGGAAAATCTCGCACTTATGTTAATTTATTTTTAACGATGCTAATCGGGGGGTTATGGCACGGAGCGGCTTGGAGATTTGTCGTTTGGGGTGGCTTGCACGGAGTGGCACTCGCTATTGAACGCCTGCTTAAATCGTACATCAAAATACCGCAAAATATACTCACACGCATATTAACGCGCATTATAGGCGTGATTATAACTTTCCATTTTGTGACCTTTGCCTGGGTATTTTTCCGCGCACAGGATTTTAGCACAGCTATTGACCTGATAGGCATGGCGAGCAAGATAGATTTTGAAGAGGAGCATTGGCTTGCTGTGATAGATGCGTATAAAAATGTTATGATTGTGTTGCTCTCTGGCTTTATTATGCACTTTTTGCCAAATTTCTTTGTGCAGTGGTTGCAGAGGATTTTTACCGCTTTGCCCATTTTTGTAAAAGCCTTTGTCATAGGGCTTGTTTTATGGCTGGTGCACGCAACCGCCTCCAGCGAGATACAGCCTTTTATCTATTTTCAGTTTTGAATATATGAACCCCGTATAGCAAACACGTTCCACGTTTACTAAATTCACTATGTGGCGAAAATCCTGTTTTTCACTCTTATACTTGCTGGTTTTCTTTATGGCGCAGAAACCTCCATTTCTCGCTATGCACGCTCCGAGCAAGGGGTGCTTTCAAGAGAGTACGATATGGAAGGTGGCAGGGCTTATTGGATTAACGGGATTTCCATTTTGGGACTGCCTGATGCCGGAGCTAACCTAGTTGGGTTTTCCGAGCCTGCTAGAAGACTGCCGCTTGGGTTTTCGGGGCTTTATTCGCCCGTGCCTATTTATGAACCTTATGGACTTTCATTAAACGCAAGCAATGGAAATTTGATTTTCAAGGAAAATTACAACCCAATAGATACACCCGTAACCGCAATTTTATGGGAACGTTATGGATTGGAAGGCAACGCGTTCAGACTGGAATTCAATAGGCTGCTTTTAGACTCAATTGGCTTTTCGATTGGGATTGCCGCTCATTCTGTTTCAGAAAGCGATAACTTTGTTTACAGCGATGTTGTTCACCAGCTTTATGTGGGAACAATGAAAAGAGATTCCAGCAGAGTTCCCTTTGCTGGCAGAAACCTTTATTACAATTCCATTCATCTCACTCCGGCAATTACCTGGATTTTTCCACATTCAAGCATAACTGCGCAAATGAATTACCTATTTTTTGACGATGACGATGCCACGCGGCATTTTTTCAAAAAAGATGCGGATGTATTCATAAATTTTCCGAAGAGTCCTTACAGTATAAATGGTAGCAGCGGTTTTTACGGGCTTATTTGGAACTACAATTTTTTGCCAAGCTATAATTTTAACATAGCACATCGCTTTGTCTCGCAGGAATTTAATTTTTCAAACCCGGATACGGTAGAAAGCTACCACGGGCAAAGCGGCGAAGGGGAAATTTCGCACAAAGGCATTTTGAACCCTAGCTTAAAAGTTAAGTATGAATATATGTGGGGAGAAGAATATCTATACCAAGACAGGCAACTGGTTGTGTATGGCATAAAAGACACATTATGGAGATTTGCCTTTAAGGGAGAGTCTGGCTTGCAAAGAAATGCTTTTGCTTTTGACTCCACAGACACCGAGGATTTTGCGCCTGCGCTTTTTCTCGGTTTAACTCTGTTTTTGCCACATCATTTGTCGCTAAACACCTATTGGCAACAAGACACTCGTTTTCCAGATTTTACCGAAACACATATTCAACGAGTAGGCAGAATTACCTTCCCGGGTGAGAAACTGAAAGCTGAAAAAAGAGAGAGATTTGAGATGAATTTGGAATACAAACTCAGCAAATATTTCTTTTATATGGCTGGCTACAAACACGAAAAAGCTCTGAATGCCATTATGCCATACTGGGCGCTTCAAAATGAGAACTATTTAGAACCACTGCCTGCAGACTCCGCTTTCAAATGGACGAATGCTCCCCAAATTTTATGGAGTCACGAACTTTTTTGGCGGCTTGGTTTTGAACTTGGAAACTGGCGTTTTTATGCGGAGCGCGGGAAAAAAATTCTGAGAGCACCTGTGTTAAATGTTCCTGCTCGCTACTACAAGGGGGCTGTTTATTGGAGCAATCGCTTTGTGCAAGAGCGTTTAAAGGTGAGCGTTCAGTTTGATGCAGACTGGTTTGGCGACAGATGGGATTACGGTTTGGAAAACGACATGACTGCCGCTCCTATTAATTTGAAAAAATACCTATGGCTTAACTTCAAAAGCTCCATGCAAATACAGAACTTTAACATCTATACAAAGATTGAGAATATGAACCACAGCATTATGGAACCAGAAGCTGGCTACACACCGCCTGGCATTAGGTTTGCTTACGGAATTGAATGGTCACTGGATGATTGATTTTCTACTTTACCCCCATGCCCAAATACGCACCGCAAGAGATAGAACCAAAATGGCAAAAATACTGGGAGGAGAATAACACTTTCCAAACGCCAGAACCAAAAGAAAAGGCAAAGAAATTTTATTGCCTTGATATGTTCCCTTACCCAAGCGGAGCAGGTTTGCACGTTGGCCACCCAGAAGGCTACACCGCAACGGATATAATTTGCCGCTATAAAAGAGCAAAGGGGTTTCAAGTTTTGCACCCAATGGGCTGGGATGCTTTTGGGCTTCCGGCCGAGCAATACGCAATACAAACGGGCACGCACCCTGCAACAACCACGCAAAAAAATTGCGATACTTTTCGCAAGCAAATAAAAGGGCTTGGGCTTTCTTACGACTGGGAAAAAGAAATAAATACAACCGATCCAAAATACTACAAATGGACACAGTGGATTTTTTCAAAACTCTACAACACTTGGTTTGATGCAGAACAGAACAGAGGCCGCCCCATTAGCGAATTGCCGAAGGAAGAAAACATAGAGGAAAAAAGGCTTGCGTATTATGCGAATGCGCAGGTGTGGTGGTGCCGCAAGTGCAAAACAGTGTGCGCAAACGAAGAGGTTTTGGCAGACGGCTCTCACGAAAAATGCGGAACTTTTGAGGTTGAGCACCGCAATTTAAAACAATGGCTGCTCCGCATACCTCTTTATGCAGAACGTCTGTTGAGTGGGCTGGAAAATTTGGATTGGCCTGCTGGCATAAAGGATATGCAGCGAAATTGGATAGGGAAGAGCAAAGGCGCAGAAGTGGATTTTGCTGTGCCTGCCGGAAAACTGCGCGTTTATACCACCCGCCCCGACACGCTTTTTGGCGCAACCTATATGGTTATAGCACCCGAACATCCGCAAACAGCAAGCCTAACAACACCGGAGCAAAAAGAAAAAGTTGAAGCATACATAAAAGCCGCCGCACTAAAAAGCGAGCTTGACCGCACAGAACTCTCAAAAGAAAAAACCGGAGTATTCACAGGCTCTTATGCAATTAACCCTGTGAACGGAAAAAAAATTCCGATATGGGTTGCAGACTATGTTCTAACAGGATACGGCACCGGTGCGATTATGGCCGTTCCCGCACACGATACACGCGATTTTGAATTTGCGCAGAAATTTGACATTCCTGTTATTTGCATAATGGAACCCGATAATTCTTGCCCGCCCGAACTCAAAGAAAAAGTTTTGGCTGGAGAGGCTTGCTGGACAAGCGATGGAAAATATATTCGCTCCTCAAACGATGAATTGAATTTGAACGGGCTTTCAAAAAAAGAAGGCATTGCAAAAATTACGGAGTGGCTGGAAAAAAAACAAATTGGCAAGGCAACCACCAACTATAAAATTCGCGACTGGCTCTTTAGCCGCCAACGCTATTGGGGAGAGCCTTTCCCCATAATTCATTGGGAAGACGGAGAAATATCTTTGGTTGACGAAGCCGAATATCCCGTTATGCTGCCGGAACTCTCCGATTACAAACCTGGAGATGGCGGAGTTTCGCCTTTGGCTGGTGCTACCGATTGGTTTAACGTAACGGATAAAAACGGTCGCAAGGGAAAAAGGGAATTGAACACAATGCCTCAATGGGCGGGTAGCTGCTGGTACTACCTGCGTTATATAGACCCAAAAAACGATAATGCCTTTGTCGCAAAAGATTTGGAAAAATTTTGGATGCCCGTTGATTTGTACGTGGGCGGAGCCGAACACGCCGTTTTGCATTTGCTCTACAGCCGCTTTTGGCACAAGGTGCTTTTTGATTTGGGTTTTGTTTCCACAGACGAGCCTTTTCAAAAACTTTTCAACCAAGGAATGATTTTAGCCTTTGCCTACGAAACAGCCTCTGGTGCAAAGGTTCCAAGCGATGAAGTAGAAGAGAAAGACGGCAAATTTTACCGCAAGGGCACAAGCGAAGAGCTAAAACAGATTATTGCAAAGATGAGCAAAAGCCTTAAAAACGTGGTTAATCCAGACGATGTTGTGAGCCAGTACGGAGCAGATTCCCTAAGGCTTTACGAGATGTTCATGGGACCTCTTGATGCAGTTAAGCCTTGGCAGCCGCAGGGCATAGAGGGAATGTATCGGTTTTTGAGCCGCGCCATGCGTTCCATTGCTGGTGACGAAGGCTCTCCAGAATATACGGATAACGCTCCGCCCGAAGAATTAACCCGCCTTATGCACCAAAGCATTCTGAAAGTCAGCGATGATATTGAGAATATGCGTTTTAACACAGCCATTAGCCAGCTTATGGTGTTCAACAACGAGCTGATTAAGCAGCAGGTGCGCTACCGCGAGCCTTGCGAAATTTTTGTGAAGCTTTTGCACCCCTTTGCCCCTCATCTATGCGAGGAATTATGGCAAATTTTGGGGCATAACGAGAGTTTAACAGAGGTAGCTTGGCCTGTAGGCAGTACAGAGCTTGCTGCTGAGGCTTCTGTTGAGGTGGTTTTTCAGGTAAATGGCAAGGTTAGGGCCAAGGCAAATCTCTCAAAAACGCTCAAAAAAGAGGATTTAGAGGGGCTTGCCCTGCAAAACGAGGCTATAAAGGCAAATATTGCCGGAAAGAAAATCCTAAAGGTTATAGTTGTGCCTGCCAAATTGGTGAATATTGTTGTAACGTAGCTCCTCTCTAAGTACCTGATAAATTTGAATTTACTATTAAATTTATTATTGAATTTACTATATTGTACTCCCTATCATTATGAGATTTGTCAGTGCCCATATAAGTTTAGAAGACTCGCCCATTTCGGTGCAGATGAGTTTTCCCGGGTTTTTACTGTTTGTTCTCGGCGTATTCAAGCGTATAGCGCAGTTAGCTTTGCTAATTCTCGTCATTAACCTGCTCGGCTACTTCACGTACAGGCATTTTATGGAAGTTGCCCAAGAGCAAAAAAACCGTTTGTATTCAAGATTTCAAAACCTAAACGATGAAATGGACTCTTTAGACAGCAAAATATCCCAAACCTATAGCAACGAAGATTTGTTGTATATAAAGTTCGGGCTTGCAGTGCCAGATACAAACCTAAGAGAAATGGGCATTGGTGGCTCTCCTTTGCCAGATAGCTTGCTCGCTTGGTCTGCCGCACCCATAAAAAAACTGAAATCCAATGTATCTGAGAGATTCCAAAGCATAGAATCTAAAATGGATAGGTCGCGCAATTCCTATTTGAATTTGCAGCTTTATATGGAACGACTGCACGGAAATTTGCAACATACGCCTTCTGTTATGCCAACCGAAGGTTTTTTAAGTTCTCCCTTTGGATTCCGCACTCATCCCGTAACAGGTGAAACAGAAAAAATGCACCTCGGAATAGATTTATCTGCTCCAAGATGGACTATTATTCGCGCTACCGCAAATGGCCGCGTTGAAAGAGTTGCAGACAGCGAAACCTTGGGCAGGCACGTGATTATAGACCACGGCAATGGTATTGAAACACGCTATGGGCACATGGAAAAACCCTTTGTTAAAGAAGGGCAAATGGTATCTAGATTTGATGTTATAGGCTACATTGGGAATACAGGCCGCACAACCGGAAACCATCTTCACTACGAAGTGTGGGTGAACGGCGTGGCTGTGAATCCTATTTATTATATACTACCAGACCAATACTCGGTAGAATAAATTTTACCCTAAGAGGTTGATATGAACCCATTTATAATGGGGGCGGCAATATTTTTATTGCCGGAATGTCCTTACTTTTATGAATTTTTGCCAAACCCCACAGATGTGGCAGATAACGAAGGAGAATACCTTGTTGTGAAATGGGAAAACACTCCGGTTCCCTGGGACACTATTTACTTGCAAATGGAGGAGCACAATCCTTTTGCCATTTATGTTCCGCCGGATTCTTTTTTCACTGAACTTTTATTGCACAGAGGCGCGCCTGAAGCTTGCCCCGCAAAAAAGGGCTTGCTGTGCGAGCCTCTCACAAGCACGGCTCTGCCAAATTCCAGAGCGAGCGTTTGGAATTTAAGCGCTGGTTTTTGCAGAGACACTGCATATTTGCCTGTTCCAAAAGCGGGAAAAAGTCTTGTTAGGGATACGGTCAGCGGAGAGTGGGTAGTGGCTAGTAGCGGCAGCAGCCCAGGCTCAGAATCTAATTTGCTCAATTTGGATTCCATTGTTTCCATTTATGGAGAAATTCCGCTTTATATATCAGAGGTTGCGCCCTGCCCAGAAGAGGGAATTCCCGAATGGTTTGAGGTTACAAACCGCACGGCACAAGCTTTTCCGCTAAATGGAATTTCCGATTGCAAAGCCAAAACACCGCTAAAAAGCACGGACTCAATCAAAGGCAAAAGTTCAATTTTGATAACAAAACATGCCGAAGATTTAAGGGATTTTTTGGGAGTAGAGGAAATTCCGATTTATCAGGTATCCATTGCAACACTAAAAAATACAAACGATACTTTGCGGCTTTGCTACAATGGCATTAAACTGGATTCCGTTATGTGGGGCAAGGCGGTGAACCGCCCAATAAAATGCCCGGGCACAGAGAAAATAAGCCCGGGTTTTGTGCCAAAAGTCACAAATAATCTGAGAAAGGTTCTGCAAATATCCGAAAGAGTTTTGGAACGCTCAAACAAAAAAGCAATGCTCAGAATTCGCATAAACTGGGCTACTAAACTAGAACTCAAATTAATAGACAGGGGTGGCGCTCATATTTTGAAAAAAATTGTGAACACGCAAATCAACGATTCTTGGATTGAAATTCCAGAGTGGCGGCGTTGCCAAAACGGACCGTGCTTTATACACTTGCAAGGGGAGGGAATAAATGAAACGGCTGCTTTTATTGTTCGTCCTTGAATGCCATGCGTTAATGCTGCCATCGCTGAATAGCCCTGCCACTTGGAACGCACGAGATATTTTAGAAATTGAAAAAACTAAAATGATTGCATTTCGCTACAGCGAGCCTTTTGATAGCTTTCATAACGGCAAACTTGATGTTGCTTGGAGCGATGGTTCTTTTTTGGCGGCTGCAGGTTTTGGAAGCGCAGCTTTGGATTCCATTTACAAAGAGCTTGAGTTTTCTGGGAGTATTGGTTTTAAGCCATTTAAATTTTTATCCCTGAGCATAGCAGAAAACGCAAATATATCTTGGGTTCCAGAAAACGCCTCTTGGCAGGAACACAATATTTTTGCAGGGGCGAGTTTTTTTTACATGGACTGGGCAAAAATTTCGGTTTTTCAAAAAATGAGCATTATATCAAAAACTCCAATTTCCATTTCTTGGCTTTTTGCTTGCGAAACAAATTTCAGTTCGCTTTATTCATTTGGAATGGAATTCCCGTTGAATGCGCAAAGCGAGGCAGATTTCAGGCTTTTTCAGAAAATAAGTCTGGGATATTTCGCTATCTACAACTCCTTTGCATATCCTGGCCCTGTGCTTGGCTTTGGTTTTATTTTAGGCACTTCTCGCGCCTCCGCCGGAGCAGGGCATTTGCGCGGCAGTTATCCAAATGGGCACACGGGGTATATAATCAAATGGCAGGGACTGGACTGAGCAGGCTTTCATTTATATTGAAAAAAGTGTTGTGGTAATACTTTTCCAGCAAATAAATTGCTGTTTTTGCATTTGACCAGTCTTTTTTCACTCCAATGGTTTCAAGCCCTCTAGTCAAAAGCTGCATGCTTTCTGGCAAATCGAATTTCCATCGCATTTCGTCCCATTTAAAAATAAGAATGGGAACTTTTGGGCTTTCTGCAAGACCTCTGCTGCCTCTATCGTTTTTTATTTCAAAAGGACCGAGTTTTAAATCTTTTGCCCTGCGAAGAATTCCCTTTTCGCCAAGAGCAAAACGGAGCATTTTGTAATCTGGATATTCCGCAAGCACGTTTTCCCTGAGCAGCAAGCGATAGGTTACAATAACCATAATTTCGTGGAAAGGCCTTTGCACAACAAAAGCGCTGTCTTCGTAAAGGGCAGCCCGCTCTATGTTCTCTAGCCAATAGCGTGAATTATCTGTGAGCATCAGCAAAACGCTATCTGGCACGGCGGTTTTTGCTGGAATGTTCAACAGGTTTTGATATGCCGGTTCCAGAGCCTGCTTTCTCAGTTGAATTTCGCTCTCTGTTATTTCTACTGGCGGTTGGTTGTGACAAGAAATTATCTGAACCAGAATGAGCAGGACGAACAAAATTTTCCCGCAAAAACAAAGATGCCTATATATAAATGCTATACCAAATCTGCGGGCATACTTATTTAAAATGTTAGTCATTAGCAATTCCCCATTAGCAGTTTAAATTCGTTTTCCACCCAGCGGTTGCTCCAGCCAAAAAATGTGGAACGCCGGATTATTCTTTTAACTGTTTTTCTTGTTATTTTTTTCCCGCCTTCATTTATAACACGCAAATTATCTGCTGCCATTAGGCTAGGCCACAGGCAAAACAAACGCATTCTGTGTTCGTAGCGCGGCAAGGTTTTTATATAGTCTTTTGCATCTTGCAGATGTCTTTTTGCTTTTTTTGTCAGTTCGCTTATAACTGAATTTTTCTTTTCTTGCGGGGCTTCTGGAGAAAAAAATTGCTGCACGGAATTTATGCCGTGCTTGCGGCAAAATTCCATTGGCACAAAGCAAACGTTTCTCAGGAAATCATCTTGCACATCTTTTATTATATTCACAAGCTGCAAGGCAAGCCCAAAAGAAACGGCTTTCTCACGCAATTTTTTTTGCCGTTCCTCATCAAATTTTTTGCCAGCAAAGCAAAACAATTCTGTGAGCATATTGCCAACAAGCCCAGCCACAAAATAGCAATATCTGTCTAAATCGTTTTCGCTCTCTATTGTAAACCAGTTGTCTGTTCGCTTGCTTTGCCGCAAAACAAACTCCGCCATTCCTTCGCACATCTCTTCAACGCCTTTTTTTATCGCATTTGAAACCGGCTCTGCATATTCAGAGAGCAAAGGTATAACGAGCCTCGCATTGCAGCACAAAAAGCAATCCTCTTTTCTGCTGCTTTCCCAACTTTTTGGAAGTGCCTCTGTAAATTCATCTATGCTTTGCCCACCAAGGCTCACAGCTTTTGAAAATTTTTTGAGCAAAGAAACTTTTTCTTCGGCGGGTAAATCGGGGTCGTCTTCTATTGTGTCTGCCATTCGCATATAGAGATACGCCAAAAGAACAGGTCTCTTCAATACTCTCCCCAAAACCTTTATATTGAGCGCAAAAGTCCGCGAAACTTTATCAAGCGTTTTTTCTGCGTATTCCCAGGCTTTTTTATTCACAATTTCGCTTCTCCACGCAAAAATTGCAAGAGCCTCCCCTGCTTATCCGCTAGTCTAAGGTCGTTTTGCTGCTGCCATTGCGCTTTTGCGAGTAGCTGGCTATCGGAAATTTCGTCTCCTTTTGCCAAAGCCTGATTTGCTAAATTGGTATAAATTTGAAAATATCTGTCTTGCTGCAGGCGAATTATCTCGCCTGTTCCATAAAGACGGATTTTAAATTCTGCGAATACGGCTATTCCAAAACCGACAAACAGAAATACAATATGCCTGTAAGGAATTAGATAGTACAAGGCGCAGGCAAAAGACAAGTTCCCCAGCCAAAAGAGGAATATGCTCGCTGTGCGAATCAATCTCTTTCTTTTGCCCTTCCAGTACATTGGCAAATATGGCCAATTTCTTCCGCTTCTAATGTGGTTTTCCAAATCACAAGGATAGTCATAAAACCGGCACCAAAAAAAATAAGCTGGCAGTACCAGCACGGGTATCCAAAATAATGACCCAAAACCATACACTTTATTTAATAAAAATTCAAAATCCACGGAAGATAATATAGTAAATGCTGATTACCAGAACAATAAAAAACGTCTGTCTATAAAATCTCTACCAAATGTCTGTTATCCTTATTTAACTCTCTTTGGGACAAGGGATATGGGATAAGGGATATGAATATGAGTTAATCATTACTTACTATAAAATATGGCTATAATATCTGTTGCCAGTTTGGCACTCCGTAATTGCCTTCTTTTGGCACAACGGACTTCCAGCCCCCTGTTTCCTCTGCGGGCTTGGGAATAACCTTGCTATCGCTGCCTAGGCAGTACGGTGGCAAAATTTCGGCATTTTTGTTAATCTGGTCTCTTGTGAGAAAATGGTCTTTGTGCAAAAAATCGCATATTTTTTTATCTTTTGGCCCTAGGTCTATACGGTAAGTGGTGATTCCGTTCGTGTCGCCTTCGCTTATTGTTTTTATTGTTTCGTTCAATGAATTTTGCCATTTTTCCACAAGGGAGCTTTTTTGCTCTGAATCTATGCCTTGCAAGTTCAGCCACACTTCAAGTTCTGCTTTGCTGGGTTTTGTGCTTGCAAGGATATCTGCTATGGGACGTAGCACCGCAGCATATTTGCCAGACACCGCTATTTTTGAAATTCCCTCTGTTTCCCTTTCTCTATGGCTGTGGTGAATAACGATATATGCCCCTATGCCAGAGAGCGTTACTATCAAAAGCAAAATCGCAATTACAATGGCTATTCCCATGCAAGCTCCTTATTCGTGCACAAATGTGCCCACACCACCGCTTCGAGTTAATACCTGCGCTAAATTTCCCTCTGCTAATTTAAATACGCAAACGGGCAGTTTGTTCTCCCTTGCAAGAGTGACCGCTGTGGTATCCATAACCGCCAAATTCCTTTTCAGAATTTCTTCATAAGTGATGTCGTTGAACTTAAAGGCAGATTTGTCCTTAATCGGGTCTGCGGAATAAATGCCGTCAACCTTGGTGGCTTTCATCATAACATCGCACCCGCTTTCTATGGCTCTCAAAACCGCAGCGGTATCTGTGGTGAAAAAGGGGTTGCCTGTGCCGGCGGCAAAAATGACAACCTTGCCCGCTGCCAAAATCTGCATGGCTTTTCGGCGGTCAAAAATTTGGCAAATCGGTTCCATGCCTATTGCACTCATAATCTCAGCGTCAAGCCCGTGCTTTTCAAGCGCATCTTGCATGGCTATGGCATTCATAACCGTTGCAAGCATTCCTATGGAATCGGCAGCCGCACGGTTCATGCCACCCGCGCTTGAAGAAACCCCTCTTGCAAAGTTCCCGCCGCCAATCACAAGGGCAATTTGGGCACCCATTTTAACGGAGCCAGTAATTTCCTTAGCCACCTGGCTTATCACTAAGTTGTCTATGCCGTGTCCGGCATCTCCAGCCAATGCTTCACCGCTTATTTTCAAAAGACATCTACGAAAATCAGACATATAAAGCCTCCCAGCGGACTTGAACCGCCGACCTGCTGATTACGAATCAGCTGCTCTACCAGCTGAGCTAGAGAGGCTAACGGGGGTAAATATAGAAAAAACCAAAATTTTAAAAAAAATCGCTAAAGTTATGGTATTTTTATGCCGATATACGAATTAGGATAATTCTATATTATCTTAGTTGTGGTAAAATAAAACTGCAAAAGGAGTGTTTTTATGGCTATAGAATCAGTTTCAGGTAATTCAGGCGCCGCTACTGCTCCCGTACGTACAAATTCAGAGCTAACAAAAAAAGAGGCTGTAGATACCGAAGAGAGGTATGCCGAAAAAAGGGCGGACAAAGAGCAAGAAGACGAGAGAAGGAGCGAGAAAGTCGCTGACGACAGAAAAATGGAAGATGTAAAAGGTGTCAAGGAAGTTGATACCAAGGCTTAAAAAGAGAGGTTTTTATGGCAATGCAAATTGATAAAGCCGCAGGACTGAGCTTAGTCCACCAGATTAGCGAAAGGCAAAAAAACCTTTCCAAAACGCACGAGAAGATGGGCACCGGCAAGGAGATCAACCACGCCCAAGACAATGCGTCTGGGCTTGCTGTTGCCAAACTTTTGGAATCCATGTCCAGAAGCTACAAGGCAGACCGCATAAACATAGGCGATGCCCAAAGTGCCATGAATATAGGCGAAGGTGCAACTCAGGGCATTTCCGATATGCTTAACCGTATGCGCGAACTCAGCGTTCAAGCCTCAAACGACACTTTAACCGACAACGAGCGTGGTGCCCTTGATTTGGAATTCCAGCAACTAAAGCAAGAAATAGACAGGCACACAAAAGGCACTCAGTTCAACACCCAAGATTTGCTCTCCGGTCAAAGCCCCTTGAGCGATGGCACTGGCAAATTCCAAGTTGGACCCAATGCTGGCGGGGCAAACCAAATAGATGTTGCAAAATCCGACCTCAGCATAAGTGCCCTTGGCATTATGGATATGAGCATATCCACCAAGGCAGGTGCTGCTGCCGCTATGGACGGCATAGGCAAAGCCAACGAAACCGTTATAAGCACAAGGGTTAATTTTGGAACTCAATACAACCGCTTGGAACATACATACAACAACAACGAAAATATGAATATCAACACAACTTCGGCTTGGTCTGGCATAGAGGATTTGGATTTTGCCAAAGCAGCTATGGACAAAGCGAGAGACGAGGTTTTAAGCCAAAGTGCAGTTCTAGCGCAGCGCAATTTCCAAGATATTTCAAGGAATTCTATGCTGGCTTTGCTAGGTAACTAGCAAATGACTAGTGGATATGGAAGATTCTGAGCAACACTGGGAAAAAAAAGAAGCAGTCCGTTTGTATGCTTTTGGAGCTGCATACAC
>Ga0268262_10003673_pt1 | contig 16456 bp, 14 predicted proteins | sample TergutNc150P3_FD_190354 | JGI IMG/M metagenome (GOLD analysis project Ga0268262, IMG submission 190354) | Nasutitermes corniger P3 segment gut microbial community from laboratory colony in Florida, USA - Nc150 P3 (SPAdes) (version 2) | ecosystem: Host-associated > Arthropoda: Insects >... | reverse complement strand
CATATCTAATCTCCTTCCCCGCCGTTATACGGTGGTGATGCCTTCCATGATTGCGAAGCCGCAGGCGTTTCTGAGCCAGAGTTCCGCCGGGAAATCGCGCGTGTATCCATAGCCGCCCAGTACCTGCACCGCCCGGTCGGCCGCCGCGAGCGCCGTGTCGCCCGCGAAATTCTTCGCGAGGTAAGCGTCTTTTGTGGCGTCCTGGCCGTTTTCGAGGCTCCACGCCGCTTTCCAGACCATCATCCGGGCGGCGTCGATATCCGTTGCGATTTCGGCAAACTTGAAAGCGAGCGACTGGCGCTGCGCCAGCGCTTCGCCGAAAACCTTGCGCTGTTTGGCGTAATCGACCATGTATTCCAGGGAAGCGCGGGCGACGCCCACCGCCATGGCCGCGAGCGCCGTGCGCGAGGCGTTCAAAAGGAACGAAAAATCGCAGCCCTTGTCGCCGCCAAGCCGCTGCGCCGCTGGAATCGCGCAATCTTTAAACTCAACGGAATACATCGGGAACGCGCACATTCCCGTATTCTGTTCGCGTTCTTTAATGGTGAATCCCGGCGTGCCTTTCTTTACCAGGAACGCCTGCGAAGCTCCGTTGAGAGAGGCGTAAGCCAGCACCCAGTCGGATTCCGCCGCGTAGGGAACGTTGCATTTCGCGCCCGACAAAACATAGCCGCCATCCTTCGCCACGGCGGTTGTTTTCAGCTCGTAAGGATTAAAGCCGATTCCCGTTTCCATGAGAGCCGCGGAACCGGGAACATATTCTTCCGTGCAGTACAACGAAAGGATTTCGTTTTTCTGCTCTTCAGTGCCGCAATGCAAAATCGGCAGGGCAGTAAGATTCGGCGCCATGGCGGTAAGCGCGGCGCTCAGGTCGCCCCACGCCAGTTCCTCGGCGGCCAGAACAAAGGTGAGCGCCGAAGGCTCGCCGAAACCGCCGTATTGCTCCGGAATACTGGCGGGAAGCAGGGAAAGCTCCCAGCTTGCGGCAGGCCATTCAGCGGCCGGTTCGCGCGCGTCGTCGGCTTCTCTCATGCGTGTACGAAAATCTTTTTCCGCCAGCTTCTTCGCGGCGGATATAACAATTTGCTGGTCTTCAGTCGGTTCGAATGAATACATAATCTCCTCGTTCCGTGTTAAAAAATAGTTTCCCTGTTCCTTCGTTTACCGTTAAACGACCGGGAAACACAATGGGTTATTGGGAAAAAATAAACATTGCCGGAGCCGGACGCGCAATATATTGCGCGTCCGGCTGAACCCGGATATTTCATGCCGATTCTATTGCGTCGGCGCAACTGGGAGCCTTGCTGCGTTGCGCTTGTTCGGTCTCCTAGACATATTGTCTAATATGCCTTCGTCGCCCTCACGGCGCGCGCCTTGTATCCACGCCCATTTGCGTCGCACGAGCGGCAGAATCGGCATGAAATATCCGGGTTAATCTTTTATGCCTTGCCCAAGGCTTTCAAAACTTTTTCAGGCGTTGCCGGAGATTCCACCCATTTGCCTGTAGCGTTATGGATGGCCATAATCACCAGGTGCGTACATGCCAGCGAGTGGCTGATGCCGTTTCCGCCGTAGCAGGCGTTGCCCGCACGCGTTTCCAGCAACGCCATATCCACCGGGGGCATGTCAAGCATACTGGCTTTTTTATACTCAAGCATATTCGCGCTGAGTTTCACCCCGGTGTTTTTGTCGTAGATAAATTCTTCTTTAAGCTGGCAGCCGATGTTGAAATCCATCGCCTGGTGGATCTGCCCTTCAAGCGACGTGCGGCGCAGAATCTTGCCGGGATCGGCGGCCACGGCGAACCGCAGCACTTCCACCTCTCCGGTTTCCGTGTCAACGGCGACTTCGCACGCCGCCACATTCATGGTGTCGAACGCTCTGCCCTGCTGCCCCCATATCGCGTCCGGCGGCCTCAGGCCGGAACAGGTCGCAAACAGGTTGGCGCGGCACGCCTGCGCGAGAGGCATACCCTGTGAAGGATCGGCCTTGACGACGACCTTGCCGTCAATAATGTCGAGAGCGTCAGGTTTCAAACCCTTGAATGGATTTGCGGCGGGTTTTGCGCCCGGACCGCCGAAGCCGCCGCCCATGCCGCCGGCGGCGGGAGGATTGTTGGCTTCTTCAATCGTCGCTTCGAGGATCATCTTTTTCAGCTTGTTTGCGCATTCCTTCATCGACCAGGAAGACGACGTCGATCCGTCGCTGCCGCCGCCGTAGGGGGAATAGCCTTCATGTTTATCAAGAACTATTCGGACGTTGCTGTAATCAACGCCGAGTTCCTCGGCGACGACCATGGCATTGCACTCAAGACCGTAGTGGCCGATATGCGTACCGTTGGAAGGCAGATAAATAACGCCGTTGCGTATTTCGAGTTTCGGGTTGAACGTCATCCCGCCATGGCGCGGACACTGGTTGAAGCGGAAGCTCGTCCCGTGCATACGTCCGTCGGGCAGTTTTCTCGCGCCCGCGGCGTGCCAGGCGTTCCACTTTAAATCACTTTTCAGCGCCGCAACGCAGGCTTCGTAGCTTGGCACCGGATTGGTATCGTCCTGTGACGCAGGCCCGTGAAGATTCAGCGTTACGATCTCTATCGGATCCTTGCCGAGTTTTTCCGCGATGAGATGAAACCCGGTCATAAGGGTATCCCAGCCCATCGGGTTATGCTGGCCGCTGACGTACATTTTGCCGCGGTTGGTATCAACGGTTTCCATGTTCTGCTTGATGTTCTTGCATTTGGTCGTGTAGTAGGGGCCGTAAGTTTGATCCATCGTGGTTCCAAAGCTGGAGCTTCCGGTCGATCCGTTGTCGGCTATGGAATAGTCTTCGATAGCCGTAATCTGGCCGTTGTTCTTGAAGCCGATTTTCATGTGTACATAGCGATCATTCAGATTGAAGTCGTACTGCTCGGCGCGGCCCTGCAGGCATTTAACGGGCCGCCCGGTTCTTCTGGCGAGCGTCGGCGTGATCTGCTGCGTTTTGCGGATGCCCCAGTCGCAGTACCTGCCGCCCGTGAACATGCAGCTCTGAAAAATCTTGTTGGCCGGCGGGCGGTCGCCGTTGGCCACCGACACCGAGCCGTGTCCCCATGGAACGCCTTCAATTTGCAGGTTCTTTCCCTGCCCGTTAACGGGATCGTCAAACCACCATGCGACCGTACCCAGCGGGCTGGGAATATGCCCGGAAAACGCGGCGGTGTTGATGTCGTATTCAATGATCTGATCGGCTTCCCTGAAACCGGCCTGGACATCACCGGAATTGTTTGAGGTAAAGGAATAGGAGATGTTTCCTTTTTTGGGTGGATTGACGGTTTCGCCGCCCATCCCGTCCGGCGCCGGTTTCGCCGCGCCGCCGCCGCCGAAGCCGCCCATCATCATTCCGCCACCTCCGCCTTTCGGCGCGGGGGGCGTATAGAAAGAACGAACCAACGGGGCTTCAGGTTTTCTGCCGTCCCTTACGTCAACGACATGCGGGAACTGTTCCCAGTCAATAACCAGCGCGCGCAGCGCTTCTTCGCAAAGGTCTTCGCTCTCGGCAAGAACCATGGCGCCGACCTCCATACTTTCATAGTCGGCGTAATCGGTGATTCCTCCGGCGCCCGAATTGCCAAGATCTGGGTCTTGCCATGTGATGACATCAACAACCCCTGGAATCGCCTTGGCCTTGCCGGCGTCTATCGACTTGATGCGGGCGTTTGCGTAGGGGCTTCTCAGGTACCTGGCGTGAAGCATGTTAGGTACGACATAATCGGCGCCGAATTTTGCGACGCCCATCGCGTGCGCCCAGGACACCGAGCCTGGGACGTTCGGTTTCCCGACAATCTTGAATTCTTTTCTTTGTCCGTTTACACCAGCAAGATCGGCCATAACTTTTTCTCCTTCGTTTTTATTCCATCTGAGTTAATTGCAAGACTCCCCGGCGAAGCCGGAAAAGATTTATTTTAAAACGATACCGGTACAGATTGCAAAACTTTCCGGCTTTGCGAATGTATGCCGTAAAAGTTGTAGACCCGGGAGCGCGGGCGGCGGCAAGGCCGGCCTTGTGCCGTATTGCAATATTTTTGTATTATATTCGCTTCAGGTTACATTTTCCCGTGAAAGAAAATTTATGGAGAACGCGATTGCGCTGAAGCACATTACCAAAACGTTCGGACTGACGACCGCCGTGCGCGACTTTAATCTGGTCGTTCCGCCGGGCGCTTTGTACGGTTTGATCGGCCCGAACGGGGCGGGTAAGACCACCATCATACGCATGATACTGGCGATTCTATTTCCGGATTTCGGGGAATTGTCGGTTTTCGGCCAATCGTCCATTAAAGATGTCCGGCATCGCATCGGATATCTGCCGGAGGAACGCGGCGTCTACCGGAAAATGCGGGTTGGAGAATTCCTTACGTTCATGGGGCGGCTAAAAGGAGTGAACGACGCGGATATTCGCCGGCTCATTCCGGAATGGCTGGAAAAGACGGGGCTTTCCAGCGTCGTGAAAAAGCGCTGCGAGGAACTTTCCAAGGGGATGCAGCAAAAAATCCAGTTCATCACGGCGGTCATGCACAGGCCGGACATGCTGATTTTCGACGAGCCTTTCAGCGGGCTTGACCCTGTCAATCAAAGACTTCTCCGCGATCTGGTGCTGGAAGAACGGCGGCGCGGCGCGACAATTCTGTTCTCCACGCACGTAATGGCTCACGCCGAACAGCTCTGCGACCATATCGTTATGATTTACCAGGGGAACAAGGTTCTGGATGGAACTCCGTCGGAAATTCTGCGAACCTCGGATTCCCGGCGCATTTTGTTTGAACCGCTCGAACCTTCGGCGGATGTGGAAAAACTCAGGGAAACGCCGGGAGTGCGGGACGTTCGGCGTGAAGGCGCGTTGTGGGAAATCACGATTTCGGAAAACGCCCGCCTTGCCGAAGTCATTCCCGCGCTGGCCGCGTCGGTGGTTCCCGCTCACATTCAAATCCGGCGTCCCACGCTGGAGGATGTCTTTGTTTCAATCGTAACGGGAAAAGACGGCGATTCCGCCGGGTTGCGGACGTCGCTGCGCGGTGAAAGCGGAAATCAGGAGGCGGAATAATGAAGAAGATTCTCGTGGTTGCGAAGCGTGAATTTCTGGCGACTGTCACGGCTAAAGGATTTATATTCGGTATTCTTCTGACGCCCGCTCTTGTCGTCCTGATGGCGTTATTTGTGCCGCGGATGATTTCGCGGACGCCGCCGCGCATAGCCGGAGAAATCGCGGTGCTGGACGCTTCGGGAGAAGTTGTTTCCGAAATAAGCGACAGGCTGTCTCCTGAAAAATTTGCGGAGCGGCGCGAGGCGGAGCAGCGGCAGTTGAAAGACTTTACCGCGGCGATGGGCGGAGCGGCGGCTGAAGCAGCCATTGGAGCCGTGGCGAAGAGAGCCGTGGAAGAAGTTCCGCGCATTGCCGTGACGGTGCTGAAATCCGCGGATATTGAAAAGGAAAAGGATTTATTAAAACTTCCTCCGCCGAAACCGGGGAGTGCAGGGACGTTTCGTCTCGCGCTGATTGTGATTAATGATGAATCGCTGAGTTCTGCGGGCGGAAAAACTTCCGGCGGCGCTTACGACCTGTTTGTCAGAAACAAACTTGACGACCGGCTGATCGGCGAAATTCAGACCGCCGCGGAAGTCGCCATAAGAACGGCCCGGATGCGGCTTGCCGGTTTCGACATCGGCCGTGTTGGCGCGCTCTTGCAGGTGGAACGCTCCCAGCCCCGCGTTGTATCGCCGGAAGGAGAAAAGAAAACCAGCCAGGCATTGAACGCGGCGCTCCCTGTCTTTTTCATGGTGCTGCTGTTTATATCAGTGTTCACAAGCGCGAGCAGCCTGATGACGACCACGATTGAAGAGAAATCCAATCGCGTCGTGGAATTGCTGTTATCAACCGTTACCGCGATGGAACTTATGACGGGCAAAATTCTGGGGCAGATGAGCGTTGGCCTTTTGATCCTGGTTCTCTATACGGGTTTCGGTCTCGTGGCTCTGGTGACTTTCGCTTTGAGCGGCCTCGTGGATTTTATGCTGCTCGTCTACCTGGTTGTGTTTTTTGTCATTCTGTATGTTACGGTCGCCGCGATGATGGCGGCAATCGGCGCTGCCGTGAGCGATCTGCGCGATGCGCAGTCTTTAATGATGCCTGTGACGCTGATTGTCATGCTGCCGTGGCTGCTTATGGTTCCCATCAGCAGCCAGCCGAATTCACTGCTTGCGGCGACGCTGAGTTTTATCCCGCCGATTGGGAATTTCGTGATGATGCTGCGCCTGTCAACGAGCGCCCCTCCGCCGGTGTGGCAGGCTATTCTGGCAATTTTGATAAACGCGGCGGGCGCGTATTTCGCGCTGCGGTTTGCCGCCAAAGTGTTCCGTGTCGGCCTGCTGATGTTCGGCAAGCCGCCCACGCTTGGAACGCTTATCCGCTGGGTCAGAATGTCCAATTGACAATCACTTCCCCCTGTCGTACCGGCATACCCTGTTTCTGCCGTTTTCCTTCGCGGCATAAAGCGCGCTGTCGGCGCCGGAAATAAAGCCGTCAAGAGAGTTGATGCCATGCGGAATTTCCGTGTTTACGCCGACGCTTGTCGTCACTTTTGTAATTTCGCCGCTTGGGCAGGTGACAGGCGCTCTCGATGTTCGCGCGTATATGTTCCGCGACGATCAGCTGATGTGCGGTCGTTTAACAGGATTTCAAGCTGTTTTCCCGCGTTCCCATTAACCGCCTCCTAGAAAACATGATAAACCGATGATCGTTTTTGTCTTTAGATAAAAAATTTTTGGTTGTTTAGGGAAGGAGTGCAGGCAGCATGGACGGAAAGGCGAGAGTTGCGCTCGCTTTTCCGTCCATGTCAGGCATAATGCCGGCGGTGATGCGTCCCGCCGGTACGTCTTACTGTTTTATCTGCCGGATTCTGATCGCGGCTGCGATCGCAAGTCCGGTAAGTACCATAACCATTGTGCCTGGTTCAGGAACATCGCTCGTAACAGGCGGATTACCGCCACCGGGCGGATTACCGCCACCGGGCGGATTACCGCCATCGGGCGGATTACCGCCACCGGGCGGATTGCCGCCACCGGGCGGATTGCCGCCATCGGGCGGATTGCCGCCACCGGGCGGAACAAAAACTTCTGGCGGGACAGGATCGCCAGGTGTTTTACCGCCGCCAGCGATAGGCCCTGTCGGGAAGTAGCCCGACCCAATCGGGTATGAGGGGACCCATGCCAGGGCAGGCGGGGCGCTTTCGCCGGTTAGAGGAATCTTTGGATCAACTACTTCCTCGCCTGAAAATTGCGGTGAAGGCGTCAAGCCCGGTTCAATAAACGGCTCCAGCGCAGATGATCCCAAACTGGCAGGATGTGGAATATCAAAAGACTCGACATCAGGCTCTTCGCCTGACAGCGGCGGAACTTGCGTGTCGGAAAGCAGGTTCCCGCACCGGGCGCGGGCTTCAATGTTTCCGTCTGTTATAATGATTTCACCAAGGGGAATCTTGATTTTTTTTGCCGTCCAGTAAACTTTATCTCCCAGACGATACGAAACATGCATGAACCGGGTTTTAGGCGCCCTTATTATATTGGCCTTGCTGACATCGAAATCAGAATAATGTTCAGCAACGACACTGTCGGAACGAATATGGGCGGATAGTTCCTCGCGGCTTCGTACTCCCCCACGAATAATGGAATACGGGTAGATTTTTCGTTCATATTGCGCCGTTTGAACCTGTAGTTCCGGAGCTGAAAACTCGGCCGCCGGCAGATTGAAAGCCATCCGGCCATCAAACTTGTTTAATAATTTATAGGCGGAATACGCGCTTGCTGCGCAAATGGCAACGATCAACAAAAAACTCGCCCATGCAGGGAAACCCCTGGCGTGGTGATGCTTTTTTATGGTTTTTTTTGTGCTCATGAGGATTTACTCCTTCTTTTACCTGGCGTTACCGCCGTAATAATATAATTTATTATCTTAAAACATTATGCAAAATGCAAGAACAAATTTCAGATTTTACCCAAATATTAATTATAAAGGCGAATTGCTCCAAAACAAGTCCACGCCCAAAGAAACATTGATTAAACGTTTACAATCTGCTATGTCGGCATATATTTTCCCCAATCACCACAAATTATTTTTGATTGCCAAAACAATATTTTTACAAAATACCGAATTTTCCCTTTAATTTTGCCGATATTGAAAATATATTACAAAACGCTAAAGTTTTTATGGAAGGGCATGTCGTGGTATGAATTTGAAAAAAGCATACGTTTTTGCGGTTACAGCCTTGTTTACCGCGGGAGGGCTGGCCTCCAGCGCTTACGCCTGGGGCGGGTTTTCCGCTGGGCTGGATCAGGCCTCCGGCGCGAACGTTGTCCAAGGTGAGGAATTGCTGTGGCTTACAAACCAATCCAGAATCGCGCGAGGACTTTTGCCTCTCATGGTGGATTCGAAGCTCATGAGAATCGCCCAGGAACGCGCCGAGGAAATGGCGCAACAGGGATTCATCAACCACGATCTCCAGTCAGGGAATATATCCACTCGCATGATCCGCGCCGGTTACAACTATGAAACGGCCAGGGAAAACCTCGCCAGGTCTCAAGTGGTTTCTTCCGCGCATTCATCACTGTTGAAAAGCCCGGACCATGAAGCCAATATTCTCGCCACGGATGTTTCGCATATCGGCATCGGAATTGCTAAAGGTGATTCAGCTCGCCACGGTAATTATCTGTACGTCGTTGAGGTTTTTGCTTCGCCCCGCAATGACTATGAACCGTCTCAGGTAAAGGAACTGTTGACGGCCCGTATCGAAGAACTGCGGTCGGAAAACCGGTTATCCGCGAAACGGGATTTTAATTTCGAAAAAATCGCGGCAGGTTCGCTTGGCGGCCTCGGTGATTCCTATACCAGGGAAGATTTACGCAAGCTTCTGGCTAAGTCTGTAGATGAGTTGATTGCGGACGGCAATTCCAACATCGCCAGGCTGGATATCAGCGTACAGAGGCTCAACAGCCTTGATAAATTGAGCATTCCCGATACCATCCGCCGGGGATTGGCTGCGACTTACGGATCGGCCGTCCGGCTGGTCATGGACAAAAACAGCCGTCCGGCATTTCTTGTGCTGACTCTGGTGGGAATACCTCGGTAACCTTGCCGTCCCGGAGAGTTTGAACACGTAACTGCGCAGGCTTACAATGATTCCTCGTTCGGCACACCCGCGTGGAGAGGTTTGCCGTCGCGGTATGTTCATGCGCTCCGGGAACACGGAATACAGGGATATATTTTCATGTTGAAATTAACCCGGATACTCTTCATCGTTTTGGCGGCTTTGTATGTCCCGGCGTCAATAACGGCGTTCGCGGCGGATGTGCGAAGCGGCGCAAAATCGGAAATCGACGTCACCTATAAAGATGACGGCTACATCCTCGCCCGTTCAAAATCGGCAAACTCCAGAAAACTGAAACTCAGGACGTTATACGCGAAACCCGACGGCACAAAGATTGAATATAGATACGATTTAAACGGAAACGGGGACTGGGAAACGTATTCGCTTCAGAGCGGAAACGGAGAATACACGGTCTCCATACTTGAAAATGTGGATGGCAACAGATACACGGAGTTACAAAGGGTAAGCATAGGCGTTGAATACAGCCGGGAAAACGCGCCGTTTCTCGTACCCGCGCAGAATGTAAATTATGACGCCGGCTCCAACGCGGTAAAGAAGGCCGGTGAACTCTGCGAAAAAGCCGGAACCGACCTGAAAAAAGTCGAGAGCATTTATAAATACATCGTTGAGACAATAAGGTACGATACGGCCAAGGCAAAAAAAATCGCTTCAGGCGAGATAACAGGATACCTGCCTGAAATTGAAACCACGCTCGAAACGTCAAAGGGGATTTGCTTCGACTATTCCTCCCTGCTTGCAGCCATGCTCCGAAGCCAGGATATACCGACAAAACTGGTAATGGGATACGTCGCACTTTCGCCTGAACCGTCTTACCACTCGTGGAACGAAGTATATATTAAGGATATCGGCTGGATAAAAATACGAAGCGAGGTTTATTTCGACGGTAAGGACTGGGGACGCATGGATGCGACGCTCGCCTCCAGCAACACAACCGGCAAAAGAACGCAGTTTATGAGAGAAGACAGGAATTACGCGAAGGACAAAGAATATTGATTATGCCTGTAAGCACAACGCACAAAAAGAAGCTCGGCGCGGCGGAACTATCCCTGTTTTGCGGACAGATCGGCATTTTCCTGTCTTCCGGGATGTCCCTTTTAGAGGGACTGGAGATCATGGCTGAGGATATTGGCGGCAGGCGGCTTCAGAAAACCATACGGGAACTGTCCGGCGCTGTTCACGAAAGAAAAACTCTCAGCGAAGGTATGGAGCTGTGCGGCGTGTTCCCGGAATACCTTATCAGGATGGTTGTCATCGGCGAGCTGTCGGGCAATCTTGAAAAGGTAATGCGTTCCCTTGCACGGTTTTACGAAAAACAGCGGCAAATAAATGAACACATAACCCACGCGGTTGTTTATCCGCTTGTCCTCATTCTCATGATGTGCGCGGCCGTGGTTCTTTTAACGACACAGGTTTTGCCCATGCTTGGCGGCATACTGACGTCGCTTGGCGGTGAAATGCCAGCTATAGCCGTGGCGCTGATGAAAGGCGGCGCGTTTATCAGCGAAAATTACATTGCCGTCCTGTCACTTTTCATTGCGCTTTTCATTTTACATTTCATCTGCCGAAGAACGGTTTCCGGCAGATTGGCGCTCGACAGATTCAATGCGACATTTCCGCCCGTCCGCGGGCTTTGCCGCAAAATCACCGCCGGGCGGTTCTCCGCCGCGATGATGTTTCTGACATCGGGCGATATCGACGTGGATATGTCTCTGACAATGGCCGGCGATATTTTGCCCAACACATATGTATCGGGCAAAATAGAGGAATGCCGGAAAAACTCGTCCCACGGCGAACCGATATACGAAATACTCGACAGGTCGGGAATGTTCCCGAACAGGTTTTCGAAAATGCTTTCCATAGGCTTCAAAAGCGGGGATTCGGATACCGTAATACGGCAGCTCGCGGATATGTACGAGCGCGAGGCGGATAAATCCCTGGCCGGAATAACAGACGGCATTGAGCCGGTTTTTGTAATCTTTTTGTCGCTTATCGTGGGCGTCATAATAATATCGACGGTATTGCCCCTTGTACGCATTATGTCGCTGATAGGTTAGACATGATAAAGAACGCTTTATCAACATGGATCGGGCTTGTTGTTTTCGTCTGCATGGCCGCCGTCACGGGCGCGGAAATCAACGGCGCGCGCGGCCGGAACAGCGAGCAGCAGCTTGTAGTCCAGAAAAAGGCCATAGAGCGCGCCGCCGTTTTGTGCTACGCGCTGGAAGGCTTTTATCCGCCGCAAATAAAATACCTTGAAGAAAAGTATGGGCTGATTGTGGACAGGGATAAATTCATGGTGCGCTACAGGACGTTCGGCTCGAATATCCGGCCGGAAATATCAATATACTCCAAACCGGAGGCGGGGGTCGTAACAGAGGATGAATAGGCGCGGGACGATAATTCAAATGGTGTGCATGGCGCTCCTGCTGCTTTCGCTCGGAGCGTCAACCTGCGTCCTGGTCGCGGCCGGATACGGAAGTTTCAACAGGATGAATGAACTCCAGGACGGGTGCCTTAACACGCGTGTGGCGATGAATTATGTATCCATGCAAATACGCCGGTTTGATACGGAAGGCGCCGTCCGGATTGACGATTCCCGGCCGGGAACCCGTCTTGTCTTGAGCGAGGACATAGAAGGCGAGAGATATGAAACCCGTATTTATCTTTACAAAGGTTATCTCCGGGAGAGTTTTGTGCCGGCGGAAGCGCCTTCAGAGGATGAACACGGATTTGAAATCATACCGCTCGATTCATTCGTCATAAAACGCGAAAACAATGTAATTGATATCGAACTGTCAAGCGGCGCGAACAAACGAAACATGAAACTTACGCTGATGTCCGCGTGACGGCGGGGGTGGCATTCTTGAGGCGCGACCATACTTTAACTGAAATCATAATTTCCATCGCCGCCGTGATTTTTTTGGGCGTATTCGCCGTCAGGCTGTACGTAAAGGCTGAAAACATGCAGAAAATGGCCAGGGATTTGGATATGGCGTCCCTGGCCGCGCAGTCGGCCGTCGAAACTTTTAAGTCGCAATATTCGCAATATTCGTATCAGGGAACCGTCTATTTCGACAGGGATTTCCGCGCCGTTTCGGAAGCCGGCGAAAATGGATTTGTGCTGACCATGGATATTGCCGATGACGGAACGGGGCTTTTCGACGTAAAAGTTGATGTCGCCAGGGTCAAACCGTACTTCGGCGAGTTTGAAACCCATGTGTTTTCACTGACCACGGCGGTATATAAAGGAACCCCCCAGGGAAACGGAAGATGAAAACAAGATCTTTAATGCCGGGGGGCGCCTCGGTGCTGATTATCCTTGTAATGTTCAGTATGCTGTCTCTTGGCGCTCTCCGTCTGATGTCGTCGTTTGCCGATCTCAAGCTCGCCCGCGTTTCCGCCGGGCGGATAGCGGGGTATTACGAGCTTGAGAAAAAGGCGGGCGTTAAATTGCGGAAAGCGAACATGGCGCTTGCCGGCTCTTTTAACGTCAAACCTTACGGTTTTTCACGCGATGCGCTGCGCTTTCTTGAGGACGACGGATGGGTCATCAATGAAAAAGACGGCAAAATTTTTATAAACTGCAGCGTGTCGCTTGAAGGGGAGCGCGCGCAAAATCTGCAAAATCTGCAAAATCTGTTTGTAGAACTGCTGTTGTCGCCGCCTGATGAAAACGGCCGATATTTTAAGATACTTCAATGGCGGCAATGGCAGGGCGGCTTCGAGTATGAGCGGGAAGGACTTGACATATGGATGGGATAGCTGAAACAGACGTTGCTGAAATGCTTAAAAAGGCGGTGGAGGAAGAAGTATCGGACATATTCATAACCTCCGGCACGCCTATAATGTTCAAGAAGGACGGAGTGATCAGGCAGGCTTACAAGCCGCGGATAATGCCCGGCTCTGCGGCGAGGATAATAAGAGAAATTTTCGCCATGTCGGACGGCCAGAGCTTTGAGGACTACGAGAAAAGCGGCGACTGTGATTTTTCGCTTTCGTTGAAGGGACTGGGGCGGTTCAGGGTAAGCGCGTTCAAGCAGCGCAATTCCATGGCGGCGGTCATACGCGTCGTCAAACTCAACTTACCCGACTATAAATCCCTTGGAATACCCGAAGCCGTGATCGACCTTTACAAAAGGCCGCGCGGACTCACACTTGTCACCGGCCCGGCCGGGTCTGGAAAGTCAACCACGCTCGCTTCCATCATCAACCTCATCAACGAACAGAGGAACTGCCACGTAATCACGCTTGAAGACCCGATTGAATACCTGCACAACCACAAAAAAGGCATCGTCAATCAGCGCGAGATGGGAACCGACGCCCTGGACTATTCGAAAGTTCTCAGGTCTGTATTGCGCCAGTCGCCGGATGTCATACTTGTCGGCGAGATGCGCGACCTCGATACAATATCGGTGGCGCTGACCGCCGCCGAGACGGGGACTTACATCCTGTCGTCGCTTCACACCATGGGCGCGTCCAACTCCATCAGCAGGATTATCGACGTATTTCCCCCGACGCAGCATCACCAGGTACGCATTGAGCTTTCAACCGTACTCCAGGCGATAGTATCGCAGCAGCTTCTTCCTTCGCCGACAAAGGGAAGGGTCGCCGTTTTTGAAATCATGATAGTAAACAGCGCCATAAGGAACATGATAAGGGAAGATAAATCGCACCAGATTGACACCGCGATACATTCCGGCGCGGCGCAGGGAATGCAGCTTATGGATTACAGCATCGCGCAGGCGTTCAAAAATGGTGATATAACGCGGGAGACGGCGTTTGCGTATTGCGTAAACCAGGATACGCTGAACAAATACCTGTGAAACATTTGTGCGGGGGGTGCCATAAAAATTACAATTACACGGGAACTGCCGCACGGCTTGACGTTTACATATTGCGGATTTTCGATTGCGGATTGGAGGAGCGCGCGAGTGTTCCGCCCGCGCGGATTTTTAATTTTGGATTGAAAAGCGCAGGTGCGATACGCGAATAACCGTCAGTGGAGCGCCATGTCTGCCATGCCTTCCGTCAGGCAGGCGACAGGTAGGCGTAGCGCGTAACCGGCGGGCGGATATGCGGCTCCAGCTCTGCAATAGCTGAACAAAGCTTGCTGTTTAGCTCTTCTGAGAGCTGGGGATATAAGCCATTGTCGCCAGCCCTGCCCGTTCGTTCAATTCAATCCGAAAAAAGTTGACAGTCCGCGAAATTTCAGAGTAGGATTCATTTTCCGCGCGTGGCGGAACAGCTTTGGGCGATTTCGGAACCGAAAAAGTTGACATAAGCCGTCCTATCTGTCGCTCCAACAAATAATTCTTTATGAAATTACAAAAACAAAGCCATATAAAGCGGATAAGTTATTTTTTTATCCGCTATTCCTATATTCCCATGAATCAGCTTAAGGCTGTACGGCGGGTTGAATTTAGCGGTAAATTCGTCTAAAGACACGGTGGAATTATTCCCGGCTTTTACTTCCAGCGGAACTATGCTCTCGCCCACCGTTAATAAAAACTCTATTTCCTGCCGATTTTCCGAAGGTTTATAGTAATTCAGCGGTTTATTTTTTTTCATAAGAAAATCCGCGATAAGATTTTCATATATTCCGCCTTTCGCTGAACCGGCAAGCGTGTTATTCACTATTGCAGCCTTCATCTCAAAACCGTACATATGATTGAGGATTCCGATATCGGTCATGTATACCTTAAAATAATTATCGTCCGTATAAGCGGCCAGAGGAAAAAGCGGAAGAGAAACATTATGGCAATATTTTATAAGCCCCGCGTCTATAAGCCATTCTAAACTGCCGGCGAATTTTCTCGCCGCTCCGCCTTTTTCAACGGTCGAATACTGAAACTTTTTATTTTCTTTCGCAAGCTGGCGCGGCGCGGAAAGATAGCATTTTCGCGCTTTTGGCTTTTCGGCCGTCGGGGCGTATTTCGCTATATCGTCCAAATAACTGTCGAATATTTTCGCCTGTTCTTCGTGAACTTCGCCAAAATTGCTCGTCGCAATAAACCTGCTTACCACAGCCGGCATCCCGCCCACGGCGGCATATTCTCTTAAACGCTTTAACATCGAATCATTTATGGAAGACGGCACTTTTTCTCTATTATCAAAATATGTCTTTATATTCGCCAAAGCGTTCCCGTCAAAGCCGGCCGCCCATAAGAATTCCTCGAAATCGAGTGAGAACATTTCAACCGGTTTCTCGTATCCGACAGGAATAGACGACATACCTTTATATGCAATACCGAGCATAGAACCCGATGCGATACAATCGAAACGGTTATCTTCAGCGATAAATTTCAGCGCAGTCCTCGCTTCGGGACAATTCTGAATTTCATCCAGGAATAGCAGAGTTTCGCCCGGAATAAACCTGGCTTCTGGAATTGCAAGTGAAACGCGCTTGACAATCTCATCGCAGGACAGGTCTCCGCCTTCAAAAATCTTTTTGAATTTTGCATATGCAATAAAATTCAACTCGATAAAGCTTTTATAGGTTTTGCCGAATTCACGGATAATAAAGGTTTTACCGACCTGGCGCGCGCCCTTTATTAAAAGGCATTCTTTGTCTTTTTCCGCCCTCCACTTTAAAAGCGTCGCGCTTATCTTTCTTTTTAACATATGGTGATTATGCCCCTTTTTTACTTTCATGTCAAGTTTTTGCATGAAATTGCGGCATCGAAGTACGCATTATTGCATATAAATGCGGTATCTAATAGTAAAACTTGCATAAAATCGTAAATACGGTACGACTGGCACAACAGAGTAAAACCGGCCAAAGCCATATGAAACCCGTATTTATCTTTACAACGGTTATATCCGGGAGAGCCTTGTGCCGGCGGAAGCGTCTTCATGGGATGAATACGGATTTGAAATCATACCGCGTTTCCGCCGGGAGGATAGCGGGGTATTACGAGCTTGAGAAAAAGGCGGGCGTTAAATTGCGGAAAGCGAACATGGCGCTTGCCGGCTCTTTTAACGTCAAACATTACGGTTTTTCACGCGATGCGCTGCGCTTTCTTGAGGACGACGGATGGGTTATTAATGAAAAAGGCGGTAAAATATTTATAAACTGCAACGTGTCGCTTGAAGGGGAGCGCGCGCAAAATCTGCAAAATCTGCAAAATCTGCAAAATCTGTTTGTGGAACTGCTGTTGTCGTCGCCTGATGAAAACGGCCGATATTTTAAGATACATCAATGGCGTCAATGGCAGGACGGCTTCGAGTATGAGCGGGAAGGACTTGACATATGGATGGGAT
>Ga0268262_10003672_pt1 | contig 16459 bp, 14 predicted proteins | sample TergutNc150P3_FD_190354 | JGI IMG/M metagenome (GOLD analysis project Ga0268262, IMG submission 190354) | Nasutitermes corniger P3 segment gut microbial community from laboratory colony in Florida, USA - Nc150 P3 (SPAdes) (version 2) | ecosystem: Host-associated > Arthropoda: Insects >... | reverse complement strand
AAATTATCAAGGGGGTGCGAGCTTCGTCTATTAAAATAGAATCCACTTCGTCAACTATGCAAAAATTCAGAACCCTTTGCACCAGCTCTTCTTTTTGGAATGCCATGTTGTCGCGCAGATAGTCAAAGCCGAATTCGTTATTTGTTCCGTAAATAACATCGGCATCGTAGCTCTCTTTGCGCTGTGCATTGTTCAAACCGTGAATTATAAGACCAACTTTCAGACCCAGAAATTTATAGACCCTGCCCATGTTTTTGGCATCGCGACCTGCCAAATAATCGTTGACGGTTACTATGTGAACGCCATCTCCGGAGAGCGCATTCAAATAAACAGGGCAAGCCGCTGCAAGGGTTTTACCTTCACCCGTTGCCATTTCCGCAATTGCACCCTCGTGCAAAATCAAACCGCCCACTATTTGCACGGGGAACGGCATCATTCTAAAAGGCTTAACGGATTCGGGATACATCTCTCTAATTTCCGCGTAAAACTCCGCCGAGAGATGAACCTCCCATTCATGAGTTCCGTTTGCCAAAAGTTCCTTCGCCGCTTCTGCTTCTCTTTGCCTAGCTTCCGAAAGTTTTGAAAAATCAAATTCATATTGAGCATCAAAGACATTGAATATTCCGAGCCGTCTGTCGCAAGCCTCTTGGCAAACAGCAAAGGCATCCACTTTGATGTCTTCCATAGTTTGCCCTTTTGAGAGCAGTTCTTTAAATTCCTCGCTTTTAGCGGCTAAATCTGTATCACTTAATTTTTGGTATTCCAGCAGTTTTGCGCTTATCGCATTGAGCGTTGGATGCAAGCGTTTTACCTTCCTCGCATGTGGCGTGCCGAACATTTTGTAAAGCAGTTTATCTAATATGCTCATGTTGCTGAATCTCTCAATTTCATAATAAACCTCGTGGGATAAATATAGTAAATGCGATTAACTAGCTAGGCTATATCTTTTGTTTCTTTCCATCGCGAAACTTCAATTTTACCAATTCTAAGCAAATGGATAATTTCCTCTATGCTCCTTGAACTGATATTTATTGCATTTGAATTATCCCAAAGCAATTCGGAAACCTCTTTGGAAAGGCGGTCATTTTCTTTTCTAACAGCAAAAATTAGGATATTCGTATCTATTAGATAACGCATATTACCTCATAACTGCACGCATATCTTTAATAACCATAGGTATGCCGTTTGGATGCTTTAAGCACCACAAGGCATATTTTGACAATTTTATGCTCCCATCTGTCGGAGGCATAAGTTTTTTTCTTTTTTTGGTTTTCATAAATAATCCCTTTTAAAGTTTCGCTATGAAATATAATAAATATTTTGGGAAAAATGGTAGAAAAAATAAAATCGCTGCATTTTGCAAACAACTGTTGACGTTTCGTCCCATCATTGGCGCAAATTCTGTCATACCGCTTGCTACCCCCTCGTGCCCTGACAAAATGGCGAAATAGATTTGGTGGCGAATATTTTCTATCTTTCCTATAAATGAAAGTTTATTTAGACAATTGCTGTTTTAATCGTCCGTTTGATGACCAAAGCGATATCGTTATGTAAGTATAGGTGTATTCGGATTTGCCATTAATGCTCTCATCGGCGTTGTATTGAACCTGTTTTATCCGGTCTCCTTTGCTATTGTTTTCGTATTCGAACCACCAACCTATTCTTTTGCTCCCTTCGGAGTAGTAGAAGTTAACATATTTTATCAGGTTTTTTCCACTGCTATCGTATTCGTATTCGTATCCGCCACTAATGCTCCCATCGGCTTTGTACGAAATCCGCTTTGTCACGTATCCACTGCTATTGTATTCAAATTCGGTTCTTTCATCAATGCTCCCATCGGCTTTGTAGCGAACAAATTTTATCTGCTTTCCACTGCTATTGTATTCGTATTCGGTTCTATTATCAAAGCTCCCATTGTTGTACGTAACCTGTTTTGTCAAGTTTCCACTGCTATTGTATTCGTTTTCGTATCTGTAGTCATATATAATGCTCCCATCGGCGTTGTACATAGTCTGTTTTGTCATGCTTCCTTTACTATTGTATTCTAGGTTATAAATTCTCCCATCGGCTAAGTAGGAAATCTGTTTTGTCCGGTTTCCCTCGCTATCGTATTCAGTTTTGCCACTAATGCTCTCATCGGCGTTGTAGCTAACATCTTCTGTCCTGTTTCCTTTATTATCGTATTTGTATTCGGTTCTGGTTGTCGTGGTGCTTGTTATCGCGCCGGCATTATCATATTGCGTTGCCGTTTCAAGCCTTGTGGATATGACTTCTTTCTCGTTGCTGCCGGAACTGCCGCCAGACGATGACGAGCCGACAGACGCTGCTGATGGCGGTGGATTGTCATCGCCGTCATTGCTGGAGCAGGAAAAGGCAAAACTCCGCTTTGGGATAGGTTTTTGACCTCTGGACGAAGAAAAGGGCTAGAAACGCATTTAAAGCGTATTGCAGCAAAAGGCATTGCCACAGAGCTTGCGGTACAAGCCCCAGTGGAAAGCGTTTTTGGGGGGGAAACTGCATTTGAGGGTAAATATAGTAATTTTTGGGGAATAAGTCAAGGATTTTAGCGATTAAAATTTGGCATGGTATTTGCTACATTTGCTTGTATGGATATTAGAGCAAGAGATTTGATAGGCATAGGTTTGGCATCATTGCTGCTTTTCCCTGTGGTTTTCTTCGTGGTTTTGCTTGCGACTGGAACGGCAAAACTGGAAGTTGGCGGCTTGGACGATGATACCAAAAAGAGAATTGTCGGCTACTTGGAAAGGCATACGCCGGAACAAGAAGCTAATGATTTTCAGCAGAGCAAGCTATATGAAGCAAACCGTAAGTTGGTGGACGAATTAGAAGAAAAACAGAAGCTAATCCAGGAAGAATCCGCCCGTTTGGAGCTTTTAAAACTGGAAACTAGCCAAAATTTGGCAAAAATTGACCAAAATAGAAAGGAAATTGATAAAAAAGTAGGAGAATCCCAGGTTCTTTCCAATCAGAAAATCGAGGAATTGGCACAGGTTTACGCCGCCATGAAACCCGTGGAGGCTGCTCCTATTTTGATGAATTTGGATGATACTTCTACTGCACGCATAATAAAGAGAGTCTCGGACACCCGTACGCAGGGTAAACTTTTAGCGGCAATAGGTGCGTTGAATACCCAAAAAGCCGCTTCGGTCACAAAAATTCTAGGCTGGAAAGAGAGAGGATTATGAATATGGAGCAAATGTCAACAATACCAGCACCTGTAGAGGCAATGATTTCCGGTCAAGGCTCTTTTTTTGGTTCCTGCCAAGTGGCTGCGAACAATTTTGAAGCGGTTTTTCAATCTGCTATGGTGAGCAACGTAGCAAGCACTGTGCAAGGTGCTGCAACTGATGCACAACCCCGCGGATTTTCCAGCCTTCTTGAGGAATACGGTGAAAACGAGGTGCTGGGGAATTTGCAGGAAATACTTGGCGAAGAAGCTGGAAAAGAAGCATTTGTATTGGCACTCATGGCTCAAAACGATGAGGCTTTTAAGCAATTAAGCCCAGAAGAGCAAAGGGATGTCTTTTGTTTGTTTAAAATTATGGATATGGCAAAAACATCCACTAACGATGTGAAAGCCTTTTTGGAAAACTGGGTGAAAGATGTAAAAAACATATTTGCAGAGCTGAAAATAGAATTCAAGCAACCTGAAAAGCCAGTCCCCGAACCTGAAGAAGATATTCCTATTGTGGTTACGCCTTCTGAAGATTTAAAAAACATAAAACTTTTGGCAAAAGAAATGGGAATTAAGCCAAAAGATATGCCTAAATTTGCGGTATTGGTGAATAACTTGCTGAAAAGCGGGGTGATAACACCAAAAAATTTGTCCATCCCTGCTAGAGAATTTATAGAAGGGCTTTGGGGACTTGTCAAAAATGAGACCGAAACTGAAATTGAAAATTTGGTAAACGGAAAGCTCGCCGATTTAATAGATGAACCCGTTATAGATTCTCCAAAGGAACCTGTTTCCAATTCAGTGAAAGAACCTGCTGCAGATTCACCTAAAGAACCCGTTGCGGATTCACCTAAAGAACCTGTTGTAAATTTGGTGAAAGAGCCCGTTGTAGATTCTCCGAAAGAGCCTGTTTCCAATTCAGCGAAGGAACCAATTTTCAATTCAGTGAAGGAACCAGTTTCCCATTCGGCAAAGGAACCTGTTGTAGATTCGGCAAAAGAACCCGTTTCTGATTCAACAAAAAAATCTGCTTTGCGTTCATCTAAAGAACCTGTTTTAATTTCAGGGAAAAAACTTGAAGTCGATTCAGATAAGAAATTTATTTTTGATTCAGCGAAAGAAAATGTTTCCGGTCTTGTTAAAGAGAGCGTTCCCAACTCGGTAAAAGAAAATTTCTTTGGCGTTGTGAGCGAAGATACTCTTAGTTTAGGAGAATCCGCAGAGGATGAGTTAGTCCAAACCTTTCACGCTCTTTTGAGAAAATTTCTGCACGGTGAACTGACCGAAGAGGAAAAGGAAAAACTTAAACATATACTTAAAACAGCGGAACACTTTAACTCCAAAAATCAGGAAGCTCCTGAAGGGGAAGAACTTGCTCTTGAAGAGGAAGAACCGGATTCTCAAACAGATGATGGAATTGAAATAAAAGACCCTGCCAAGAAAAATTTGGCATTTGAAGATTTAGCCTTTGAAGAAGAAGTAGATATAAAATTGGCAAACACTCTTTTTAACCCACAAAAGGCGGAAAAGAGCAAACGCAAGGGCTTTAATCAAGAAGCGCAGCAGGCGAGCCAAACTCAGCCATCACAGCAAACTTTGCAAACCCAACCGCAGCAAATGCGGCAAACGCAGCAGGTGCAACATCAGGTACAGCCGGAAATTCGGACGGTTTGGGAAGGCGAAGGATTGAAAATAGAATTGGTTAACCCAAGAACTGGCGAGAAATTGCAAACCAAGTATGAAGCGATGCCGCAGAAAATGCAGGAACGCATAAATGAATTTGAGGTCGTTCGGCAAGTTATAGCACAGGCAAAATTTATAACAACTCCCACCGGCGAGCAAAAAATGACTTTGCAACTGCGACCGGAACATCTGGGGCAGGTGGATTTGCGCATAGCTCTGAATCACGGTGAAATGCAAATTCACGCACGAGTTGAGAGCATCACAGCGCAATCCGCGTTGGAAACCCATATAGGGCTTTTGCGCGAAGGTTTGGAAAAGCATGGAATAACGCTGGACCGCTTGGAAGTTTCCGTTGAGCAGCGCGATAGGCAAGATGCTTATTCTTTGGCAGAAAGGCAGGAGCAACGCGAGCAAAAACACAGCAATCGCAGGCATCACAGAGGCAGGGAGCAGCATTTAGCGGTTTCCATAGCAAAAGATGAAAGTTCCGATACCGGTAGGCGGCTCGGTTACAACACAATGGAATATTTAGCATAAGGAGGACATATCATGTCAACAACATCAAGCGTAGGAAGCAGCGTATCCGAATACATCACCAAATCTACAGCGCGCAAGGTGGCTGGATCTTTGTCCAGAGAGGAAGACGGCTCAATTAAGGTCAGCGATGATACGATTGTAAATGAAGGCAATAGCGGCCTTTTCAAAAAGAATGAGATGGGCAAAGACCAGTTCTTGAATTTGCTCGTCACCCAGTTGAAATATCAAGACCCGCTTAACCCGGCTCAAGATACCGAATTTATCACGCAGTTAGCGCAATTCTCGCAATTGGAATTTACGCAAAACTCAACCTCTGCAATTGCTACGCTTGCTTCCAATATGCAGGATTTTATGACTATGCAGAATTTGCAGGCACAGAGCATAACAAATGCGAGCGCAACTCCGCTTTTGGGCAAGAATGTTCGCGTTATGGAATCCTCTTTCCATCACAAAGGCTTATGCGAAAGGGAATTTAACATTTACGTTATGGAAGGGAATAGCCAGGGCAATGTTCTCATTAAAAATGGAGACGGAGATATTGTCGGTGAAATCGGCTTTACACTTGATAATAGCAAAGGTGGAGATACAACCGTAAAATGGGACGGGAGAAATCCTGACACTGGCAATCTTTATATGGGTGGCGATTACACGATTGAAGTGGTGAGTTCAAACGGAGCAAAGAACATAGGTTACGCCTTCCAAGACGGCATAGTGAGCGGAGTTAATTTTAGCTCAAACGGTGCTGCCCTTAACGTAAATGGAATCAAATACGGTCTTGGATATTTGGTAAGAGTTAACCATGACGATGCTTCTACCTAAGAAGCGACCGTCCTGTGCAATTACTATATTGCCACTCTATGCCCTACATAGCAATGGCAAGAAAATGGAGACCACGCTCATTTAACGAGATGGTTGGGCAAGAGCATATCGCTCAAACGCTGAAAAATGCCATTGCAACGGGTAATATTCATCACGCTTTTTTATTTACAGGCACAAGAGGTGTTGGCAAAACAACTTCTGCCAGAATTTTAGCTTCTATGCTGAACTGCACGGCAGAAGGGGAAAAGCCTTGCGGGCAGTGCGAGAGCTGCAAAGCCATAGCAGCAGGCTCGGCTATTGATGTTTTGGAAATTGATGCGGCGAGCAACAACGGCGTGGACGATATGCGGGATGTTCTTGACGGAACACAGTACCCACCCATGAACAGCAAATACCGAATTTTAATAATAGACGAAGTTCACGCCCTTTCAAAGCAGGCTTGGAATTCCATGCTGAAAACCTTGGAAGAACCGCCAGCCTATTTGGTTTTTATCTTCGCAACCACAGAGGTCAATAAGGTTTTGCCCACAATTTTGTCCAGGGTGTTGCGCTTTGATTTCAAAAGACTTTCGCCTCTGCAAATTTCAAAACGGCTCGCTTATGTATGCCAGCAGGAGGGCATAAAAATTGCACCGGAAGCGCTTTCCATAATCTCGGAAAAAGCAGATGGCTCAATGCGCGATGCCTTGACCATCTTTGACGAAGTTTTTGCCTATAGCGGCAATTCCATAACGGCAGAGTCCGTGCAAAATGCGCTGGGCATTCCATCCGATACCCTTTACTTTGAGCTTGTTAAATCTTTTGAAGCGCACGATGCAAAAGGCAGTTTTGCTGTTTTGGAAAAGGCTATGGCGGCAGGCGTGGAAGTACAGGTGTTTTTAGAAGGGTTCATAAGATTTTTGCGCAATTTTCTCTATTCAAGAATTGGGCTCTCCGCCGAAGCACTTGAAATTTCTCAGGAAAATTTGGATAACCTTAAAAAACTTGCTCCTGCTTTTGAACAGGGTGATATTTTGCGAATTGCAAAAATTATAACCGAGCTAAGTGAGAGGTGTTCCGCAAGGCATGGCTTGAATCCTAGATTGTTAGCGGAAGCGGAATTTTCAAAAATAGCTTGGCTGGATAGAGTGGTGAATATAAAAGAAGTTTTGGAAAATATCAAAAGCACCCCTCTGAAAGAGGAAAGCCAAAAAAAAATCGGCAGTTTTATCTAGCCCGCCACCACAGCCTCCACCACCGCAGGTACGGGCTACCAGCCCTTCTGTGTCAAATTCTTCTCCTTTTGAAAAGGATTTAAAAGAAAATCCTCATTTAGCGGATTTTGTAAAATATATGGGATTAAAATTAGTCGGCATAAAAAAGGAGGTCCAAAATGGACATGCAGCAAATGCTTCGCTCAATGCAGAAAATGCAGAATCAAATGCAGAAGACTCAGGAGAACTTGCAGAGCCAGAGCTTTAGTTCGGAAGCTGGCGGCGGAGCAGTTAAGGTAACTATGGATGGGAATGGAGCTATAACAGAGCTTAAAATTGCTCCATCTGCTGTGGACGCAAGCGATGTGGAAGCATTGGAAGACCTTCTTATGGCAGCTTTCAACGAAGCTCTTGCTAAAAAAGACAAAGCCTACCAAGAAAGCGTTGGAGCTATAACCAAAGGCTTGAAAATTCCGGGCATGTCGTTTTAAAATTCTCTGACGATATCAGAATTCACGCCTTCTTTCCAGATGTAGAGCAATCTTTCGTTCCAAAGCCTTTCTTCGTAGGTAGCATCATCTGCTCCGCCTATTCTGCGGTAAAAATTTTCAAGTTCCTGTTTCAATTCGTTTGCTCTTATGGAGGCTCCGGTTGCCATGTTCAAGGCTATTAAAAAATAATAAGTCTTTGCCCTTATAATTCTTGAGGTGTTTTGAATTTTTAACTGATTTGAAAATAACTCAATGGATTCGCGCAAATTGTTTTGATATTCAATTTTATCACGAGTCATGGCATACCTAAGCACGGCATACATAGTCGTGTAAAAACCTATATCGCAATACACACCTTGTTTGTCGCCTATAACAAGGCCGTTTCCGCCCTTTTCTGCCAATAGGAAGGATTCAAGAACTCTTTGCAAATCGCGATTGGGGTTGGAGAACACCGTTTCCGTGTTTTCGACGTTGACCATTTTTTTGCGCGCTGTTATTCCCCTTGAGAGAATGCGCTTGGCATCGCCGCTATACGGGAAAGAGGTATGTTTGGGGTCAACTGCAAAATCGTGTATATCGTAAGAGGCAAAGAGGCAGCTTGGGCAAACGGCGACCATTGTGCACATAAAATCCCATCTCAGAAAGCCTTCCTTAGGTGTGTATCTTGGGAACAAGCCGCTTTCCCAGGATTCATCATAAGCTTCTTTACGCGGCACAAAAAAGTTCACGTGGTCACAACCGCAAAAATAACAGGTTCTGACGTGTACGGTATAGGGTTGGTCATGTTCGTAGTGTAAAATGGTTTCGTGTTCTTCTTCGTCTTCTGAAACTTCAATGGTGGTGTATTTTTTGGCAATGCCCAGCAACACGGGTTCTCTAATGGGTTTTTGCAAAAATAAATCTGCGCCTGCAGCAAATGCCATTTTTTCAACAACAGTAGCTGGCTGGGCAGAAAACATCACCACATTAGCATCGGGATACGCATTTCTGATTTTTTTGGTTGCTTCGTAGCCGTCCATTTCCGGCATCATTATATCTATTATCACAAGCCCTGGGCGAAAAGTTTCCATTTTTTGCAAACCAAGAACACCGTTTGTGGCGGTTTCAACTTCGTAACCGTGTTGAACGAGTGTTTGGCTCATAACTTTTAGCAAAGCCAGTGAATCGTCCATTATTAAAATTCGGTTATTTGTTTTTTCAGCCATGAATTGAATATAGTAAACGTTGATTAACCCAAAATACGGGTAGCCCACCGTGGCTACCCTGTACGCCAAATATGGTTGAATTCTGCTGATTTTTGACTATCTACCCTACTTTTCGTCTTGTGGTATTGGCAATTCCGAGAGCGCTTTATCTGCACTGGCTATATTTTCATTTTTGTAGTCGCTGTGCAAAAGTCCGTCTTTTAATTTTATAGTGCGCTCGCTGAAATTGGCGATGTCCGCTTCGTGCGTGACAAAAACTATGGTTTTTCCCTGCGAGTTCAATTTCTGAAAAATGGACATTATCTCATAGCTAGTGCGGGTATCTAAATTTCCTGTTGCTTCATCTGCCAAAATCATAACAGGGTCGTTCACCAAAGCCCTTGCTATTGCAACCCTCTGTTGCTGCCCGCCCGAAAGCTGATTTGGCAAATGCCCGCTGCGGTTAGAAAGCCCAACTTTTTCAAGGCTTGCCATTGCGCGTTCCCTTCTATCCTTGGTGGAAACTTCGGAATCGTAAAGCAAGGGCAATTCAACATTTTCCAAAGCACTTGTACGCGCTAAAAGGCTGTAATTCTGAAACACAAAACCTATTTTTCTATTTCTCAATTCAGAGAGAGAATCCCTTTTTAATTTATGCGTTGGCTCGCCATCCAAAATATATTCGCCGCTTGTGGGCCTGTCCATGCAACCGAGGGTGTAAAGCAAAGTTGATTTTCCACTGCCACTCGTTCCCATTATTGTTACAAATTCCCCCGCAAAAATCGAAAAACTAACACCTCTAAGAGCATGTACAACTTCCGTTCCCATTCGAAAATCGCGCTTTAGATGCCGGACGTCCAAAATCACATTTTCGTTCGTTGAATGCTCTTTGAGGATTATAGGGCTTATCACAGCGTTCCCATTATTTGTACTATAGTTTCACGGACTATTCCTTGGGTTTGGTTCGCAACGGTGGAAAGAACTTTGCGCGATTCGGGCGTGTTTATTGTGCCAAGAGCAAGGGCAGCCTCTCTGGCAATGGACTCATTTGAACCATCTGCAACTATGTTGCCTAAAGGTTCCAGAAAAACCGAATCTGGAAAATGGCTCATAATGCGGATTGCCGTAATTCTGTTTTCCTGTGCGCTCGCATCATCCATCGCTTCTTTTAAAACAAAATTTTTTGCAATTGGTCCCCTATTCATAAAAAGTTGTTCTTTTGTGAGTAGGGAATCCGGGCGGAATTCATCGGTTTTATAACCATTTACAATTTCCTGAAATTCCCTTCGCAGTTGGATGTATATGATTGAATTTGTTTTTTCCGCTTCAAGGATATCCACTCTTGTGCGTACATTGGCTAACTCCGCTTCTTGAGCTGTAAGTTGCCTTCTAAGGCTATCTATATCAGATTTTTGGCTTATGCTCGGTTTAGGTCCAGTGTTGATAGCGATGGAGGCGTAAATTCCGGGTGAACGATAACCTGTGATTGCGCTATGATTTTTGGTTCTGAACTTAAAATCGCCATCTTCTGTGAAGAAGTATCTGTAAAATTCACTTGCTCCAGCACTGATTTGCAAGGATTTTATGGGTTTAAAGGATAAACCCATATTGTGGTGGGAAAACCCGTGCCTGAAAAATCCCTCATAAATTATGCTGAATTTCTGCGTACCCAATCCTTGCTCATAGCCCCAAAGAGGGGCGACTGCATCTGCCTCCATAGTGGGGAAAACAGAAACTCCGCCTAATAACTTCCACAAATCGCCACTCCATTCTGCAACCCCGTAAAATTCCCCAGTTTGCTCTTTGCGAGCACTTTTTGGAATTGAATAGAAATAGGCTTCAGGGCTTTGCACAAAAGCCCTTGCCCCAAACGCAAATGCTGGAACAAGGCTATAGGTTTTGTTAATTTGGGCTTTTACGTCTAAAGATACAGTGCTTCCAAATTGAATGCCAAGCTCAAAAGAGTTGAAAAGCCCAAAACGGAGCGAACTCACGAATGGGAACTTATCGCACATAGGTTCGCCATAACCAACGCAATTTATTCTATGGTAACCAAGGGTTCCCCTGACCTGAAAGGATTTATCTCCCAAAACTTCCGCAGACGGGAGCACCAAAAAATCACTGCCATCACTAATGGCATAAACAACCTGTGGGAGCAGGCAAACTAAAAACGCAAATGCAATTTTTTTCAAAAACACCAAAGGTAAGATAGAAAATTTTCTAAATTATTCCTGATTATGAAATTGTTGAAATTCTTTTCTGCTATTTTGGCGTTGATTTTTATAGTGGCTTGTTCATCATCCAACAAGGCTAAAAATGTTGATATTTATGAGGTAAAAGCTACGGCAGAAGCCGCTCTGAGCTTGGCAAGGGTAGATTCTTTGCGGATAGCTTCTATTTCGCTCAAATTGGATACCGTGTCAAATCAGATGAATTTTATGGATAGCGTTTTTTCTGTTATGCCGATTGCCAGAATAGAGGAAAACAAGTTGCAAATAGCTCTTTTGAGGGAAGAAGTTGCATTTTTACGTAAATTTTTGGAAAATCAAAATCAGATTCCATTGGTAAACCCAAGCCGCGAGCAGGTTCCCAGTGTCCCGAGCGGTTTACCTGCGGAATATGAACAGGCTCAATACCTATTTTCGCAAAAGAACTACGAAGCTGCTGCAAAAGCTTTTGAAAAGGTCACCGTTCTTTATCCAAAAAACAAATGGGCAAGCGATGCTTGGTATTGGATAGGCGAAGCACGAATGGCACTGGGCAATTATTCACAGGCAATTTCCGCTTTTGAAAAGGTGTTTTTTTATACAGAGTCCATTAAACAAGCAGATGCGCAGTTCCAAATAGGGATATGTTTGCTTAGAGTTGGAAATTCAGAAGCAGCAAAGATAGTTTTCCGCAAAGTCCAAGAGTTCTATCCAAAAAGCCCAAGGGCTTTGCAGGCACAATCAGAATTAAAAAAATTGAATTAGTTTATCTTCTTTCCAGATTGTTGAGCATCTCTTCGTCCATGAGCATTTTTCTAGGCTTACTGCCGTTTGGCTTGCCGCAGATGCCTTCTGCCGTCAACTGGTCCATTATTTTTCCGGCGCGAGCAAATCCTATGCTTAATCTCCTTTGCAAGGTGCTTATAGAAAGTTCTCCAGCTTCCAAGCCCAGATGTGCAGCTTCCCAAAACAATGGGTCTTTGCTTTTAACAGGTGTAAAGCCCATATCTTCGCCGTCCATTGTATCTCCCAAATCAAAGGTTTCAATACGTTCGTAGTTCACATTTTGATTTGAACAGGCACTGGCAAGAGCCTCTACTTCCGAATCTTTTAGAAAAGCACCGTGAATGCGCACCAATTCGGGATTATCATTTGAGCGGAATAGCATATCACCTTTTCCGAGCAATTTTTCTGCACCTACACCGTCCAGAATAGTTTTCGAGTCTATGTAAGAAGCTACTTTAAAGCTCATTCTGGATGGTAAATTTGCCTTTATTACACCGGTTATCACATTTACGGAGGGCCTTTGCGTTGCCAAAACCAAATGGATGCCAACCGCCCTCGCTTTTTGCGCTATGCGGGCAATACTGGTTTCTATCTCTTTGCCAGCGGTCATCATTAAATCTGCCAACTCGTCAATTACAACAACTATAAAAGGCATCAGTTTCCGGTCTTCTTCGGGAACATCTTCGCCTAGTTCAAATTTTTTAAACTTATCATTAAAGCCCTCAATATTGCGAACTTTTGCATTTGCCAAAACTCCGTAGCGCCTGTCCATCTCTACACAGAGCCATTTCAGAGCTTGCACAGCAATCTCAGGCGATGTTATAACTGGATGCAAAAGATGTGGGATGTCTCTATACATTGTAAGCTCCACAACTTTTGGGTCAACTAGAATAAGGCGAATTTCATCGGGCGTTTTGCTGAATAAAATGCTTGCCAAAAGAACATTTATGCAAACGGATTTTCCCGCACCCGTTTGCCCCGCTATGAGCAAGTGCGGCGCTTTGGTTAAATCTGTTACATAAGCATCCCCCATTATATCTTTGCCGAGCACTACTTGAAGTTTTTTTGGGTCTTTTGTGAATTTTGACGATTCCAGAATTTCCCTGCAAAAAACCGTTTGCGGCTTTCGGTTGGGGATTTCTATACCCACAGCGGATTTACCGGGTATTGAAGATATAACCCTTACAGAAGCGGTTTTGAGCAGCAGAGCCAAGTCATCTGCCAAGCTCTCAAATCTGGAGACCTTTATGCCAGGACCAGGTTCTATTTCAAAGCGTATCACCACAGGACCGGTCATAATGCCCGTGACCTTGCCTTTTACCTTGAAATTGTCCAGCTTGGATTCTATATCCATGCCTATTTCATGAAGCTCTTGTTCCGAATAATCTACGGTTTGGTCTGGCACCGGAGCCAAAATTTCTGCTGGAAGTGGAATGCGGTATTCTTCGTATTGAACTTTATTTTCTGCATTTTTGGTTAATTGAGAATTGAGAATTGAGAATTGAGAATATTCTCCATTGCTGTTGTTATCTCTGAGCTTATTATCTTCGCTATTCGTTGCTTCTTTCTTTCCCAACAATCCTTCTATCTTTAGCTCGTTTCCTTTTATGTCTTCCCATTCATTTATATCCTTTATGCGTTTGTATTCGGCAAGCTCATCGCGCAAGCGGCGGATTTCGCGAGGGTCTGTGGCAAGGGATAACTCTCTGTTTATTTTTTCCATTTCATCTACAACGGTTTCTTCTTTTGCAAATTTATCCTGCGCTACCGGAGCAACCAAAGGAGCTTCGTGTTTTCCGAAAGGCGAACCTTTTGCGGGTTTAACTTCACCAAGCCGAACAGCAACATAATCACCTGTGTCCGCTCGCTTCATATACGTTGTAATTTTTGGCGGTTCTTTTGAGAAATCCAAATTGAAAAAGATGGTTTGGATACTGAGTTTTATTCTTTTTGTTATTTCAAGCAAGTGTTTTAATCTTAGCCCAAAACAAAAAGATGTCATCAAAATACCAAGCCCGGAACAGAATAAAAGCCCACCTGTATCTTGCCCGAAAATCGGCGGAATAGCTTCTTTTGCCAAAAACAAACCTATAAAGCCGGCATATTCGCTTGATGTTTTTTCAAATTTAAGCGGAATGGCTTTTAAGGTATCCGGCATCATTATAGCGAGGATTATGCTGAAAAACACGTAGAGCAACGCAAAGCCAAGGGTGTAATGCCCAAATGGGATTTTGCTTTCCCTCGGAAGGGTCAATACCTTATTCAAGAAAAGCCAGATTATGAGAGATGCGCAGGAGGCAAGCAATAAAAATAACGGAATTGGACCAAAAAAAGTTATTTCAATTGTTGCCAATTTTTCGGCATGAGGACCAAAACCGCCTATTAAAGACACTGTGGAGGCAATGAACAAAAGCAATAAAAAGATGAATAAAATTATGAATTTGGCTCTATTGTTACTTTTAGTCCCTTTCGCAGGGATAACTGCGGTTTTGTTTTTTTTGTTCTTTTTTCTTTTTATTTGAGGCATAGTTCAAAAGCCATTCAAAATATAAGTTGGGCTAATTCCCAGTTCGTAAATATTGTCCCTGAATTCGCTTTCCTTGACATTCCTACCAAGCACCAGAGCGGAATCTATACCCGCTATATTTGCCCCTGCGATGTCTGTTCCAAGTGTGTCGCCGAGCATTATAACACTTTCTGTGCTGGGTATAAGACTACGAAGCGCAATTTCAAAAATCAGAGGGAATGGTTTTCCGCAGAATAAAAGATTGCAGCCGGTTTTTTCTTTTAGGGTGTTGGCTATAAAACCCGTAACTGGAATTTTTTCACCGCTTGGATTTGGTGCGTAAACATCTGGGTTCAGCACCAAAACCTTTGAATTTTCGTTTGATAAAATCTCTATGGCTTTATCCATCTCAGATTGCGTCGGTTTTATTCCGCCTAAAATAACTATCGGATCAGACGGATTTTCCACAATTTCAATTTTTGCATCTTCCATAAAGGATCTGCCACCTTCTCCGCCCAGATAATAAGCCTCCTTTAATCCTATGTTTTCGTTCAACAAAGCGAGCAAAGAACCCGAAGATATTATTTCGCGGTGTTCAAAATCCAAACCTGCCACATGAAGGTCTTCTAGTATTTGCTTTATTGAGCGTGAAGCAGAATTTGTTATTAACCTAATATTTTTATTCGCCTTGCGAAGCGCCGCGATGAAATCCATGACGCCGGGGTAAATAAAATTATCCGAACTATAGAGTGTTCCCCAACCATCCAGTAAAAAAGAACCGTAGTGCTTGAGCAATATATCAAACTCTACCTTCCAAGGGTCACCCTTCGTATTTTGCAACTCCGGTGCAATTATTTCCAAATAATGCTTGTATATGGCAGACTCAAGAGGTAGCATGATGAAAATATAGTAAATGCCACTGTTGTCCGGTAAACATTTATGATTGCCCTTTGCTACGGAGTTTTCTGTGTTTAATCCATTCCATTGCAGCGGGCATGGCAGATACGCAAATTACGAATACAATCACCATTTCAAAATGCTCTTTGATAAATGGAATGTTCCCAAAAAAATAACCCGCAAAGGTACATAAAAACACCCAGCCAACGCCGCCACAAATACTCCACGGGAAAAAAACTCTAAAACCCATTCCGCTCATCCCCGCCACAAAAGGGACATAAGTTCTAAAGAATGGCATAAAACGGCAAATGGTAACCGCTTTTGGTCCGTATTTTTCAAAAAATCCGTGAGCTTTATTATAATTATACGTGTTGAAAATTTTCCCCGTACCCTTTGCAAATGCTCTATGCCCTATTTTTACACCCAAAAATCTGTTAAAATTATCTCCGCAAACCGCCGCTACTGGAAAAGCGGTCAAAACAATGCTTATGTCCATAACCCCTGTTGCGCACATAGCACCTATTGCAAAAAGCATTGAATCACCCGGCAAAAACGGAGTGACAACCAAACCGACCTCGCAAAAAATTATCAGAGTGATTAAGGCATAGACCAAAATTCCATAACTTTCTACAATTTTGCCCAAATATATATCTATATGCCTAATAAAATCAAGGACAAGAGTTATATATTCCATTAAAGTATTTCCCATCCAACGGAAGTAACGTGCTCTTCGCCTCTGATTTTATTGATAAGTGTTTCCGCGATTTCGTCTCGGTGGTTGCCGTAGATGTTCATTTTTGCTATGACTTTAGATTTGCCACCTTCAATATCCTTGCTCTCTAAATCTATAAGAATCAATCTCAACGAAGAAATGTGGTTCATAATTATGGAACGGATAAGCATTCTTTTATCGTCATCGCAAACGGCCATAATCTGATAGCATTTACCTGTTTCATCAAA
>Ga0268262_10003671_pt1 | contig 16469 bp, 17 predicted proteins | sample TergutNc150P3_FD_190354 | JGI IMG/M metagenome (GOLD analysis project Ga0268262, IMG submission 190354) | Nasutitermes corniger P3 segment gut microbial community from laboratory colony in Florida, USA - Nc150 P3 (SPAdes) (version 2) | ecosystem: Host-associated > Arthropoda: Insects >... | reverse complement strand
ATACGCAAAAAAACTCTCCCCAAACACCGCGCAATTTTACCCCATTATGGCATACCCAGGAACCACCGCATACAAAGAAGCCTTGCAAAGCGGAGCCTTAACCAGCAACGATTACGGTCAATGGCTTGATAAAGACGGCTATCACCGCACAACCATCAGCCGCCCGGGTCTTTCGTCTCAAGACTTGGTTGATTTTTGCGACCGCGCCCGCAGGGAATTTTATTTGCGCCCAAAATACTTAATTAAGCAATTTCAATTAGCTCTTTTTGATAAGGAAGAACGCCGTCGTTTGACAAGGGGTTTTGGAACTTTTTACAAACACCTGTTCAGAAAGCACGGGAAAGTCAATTAACCCAAGCCTCGCCAGAACCAGAAACCGTAGCCATAATATCCTTGCCAGTATCTACGTTTCTAACCGAGATTGTTTGCCCCTTAAACGCATTTTTTTGAGCGATAGCATTCGTTTGAACAACAGCATCGCCAAATTTTGCAAAGAGCTTAACAGCATCGCCTGCCTTAACCGCATAAGGAGTGCTTAAAGCATTATCCACTAGAGCTTCGCCCGCTTTTAACGTGCGTATCGCGGTTCTGCCAATGGCTTCTCCCGCAACTTTTATGATTTTCCTCTTTTGAAAAGTTGTTTCTTGCCATACCATCTTAAAATCCTGCTCCTCAATAATTTCGCCTTTGCGAATGCTATTTTTCATTTCTGCAATATATTCAAAGCGATGGACGGTAAAAGGAACGCTATATTTTGCAATTACCTTTTTATCGTTAAAAACCTGAACGGTTGCCATCTCTTGACCAATTCCCGAAAATTGTGGCGAAAGACTAACTAAAATTTTCCCGCCACGCTCTGGCGCCGTTATATTGTTTGGCACTTTTTGAGTTTCAAAATTCCAGTCTTTGCCTTCTTTCAAATTTGTGGGCATTCGCGAACGAACTTCCTTTAGCAAAAGACTTTTCAAAGAATCTGAGGATACCAGTCCAGAACGGGCAACCACATCGCAAAATTTTGCTCCGTTAAAATCTATATCTTGGCTGCTGGCAACCGATTTAATGAAAAAATTCTTCAAGGCACTCTCCGTAACCCTAGTTTTTCGCCCAGGAACATCAACTTTGCCCACCTCCAAAGCCGAAATTTTATCTACAAAAGCCTTTTCACCCTTAATTTCCGCTATTTCCCCCAAACGAATAACGCCAGGTTCAACCGAGGCTTGAGCTTTCAAAGCAACAGTAGCCTGCGCTGAAAGGGCTGTTTTAACCCCAATAATCGTTAAAAGTATAAAAAAACGAATCACAAGGCTTAAACTGCAAAAAACGTGCCAATATTTACTATATTTATCGCTTGAAATGGAAAAACTAGCCTTTTTAACGTTTTGCACCGTGCTATTTTGTTCTTGCACAGTTTACGAAATGCCGTCATCGAGCAGTTCCGCCGCTGGCGAACCAAGTAGTTCCTCTGCTGAATCGGTCAAATATTGTTGCTATTATGAAGGTGAATTTTATCCTACAGAGAAAAAAAACTGTACAGTAGGCACATGGATGGATTGGTGCCCAAACAGCAGTTCAAGTTCAAACTAAATGCCTCTTAAATTGCTTTAACAACTCATCTTCCGCAATACTAGCCGCCGCTCTTGAGGTTGAATTCAAAACAACGCACTTAATTTTTCTGTCAAAAACATTTATAAAAAATTCCACATTCGCTTTAATTTTAATGACTTTAATTTCATAAGGAATATTTTCAGAGTTCAAATATTTTAAAAAAGCTCTTGTTGTGCTACTAGGGGCAGAATATCCCGGCAATAAGATTTTTTCAAGCTCTTTGTGCTTTTTTATTATGGAGAGAATATTTTGGAATGTTTTTATTTTGATTTTACTATCGTCTGCGCTATTATCTTTCCTTTCAATCTCCAAACCTATATTTTGAATACCCACATTTAAAAAATGCATTATCTCATATCTTTCTTCAACAGCTTTTTCGCCTTTATTATGCACCAACGGCTTTTTCGCTATTTTAGCTAATATGTTCCAAAAGCGATTTGTGGAGTTTGGGTAATAAAATGGATAATCCCATCTTATTTTGTTCGGCGGGAAGCTGCCGAGGATTAGGCATTTCATTTTTGGCACGTCTCTGTACCAATTTTCGTGTGTTTCGTGTTTGCAATTTAGGTTGGACATATCTATCCTAAAACAACTGCTCTATAACCTCATCAATATGCGTGTGCATATTTATTTCCAACCCATTCTTAACCAAGTCTGGCAAATCTTCCACATTCTTTTGGTTGTCTTTGGGCAAGAAGAGTTTTTTCACACCGGAGTCCAAAGCGGCAAGCGATTTTTCTTTTAAACCGCCAATTGCGATAAGACGACCGATAAGGCTCACTTCGCCTGTGAAAGCTATGAAGGGCGAAATGAGGTGGCCTGTGAAGGCGGAGAGCATGGCTATTGTTATTGCTATGCCCGCAGAAGGACCGTCTTTGGGAGTTGCGCCTTCTGGAAAATGCAGATGAACATCACTTTTGCGGAATTTGTCTTCTGGGATTTTGTATTTTTTTGCGCGTTCCCTAACGAGGGAAAGGGCTATTTGAGCGGATTCCTTCATCACATCGCCCAAGTGACCTGTAAGCTGCAATTTTCCTTTGCCAGGCAAAAGAATACATTCTATATGCAGAACATCGCCGCCAACTGGTGTCCACGCTAGCCCTGTTGTTATGCCAGCGCGTTTTTCGTCTATAAGCCTTGGACCTGCGAAATCTGGAACTCCGAGATATGTTGATAGTTGCTTTTGCACAATTTGCGGAGTGAATTTTTTCTTTGAAACCAATTCCATAGCCCGTTTGCGCGCCATTGTTTCCAGCTTTCTCTCCAATTCCCTAACACCTGCCTCTCGCGTGTATTCCCTTAGAATTCCATTTATGGCAGAATCCGAAACCTTGAATTGCTTTGCGGTGAGCGAATTTTGCTTTAAAATTTTTGGGATTAAAAAGCCTCTCGCTATATGCTCCTTTTCAAAATGCAAATAGCCAGGTATGCGCACTATTTCCATGCGGTCGTACAAGGCTGCCGGAATGCCGTCTGGGGTATTTGCGGTTGCTACGAAAAATACTCTGGAAAGGTCTATGCCTACTTCCATAAAATGGTCATTGAACTCGGTGTTTATTTCCGGATCCAAAACTTCCAAAATCGCGCTCGCGGGGTCTCCCCTAAAATCTCTGGACATTTTATCTATCTCATCCAGCAAAATCAAAGGATTCATGCTTTTTGCCTTGCGAAGAGCCTGCACTATGCGCCCAGGCATTGAGCCTATGTAAGTGCGGCGATGTCCGCGAATTTCCGCATCATCGTGAACTCCGCCAAGCGAAATGCGGGCAAGATTTCTGTTCATGGCATTTGCTATGGACATAGCAAGGGTTGTTTTGCCCACCCCAGGGGGACCCACCAAACATAAAATAGGGCTTTTTACATCTTTGTTCTTTAATTTTTCTGCCATTTGCAAAACGGCTATGTGTTCCAAAATTCTCTCTTTTACTTTTTCCAAGCCAAAATGTTTGGAATCAAGGCTGTCTGTGGCTCTTTTTATATCCAAAACATCTTCTGTATAAACGCCAAAGGGAAGAGCAAGCAGCCAGTCTATATAGTTGCGAACCACGGTATATTCGGGGTTCATCGGGTTCAAAAGTTTTAAACGCGCCATTTCTTCGTCAAATTTTTCCTTGATTGCTGGCGGGAATTTTTGCTCACGTGCTTTTTTTGAAAAATTTTCATTGTCCTGTTCGTTTGCGTTTATTTCGTCTAATTCCTTTTGAAGCTGGGAAATTTGTTCTTGCAACATATATTCCCGCTGCGAACGCTGCATTTTTATCTCTACTTGCTGCCTATTCAAAGATATTATTCTGTGAACTTCAAGCGCGGTGTTTATAGCCAAATCTATTTTTGCATACATCTCTTCAAGGCAGGCGCTTTCCAAAATGCTTTGATGCTCATCATCTGAAAGCCTTAAAAAACTATGCGCTATAAGGCAGCGTTCCTCTGGTGGCATACCTTTTAGAATATCCCTCAGATTATCTGGTAAATTATGCTGGGTTTTTACATATTGTTCCATTGAGCCTAGCATATTTTCCGCAAGAGCTTTTGAAAGTTTTTTATCTTTAAAATCCAAAAAGCGAGGTTTTGCAGTGGCACTGAAATATTTGTCGTTGTCTTTGTCGTTAAAGGACATTTGATCTATATCCACTGGCAAAACACCGAACAAATTCACCAAAAGCAAATTGTTGGGTGTTCCAGAAACTCCTTTTACATAAGCTAAAATGCCAACCTTATATAATTCGTCTTCACCCGGAATTTCCACATCTCTGTTTTTCTGCAAGAGGCAAATGACAAAACCTTTGGACTCGTCTATGTGCCTTAGCGCATTTAAAGTTATTTGCCTGTCAAATGAAAGCCGCGTTCCCATTCTGGGGAACATAACGAACTTTTGCAAAGGCACAACAGGGAATGCTTTTTCAAAATCCGGCTGGGGAAATTGAGCATCTTCCTTGTTCATAACGGTTTCGGGTTTTTCTTTTGCCAAAATTTACCTCTTGCTTTTTGCTATTGCTGCTTCAACAATTTTGGAGTCTATTTTTAAAACAGCCTTTTCTCTATATTTTGAAACTTCAAACATATAAGGCATCAATATTTTTTCCATCACCGAACGAAGCCCACGCGCCCCTGTTTTTTGCTCAACGGTTTTTTTGACTATTGCATCAAAAGCATCTTTGGTAAAGGAAAGTTCTATTCCATCCATTGCAAAGAGTTTGGTGTATTGTTTTACTAAGGAATTCTGCGGTTCGGTTAAAATGTTCAAAAGCGCAGCTTCGTCTAGCTCGTCTAAACTAACTATAACCGGCAACCTGCCAACGAGTTCTGGGAGCAAGCCAAAGCCTATTAAATCTTCTGGTTCGCATTTGCTGAGTATTTCTCCAATTTTGGTTTCATTTTTAGATACCACATCTGCGCCAAACCCCATTCCTCCGCCAGAATTCACACGTTTTGAAATAACCTTATCCAAAGTTTCAAAAGCCCCGCCGCATATAAACAAAATGTTACGGGTATTTATATGAACCAAAGGCTGCTCTGGATGCTTGCGACCGCCTTTGGGTGGAATGGCGGCAATGGTTCCCTCCAAAATTTTAAGCAAACCCTGCTGAACACCCTCGCCAGACACATCTCTAGTAATTGAAGGATTAGCGGATTTGCGAGCAATTTTATCTATTTCGTCCACAAAAACAATACCTTTCTCCGCTGCTTGAACATTGTATTCCGCAGCTTGGAAAAGCCTAACCAGAATGCTATCCACATCTTCGCCAACGTATCCTACTTCTGTTAAAACAGTGGCATCTGCTATGGTGAATGGAACCTGCAAAAAACGGGCAAGAGTTTGAGCCAAAAGCGTTTTTCCAGAACCTGTGGGACCAACAAACAAAACATTGGATTTATCTATTTCAACATCGTTTGAAATTTTTTTAGTATTTTCGGAGTAAAGCCTTTTGTAATGGTTATATACCGCTACGCAAAGCGCAATTTTAGCATTATCTTGACCAATAACAAATTTATCCAAATGCTTTTTTAATTCAGATGGAGCTGGCAAATAAGTTCCAGCTTGCTCGCTTTGAGCAGGCTCAACTGCTTGCATTTCGCTCTTGCCAGATAAAATCAATTTGTAGCAGGATTGAATGCAATTATTGCATATAGCCACGTTTTCAGGACTTGTTATCAGTCTTTCCACTTCTTCTATGGTTCTTCCGCAAAAGTTGCAAAATGTTGATTTTTTTTTCACTTTTTGGTTTTCTCTTTTGGTTTAAAAACTTCGTCTATTATGCCAAACTCCAAGGCTTCCTGCGGGGTAAGGTAAAAATCGCGGTCGGTTTTTTTCTTTATCTCTTCGGAATTTTTTCCTGTGTGTTTTGCCACTATTTCATTTAGCTTATCGCGGGTGTTTATCACTTCCCTTGCATGAATTTGAATATCGGAACTTTGTCCCTTTGCATAACCTTGCGGCTGGTGCAGCATTATGCGCGAATGCGGAAGAGCAAACCTCTTTCCCTTGGTTCCAGCAGCAAGTATAATCGCTGCCATTGAAGAAGCCTCGCCAATGCAAATGGTTACCACTTCAGAACGAATATGCTGAATGGTATCGTAAATGGCAAGACCGCTGGAAATATAGCCGCCCGGACTATTTATGTAAATGGTCACGTCTTTTTGCGGATTTTCATATTCCAAATAAATGAGCTGCGCCATTATCACATTGGCAACTTCATCGTTTATGGGCGCACCCAAAAAAATTATGCGCTCTTTCAGCAAACGAGAATATATATCAAAATTCCGTTCGCCTCTGCCGGTATCTTCATAAATGAGTGGGACGATCATTTAATGTTTCTCCTATAAGTAAATTTTGTGCAAGTTCTATTTTCAAATTTTCTCGAATTCTGTTTATTTGCCCAGTTTTGCGCATAGTGTCTTTAACGGATGCAAAAGGCATTCCAGCCGAATATGCAATTTCCTCTACCCTAGCATCAACCTGTGCCTGTGTTGGCTTTAAGCCTTCTTGCTCAACTATGGCACGTAAAATACGGTCTTCTTGAATTGCCCGAATAATCTCGGGACGCATTTCCTTCAACTGTTCTTCGGAAATGGTTATTTCTTCGTCTTCTTCGTGGCTATGGTCGTGGTCATGGTGGTGATGGTGATGATGCCGCTGCACGCTACGCATTGCTGTATATTTTATTTGCTCTTCCAAAACAGGAAATTGATTTTTTTCTATTAAGCGGTCAAAAGCCTCTTTAAGCGCAAGTAGTATGGCTTTTTGCTTTTTGTCTCTCAAAACATCATCTGTAACTTTTGACTTTAAATCCGCCTCATCTTTTGCCCCGACCATAGAATAAAACTCTTCATCTGTAGGTGGTGTTTCTGCTTCTTTGGCTAGTCTTTCGCGCACATCTTTAATTACATCGTTTATTTCCTCTTCTGCAACCACAGAAGCAGGAACGCTAATTCCGAGATCTTTATAGCCTTGAATCTCAATGGGCTTGTTAAGCGCAATGCTAAGTTTATAAACCAAGTCTTGACCGAGTTCTGCCGAAATCTTTCCAGACTCCGCTGGAGCCGCTATTTCAAGCTTTTCATCTGTTTTCCAAGTTTCAACTATTTTTTCAAATTCGTTTTTCAAGTCGCTCTCCACTATCTTGCCTACGGTTTCGCGCCACACTTCACCGCCAAAACGAGATACAAAAAGCTGCCTTGGAACCTGCCCGGGGCGAAAGCCTTTCATAGATACCTGCTTTCTGAACTCGCCAAGGTTTTTCTCAAAAAGCTTTTTCATTTCGTCAGAGGAAATTGTAAATTCAACTGAACGGTGGTTGTCGTCCGTTTTTATCACGTTGCTTTGAATGTTTATAGCCAAGGTATTCTCCTAGTGAAAAATGTAATGCGAAAGGGGGGAGTTGAACCCCCATACCTTGCGGTGCTAGGTTCTAAGCCTAGTGCGTCTGCCAATTCCGCCACTTTCGCTAAAGTGGGACTATGAATATAGAAAACTACCAACCAGCCAGCCCTCTTCAAAGTCAAAGAGAAAGCCAGGATGTGCGAGAATTTGTTCCTCTTTTAGAAGCCTTAGGCAAAGTTCTTCGTCATCTGCGTTGGGAAAATAAAAACTCTGATACCATCCGCCTGCGGAAGGAATAATTTTCGCACCCATTTTGTAAAAGCAATCAAACAAGAAACCTCGGTTCTTTTTTAACCTCTCCCTGATTTTTTCCTGAAACTCACCCATTCGAGGCAAAACCCGTGCGCACAACGCCTGGCTTAAATATGAGCAATTCAATTGCGAATCCAAAACATACTCCAAAGAATCGTAAATATGCCGTTTTTGCTTCTCCGGCACAACAGCATTTATCCAAGCAACCTTTATATGCGGAAGCCCCGCAGATTTGCTCAAGCCGTCTAGGGTGAAAATAGGAACAGTGTCGGTATGGGCGCGATTGGTATGGGCCGTAGAATACGCATTGAATACTGCGTCTATTATTAGAGCTAAATTGTTTTTTTCGCAGAATTGCAATATATGTTCAAATTCTTGTTTTGTTGGAGTATGTCCTGTGGGGTTGTGCGGTGATATTAGCAAAAATATTTTCGCGTTTGGCGGAATGGAATCCAAGGAATCCAAATCTATTTCCCAAATACTTCTGTTGAAATCTGGTTTCAAAAAATAAGGATGCGTGTTTAAGCCATCCAGTTCCGCTATTGTATCTATCAAGGGATAACCTGGATTTGGCGTTAAAATAAAATCTCCCTTTTCGCAAAAAACACGAAACAAAGCAGAGTAAGCCTCCGATGTGCTGGAAGTTACAAATATATCATCGCAATCATTCCCCGCATATTTTGCTATTGCTTCTCTAGCATATAACTGTCCGCAAGCATCGGGAGCGCAAAATTGCCACTCAGGATTTTTTGCCAAATAATGCAAATCCTCTGCAATATCAAAAGCAAGCCCTATCTGCATTGGAGAGGAAATTGTTAAGTCTAGAATTTCTTTTTGTGATGAACGAAGTTCGTTTAATATGTCGCGTTTTTTCAATTCAAAAGGCGATGGGGTTAGGTTTTTCATAGAAAGTCAGGGTAAATATAGTAAATAACCTCTCTTGCATACGAATGGACTTCATTCAATATGTCGCATTTTCGAATTACTATATTTAAGTTCAAAATGGGTTTTATTATGAACAACTATAAATTAGTTATTTACTCTGCTATCCTAGCTCTTTTATTGTCTTGTTCAGGCAATTTTGAGCCTATACCCTATGAGAGCAGAACAAAGCTAAATTCTGTTGCAAGTTCTTCAAGCATAGAGGATAGTTCCAGTTCCGTTGCAAATTCTAGTTCAGCGGTTCTTTCGTCTTCTAGCATAGGGCAAAGCAACGACAGTTCTTCTTCCATTCCTAGTTCCACTCAAAGCTCAAGCTCGGCGAAACCCTACTCGTCAAGCATTGAACCGAGCAGTTCTTCTGTTCATTCTTCGTCTTCTGCCGAGAGCAGTAGTTCTGCGGAACCATCCTCGTCAAGTGTTGAACTGAGCAGTTCTTCTAATCCGTGCGGAGATTTTGTAGATGAACAACCAACAGTATATTCTAGCGGAAGTTCCAAAGCCAAATTTTGCGATTCCCGTGATGGCAACATATATGAACACGTGCAAATTGGCTCGCAGGTTTGGATGGCAGAGAATTTGAATTATAACGCAGACGGCAGCAGATGCTATGGAAATAATACTTGTACTACCTATGGCAGGCTTTACAATTGGTCAACAGCAATGTCGGCGTGCCCTTCTGGTTGGCATTTGCCAACCAAAAATGAGTGGGATGCTTTAATATTATTCGCCAATCCGAGCTGTGTCACAAATTTTTGCACTGGCGCAGGTAAACTGAAAGCTATTGGTATTTGGACCGGAACAAACGGCACGGACGATTTTGGTTTTTCGGCACTGCCTGGTGGCTATGGTGGTGGCAATCCCGGCTTTGGTTACTGGTGGGGTGCTGATGAATATACAGAAACTGCTCACTATCGGTATATGCTCTACGACGACAATGCTTACTGGGGTAGCAATGGTAAGTCAACCTTGTTTAGCGTTCGTTGCGTACAAGGAGATTAAATGCGTTATTTTACATTCTTATTTACATTAGCTGTGCTTGCCGCAAATACGGCACAAGCCGCTAAAATCCTTGCCGTTTTGGAGCTAGTTTCTGCATCGGATGAAATTGACCTCAGCATTTCTGAAACGCGGCACCTAACTGACGAATTACGTGGGCAGGCAGTACAAACGCTGCCTAACAAAGACTACACCGTGCTAACGCGGGACAATATATTCTCCCTTATACCATCAGACGAAAAAGAAGCTACGCGGCTTGCCAACAGTAGTGCAGTTGAAATAGGAAAGGCAATAGGCGCGGAATATGTTAGCCAGGGAAGCATAGGTAGCTTCGGAGATTTATTGACCATATCAATTGAGTTATATGAAACAAAAAGCGGCAAATTGCTCGGCAGCATTGTAATAGAAAGCAAAGATGTGATAGGCTTGCTCGCTATGATAAGAGAGAAATCGCCGGGGTTGTTTGATAAGATAAGAGTGTCTGAACCAGAATTCACAGAATTAAAAAATGTACAGAATGAGGAGAAAATTTTGCCAGCTACTACCACTCCAAAAAAATCCAATACATCTTTATTTGTTGCCATTGGGCTGGATGTTCTCGGTGCTGTTGCGCTAGGATATGGAATTTATCAGCATATCAATTCAAACAAGCTATATGATGATTACAAAAAAATGCCGCAAGATTTGGCTATGGATAAATACGACAAGGCTTTGAAAAAAGCTAACGATGCCCAAAGGCAGAGAAATATAGGCTACACAATAGGCTCAACCTTGCTCGCAGCGGGAATCGCTGTGCATATATGGTTTTAAAAATAAGTTTGTCTCACAACAAAAACTTAACCAAACTCGCCTTAATCCCGCCTTCCTTTATTCCAAAATCGCTTAACCTTATTCTAGAATATTTTTCTCTAAAAACTTCTGCCAAAGCGTTAATCCATTCTTTGCTTGTGATAACATTAGTTATGCGAATTATATTTTCTTCAAGAGCATAATCCAAAGAAATATTTACTAATTCTGTTTCGCCTTTTAGTTTAATCGTTAAATCTGCCTTGCCATGTTTCAATTTCACTTCTAAAATTTCGGCAAAGCGGTTAATCTTTGGGTTGTTGTTCATCAGGTGCTTTATCATATTCCTCCACAAACCACTTAACTGCCATGTTTCCAGTTTGATTTGTCCAAATACCGTCTATTGTCGCACCTATTGCCCCGCCTAAAATAGGCATGGCTTTGCTGATTCTAATTATGCCGCTTTCGCCCAATTTAGCGATAAGGTTAAACCCAACCATTCTGTTTATTCTAAGTATAGCATCTGCGGATAAACTTTGAAGCACAAAATTTTGCGCAATTTGAACGCCAGCTTCTTTCAAAAGTTCCCTCGCTTTGTTCCCTGCAAGGCAGGCAAAAACAAAAGCTTTTACTTTATCTTCTTTAACATTATGCCCGCCAATAATTGCAACCGCCATCACCATTCTAACTTGAATATAAAGCACGCTTGCCAAATTCATTGGAATTGCAATTGGCATTGTAGCCAAGCCGCCAAGTCCGGTAATAAAACCAGAAGCAGCAGATTTCACATTTTGTGCACGGATTAAAGCATTCGCCGCCGCCAGCTTGTTGCCAGGATATTTATTCATATACAATTCCGCCATTTCCGCAGCAGATTCCATATTCAACAAACCATCGCTCGCTTTTTCATAAACCCAATTTAAGGTTTTGGATACTTTTGATTCGGTAAGGGTAGTGGAGGACATATATGGTGAATATAGAAAATTACTATAAAAAAAGAATGCTTGAATGGTATCTTTTAACACGCTCTGGAACATCAATAAATAGCTTCATAAATTCACTGGATTTTGACAATTTATATCCCAAAAATGGCAATTAACTCAAAAATTCCGCTATGCAGTTGCTGGGCGGGTTTGAAATTTTTTAAAATAAGTCAAACCAATAGCCTATGCCAAAGCCAGCCCGGAATTCCACTAAAGCTATATCTCCGACTCTATTTCTATTTGATGGATTTCCTCCTCTATAATGCCTAAATACTCGGAAGTCTCCAATATAAAGCGGGATTCCGAGTTCCACATAACCCAGCAAATGTTTTATCCAAATGTCTTGATAGCCGCCTCCGGTATTGACTTCCCAAATATTCCCTACTTTGGAATTGAGATAGTGATGGCTCTGAAAAGCATAGAACCCTGTGCGGCTGGTGAAATGATAAGAATACGCAAGACCAAAATCGCTGTAATCTGCAATTGAACCTGAAAACACACCAACAGAACCGAGTATCAAGCCAAAAGACCAAGGTAGTGGCGAGATTCTGGCACCCAAAAGCCCTTTGTTTGGCGAGGAATAACCCAAATCGGCTTCTATTCCTACATCTCCTACGCTTAACTGGCTAAAAGCGGAGGTGGAGAGGAATAGTAAAAATATAATTGCAAAGAGGGGGCTTCTCATATTATGGATACCATCCAGTTTGTTTGCAATCCACACTACCCTCAATCATGCATAATCCGTTTTGTGGATATGGATTTGGCAAGGGTGGAGGTACCGTATCTATTTTAGAATAATATTTGTCTTTTAAATACTTTGGGCAATCCACTTTTGTGTAATATAGAGTGGGGTTATCTGCCGCCATGAGCCAATCAACGTGCCACATACAGCCATTATAAAGTTCTTTTGCCTTGCCAGTGAAAACCCTTTTGCATTCATTTCTAAGACATTCCTGCCATTGTTCCAGAGTTGCTCTATGAGATCCATCTCTAATACCCATATTTGCAAGCCCGCCTTCTATGCAATTGCTTAACAAACCACCGAACCCTACTCCCATATCTGCGACAGTAAGACCAAGCTGGTTTGAAAAACTATTGAAAGCTCCCACGCCGCCTCCCGGAATCATAATATCAAACTGAGTACCTTTCTTGCCATTTTTCATCTCAGTATTATACTTAACATCTGCACCTATATTGCTTGCCATGACTATTATTTTTTTACCTTTGATAGCTCTATGAGTTGGTCTTGGCATTGTGGGTTCGTCATACCAATAGCCATCAAATTCCAGTTGATAGCAAGTTCCGCATTCAGCTATTTCAGGATTCATTGCGGCAAACCCATAAGCAAGTGTATCGTTGATTGCAATAGGAGCCATATCCCAGCAAGCGTATGTAGAACCACCATTGCAACTACTCGGTACGCTTAAATAACCTGCCCACCATAGACCATCAGTCCAATTAGGATGTTTCATATAGGTGGTTACTTCTTTATTGGTTTTATCGCAATTTTTGCAAATACCATTCCAAGGCTTGGGATTTTTAGTATCAATGATATTCCCGAGCCACGAGCAATGCGGTTTGCAGCCATCCCAGTAGCGTGTAGCCCAGCCTGGACTAACCCCTTTTGCTCCTTCTTCAAGGGTAGGGTAATCTGCATAATCTTTTGAAGAACTAGACCTGATCCTGCCAGAACTTGAATTTAAACTTGAACTAGAGCTAATGGGTGGCGGTGGTTCTTCTTCGCTGGAACTGCTGTCAATTATGGTGATGCTAGAGCTGCTTATGTCGCTGGAACTGCTAATTATAATGCTACTGCTGCTTAATTCTGCAATACTTGAACTGGATTCTGGCTCATTTTGCCTTCTCTCTGCGCTTGAGCTGGATTCCTCGTGATCGCCCCAAAAAACAATCAATAAGTTAAGTTTGCCATCGCTGCATCCTAAAACGGCGAACGTCACAGCTAAAGCAAACAAAAACAAACGCATTATTACAATGTAGAAAATTCAATTTAATTACTCTGCACTCCAGTAATTTGACAAGTCTTTGGGTTTGAGTTGAAACAATCGGGAAGTTTTGTTGTAACTGTTGAATTATATTTATCAATCAGATATTGAGGGCAACTTACCTTAGACCAATTTACGTTAGGGTTATCTGCTGCATAAAGCCACTCTGAACTCCACAAGCAACCTTCTAACATAAGGTTTCTCTCGCCTTTTTTTGTGAGTTTATCAAATGCTCTGTGGCATCTATCGGCAAGGCATTTTTGCCAGTCTTCCAGGGTGAATCTATCGCTTGGCTTGCCAAATTCTGTGGCTTCGTTGTATGAGCATTCGCTTAACAAGCCGCCCATTACGTGTCCTAAATCGTTGGGCTTGCTATTTGCTGGCAAACCGATTTGCTCTGAAAAACAGTCATTTGCGCCCAAGCCACCGCCTGGGAACATAATATCAAAATGATTTTCGCCAACGGTGCCAGTATTGTTTGCCATCACAATCAAGGTTTTACCTTTAAGTGCTCTATGGGTTACCCTTGATTTGCTTTCACCATCTTTATCTTTATCGTAGGGCCATTCGCCATCGAATTGCAAGATAGCACATTCGCCGCAAGCTAGAGTTGATGCTTGTGTAGCCACAAAGGCGTAAGCTAAGGTATCGTTTACTGTGTATGGAGTCATATCAAAACAAGTATAAGCACTGCTTCCTTTTGGGAAATCTGGGTGGGCTTTTGCCCAGTCATCGTGATCTTTGCTTTTTGCCCAAGCACCGTTATCGTGGTCTAAGGCACTTGGTACTGCTGTGTAGCGGGTTTCCCACTGTGTGGAAACTTCAAGGTAAAGGAGCGGCATTTCATTATAACCGTTTTTATCACAAGCTCTGTTTATAGTCCAAGGTTTTTTGTTGTTATCAACGTTTCCTACATAAGAGCAAGAGGGTCTGCAACCATCCCAATAGCGTGTGGTTACGCCTTTTTTAACTTTCGGATCCCCTACCTCAAGCGGAGGGTAATCTGCATAGCCTTTAGAAGAGCTAGACCTGGGTGCTTTAGAGCTAGAACTAGAAGAGCTAGAGCTGGGAAGCTCTTCAGAGGAGCTGGAAGGTGGGGGTTCTTCTTCGCTGGAGGAAGATGACGAAGGCACATATTCGCTTGAACTGCTGGGTATTATAACAATAATGCTAGAGCTGGAACTAGAGGATTGAGGTTCTGGGGGTATTCTTTCGTAGCTGGAACTGGATTCCTCGTGGTCTGTCCAGAAAACTAGCAATAAATTGAGCTTGCCATCGCTGCATCCTAAAACAGCTAACACCAAAGCTACGGCAAACAAAAATACGCGCATAACTTAAATATATAAAATTTTTTACTATATTTAAACGAATATGCCTATTTCGATCCATAAATTCCTGTTAATTTTATTAATTCTGGGTATCGGAGTTCAGGTATTTATTTCCTGTAGTTTAAAATTTCCAGAAACCGAACTTGAACTTGCAAGCTCTGGCTCAGAAGAAAATTCATCTTCAAGCCAAATAGAAGCTACCAGCTCAAGCTCGGATGGGGATCAATATTCAAGCGGTTTGGTTTCCGTAAGCAGCAGTTCTTCTATATATTCTATAAGTAGCAGTTCTCTTGTCAATGGGTCATCTTCGTCCTCATCTTCCTTATTGTCTTCCTCTTCAAGTAGAGCCACCTCTTCTAGCAGCAGATCTTCATCTTCCAGCAGCATACCCTCATCCTCTAGCTCGTCACAAGCTCCTTGCACAGCAAAAAATAATACCCAAACTCATTATTGCTCTGGCGGCACGTTAAAAGAATATGGCTCTTTATCTTACGAAGGTCAAACCTATAAAACCGTTAATATAAACAATCAAATTTGGATGGCTGCCAATTTGAACTATACGCCAAGTAGCGGGAAACACAGATGCTACGCTCAAGGAAATGGAAATGGCGGAGATACTTGGCTTGCACCCGACAAGCCAGACGATCAGCCTAAAATCAAAGCCAACTGCGATAAATATGGCAGGTTATATAATTGGGAAACAGCAATGAAATTATCAAATTGCAGTGCTACTTCTTGCGCAAGCAAAATACAAAAACCGCACCAAGGCATTTGTCCAAGCGGTTGGCATTTGCCAGACACATCGGAATGGAATGCATTGAGGAGTTTCATTGAAAAAGAAATTTTTGATAATTGGGAAGACGAAGAATATGGTTGGGATGTTGGCACAAAATTAAGAGCCATTACCGATTGGAAAAAGGCTTCTGATACTACACTATGGGGCGTAGATAGCTACGGCTTTAGTGCTCTTGGCAGCGGCTACTGCGTTTCCTGCGAAGAACTCTCAAGTGCAACAGGCTATTTCTCTGGCGAAAAAGAGCAGGCTCACTGGTGGACTGCTACAGAATATATTAACAAATACACAAATGATGCAACACAAGCCTACAAAAACAAAATATCCTACAGTACAAAAGTGCTGAATCAAGAAACAGAAAGTAAGGCAGATTATCTATATTCCGTGCGTTGCATAAAGAATAAATAAAAAGTGGTCATAATATGAGCATTCCTGCACCAGAAACTAGACTCGCAATACTTTTTGCGGCGGCTTTTGCCATAGCGCTGTTTATAGCCGTGATAATAATTATGCATTCGCTTGGAAATATGGAAAATCACTTGAAAAGAATGCAGTTCATAATTTCAAAGGAAATTATTTTGCGCTACAATCAGCAGGTCAATTATTATAAACAGCAAAGGCAGCGATTCCTTGCCCAGCAGGAACGCGAAAAACGGCAAGAAGCTCTGCTTGAAATACCTTTGGTCAGAAACGCCGAGCATAATTTAAAGGAGAAGTTGTAGATGATTATACATATATATAATATATACACCACCCCATTGAGGCTTGAAAAAGGCGAAAAAAAGCAAAAAAATGACTTTTTTTAAAAAAAATGTGCTATTCGTCAAAAAAAAATGTATTTTTTGATTACCTATTGGAGTATTTTATGGATTGGTTGCAAAGTCTAGAAAGTGAAATGGA
>Ga0268262_10003670_pt1 | contig 16471 bp, 13 predicted proteins | sample TergutNc150P3_FD_190354 | JGI IMG/M metagenome (GOLD analysis project Ga0268262, IMG submission 190354) | Nasutitermes corniger P3 segment gut microbial community from laboratory colony in Florida, USA - Nc150 P3 (SPAdes) (version 2) | ecosystem: Host-associated > Arthropoda: Insects >... | reverse complement strand
AGGCGGTGGATGTTTCCTTTGGAACTTCCAAAGCAAATTCAGGGATAATTCACGGCGGTTTTCATCACAATAAAAAGTACCTCAAGGCCAGGCTGGAGATACAGGGAAACCTGATGTTCGATCAGCTCAGGCGGGAACTGGATTTTCCTTTCAAACGATGCGGCATCATTGTCGTGGCTCTTCACGATGACGAAATGAAGGTGGTGGAACACCTTTACCGCCAGGGGGTTGAAAACGGTGTAATCGGTATAGAGCTCTGTTCCAGGGAACGGATCCTGGAATTGGAGCCTAAGCTTTCCAACGATGCCGTAGGCGGGCTCTATTCGCCGGGAGGCGGCATTGTTGAGCCTTACCGTTTTGTGTTTGCCCTGGCCGAGTCGGCCCTGAAGAACGGCGTTCATTTTTTCACCAATTATGAGGTGGTAAAGGCCCAGTACAGGGACACACAGTGGATTATTGGTTCTGCTGACGGGAGAAGCGTAAAAGCCCGGTATGCGGTGAATGCCGCAGGGCTCTATGCGGACGATGTTTCCCGGGCCTTTGGGGCCGAGGATTTTACCATCCACGCGAGGAAGGGGGAATACTTTCTCATGGACAAGATGACCATGTCCAGGCCAGACCGGGTGGTGTTTCCGGTGCCTACAGCAGTTTCCAAGGGCATGCTGGTAATCCCCACGGTAGAAGGGACTGTGCTGGTAGGTCCCACTGCCGATGCCATGGAGGGTAAGACGGATTTTTCGACAACAACGGAAAGACTGGAACAGATCCTGGATTCCGGGAAGACGATGATTCCATCCTTAAGCCGGAATGATGTGATCGCCAGTTTCGCCGGGATCCGCCCCTGCCTGGAAGAAGATTTCTATATTGATGTTTCCAAAAAAGCGCCCGCCTTTGTACAGGTTGCGGGCATTCAGTCTCCAGGGCTCACCGCTTCGCCGGCTATCGGGGAATACGTGAAGAACCTCCTTAAAGACATGGGCCTGGAACTTGTGGAGAAGCCAGGCTGGGATCCCTTTGTGGAGGATAGACCCCGTTCCAGGGAGCTTTCGCCTTATAAGTTGGATGAACTTATTGCCAAGGATCCTGCCTGGGGAAACCTGGTCTGCCGGTGCGAAAACGTAAGCGAGGCGGAAATAGTCCAGGCGATAAAGCTCGGCCATTATACCCTGGACGGGGTTAAGTACTTCACCAGGGCCCAAATGGGCCGTTGTCAGGGCGGTTTTTGTACCTACAAGATCATCAAGATCATAATGAGAGAAACAGGCCTTTCGTGGAATGAGATTACTAAACACGGCGGCCCCAGTCGGCTTCTTGAATCGGAGTTATCATGAAACTTCGTTTTATGTTCGATTACAATACGCAGCCATACGGCTGCGCTAGATTGAGGTTATCATGAAAGAGCTTCAATACGATGCGGTGGTAATTGGTGCCGGAGCCGCAGGCATGGCTGCCGCCCTGGAACTGGACAAGCAAGGCTTCAGTACCGCCCTCATTGACAGGGAAGACCACCTGGGCGGCATACTCATGCAGTGCATCCACAACGGCTTTGGGCTTCACGAATTCAAGGAAGAACTCACGGGGCCCGAGTTTGCGGGCCGCTTTATCGAGCAGCTTGTTTCTTCGGGCGTTACGGTGTACCAGGATACTACGGTAACATCACTCAGGTCCGGTTCGTCTGGGGGGAAGGAACTTTTTTGTGTGTGTCCCCAGGGAGTGCTGCATATAAACAGCCGGGCCGTGGTACTTGCCATGGGCTGCAGGGAACGGAACCGGGGAAACGTGCGTATCCCCGGCTCCCGGCCCGCAGGGGTTTATACCGCAGGCTTCGCCCAGCGCCTGGTCAATATCGACGGCTACATCCCTGGTAAGGATGTTGTAATCATCGGTTCAGGGGACATCGGCCTAATAATGGCCCGGCGTATGAGCTGGATAGGCTGCAAGGTCAGGGCTGTGGTGGAGATCATGCCGTACCCGTCGGGGCTCACCCGAAATATAGTCCAGTGCCTCATGGATTTTGATATTCCCCTTTACCTTTCGTGCCAAACCACCAGTATTTTCGGTAACGACAGGGTCGAGGGGGTGGAAGTAACTCCCCTGGAGAACGGGATCATGGTTCCGGAAAAGAAATTCAGGATTGATTGCGATACGGTGCTTTTGTCTGTTGGGCTTATCCCGGAAAACGAGCTTTCCAGGGAAGCCGGAGTTGAACTGAACGCGACTACCGGCGGTCCCCAGGTAGACTCAAGCCTTATGACAAATGTGGAAGGTGTCTTTGCCTGCGGTAATGTGCTCCATGTTCATGACCTGGTGGACTGGGTGGCCGAAGAAGCCCGGAGAGCCGGTATTCAGGCCGCGGCCTGGCTCAAAGGTATTCGTCCCACAACCCAGATACGCCTTAAGGCGGGTCCCAATGTGCGCTACGTGAACCCCGGAAAGCTCAATCCCCAGGGAGAAAACAAGCTCTTCCTTAGATCCATGATCGTAAAGAACGATGCGGTTCTGGAGCTAAAGCTGGATAACCAGGTCTTCAAAACCATCAAGCAGAACCATGTGCAGCCGTCGGAGATGATCAATGTAACGATTAACCCCAAGGATATGGAGAAGATCCGGTATAGTACCGAGTCAGTAATGGAAGCGAGCATTGCCTAGGAATTGCATGAAACATTGTTTCATGTTCGATTTTGATGTGCGGTCGAACCGTAGGTTCGCATACAGCCGTACTAAATAGAGGTTAGCTATGCGTGAATTAACCTGTATCGTGTGTCCCATTGGGTGTTCTCTTTCAGTAAAAGAGAGTCCCGTAACTGAGGGCTTATCTTCTTTTACCATCACGGGGAATCGTTGCAACCGCGGGGCAGCCTACGCAGAGGAAGAGATCCGCGCCCCCAAGCGCGTAGTGACAGCTACCTGCGGTATAGCCTTTACCTCCGAGGAACTTGGTTCCCGGAGCCTTAACGCGCCCCGGCGGATTCCGGTTAAATCAAGCGCGCCCTGTCCCAAGGAAAAGATAATTGAGCTTCTTAAAGATATTTATTCCGTCAAACTAAGCCTGCCGGTCAAAGCCGGGGACAGGCTTATAACAGACTGGAAGGGTTCAGGTATTGATGTGGTTGCGGTCAGGAGCCTTTAGAACTACCCGTCAAAATTTTAATGATATTATTATTTGGGGATAAGCTCTAAAACATTCGGACACGCCCTGCCGGAAAGTACGTCGATTAGGTTCTGCACCGACATTTCTGCCATGGCCTCGGTGGCTTCGGCGGTATGGGCTGCGGTGTGGGGTGTTAATACTACGTTTTCCAATTCAAATAAAGGCAATTTTTTGGGAGGTTCGGTTTCATAAACGTCCAGTCCCATTCCGCCCAAATGCCCGGAAACAAGGAGTTCATAAGCCGCGGCTTCGTCAACAAGGCCGCCGCGCGCAGTGTTCACAAGGATAGCGCCCTTTTTCATGGACTTCAGCACATCTGCCGAAATGATGTTTCTGGTCTCGTTTGTTAGGGGCAGGTGAAGGCAGAGAAAATCCGCCTCCCGAATAAGCGTATTGAAATCGACAGGAACGATGCCGTTCGATTCGACGTACTCCCTGTTGATGACCGGATCGCGGGCGAGTACCCTCATGGAAAACCCGGAGGCCCGCTTCGCTACTGCCTTACCTACTGCGCCCAGGCCCAGGATGCCGATGGTTTTGCCGAATAATTCAATGCCGGTGGAGCGCGGCCACTGGCCTTCCCGTGTTTTCCGGTCAAGTACAGGTATCTTGCGGGCCAGACAAATAAGCAGGCCAATGGTGAGGTCGGCGACCGCTTGGGTGTTCGCGCGCGGCGTATTGCAGACAACGACGTTTTTTGCCTTTGCCGCGGCCAGGTCTACCCGATCCACTCCGACACCGTACCTGGAAATTACCTTGAGGTTTCTGGCGCTTTCAATTACCCCGGCTGTATAAAAATCAAGCCCAGCGATACAGCCGTCGCAGTCTGAAATCAGCGGGATTAACTCGCTTTCCGTCAGCGGTTTTTCGGTAGGGTTAAAAACCAGCTGCGAGGCAAACGAGCGCAGCTTTTTCATGGCGGGACTTTCCGATTCCGGCCCAAAAGAGGTTGGAGTAACCAGTATTCTCATTGCTAGGGGGCGGCCTTATCCAGGCCTATGTTGGACCAGAAAGCCCTGGTTTCGTACCCGAGCCTCCAAAAGCCGACCTGGTTAACGCCTGCTTTTTTGTACATATCAAGCCGGGCCGAAAGGGAGTAAATGTCCTCGTAATAAAGCGTTACCGAAACCGGCAGTGTGTACTTGAAATAGGGGATGCCGCTTTCCCTCTGTATGTCTGTTATTTTTTGGTCTCTTATAATACCCTCGATTGTTGAATAAATTAAGGCCCTGCTGGGATTCACGTTTCCCCAGCTCCTGCCGTAAAAAGGCAGACCCATGATTAATTTTTCCGCTCCGATGGTATCCAGTGCGTAACGAGCCACGCGCTGGCACCAGCCCATTGAGGCAACGGGGCCGGGGTCGCTGCCTGACCAATGTTCGTCATAAGCCATGACCAGAATGCGGTCAACTATGGGTTTTATTTTATTGTAATCGTATACGTCATCGCTTATGGTTCTTGTTCTGGCGGCGAGTGCAATGGAAAAAACCTTATCGCCCAGGCCAGCGCGCAACTCTCTTAAAAACGAGAGAAAAACAGCGCCATCCCTCGCCGGGACATATTCGAAATCGATCTGAAGGCCGTCGTATGGTCTTGCGGCTTCCAGTAAATCCCTGATCAAAGCCTTTCGCTCGTTGCTTCCCTCCATAAGAACAAAGTGAGTCAGCGATCTGCTGCTACAGGCCGCTTCGAAGTGTTTTCTGCCGCGGAAAGATGAGATATTTCTGAAATTGGGAATGTCAACGAGTTTGCCGTAAGAATCCACTTCGGCACCATGGTAAACCAGGTCCGTAATAGGGTAATTTAAATTCAGCCCTTGCTCCGCGCCAGCGACAAGGTAAGCCCAGATCTCCTTAAAATTGGAAACGGGAAGACTCTTGTCCGGCGGAGGCAGTTCCAATTCTGGAAAGACAAACTCTTCCGGAAGCTCCTCTTCCTCTTCGGCGGTTCCTGTTTGTACTGGAATAGTGATTTCAGAATTTGGCTGGACAGGCGGCGAGTAGCATCCGGGCAGTAAAAAAATGGTAACTGAAAATAAGATAATAGATGATAGGCAGGCTACGGCTTTTCTCATACTATTGTCATATAACAAGAAAAACCGATAGTCAAGGCTCCCTATTTTTTATATTATTGGAACTGGTTCGAGGTTTAAATGGAAAGTAAAAAAAATGATTTTCTGGAAGGATTTTTTTCACATCCTTATATTATTGTTTTTGTAATCGCGGTTATCACGGTCTTTTTTGCTTTTCAACTGCCTAAAGCGGAATTGGATAACAACAACATCCGTTTTGTGCCGGAAAAAGACGAGGCGCGGGAAGTTGTCCGTTATATCGACGATACCTTTGGTTCTTCTTTTTTTATTTTGGTAGCTCTGGAGCGAAAATACGGAGATGTGTTTGACTCAGGTTTTATAAACAGGATTCGGGAATTCAACAAAAGGATGGAAGGCATTGAAATTGCTGGGAATATTAGTTCTCTGGTTTCATCCGATTATATTTACTCGGACGGCGATTCAATAATTGTTCAAAAAATCACAAGCGACGGTTTTTCGGGAACCAAGGCGGAAATTGCCGCTCTGAAAAAAAAGCTCCTTTCCTGGGACATTTACCGCCGTGCTCTCATTTCCGATGATTTTAAGGCCACGCAGATCCTGATACCTCTGGACATAAGCGTTGAAATGGCAAGCCGCCCGGAAATAATAGAAGGCTTTATCGAGATACGGGATATTGCCAAAGAAATGTTTTCCGGTTACGCGGAGGTCTACGTGACGGGGCTTCCTGTAATCAGCGCCACCATAAACGAGGCCATGAGAACTGACTTGGCCGTCATGATACCTTTGGTGGCTATTGTTGTGCTTATCGTTCTTTTCTTTTCTTTCAGGCGGTTTACGCCTGTGATTTTGCCTTTAATTTCGGTACTCGCGGCGGCGATCTGGTCGATGGGGGCTATGCCCCTTTTTGGCATCAAGCTTTCGGTGATCTCGACAGTCCTTCCCGTGATCCTGGTGGCCGTCGGCAGCGCTTATGGCATACACGTTGTTACCCATTACCTCCAGGCCGTTAAAGGCAAATCTGAAATGAGCCGGGAAGAACACAAGGCTCTGATTATGGCTTTGCTTAGAAAAATAGGGAAGGCGGTATTTCTGGCTGCCATAACCACACTTGCCGGTTTTATATCTTTTGGTTTTACAACAGTTGTACCTATAAGGGAATTCAGTTATTTCTCGACTTTTGGCGTTTTGGTTTCTTTTTTGGTTGCGGTAACCCTGATCCCCTCGCTTCTAATAATCCGGGGGCCGCGCTTTTTAAAGACAAGTGATAAAAAAGCGGGCACCGCCGATTCTGCTATAGCCGGTACTTTGGTTCGGATAGCGGGCAAAAGGGCGGCAGTTGGTTTTATCACCGGTTTTATTGTATTGCTTTCGGTTTGGGGAATATCAAAAATTGTATTAGATAATGTTTTTGTGGAGTATTTTAAAACCACGACTGATATTTATAGGTCCGATCGTTTTATAAGAGAGAAATTCGGAGGCTCAAAGATCATCAGTGTGGTTGCCAAGGCCGAGGACGCGGATACCCTTCTTATGCCCGAAGTTCTTGTCGCTATGGACAACATGGGTTCTTACCTTGAAGAAAACGTAAGCGAAGTCGGCAAAGTAATGGGCTTTACCGATCTTGTTAAGCGGATTAACCAGGTCTTTAACGCAGATGAAAGCCCCGATGGTATCAAGAGCGTCGCTGCTTACGGTGATGGGGGAGACGGCTTTAGCTTCGACTCGTTTGGCTTTGGGGATTTTGGCTTTAGCCTTTTTAATGAAGGCGGTTATAACGATGATCCTTTTGTTCAGCCTGATAATGAGCAAGCCAAAATAAGCGCTGTCGAGATGGTTGCCCTTTTAAAAGAAGCCGCTTTTTCCGGTAATAGCCGCTATATCAATGTCAACGATCTGGTCAAGCAGGTGGAAAAGCTCATCAATTATGAAGGGGCCTCTTATTACGAAATTCCGGCGGATCCTGAGCGTTACGGCAAAACCAGTCCGGAAGAACTTAGGGATCTTGTTTCAAATTACCTTATTCTGCTTTCAGGAAACATAAGTGCTTACGCCAACGATTCTCTCCTGCCAACCGCTGTCAAAACCACGATTCAGCTTCGCACTATTGGCGATAAAGATACGGGAAATGCGATAAACAGCATTCGCGCTTACATCGAGGATAATTTTCCCCGGACTGTAAAAACCATTGTTGGCGGAAGCGCTTTGGTTGAAAGTTCTCTTAACCGTCTGGTAGTTGAGTCTCAGATCATCTCGGTTTTGATTTCTATCATTATGGTGTTTTTTATTATCACCATCTCAAACCGCTCTTTTGTCGCGGGCCTTGTGGGTATCGCTCCTCTTTCCATTTGTATTCTGGTAAATTTTGCGGTTATGGGTTTTGCCGGAATCAAGCTGAACATAGGGACTTCCATGGTGGCCAGCGTTTCCGTTGGAATCGGGATCGACTATACTATTCATTGCATAGAAGCCTACAAGCGGGAATATCGGGCCAGCGGAGGAAAGGGGGATTTTCTTTTTAAGACCTTTGCCTCATCCGGCAAGGCAATACTGATCAATGCCGTCTCGGTAGGCGCTGGTTTTGCCGTGCTTGTTTTTTCCCAGTTTGTCATGTTGCAACACCTGGGGCTTCTAATCGCTCTTACGATGTTTTCCAGCGCTTTGGCAAGCCTTACGGTGATCCCGGTTTTGCTTTTGACAATTAATCCAAAATTCATTCGCAAGGAGTATCAAAATGAATAGAAAGACAATGGCAGCGTTTGTTTTATTTGCTCTGGCCGCTGTGGTAAGCGCCCAGGACGCGGCGTCAATTGTCGAGCAATCCCGAAACCGGATAAAAGCGGATACGGTAAGTACCCGCTCACGTATGATCATTACCGCCAGGAACGGTACGGTTACCGAGCGCGTTATGGATCAGTATTCCAAAAAGGACGGACAGGGGAACGCCAGGGCGGTTATTGTGTTTCAGGAGCCGGCCTCTGTCAGGGGCAGCCGCTTCCTTACAGTTGAAAATTCCGGCAGGGAAAAGGATCAATGGATTTTTCTTCCAAGCCTGGGAAAGATAAGGCGGATTGCCGCGTCCGAGGGCTCAGGCAGTTTTATGGGCTCCGACTTTTCCTATGACGATATTTCTTCCACTGACCGCAAAACGGATCAGGATAACCATAAAATTTTACGAACGGAAAAATTTAATAACAAGGATTGCTATGTAATAGAATCGTCTTCAAAAGACGCTAACTACCAGTATTCAAAGATGATCCAGTGGATAGAAGTAAACAGCCTTGTTATTTATAAGATTGAGCTTTACGACAGAAGGGGAACGCAGGTTAAGCTGCTTGAAATTTCAGAGTATCGAGAAGTGCAGGGCAGGCTTGCCCCTTATGTAACAAAAATGACAACACTTGCCGAAGGTACTTCCACTTCGATTAACGTGGTGAACTTAAAATACGACGACCCGATACCCGAAGGCGTTTTTACCACAAGGTTTCTTGAAACCGGAAGGTACCAATAAGAATATAGATGAATATAACAAAACATGGCGCACAAAGTTATCGATCTTCACTGCGATTCCGTTAGTTCACTTATGGAAGGAAAAGATATACGCGAAGCAGTCAAAGATGTTCATGTGGATCTGCCGCGCTTAAGGGAAGGTAACGTAGCGTTGCAGGTTTTTGCGGCCTATGTGCCTCCTGAAACGGACAACGCCTTTGACTATGCGCGTGAGAGGCTTGACGCCATTGACGCTTTCGCGGCATCCGATGAGCGTTTGATCCCTGTCGAAACAGCGGCGGAGTTAAGGGATGCTCTGGCGGAGAGAAAGACAGGCATCATGGCGGCGGTGGAAAACGGCCTGGTCATTGAAGAATCGCTTGAAAAGCTGGAAAAACTTCGCCGACGAAAAGTGAGAATTCTTACCCTTGTTCATTCCAAACATTTGCCATGGGTTGCGTCGTGTACCGGCTACGGAGAAGACCGGGGGCTAAGCGGTTTTGGCGAACAGGTGTTAGACGCCATGAACGATTTGAGGATAATCCCCGATGTATCCCACTCGTCGGAAAGCGCATTTTGGGGAGCGATCAATCATATGAAAAATCGATCAAAAAAACCGATTATCGCTTCCCACTCCTGCGCCTATAGCCTTTGTGCCGCCGCAAGGAACCTAAAAGACGATCAACTAAAAGCCCTGGCCGATTCAGGAAGCCTTGTGGGAGTGAATTTCTTTTCTGCTTTTTTGCATGAACCATTCCGTCTGGCTTTTGAAAATGAAAAGAAAAACGGAAACCTAAAACCTTGTATTTCCGTTGATGTGCCACAATCAATTGTCGCGGATCACATTGATTATATGGTGAAGATCGCCGGTGAGGACTGCGTTGCCATGGGCTCTGACTTTGACGGCGTATCCGCCCTTCCCGAAGGAGTTACAGGCAGCGATTTCTATCCGATACTGGAAGTGGAGCTTCGTTCACGGGGATATTCGGAGAAACGCATCGAGAAGATTTTCAACGGCAATTTTTTAAGGGTGCTTGAAGAGTGGGATTAGGATAATGACAGAAGCCGGGAAAAAATTGATAGAAAAATACCCAAAATTATAACAAAATAGAAATCCGGACTTTCTGGAAGATGCGCGATCCAGGTACCTCGTGCTGATCGTTTCCGGCCCCATTGACCATAACATTCCGCTTTTCGGTGAAAGTAAACTTGTCTTTCACTTTTTCCTGCACAGCCGCCGTTACGAGCATGCCCCTGACAGGAGCATTACTTTCCATGCGCTGGGCAAGGTTTACCGCCGCCCCGATGACCGTGTACTCAATCCGCGTCTTGTTGCCAAGGTTGCCTACAATCACCTTTCCGGTGTTTATCCCCACCCGCACTTTAAGGTCGATCTCCACAAATGCTGTGGTTAGACGCCATTCAATCCGTCAACGGAAGTAATAATATCCATTCGCCGAGGGGCTACGCCAATTTGAAGTATTAGGTCTTTCTTTTGTAAATCACTTTAAGTTATGTTATCGGATGGCGTTCCGAAATCATCAAGAGCCTGCAAAACAAGAATTGCATTTTCAGGATCAGGCATTATCCACAGGTCTATATCCATAGTAGATCTGGGATATCCATGAACAACCATCGCATAGGCGCCTATCAGAAGAAATTTAGCTTTTCTGTTTGATAAGGCGAGTAATATGTCTTTGTAATCGTTGTTCAACATCGTATTTTTTGCTTAAAGATACCGCTTCGCAAGTAAGAGGCCATACCAACGTTACGCGGTCATTTGCGGAACCGGGAACATAGCCGGAATTGCGGTGATCGGATTTATGAATAATGGAAATGCTTTTATCCATAGCAATTAAGAGTATATCAATTAATTATTAAATAACAAGAGATACATATTTATCTGAGGTAATTACTGGTTGGATTGCTTTTCGAGTAAACACGTTACGAAATGTAAAGCGTTATGCTTTAACTGTTCTTGAATTTTTTAAAGGCGGTTTATCAGTCATGAACAAATTTTGAATCATGCGGCCTTTTCAGAATAATTCACAACGGCGATTTCAACACTGGCAGACCCCATTATGCCATGAACAATCTGTTCAAGGCGCTGTGCTACTTCATCACTGAACGATGCTTCACTACACTGATCGCATATACGGGAAGGCACATTTTTAATGATTATGATGCAACCGCTCATATCGGCGGTAAATGTAGAGAACCCATCCCTCAATGTTCCTTTGCACATAAAACAGGTCATACTTGCCTCCTCTTTCTTAAGTCTTCTGTTCATTCAGTGAGGTTGGGACAATATGCTGTAATAAGCCATAGTTCGACCTCATTAGAACCGCATACGATATGCAGGGTTTTACCTTCTTTAGTATGTCCCAGCACTAGACAACTGGGGAAAGGATAATCATTTGGGTATTGCTCAATTATTTCACCGTTGGACAATGCGGTTACCACATCAATAGTACTTATACCTCGGCGAAAATCCGTTCAAACATATGATCTGTCCAGCGTAAGGATCGTGTTTTGCAAAGCAGAGCAATATCATCAATGGTCATATAGAAATATATCACAGAAAATGCCAGAGAACAACGCGCTCAGTTATTAATACCCAATTATTACTGCCAAATCAGTCAGTTCAGCCTCAAATCTTAACCGTCGCCAGGTAACTATCGTACTCTGCCTTTGCCCTCTGCGTTTCCTGTACCGCCGTTTCTATCTGCTTGTTGATGGCATCAATTTCATCGTCCAGGGCGGCCATGCGCTTAAGGTATTCCTGCCCCTGCGGAGTCTGGTTTCCTGCGGCCTCAAGGTTGCGGCGTACCCTGTCCTGATCGGAAATTAGCCTTGACTTCTGGGTTTCAAGCGTTCCCTGCGCCGCAACGGCGTTGTCAGCGATTTTTTTTAGCTCTATTGCCCTTGTAAGTGCCGCCCGGACATCGGCGGGAATTTCCTGGTTGGAGGCGTAACTTAGGAAGGTATCGGCACGGAGCTGGGCAAGGGTGATTCGTTCCAGAACAGGGGTTTCTTCCCGGACCGTGAAAGTGAAGGTTTCATTCGCGTTCAGGTTCCTGTTAAAGCGGTAGAGACTTCCTGTGCGATCATCGGCGCTTGTGGGTTCCATAAGTTCAGAGCCTGAAGTAATGGGGTGCTCAATGATGATTTTTTTTGCCTGACCGGAAGCGTTCTTTATCGTATAGACTTTCTCGTAACTCTGGCGACGGGTAATGGTCATAACACCGCCTGAGATGTTTACCGCCGTAATAAAGCGCGTCCCTGACGAAGCGACATTGCCGCTTACCGAGAGGTCTTCCCCGTAAGAAATGAGACGCTTTTCGTTTTCCGGAAAGAATTCGATGAGCGCGTCGCCCGCGTAGGTTCCGCCGTCGTAAACCGTGATGGGCCCGGCGGGAAGTTTCATGCCTGAGGTGTTGACCAATTCCGCGCTAATCGCGGGGTTTATCGTAGCGCCGCCTGAAGCCCGCGAGCCTGAGAACACCAGGAGTTTTTCCGCTTTTATCGCCCCTTCTACCAGCGGGAGCATGGCGCTCTGCCGCCTGTCAAGGGTTACGAGGTTTTTCAGCGTAAACTCAAACTGATCTCCGGCGGCGCGCCCCGAAGCGGTATCAATTGCTCCCCCACCAACTGAGCCGGCGGCGGCCTCCCGTTGTCCATAGTAATATTCCATTTCTTCTTTTGCGCTTGTGTCCGCCGTGCTCTGGGTTCTCATTGCCGCGCTTGGCATTGGCGCGGCTAACGGCACCTCTCTATCGTAGTCATTGTAGGCTGACTCGTAAGTTCTGCTCTCCGCAAAGCCGGCGATGGCCAGGGGAACAACGGGGCGTGAAAGCCTGTAGGGCGGATAGAGCCTCTGGATGAACGAAACCGGCCTTCCCGTCACAAGGGAAAGCTCTACGCCCTTCCAGTCGGCATCGCTGTCGTTGTCTACAATTGCCCAGCCCTGAAGGAAAGGCTCCTTTCCTGAAATATCCAGCCGGTAAGACACCTTCCACACGGGCGTTGGTATTACATAGCTTAAAGAAACGTCGCGGCTTCCTGTTCCGTTCAGCGTTACAAGAAGGTTCCGCGCGCTCTCGTCCCGTGAGGCCATGATGAGGTCAAGGGCGCGATTCAAATCTGTGTTTATCTTTTCATCGGTGAAACGGAACGAGGCAATATCTTTAATGGCAATTACCCGAATCCCCTGGGATGTGAAAAGAGAAAGCCATGCTTCTTCGGTAGACCTTGAAGTGGGATACTGCTGGGCTATAGGGTTTAGTCGATACTCAACGCCGATGATCCTTCCCTTTATGGCGTTGGGGGCCGAAACTTCCAGTTCCACACCCTTCAGGCCGTTTAGAATTTCCCCAATCCCCGGCGTTCCTGACAGATCGATTTTAAGGCTTCTTAAAGTGAGGTACAGGGTGTTCTCCGAGGCGTAACGCACCGAAGGGGAATTTGAAGCGGAGTCATTTACAACGAGCGATTTAAGGGCGTCGTCCACCGAAGCGGCGTCAAAAGGAAGGGTTATCGCGGCAGGCGAGGACAGAGTCCCGGCGTGTTCAAAATAGCCTACCCCGGAAGACAAAAGGGCTATGCGCTTTAAGGGCAGAGCCGATTCACTGGAATTCTGATTTCCGGAATTTTGATTATTTGAATTCTGGGCTGTTCCTGAATTTGACATAGACGCTCCTTCACGCGCGGATTGCGGATAAATAAAAAGTCCCGGCAAGCCAAGACAAATAAACGCTAAAAACAAAGCTCTAATTTTTTTCATTGTTGTTTCCCCTTAAAATATAGAATAATCAGAAATTGAAAAAATTGCCATAGCCGTCCCTGGAAATCCCCACATCGCCGTAAAACAGCAGGTTTCAATGCGTACAGTAAGACATATTGAGGTTTTTAGAGCTTATCTTCCGGTGCTGGCGGCAGTGGCGCGGCCCATCCGATAAAAAGAAGGACAAGACCCGCGCCAAATAACGAGAGTATCCTTGGAACAGCGCCAATGCCCCTCATGTCAGAAAGAATAAGCTTGGCAATGTCAGCGGTTACCAAAATTGCGCCTGCGATCCAGAGAGCGCGGCTTTTCTTACGGTGGCCTGTAACAATGTGGAATATTCCGTAAAGGGCCCAAAAGATCAACAGGCAGAGCTGGAATTCATTTGATCCGGAAACCCTGCGCCAGGGGAGGCATGAAAAATTATGTACGCTTCGCGCCAAAATGGAAACTATCCATAAAAACGCCATTACATCCCCTGCCGCAAAAAAAGCCCTCTTTCCTTTGAGCGGCATAATATTTTCTTTTATGCTCATCCGCCAAAAAAGCATACAGAAAACACAAATGCCCTCAAGAATATCCAGCAAGTTTATTGCAGGCAAATAGAAGGGCAGGGGAGAGGGATCGCCGGGATGAAAAAGGCTGGCAATAAACCAAAGCCCCAAAACTACTGAAAGCATTAGGGGAAGGGTAAAGAAAAGCAGTTTTCTTTTACTGAATGGAAGGATGATAAGCGCCGCGAAAATCGGAAACAGGCCCGCAAGGCTGACCCAGGGTTCTGAAAGGCCTAGCCTTATTGTGTAAAAACGCCCGGTTGCGCCAAACACCGCCAGGGCTGTTAAAATAACAATGAAAAGTCTTGCGTCCCGAAACCACGCCGGTTCCTTGGTTTGGTAGTTTTTCCTTCCAATATTTTCGGTTGTCTTTGGCCTTAAAAAGAAAATACTCAAAGCTTGCAGAATTAAAAAAGTTACCCAGCCTCTTAACCGCGAAGGATCGAAAAAGTTATAGGAAAAAATTGGTTTGCTGAATGAAAGACGATTGAAAAAATTACCGCTTAAAACGGCAATCACCGTAACAGCCGCTGTAATAGGTGCCGGTACCATACCGGTTATAAAAAACTTTAAATTAAAAAACGCCGCAATCGCCCATGAAACGGCTGCGCTTAGCGAAGCGAAAATTAAAAAGGCATCGTCCGGCTCGGAAAAGATGCGGCTAATTTCATAGTACCAGCCGCCAAACCACCAGACAAAGCCCCAGATGGCGATTGCCCAGATCAGCGGGTTTTGTTTTATGGATTCAGCCTGAAAGGCTTCATCTTTATGGCGAAGATATTTTTCACTCATTTTAAAAATCGCAGTGGCGATCAGAAGGTAGAAAATTGAAAACGTCAGCGCAATGATCGCATATCCGTGTTCGATAAAGGAAAAAATTTTCCACTGTAAGACAGCCGCAGCAGCGGGGGTTCCCAAAATCAAAATAAGGTCGCTGTAATGCTGAAAGCGGTAATTCTGATTTTTTAAACCCCAAAGACCTAAAACAGTGAAGGTTATTATGTAGGCTAAAAAGAAAGGCTCCGACGAAAGAAAAAATTCGCTTCTGTATCTGGCCATAACCCAGGACAGAGACACTGCAAAGGTAAAGAAAAAGGCGGCGAGGTTAAGGCCCTTCCATGGGCGAAAGTATCCGATGGCCAGGACGCCTCCGTTCAGGATCAAATAATAACAAAAGAGAAAGAGGTGATTTTCGCTTCCACCTGAAAGAAGCAGGGGAGTGGCGAAACCGCCTATAAAAGCCAAAACCGCAAGAACCTGGGCATTCTGAAACAAAGCCAGGATAACCATGGGAAAAATTAGCAGGGTCATTAATGCCAGCGACAGAGGAATGTTGAAATACTGTGTGAACTTGTGGGCAGCATAAACAGACAGGTAGAGTATGCCCAGGCCCCCGCCCTGCAATATAAGGAAATATCCAGGCCGCTTACTCCTGAACCGCCAGCCGAAAAGAATCATTAAAAGACCGAAAACGGCGGCGGTGGCAATGCCCATTTCTACGGTGAAAAATCCCCGCCTTGCCACGTAAGTGATAAAGGTCGCGAATCCGGCTGTAAGAAGCGCAACTCCGCCTGCCGCCCAGAGGTTGCCGCCGCGAACAAAAGAAACGATTGCGTCCGTAAGCCGGCTTGTGCGCTCAGGCGGCGCTGCTTCAAGGGAAGTTTCTGGCGGCGGGATTGTTTCCACCAGAGGGTCATCTTCAGAAAGTGCGTCATCAGGATCTTCAGATAGTTCGTCATCGGGATCTTCTTCAACAAGTGGGGCAGTCTCTTCAGGTGCTAAGAATTCCGCAGGCGATGTATTAAGCATATCAGTAGCCGAAGCGAACCCAGGACTCTCAAGGACTTTTTCAACCTGCGAGTGAAGCTTCCTTATCTCTTCTTCCTGGCGCTTTGTTTTTGAATAAAGAAGGATAACGCCGCAAAATAAAAAAATGAAAGCTCCGGCCAACAAGAGAGATAAAAAAATCATATCTTGCAGTTAGTAATGAAGAAAAATAAAAACCACGGAGTACACTGAGAGACACGGAGTCCTAATATTATTTTTGTAATTTTACCCGTGATACTCCGTGACCTCTCTGTGGTTAAATATTCTTTCAGAACAGTCCCTTGGGGTAACATTGTTTAATTTACTTTTGCTTTTCCAGTTTCAAGGTTAAAGTCGGTTTATCGCAAACTTCGGACGGTCCGAAATACTGGACGGAACCAGGATAAAGATAGGAGGTTTTTACCGCCCAATTGTCCCGCTCACTGTCGAATAACTTAAAAGGGTTCCCGTTTAATTCGACCAGGGCTTTTTTAATGACCGGCTTTTTGGAACCGTGTCTTTGTTCCAGATCCATCAGCATGGTAAGGGGAATTCCCCCGGCGATCCATTCATCGGCAGGCGCAGTCAGGTTTCTGATGCTGGAGATGTAACCCGTAAGCCCTGCCGCGATAAGCGCA
>Ga0268262_10003669_pt1 | contig 16472 bp, 7 predicted proteins | sample TergutNc150P3_FD_190354 | JGI IMG/M metagenome (GOLD analysis project Ga0268262, IMG submission 190354) | Nasutitermes corniger P3 segment gut microbial community from laboratory colony in Florida, USA - Nc150 P3 (SPAdes) (version 2) | ecosystem: Host-associated > Arthropoda: Insects > Digestive... | reverse complement strand
TGTTTAACAACGGCGGCACAGTCAGCGGTAGCTATGCCACAGGTAGTGTTACGGGTAGCGGCGAAAGTGTCGGTGGCTTGGTGGGGTATAACAACGACGGCACAGTCAGCGGTAGCTATGCCATAGGCAGTGTTACGGGTAGCGTAAATGTCGGTGGCTTGGTGGGGTATAACGACGGCACAGTCAGCAACAGCTACGCAGCGGGTAGTGTCAAGGGTACTGGTACGAGAAGCAACAACGGTATCGGTGGCTTGGTGGGGTATAGTGGTACGAGAAGCAAGGGTACAATTCGTAACAGCTACGCAATGGGAAATGTGTCGGGCTATGGTTATATCGGTGGCTTGGTCTGCTCCGATGGCATAATCAGCAACAGCTACTACGACAAGGAAACCACTAGTGGAACATGCTATGGAATAGGAAAAAGTACTGCCGAGATGAAAACGCAAAGTACCTATCAGGACTGGGACTTTGAAGGCATTTGGGAAATAAGCCCCGAAAAGAACAGTGGCTACCCAACTCTGCTTTGGCAGAACCCCGAACATATCGGAAGTGCCATAGTTACAATAATGAATCAGACATGGACCGGCAGCCCCATAACCCCCAAACCAAGCGTTAGCTTCAAAGGAAATAATCTAATTGTGGGCACAGATTTTGAATATGCCTACGATAATAATGTTCAAATTGGCACTGCAACCATGAAAATAATCGGCAAAGGTAATTATTCTGGTCAAACTAAGATTGTGGAATTTAGAATCACTACAAACAACTGCGGGGAAGGCTTTGCAGGTGGTATGGGAACAGAGGCAGATCCCTACAAGATAATGGAAGCTAAAAATCTGGATGCAATAAATAACTGCCTTTACGCTGGCAATTCAAACAAATACTACGAATTGCAGAAAGATATAGATTTGGGCAACTACCTTGCTAACTCAAGCGCGGGCTGGCAACCAATTGGCAACATTGACAGCGATTTCTATGGCAAACTCAATGGGAATGGTCATAAGGTATCAGGGCTTTGGATAAACAAGCCTGCGGCTAATTACGTGGGTCTATTCGGATATGCTTATTCTTCTGCGGAGATAAGGAATATAGGCATTGAGATTAATGATGGCAAGGGCGGGGTCAGAGGCTACAACGATGTTGGCGGCTTGGTCGGGTATAATAGTGGCGGTACAATCAGCAACAGCTACGCAACGGGCAGTGTTACGGGTATCGGAAGAGTCGGCGGCTTGGTCGGGTCGAACGTAGAGAACAGCTCCAGTGGCTTCAGTGGCACAATCAGTAATAGCTATGCCACAGGTAGCGTAACGGGAAGCAGCAATGTCGGCGGCTTGGTTGGGCGGAACGGCAACGGTTGGTATAACAACAACGGCGATGGCAGAATCATCAGTAGCTATGCAACGGGTAGCGTAACGGGAAGCAGCTCTGTTGGTGGCTTGGCAGGGTCTAACAGTGGCACTGTCAGCAATAGCTACGCAACAAGCAACGTCACGGGTAACAGCGGCAATGTCGGTGGCTTAGTCGGAGTAAGTAGCCAAGGTACAATCATCAACAGCTACGCAACGGGCAACGTCACGAGCAATAGTGGCAATGTTGGTGGCTTGGTTGGGTACTACTACAGCGGCGATGGCAGAATCATCAGTAGCTACTACGACAAGGAAACTACCAGCAGAATGGACACGGGCAAGGGAATAGGCAAAAACACCACAGAAATGAAAATGCAAAGTACCTATCAGGGTTGGGACTTTGAGAACATCTGGGAAATCAATTCCGCGAAGAACAGTGGTTACCCAACTCTGCTTTGGCAGAACCTAGAACATATCGGAAATGCCATAGTTGCGATATCGAATCAGACATGGACTGGTAGTCCAATAACTCCCAAGCCAAGTGTCAGTTTCAAAGGAAGTTTTCTGAATGAAGGGATGCATTTTGAATATGTTTACAGCGACAACATTCAAATAGGAACTGCAACATTGAGAATAGTTGGCAAAGGAATTTATTCCGGTCAAGCAAAGGTGACGGAATTTAAAATCGTTCCCGCTGCTTGCGGGACTGGTTTTACCAAAGGGACAGGTACGGAGGCTGACCCTTATAAAATAGCGGATGCTAAAAACCTAGATGCCATCAACAACTGCCTTGGCTATCATTATCCAGACAGATATTATGAATTGCAAAACGACATAGACTTGAGTGACTATCTTGCTAATTCAAGCATAGGTTGGCAACCGATAGGCTACGATGGCCTAAATTATTTCTCTGGCAAATTCAATGGGAATGGTCATAATGTGTCAGGACTTTGGATAAATAGGCTTGTAAGTTACGTAGGCTTGTTCGGGAATTCTAATGGAGGGGAGATAAAGAACATAGGCGTGAGTATTGACAACGGTAAGGGCGGGGTTAGAGGTTCTAACTATGTCGGTGGCTTGGCAGGGTATAACGCTGGCACAGTCAGCAACAGCTATGCAACGGGAAATGTATCAGGCTATAACTATGTCGGTGGCTTGGTCGGGAACGGTGGCACAGTCAGCAACAGCTATGCAACGGGAAATGTATCAGGCTATAACTATGTCGGTGGCTTGGTCGGGAACGGTGGCACAATCAGCGACAGCTATGCAACTGGTAACGTAACGGGAAGTGAAGAAGTCGGCGGCTTGGCAGGGTATAACGGTGGCACAGTCAGCAACAGCTACGCAACGGGAAATGTATTGGGCAACAACTATGTCGGTGGTTTGGTGGGAAACAGCCGCTCCGTCTGGGACGGAGAATACAACGCAGTCAGCGGCAGCTATGCCTCGGGAAATGTATCTGGCAACAGATATGTCGGTGGCTTGGCAGGGTGTAACGATGGCACAGTCGCAACTAGTTATGCCACGGGCAGCGTCACAGGCAATTTGGAAGTCGGCGGCTTGGTTGGGCGGAACGGCGACTATAACAACAACGGCACAGTCAGCAAAAGTTACGCAACGGGTAGCGTAACGGGAAGTGAAGAAGTCGGCGGCTTGGCAGGGTATAACGGTGGCACAGTCAGCAACAGCTATGCAACGGGAAGTGTCACGGGAACAAACTGTATAGGTGGCTTGGCAGGGTATAACGGTAACTCGGCTACTGCTGCTGTCAACATAATTATCAACAGCTATGCAACGGGTAGCGTAACGGGTAGCGTAACGGGTAGCGAAAGAGGAGTCGGTGGCTTGGCAGGGTGCTATCGCTATCCCGCCAGTACAGTCAGCGGTAGCTATTACAACAAAGAAACTTCTGGGCAAACAGACGCCCTGGGAACAAGCAAAACCACTTCAGAGATGAAAACTCAAAGCACCTACCAAAGCTGGGATTTTCAAGATACTTGGACTATTGTAAATATTGAAAACAATGGTTATCCCATTTTAAAATGGCAGTTGCAAAACAAAATTGAATATGCAATTGTCTCCTATATACCATCTAAATCTTATACCGGATCCATAATAGAACCTACATTTACCGTAACACTTAATGAGACTACGCTCACAAAGAACGCGGATTATACAGTTTCTTATTCCAACAACAGAAATGCAGGAACTGCAAAAATCACGGTAACCGGCCTAGGAAAATACTTAGGTTCAATAGAAGCATATTTTACTATAACAGCGAAGCCCGTAACTATCACAAATATAACAATAACAGCATCCAACAAAGAGTACGACGGTAATGCGACTGCTCATATTTCTGGAACCGCAGCAATCATCGGTGAAATTCACGGCGATGTAGTAAACGTTACAGGCAGTGCATCATTCGACAATAAGAATGTTGGAAACCACAAAACTGTAACATTTACAAACCTTGCACTCATCGGCACAGATGCAGGCAACTACACGCTTTCGGCACAGCCTGAACCCGTAAGAGTTACGGCAAACATAACCGCAAAACCAGTCACTATAACAGGAATAACAACATCCAACAAAGAATACGACGGCAACGCTACTGCTACGGTAATAGGTACTGCAGCAGTTAACGAAGTAATTGGAAGCGATGCTGTAACCATTACCAATGGTAATGCCTCATTTAACAACGAAAAAGTTGGAACCAACAAAACTGTAACATTCAGTGGTTATTCCCTTAGTGGCACAGATGCAAGCAACTACACGCTTTCTTCACAACCATCAAGCATAACCGCAAACATTACGTCTAAACCAGTCACTATCACAGACATAAATATAGCCGATAAAGAATATGATGGCACCACTACCGCTACGGTAACTGGAAATATGGCAGTCAACGGAAAAATTGACGGTGATGTAGTAACCGTTGCCAGAGGTAGTGCTTCATTTAACGACAAAAATGCTGGAAACGATAAAATCGTAACCTTCAGCGGATTTTCTCTTGGCGGCACAGATGCAAATAACTACACGCTTTCTTCGCAACCCAGCTGCACAGCGAATATTACTGCGAAAACTCTCGCAATCACAGGAATATCGGTATCAAATAAAGAATACGATGGTACCACTACCGCTACAGTTACTGGAAAAGCAGCAGTCAGCGGAAAAATTGGTAGCGATGATGTAACAGTAATTCCAGGCATAGTTTCATTTAACAATAAAAATGCAGGAAACGACAAAGCAATGACGTTAAACAATTTTTCCCTTAGTGGCACAGATGCTCACAATTATACTTTTTCAGCTCAACCCGCAAACATCACCGCAAACATCACCGCAAAACCCGTCACCATCTCAGGCATATCAACAAAAAACAAGGTTTACGATGGTACCACAACCGCTACTATTGCTGGAACGGCGATAATCAACGGAGCAATAAGCGATGATGATGTGGACGTAACCAACGGCACAGCATCGTTCGCAGACATAAACACAGGAATTAGCAAAACCGTGACATTCTCAAACTTCAAACTCGGTGGCACAGATGCAAGCAACTACACTCTCACTGCACAACCCAAAAGCGTTGCCGCAAACATCACCGCAAAACCTGTAACCATCACAGGCATAACAGCACTTGACAAAGAGTACGATGGCACCACAACCGTTACGATTACTGGAACCGCAGTAGTCAGCGAAAAAATTAGCGATGATGATTTAACGGTAATCCCAGGCACAGCCTCATTTGCGAACAAAAATGCCGGAATCAGCAAAACAGTGACGTTCAACGGTTATTGGCTTACTGGCGCAGATGCTGGTAATTACGTGCTTGCGGCGCAACCCTCTGTTACCGCAAACATCACTCCCAAACCTATCACCATCACCGACATAACAGCACTTGACAAAGAGTATGACGGAACCACTACAGTAGAGTTTACAGGTGGCGAACTTATCGGCGCATTGAGTGGCGATGCCGTAAACTTCAAACTCGGAACAGGCACAATAGCCTCCCCAGACATAGGCAGCAACAAAACAGTCTCAACAAACATAACCTTAACAGGCGCAGATGCCCCCAACTACACCCTAACGCAACCCACAGGCATAACCGTAGAAATAAAAAAGCCCACTGAAACCCCCACCTTCCCCAATCGTGAAAATCCTCAAATCGGGCAAATCGGGGTTCAGACAATAAACAACGCAATCCTACTCTCCAACCTCCCCCAAAACGCAAAAGTAGAAGTGTACAACCTCCAAGGCAAACGCATATATTCAGCACATCCTGAAAATCCTAAAATCCTGAGAATCGGGGTTCAGACAAAAGGAATCTATATAGTAAAAGTAGGAACCCAAACAATGCGTGTAGCTGTGAGGTAAATCAGACAACTAATTCAAAACCCAAATTCTCCCCCCAGCAATCCTCGCAAAATAATCGGGGTTATACATCGCTTCCAGAACAAGACCTGGCCACTTGAATTCTCCTGCGTAGCTCGGATGAATTTGAACGGCAAAAATCTTTGTCTCGTTTGGAGAAAGGCTAAAGAACCAATTAATTCGGTCGTCTCTTATGTCTGTGTAATCCGCTGAAGCAAGAGGCGGGCGTATGTTATTCAGCCAGCCCGGTCTATCGTATTCATTCAATCTTTCGTTGGAAATCTCAAAACCCGAAGGTAAAATACTGGATAATGCCAAATTCTCAACACGGCTGGCGGCAAGCGACCTCGCGCCAAAAACAATCCAGAATGCCTCGCCCTGTTTTATTTGCGAAGCGGTGATTCGTTCTCCGGTTTGGCTAAACAAACTCCTTTCCAAGACAAGCCCTTTGTTCTCCGTTCTTATATTATCTTCCAAATGCAAACCACTTGTTTGGAGTTCGGCAAAGATTGTGGCGTTCAAGGAATTTACAGAAACACCTTGGGAACCCAAAGAACTCAAATCTATTTTTACGGGTCTGTTGGCTTTAACCAAAACTTTTTTCGTTTCTGTGCCAACTTTCCACTCAACTTCCGCATCGCCTGCACTAAATTTATCTCTGAGGGCAGAGAAGGCTAGCAAAGCAAATGCGCTCTCCTGAGTGCTCCACCATCTTCTGGAACTCCATTCTTTTGCAAGCTCTTGGTACACTTTCAAGGCATCTCCAAACTTGTTCATCTTTGCAAGAACCAAAGCGGCAAGGGCTTGGTCTCTCAAGGCAGAGCCATAAGTCCCTGAATTTTCCCTGTAATCGCTCAAGGCATTTCCGCTGTATTCCAAAACTTGCTTTGCTATGGCTTCTTTTCCGGCTATGTGATAAGCACCCGCAAGCAGATATTTAGAGAGCCAGTCCAGATTGTCCAAATTATTCTCTTTCATCAAATTCATCGCACCCATCTGCTCTTCGCCTGCTAATGCCAGCAAAAACAGTCTATACGCTTGATTGCGGAAATCTCTGCTATAAGTTTTCTTTGCCTGCTCTATTTCCCAGTTTCTCCAAGTGTTCAAAAGGGTTTGCGGAACGGAGTAGCCTGCGTTTTTTGCCTCTAGCATAAAATGCCCAGCATAACTACTTGCCCAAGAATCCGCATTGCCACTTTGACCCGGCCAATAAGAAAATCCTTGACTCATAGAGAATTGTGCAAGTCGCTTGATTCCTGCGTTTATATTGCTTGTGATTTCCTGCTTTTTCTTTGAGTCCAAATCTTTTAACTTATCAATATACAGTTGCGGGAATATGCCAGAAACGGTTTGCTCCAAACAGCCATAAGGATAATTTATCAGGTAATCCAGTCGCTCATCTGCACCCAAGTTTGGCACTCCGCTTAATACAAGAGTTGCTTTGTGCGTGCCTTCTATTCCAAAAACATTTATTTTGGTTTGCCAAGTTTCGCCGCTTGAAATTTGTTTTTGCAAAACTTCCGTGTAAAATGCAGATGAACTCATTATGGGCAAATCTATGGTGTCTGAAATTTTGTGTCCCACGCTTTCTGCCTTTACGATTATTTTTGCACTTCCAAGAATGGGCTGCGCTTCAACCTCAAAGCTGCCATCAAGCTCGCCTGGCTTTTCAAAAGAAAGGGTGAAACTATTGTTGCCTATAATTTTGAGTTCGGGCGAAACCTGCAAACTCACGTTTGCTTTTTTCACATCGTCATCCATTGCAAATACAGAAACAGGAATTTTGAATTTATCGCCGGGCTTTGCCGCTCTGGGTGCTGTCTGCAAAATCATAAGCGGCTTTTTTACCACTATATTGGCTTCGCCACCAAAGAATGCGTTTTTGGAAACTCCAATCAACTGCGCCCTTACAGAGCCAACATATTGCGGCATTTTGAATTTGATTTTTTCCGTCTTTCCTGCTTTCACCTCTTGAACCCCGCTGAATAGGGAAACCGCTTTAAATCTCTGCGTTTTCTGCTTACCCGCCATATTCATAGCAGCCTCATCTCCGCCGCCTATGGATAAATAGGAATCCATATCCGGCATTAAAGCCCCTATAATTTCGTCATAGTTATCGGAGCTTCTTATTCCCAGCGCTATTTTCTGAAAATAAAATTTCCACGGGTTAGGAGTTTTGAAATTTGTCAAATCCAGCAAGCCCTCGTCAACCACGGCAAGGGTGAATGAGGCATCTTCTTTAGATGGATTTGTAACTTCTATGGAAAATTCCTCGCCTGGTTTAATTTCTTTTGGGGCATTTAAAGCCAGTTTCAGTTTTGTTTTTTCGTCTTCAACTTTAATGGGCAAAATTCCGTAATAGCGCATGGGTTTCTCGCCCTCAACGCTCTTCAATGGCATAAACAAGCTTACAACCGCATAAACATTGGGCAGCATATTTTTAGTAGCCATAAAAGAAACAACATTTTTGCCCGCCGTTGCTCGCACAAATTTCGTTTCCAAAATTTTATCGGCACTTTCCAAACTCACAAGAGTATTTCCGCTTGCGGGAGATTCAAAGGAAATGATTATGGAATCACCAATATCGTAGTTAGGTTTTTTGCTCATCAAATTCAAATGGCTCGCCTCTGGAATGTTCCGTATATTTTCAGAATCACCCCAATACGATGCGTAAATGAATTGAGATGCGCTATGCCCGCCTTCAACATCTTCTATCTCAACTGCAATTATACCATTGCTTTCCGGTACCCATTTAAATTCTCTTATATTGCTTCCACTTTTAATTGTTTCTTCGTGGACTAAGTAGGTTTGCTTTTGCCTTCTAAAATCCCACTTTTCATAATCGCCGCTTTCCCACCACGAATAGCTGCGGTTTTGGTAAACCTTAACGGAGAGCTTTCTGCCTGCTGCAACTTTTCCGTCTTCATCAAGGACTATTATAGGTACTCGCAAAGTATCGCCCGTGCGCACACCATTCCAATAATCCCTCGTTTTTAATCCCACAAAAACCGGATATGGATATACAAAGGCGGAATGCCAGCTCTCTGTGTAGCCGCCGCCTTTTTCATTGACTGTGGCGTGTATGTTTATGATTGCTGCTTCGGGAATATTTTTATTTCTCAAATCAATTGTTTCAGAAATTTTTGCCTCGCCATCGCTATTCAAATTTCCAGCGAACAGAGATTCTTCATCTCTTTCTTCAAAACGAAGCATTTGGTTTTTGAATGTGAAATCTGGAAAGCGAGGAAATTTCAATGTTTTGTTTCTAAGCGAAAATACAATATCTGCCTTTAATCCGGCAGCGGGCGTACCGAATAAATACATGCTTTTGAATGTTTCCGTTATTTTTATTTCTTTTCCGCTGAATTTCTTTGGAAGCTCAAGAGAATTTTTTAAGCGATTGGGCTTAACGGTTTCCACACGCAAATAGTGATTCCACTCATTTCCACCGCTTTTTATCACCGCCTGCCATTCTCCAGTTGGCGCATTCAAGTCAGTTGGAATGTCTAGAGAAAACATTCCGCTTGCGGAAGTTTTCGCGGTGCTTTCAAAAACAACGGAACTCATTGGATTTTTCACCGCAATGGACATTTGCACGTTTGCTAATGGCTTTTCCACCGTTTCGCGCACAATGCCCGCGAAATGAATGGTATCGCCTGGCCTGTGAACGCCCCTCTCCGTGTAGCCGAATAATCTCGCTTTATTGCTTTCTTCCAAAACCCCGCCAACGTCAAAGCGGCTGATTTCCCAATTGCTCTGGTCAAGCTTTAACAAAGCAAGCCCTCTATTTCCCTGACCTTTTACAACATAGCTCTCCTTTGGCGCTACTTTGAAAAATACATAACCATTTGAATTTGTTCTTTGCGTAGCCAGAACATCATTCACTTTGCCATATAGTTCCAAAGACAAACCCGAAATCGGTTTGGAACTTTCAACATCAACTGCCCAAACGTGAATGCCACCGCTCTCTTTTTTTGCCGTTAATGCAATGGAAGAGGCGATCAAAATTTTTTCCAAATTTTTGTCATAATAGTAGAAACCGTTGCATGGACTTTCGTAGTAAGAATTATCTTCATAAACCAAATCGTCTTCTCCGTATTCCTGATTTGTGGTTTTGCAAGGGGCGATGAGGTTTTCTGCATTGAAACTCAGATTTACAACATAAGCTGCTCCAGCTTTTTTTGTTATGTATTTGGAAATATCAATTTCTGTTTTCAGCCATTCATTTCTCTTTGGGTTTTCAAATTTAATATCGGCATTATAAACTTTTTTTGCCGTTCTCTCAATATCTGCAATCCATCTATTTGAGGAACGCAAATCGTTGTTTTGCAAAAAGAACATCAAATTTTGCGGCAAAATTTCCTGTATCTCCAACTTTGCGCTGGCTATATTTATGCTTTTAAACTGCAAGCTGCCCTTGTTTTCCAAAGGCAAAAACAAACCCTTGCCAATTAATTTCAAATCGGGTTTTGCATCGCTGAACATAAATCCCGAAACAAAAGCATTTTCCATTTTTGTTCCATAAGAACTAGGAAATCCGTTTTCAATTCTAAGCGTATATTGCACCCCATAAGAAAAATTCCCCTTTATTTTCAAAGTTTTATTTTTAACTGAAACCTTGAAATTCGCATTTGGCGAAACGCTCACAAAGCCGGAAAGATCCTTATTGCTTGCGATTTGGTCTGAAAAAATAATTTCCCAAGCCTTTTCGCCGCTTTCCGCAAAAAATTCTTTTGAGCCAACCGCCACAAAGTTTCCAATAGCTGGCAGCAAATAAGTTTCGCTAAATGGATTGTCATTAGCTGTCCAATTCTTTGGCAAGGTTATTTCTGCATTTTGCGCTTTGTTTGTGCGAGCGACATTTTCGCTTTCTATTTTGACAAAATTTCCCTGCCCGCCAAAAAATATTTTATGCGGCATATTTTTGGAATTAAAATTAAGCGTTAATTCTTTTGCGAGTTTTGCGCTATCGGGCTTATCTGCAAATCTCAGTTCCAAAACGAGTTTTGCCGTATTCGTCTTTCCCTCCACAGATTCAAAGCCGCCATTTATTTCCAAAATCTCATTTGGAATAACTTGGAACTCAAAAGCATAATTGTCCACATTTGCGATTTTTCCAAATGCTTTTTTGCCATCAAATTTTGCCTTGTATGCTTTTCCGCTTGGCAGAGGTTCGTCTGGCGTGAATTGCAAGAGCGAGGTGGTTAGCCATTTTGCCTTGCCTTTTATCGCTGGCTCAAAATCAATGGGGCTTGCGGGCAAATCTTGCCCAACGGCATTTTGCAAAATCACATTTTGCTTGAACTCCAATTCTATCGCGCTGCGAGAACTCAAAACAGCCGCAGGCTTTGCAGACACAAAATCTGCCAAAACAATTTCTTGCCCAACCAATTCCTCAGCGAGCAAATTCTGTTCGGGCTTGGCTTGTTCTTTTTGTCCGCAAGATATGAGAAGGAGGGTGGTTAGCAGGAGAAGGAGAAGTTTGGGCATATATGGGGGTAATATAGAAAATGCAATTAGACGGGTTTTGGACGGTTGGCTACGCCATTTGGGAAAATTTTTATCAAGGGAGTTTCCAGAGAGCCAGACTTGGGGTATTATAAAACCTCCACTCATATATACCCAACCTCCTTGAGTAGTATTACTATGAATATTATAAGAAATATAATACCTACTAGGCGGTTTAAACAGCCTTTGATTACGACAACCAAACCTATTAATGCCAATAATGTCATCATATATACCACACAAGTTTGTTATTCATTTTTTTCCTCTGTTTTTAGATACAATTTCTCGTAGCCATTGTTTATTTGTTTTCAAATTTATATTGATTGGGCAGGCATAAACTATGAGATGATAAGCATAACTAAGGTGTTTTAAATCTTTATATTCCGTGGGCATACTATTAATATTCCAATATACAGAAGTTTCCCATATTTTACTAACTTGCCTTTCAATATATTCTATATGTCCATTATTATGTATTATTCCTACAATTATTCCACCTTTTCTATACGCTTCTTTTTTGAAGAGTTCTTCATTTGCAGGATATACGTGATATTTATTATTATTTTTATCAGTTTTTAATAATTTAAAGGATATTTCAGTTTTAGTCATTGCTTTTGTTGGCAATTCATTTGTTTTGTTATCAATTTTCCGTAAAGAAACTAAAGGATTAAAATGAGTGTCCATCTTTATTTGCCATTGTTAAAAGGAATTAATGTAACATATGTATCAGATACTATGTCAACAGAATATTTTCCGATTAATGTGTATTTTGAACCTTTAGGTGATACTTTATAATATAGATAATTTAGATTGCTTATGCGTGTAGGCTAATCCTTCACCCGCACCCTAAACCTAGTTTCCAAATAAATCCCAAGCGTATCTTGAACCCCAATGCGATGTTCGCCACTGCGGGCGGTCACCGCCATCTTATGCTCGCCTCTTGTTGCACCCAAAAACGCTCCGTCTAAAAACCACTGCAATTCAGCTTCTCTTTGCTTATGTGCGGCAATGGCGATAAAACCCATTTCGCTCAAAGCATCGCTGCTGGGCAAAAAAAGCCTTGCGCCGTTTTCGGGATAGACAATGGAAAATAGAACGCCCTCTTTTTTTGCGGAGCAACGCGGGTTGTGCAGAGTTTCCGTTTTTGGTTCCCTGCCGGTTTTTCTGAGTTCGTTTCTAACAGAGGGTGAGTAATGCTCTTCAACTATGTGCAAAGTGTCTTCTGCGTTCCAACACAAACTGCAAACTTCAAAACCTGTGCTTTTTGAAATTATTATCTCTTTGTGAAATGGGCAGGTTCTGTTTTGCATTCTGTTTATTGGAAGTAATATGTATTTTTTATGAGGGCAAAGATTTTTTGCTTTATAACCGCTCAGGGAGCAAATTTCAACTTCTTCAAAATCTGCATCTTTGGGAAATTCGCTCCACATTTTTCTTTTATGGTCGCTTAAATTGTTGAACAGAGAAAACAATAGGGGAGCCGCTGTAGCACTGCCGCTCAAATTTGCCACCGAGCCGCCTGCAAAATTCCCCACCCACACGCCTATTGTCCATTGCTCATTTACCCCTATTGCCCAAGCATCTCTTGAACCGTAGCTGGTGCCTGTTTTCCATGCAACTGGAATGTGGTTGTTGAATTGCAAATGATACTGCTCAAAATCTGGTCTCTTAACCGATGTCAAAATTTCCTTGATACGATAAGCCGTGATATTTTGCAATAGCTGTTCATTTTTTTCGGGAATGCTATCTTCTAGCCATTTCAATTCCGTTCTTTTGCCATCATTCATCAGCATTGAGTAAAGCGGAACAAGTTCCTGCAAAGATGCCTCTCCGCCGCCCAAAATTAAGGAAAGCCCATAGCTCTCCGATGAACGGGATAAACCATCGAGTCCTGCGTTTTTCAGCCAAAAATGAAAATCTTCAACTCCGTACTCTGATAAAATTTTAACCGCAGGAACGTTGAGAGAGCGTATAAGAGCTTCTTTAAAGGGCACAACTCCACTGAAACTTTTGTCTGCGTTTTGGGGGGAGAAACCTCTAAACCAAGTTGGAATGTCTTCAACTAAACTTTCGGGAGTATAAGGTCCGCGTTCCATTGCGAGCGCATACAAAAACGGCTTCATAATGCTCCCCGTACTGCGATGGGCACGTACTCCGTCTATCATTCCTTTTGAGAGCGAGTCGTAGTAATCAAGTGAGCCGAGGTAGCCTCTGATTTTTCCCGTTTTGGTTTCTGTTATTAAAACTGATATATTGACATCTGAATATTCCCTTATTCTCTGCCCGTAATTTTTTGCAATTCCCTCCAGCCGAGCTTGAATTTTGCCGTCTATTGTTCCGTGAAAAGTGTTTTGATTGGGGAATAGCGAGAGAACGGCTTCTGCGTAGTGGGGAGTTTTGAATCTCCAGTCCGCATTTACTTTCGGTAGCGTTTCTTGCAAAGCGGAATTTAAAATTTCTGTGTTTATGTAGCCTGCTTTTGCGAGTGATTTGAGCAGGTTGTTTCTCCGTTCCAAAAGTTTTTCCCTTTCTTTTTCCAAATTGAGCGCAGAGGGGCGATTGGGGAGCAGTGCCAAAAGAGCGGCTTCTGCCCAAGTGATTTGCTCTCCTCCGTGCCCAAAAAATCTCCAGCAAGCTGTTTCTGCCCCAACTATATTTCCCCCCATAGGAGCGAGGCTTGCATATTCTGCAAAAATTTCGTCTTTGCTTTTCCAGAGTTCCATTCTAAGGGCAAAATGAGTTTCCATAAGTTTTGCGAAAAATGTCCGTTTTTTCGGTTTCTTTAGCCTCGCTACCTGCATGGTTATGGTGCTTGCGCCGCTTTCAATTTTCCCCGCCTTTGCATTCTGCTTTATGGCGCGGATTATCGCTATGGGGTCTATTCCAAAATGCCAGTTAAATCTTTTGTCTTCAAAATGCAAAACCGTAGCTTTGTATTTTTCCGAGATTTTTTCGCTTTTGGGGAATTGATATTGCTCATTTTCATTAAGCCAAACTCGCAAAAGCTCGCCTTGCGAAGAGAACAAAATTTTGCTGCAATCATCACTATTTTTTGCGGGTATAAGCAGCGAAAGAAAAAAAATAGCTGCTATGCACGAAAATATGATGAGTTTTTTGGGCATTTGGGTATTATAGAATTTTTATCTAAAGTTTTCCAAAAATATGCCGATATAAAGCACAAATATGTATTGGAGGGGAAGCGTTATGCAGAGCATAAGCTGTGGAGTGGACTATATAAAAACGGTAAATTTTGAGCAGAAATTGCCTCAAAAGAGAGTTGAAGTTTCTGAGGAAAAATCAGAAGATGGCGAGCTTGACTGTATTAAAGCCAAAAAACTTGGAGATGTTAGAAATAAGATGAAACTCGGAAGAAAGCTATCTTACGATGAAAAAGTATTTCTAAAAATTTACTCTTCGGATTTGTACGAAAAAGCAAAGAAAATAGAAGAGGAACGGGATGAATTTCGCCGTGCGCTCGCAAATTGCAAAACAAAGGAGGAAGCTCGGCGGACTCAAATCACAAAATCCATGGAATTGCAAATGGAAACAAAAAACAAGGGCGATTTGGAATTTATAACTACGAGAATGATGAGAATGATGAGCATATTAGGTGAGTTCTCTGATTTTGCAAAATCCAAAGAATACGGTGAGCTTCCAAATGAATAATTGTCTGGAGCTGTTTTAATGAGCAAGCCTGCTTCCACATATTCCTTGTCTTCTTTCTTTAGAGAACCGTTTATTTCTGATGTTTTAGGTAGCAGTTTAGATGTCTCTGATACAGAAACAGATATTGAAATCAACCTTGCGATATTGAAGTTCAAACATAAAATTCATAGGAAAAAAATATAAAAATATTTTGCGTAGGGGCGACCCTCGCGGTCGCCCAGTATTTATATTTACTGGTCTTCCACCAAGCTAACCAGCGCCATCTCGGCGGCATCGCCGGGGCGATAGTCGCTGAGTTTTAAAACTCTGGTGTAGCCGCCTTTGCGGTTTGCGTAGCGAGGACCAATAACGTCAAAAAGACCTTTCAAAACAGCGGGGTCTCTAACAAAACGCGCTGCCTGCCTGCGAGCTGACAAATCGCCTTTTTTTGCGTAGGTTATTAGCCTGTCCACCATGCTGCGAACCATTTTGGCTTTTAGGAGTGTTGTGCGAACTACCCTGTCTTGAGGGTCTGCTTCTAAGCCTCTTAGCAATATAGATGTTGAGAGGCTGCGCAACATTGCATGCCTATGAGCGGCATTTGCGCCCCATTTTTTTACTTTTACGCCGTGTCTCATTCTGCACCCTCTTTTAAGTATTCGTCCACGTTCATACCAAAGGTAAGACCCATTGAAGATAACAATTCGTTTAGCTCTATCAAAGACTTTCTGCCAAAGTTTTTGTGCTTTAGCATATCGCTCTCTTTGTGGCGAACAAGTTCCGAGATTGTGCGAATTCCGGCCTGCCTCAAGCAATTGCTGGAACGTACGGAAAGCTCCAAATCGTCCACTTGGAGCAATAGTTTTTGAACAATAGCATCCTTGTCGCCATCAGGCTCGGAAACACCGCCATCATCCAAATCGCCTTCAAAGTTTATGAATATTTCCAAATGGTCTATCAAAAGCTTGGCAGCATAAGCCAGAGCATCTTCTGGGTCTATGCTTCCATCTGTTGTAATGTCAAGTTCCAAGCGATTAAAATCTGTGCGTTCCTCAACTCTGGTATCGGAAACATACATAGCCACATTCAAAACTGGGTTATAGTTGGCATCTATCAAAATTTCACCAACCGGAGCGTTTTCGGCAGCTCTTCTGCGGTCTGGATCGTCTGCGGGAACATAGCCGCGGCCAGAAGCGACTTTCATCTCTATGCAAAGAGAGGCATTGTCTCCGCTTAGGGTTGCTATATGTACATCGGGGTTAAGAATAACAACAGCCGGATTTACGTCTATGTCTTTTGCCGAAACATCGCCGTTGCCAGAAACATCGAGGCGCAAAGTTTCGTCTTTTTCGCTTAAAAGCTTAACGCGAATGGACTTGAGGTTCAAGATGATGTCTGTTACATCTTCTCTAACGCCCGGAATATTGGCATATTCCTTTACCACCTTGTCTATCTTCACCGAAACAATGGCTGCGCCTTGAATTGAAGACAGCAAAGCACGGCGAAGAGCGTTTCCAATGGTTGTTCCCCAACCGCGTTCCAAAGCCTCTATTTCAAATTTCGCACGACGTCCATTTTCCAAAACTTCCGTTTTCTGAAAAT
>Ga0268262_10003668_pt1 | contig 16472 bp, 13 predicted proteins | sample TergutNc150P3_FD_190354 | JGI IMG/M metagenome (GOLD analysis project Ga0268262, IMG submission 190354) | Nasutitermes corniger P3 segment gut microbial community from laboratory colony in Florida, USA - Nc150 P3 (SPAdes) (version 2) | ecosystem: Host-associated > Arthropoda: Insects >... | reverse complement strand
TTTCCCACAATTCCAGTATATAGTGGAAACCGGGCATTTTATTCTTATCGCCAAAGCGTTTGTGGGTATCGGTGGTATACCAAAGATCCATTTGTTTGTTGAATTCAGGGCCGGTAACCATCGGGAAGGAATCGTTAAGGCAGGATCGCAGAGTCTCGCCGTCCAGGAATTGCTGCCTGGCGCGGGCTTCAATTGCGCGGGTATCGCCGCACCAGAACTTGGCAAATTCCCAGGTTATTCTCAGCTTCGCTTCTTCCGCTGCGGAAAGCTCCGGGTTGCCATCGTCCATAGCGTAATTGCGGATAACAAACGGGTCAAGCACTATTCCCACGGTGCATGGCTGATAATCGGTAGCCGGACGGGGATAAATATCCCAATCAGCCGCTTTTACCGCGCCCCAATGGTCAGGATTGGAATGAGCCGCGTCGCCCATCATCCAGGGGTCGGCGGTATTCGTCAATAATTTTCCTTCGATAAAGAACTTAAAAGCCCACCACCAGTTTTGATCCATAAACTCGCCGGAAACCTTTCCCTGATCGTTATTGGGATATACTGCGTCGTTCGACCATTGAGATAAATACCGCAAAAGGTTTCGGGTGGCATCCGAATTAAAATTGGCATAAGGCTCTCCCGCTTTGCGGTGTAGAATCTGGTATGTATAATCTTTGGTACCGGTTTCTATAAGGCGCAAGTCATCGGAAAAAGAGCCCATGCTTCCGTAATATTCATTTGGTTTGGAATGGCGCACAAAACGGGTAAATTCAGCGATAGTCCAATTGGGATCCGGCACGTCGATATTATTGGCTTCAGCCAGGGATTTGTTTACATAGATACCCCATGGAATCAGGTATTGGGGAATCCCAAACTGGCGTCCGTCAAGATTCATCAGCGCCATAGCGGAGGGGTTAAAGCTTTTGTACATTGGGTCGTCCGCCAAAAATGACAGATCGGCAATAAGGCCCTTTTGGGCATCGCCAACCAGGTCCTGAACAGCCCACATATCCGGATAAATTCCGTATTCGGTACGGAAATTTTCGCGATGCTGTTCCCACAGGCCGTCATCATTGGGATCGCCCGATTTTGCGAAAATATTGATTTTTATATTCGGGTAAATCGCCATGAATGCTTTTGCGGTAGCGTAAGCGGCGGCTACGTTTTGGGCCGGCAAATCCTGCGGTGTAAGATTCTGGTGACCTATGTCCTTATAGAATTTATCATCGCCTGACCACATCAACATGGTTAGCTCCGCCGTAACGTCAGAAGACGGCGCTTTACTCTTTTTGCTGCAGGAAACAAAGCCTGCCAAAACCAGCACGCCAACAAGTACAGACAGGATACGTACTGATTTTTTTGATAAATCCACCATATAAATCCTCCTTATGAGATATATTAATAATACAGGCACCATTTTACTGCTGTCAATAAAATTCTATCTTCTACGTTTGATTAATACAGCAGTTATAATATCAGCCATTTATTTTCTACGCAGGTTCGCGCGTCCCAGCCAGGCGCGCCGTATGGTACTTTATAGCTCCAAAAATACCAGCCGCTTCCGGCGGACCAGGCATATAATTGCGCGTCGCATAATATGCGCATTAAGCGCGATACGCTGTCAGGGCTTTGGTTTTGCGTCATGGGTTTTGGATGGCACAGGCTCCATTCGCCTACTATAACCGGAAAGAAAGCATTCATTTCAGAGACATCCGCCCTGCATTTATCCAATACCGCGCTGTAGAGCTTTGAGGGATCTTCTGTTTCAGGCGACATGCCGGGATACAGATGCGTATCGAGTATTACATTTTTGTATTCAGGGCCCCGCATAAAATCCTTCCACGCTTTAAGGCGGAAACCATCGTGGAAAACAGCCGCCTTGTCATCATCCATATGTTTGCGCATGGCATTATATGAGCGGGTATAAAAATCGAACAACACTTCAAGCGGTACGCCGCAGGAACCTTCGCCATAAGCCGGGTCGCGCGCTTTATAGTGTTTGGATGTATACGCGAAAACTTCGTTTGATATAGGTTCGTTTAAAAATTGTATGCCAAATAGCGCCTTATGCTTTCCATACCGCTGCGCCAGCCTTTCCAGAACGCTAACGCTAAAATTGATGTTTTCAGGCTTTAAGTGCCATTTGCATACGCCGGTTGTGCCGCCGTTATCAAAACCATTCTGGCTGTCCGGCGCGGTATGCACATCCATTAAAATTGAAAGGCCGCATACCTGGGCCCAGTCCATCGCTTTGTCAACATACTCAATGCATCCAATGTACGGCGGATAATCGCCAAAAACAAAAAAAGGCACAGGCAGGCGTATGCTGTCCATGCCCCACGATTTTATGCGCCTGAAATCATCCAGCGTGATGTAACTTTCACGGTGGGCTTTTAAACGGTTTTGTTTTTCGCTTTCGGGCGCGAAATGAGCAAGATCGTACTCATCGTCAATCGGCTTATTCTGATATTCCAGACCGTCGAACAGGACCGGATTCATCCATTTTTCCAGGACAAGCCAGTTCCCCAGGTTAACGCCTTTTATAAACATACTATTACTCCACAATGAAATCGTCTTTAGTAACGGTTATCCTGTGCTCAACGCCGTTAAGCACAACATAAAAACATACTTTTTTCCAATGTTTCGGCAGGCGGGGAATAATCCGTATTGCGCCGTTTTCAACGGAGAACCCGCAGAAGCCCCGGATTGCCGTCATCCATGAGCCGCCGTTCGCCGCTGGGTGAGTGCCGCCAATGTAAACGAGGCCGGCAAAATGCTTAGATTTGCCGGTAATGTCGATCTCGGCGCTTTTTATGAAAAAAGGATAAGCCCAGTCGCTGTTACCGGTCTCGCAGGAAAGAAGGGCGTACATACAGGAAGATAAACTCGAGCCGTGTTCTGTCCTCGGCTCATAGTAATCAAGATTGGCTTTTTTCACCCCGGTCGGATAATCATCGCTGAAAAGCGCCAGCATGGTTACAACGTCGGCCTGTTTGATGATCTGCGTCGCGGTTGCGACACCGCCGCTGCCGCCCCAGTATTCATTTGCGTCCTTTAACCGCGATCTGACCGTATCCAGAGTACAATCCTCCAGGCGGAAATAGCCGTCAAACTGTTCGATTAAGCCGCGCCTGTCCGGCATGGGAAGGTAGAATTGCTGCATTACCTTTTCCATAAATAACCGATCGTCATTAAATTCGATGCGCTTGATCAGGCTGGCAATAAATTCAGGATTGCTTTTTTGCAGGGCTTCAATAAAATTGTGCGCCGTCTCAAAAACAGAAAAAACCATACGGTTTGTAAAAGCGTTGTTGTGTACGCGCTCATGGTACTCATCGGGGCCAATAACATCCAGCGCTTCATAGCGTTTATGTTCCGGCGAATAGTACAGGTACGACAGGAAAAAACGCGCCGCTTCAAGGATTAATTCCATTGCGCCTTCGGTCAGGATGGAAAAATCCCCGGTACAATCAACGTATTTTTGTATGGAGTACACAATGTCGGCGCTGATATGAATTTGTTTGTCGCGGAAAAAAGTCCGCACAGGACGGCCGGTGAATACATCTGTAACGTTGAAATCCGAACAGGCGTCGTCTCCGTTTTCCTGGCTTTCCCAGGCAAAGAAAGCCCCACGGTAACCGTACTGCGCGGCTTTTCGCTTTGCCCCCGGCAGGGTTTGAACCCGGTAGCGGATGAACTGGGCCGCAAGCTCCGGCCTGACAGCTAGAAAATAGGGCGCGATAAACATCTCCGTATCCCAAAAGATCGCCCCCTTGTAGGTCTGCCCCGAAAGCCCTCGCGCCGGTATTGAAAGGGCCCTTCCCGTTTGGCCGCAATGCCGTGGCGCAATAATCCAGAGATGGTAAAGGCTGTAGCGAAGGCTGCGCTGGGCATACTCGTCCCCCTCGATGACTACATCCCCTGTCTGCCATATCTTGTCCCATTGATCCTTGTGCCGCTTTAGCAAGCCGTCCCAGCCTTCCTTCAAAGCCGCGTTAACCTGATTTTCCGCTGCCTCGATGGGACTATTCGTGGATATATCAAGGCCGGAGCAAATCGCCCCGTAAACAAAAAATTCAATCTCCTTTATTAATCCATCCAAATCAATAGCGTAAATTGAGAAGACCCCATCTTCCTCCTCGCTATCGATATTTACTTCTTGCCATAACGCGCTTGTACCGGAAGCCTGAACCAGGGCGGAAAAAACAGCCAGAGGAATCTTTTGTTCCAGCGTTTCGCAGGAAAGCCCCAGAACCCGATCCGCCGGGAGTACCGCCTGAATGAAACGAAAATTCCCCAAATGGGGGCCGTTTAGATCGCGGATAGAGCGATTTATCCCCTGCTTTATAACCAACCGGCAGGGAACATCGGCGCTGACCTTATAACGCATACAGAGCAGGTGCACATTTTCCATGTGGGCATACCGTTCCGCCCATATTTTTACCGTTCCCCCGGACTTATCGTTAATCCGCCAGCTTGTGCAACGTGAATATATTCCATAGCGGAAATTAAGGGCCTGTTCATGGTAAACAATATCCCCATTGCCGGCCCTGAGGGGTACGCCGGCTACGCTTACCAGCGTGTAAAGCGGATCCGGGGAATTGACCGGTTCCCGCCATAGATCGCCCTGCCTGTCGTAAAGGCCGCTGATGATCGTAGCCGGCATATCCGCCGCTTCCGCCTCGTCTGCCACTCCACGGCGGCCAAGGTAGCCGTTTCCGGTAAGCAAGCGGTTGCCGTTTTGCAGTACGTCTTCCGCGCTTCGGCCATCATCGCTGATGTCCCAGTCATTCAGGCGGTACACAGGGGTATCCTCATGCCGTTTGAATCAAAATTATAGCTCTTGCCGTATATCACAAGAGGTATCGCTTCGCTTAACTGATCATCGGTGGACAACGCCGCTTCCCCGTCGGAAACCTTAACGCGGATATGCGCGCCTCGGTAGAAAATCCTGAATTCGTAACCTGTCCATTGCCGCGGCAGGCTGGGATTAAGAATAAGCCCCCCACTGTCGCTGCGAAGGCCGCCGAAGCCGTACACTATGTTCATCCATGCGGCGGCAATGCTGGTGGTGTGCAGCCCTTCGGCGGTATTGCGGTTGTAGTTGTCCAGATCCATCCGCGTCGCAAAAGCGAAAAAACTGAACGCTTCATCCGATTTACCCAGCTCACAGGCTAATATTGAATGTATAGATGGAGACAGGGAAGATTCATGTATGGTTCTTGGCTCGTAGAACTCATAATTTTTTCGTTTGGCTTCCTCAGAAAATTCCCGGTTGCATAAAAACATGAACATCAACACATCCGGCTGCTTGAGCATATCGGTACGGTAAATACGGTCATAGGACCAGTTATTATAGAGGGGAAAATCGGTAACGGGAATTTGGGATATCTCGATGTGGGGAAGGTTAAAATACCCTTCGTGCTGTTCAAACAGTTTGGTGCTTTTATCGTACAGGATGATCATATTTTGCGCACAACGTGCAAAGTTTTTCCGCTCCGCTTCGGAAAGCCCGGTTTTTTCGCAAAGCGCCGCGTATTTTTCGGGACATTGTTTTTCCATTTCCTCCAGGACTTTCACGGTATATTCAAAAGTTTTCTTTGCCATAAAGTTGGTATAGCAATTATGGTTGACCATCATGTGAAATTCATCAGGCCCCATTACCGCGTAGAAACCAAAACCAGTGCCGTTCCATGAACCGCGCGATTCAAGAAAACGGCTGATTTCCACAAGCATTTCCGCGCCTCGGTCATAGAGGAATTCCTTGTCCCCGCTTACCCTGACATAATGGGCAATGCCGTACGCGACGCCGGTACTCGGCTGAAATTGCAGGCTGGCGTGCTGCCAAAGATTGCAGCCTTCCTCTCCGTTCAGCGTAGCTATAGGATAGCAAGCGCCACGGCAGTCAAGCGCGCGGGCCCTTTCCCTTGCCGCGCCAAGCGTCGCGTAGCGGTAATCCAGCAGATTCCTGGCCGCTTGCGGATTGGAGAAAATATAAAAGGGAAGGCAGTAGGTTTCGGTATCCCAAAAGGTATGGCCGTTATAAGCTTCGCCGGTAAGGCCCTTCGCACCTATATTATTAGTTGGATCATAGCCGTGGTAAGTCTGGTGCAGCTGAAAAACGCAGAAGCGTATTCCCTGCTGGTTAAGGGGGTCCCCTTCGATACGGATATCAGCGTTTTCCCAGAATGTGTTCCAGTATTTCCGCTGCCGATCCAGCGCCGTGTCAAAATCAGGCAACTTGCCTGAAAGCGCTGCCCAGCCCTGTTCCCAAACCGGCCCGGCGGCGGCGTTCCGCTCTTTTCGCGCGTAATTATAAACGCTTTTCTCAATCCAGCCTTCGCCGCCATTTTTTAAAGAGAATACAAGCTCAAACCCGGCCGATTTTTCACCTTCGTTTTTGCTCCACTGCGCTCCGTTACTTGTAACGCCGCCGCTTGCCTTCCAGGTAAAACCGGAAAAAATCTGCTGTCCAGTGCGTATGGTTTGCGCCTGTATCGCCGCTCCATAATCAAGCCAGTCTTTCCGTACAGTATTCCAGTGGTTTTTTTTATCCCATCCATGTCCGGTATTGAAGCTATTTGCAATGACAACAACGACGCTGATGCCGCCGCCTGAAACGGAAAAATGTATTTTTTGAAAAGCTTCGCGCGCGTTTTCCATGCCAAGAAAGCGGGTAAATTCAAGGTGAACGATCGGGCCGCCTGAGGTATGCCAGTCAAAACCGCGCCATAAAGATCCATCCCGCATGTCCAGCACACGGCGGAAATTGCTTATTTCAGAGGAGGCCATATCAAGCGCTTCATCCCCGGCGCGGATTTCCGTATACAGCCAGTCAACTGCGTTTACCATAAAATGAGTTTTGGTAACTATGCCCTTGTAGCTTTTATTAAGATCGACTTCTTCGTAAATGCCGTTGAAGTAACTGCCCCGCAGGGATTCCGCCGCGCTTCCTTCTTCGGCATAGCCCCGGACTCCCATGTATTCATTCCCCAGGGAAAACACCGATTCCGAAACCATGTTTCGTTCTTTGTGCCAGCCTTCCTCAATAATCCGCCAGGGATCAGCCAGCCCGTCACCGCTAAGAAGATACGCATCCGCGATTTTTGGCATGATAAAACCTATCCTGCTATGCTAATTAATCTATTCGCCATATATCTTAATCCCCGCTGCCCGTACCGCAGCTCTGAACCCCTGCGCGTCTCCCGCAAAAAGGAGGCTATAAATAGCTTCCACCTGCTTTTTTTGTTTATCGGCCGTTTTTTCATCCGACATTATCTTGTACAATTCTATGGGAATTCGTAAATCGCTGTTGTTAAAAGGAAAACCCGGCTCCCATTCAACGCGCTTGCTTTGGATAAATTCCAGATCAGCGTAGCCCCGTTCAATGGTCGGCTCAATAATGGTTCCTTCTCCGTAATCGTTCCAGGTCTGTATCTGAATAACATTGGCCCGTGCCTTTTCAGCCGCCGCCCATGTCAGCTTAAAGGTCTCGCCGTTGGAATAATCGAGGTACCCGTAACTCTTGCCGCCTGCCTGGGCGTAAATATCATGGAACGCCGGAAACGCTGTACCAACCACAAAGGGTTTGTTTTCCTGCTTCCGGTAAAACTCGTTCAGGTATCTTACCAGATCGGTAATGTTCAACTTACCGCCGACAGAACGTCCCATAGGGCTCCAGTTTTTGGTTCCGTCAGCCCATAATGTACGGTTGTCCAGATCGACAAAAAAAGGCCTGTCTTTCAGGTCAGCCCAGATTGCGTCCCAGTCGGATTTTTGATAGAAAAACTGCGGCCCAAAGCACAGCACAAGCGGGCGGCCGTCGGCCTTGACATATTCCTCATCGGCAAACCAGTGTTGCCCCATCCAGTCAAAGGTCTCTTTGGCTGTTTTAACGGCATCTTCTTTTAGGACAACGCCGAAATCAATAAGGTGTTTTACGCTCTGATCCTCATAGCATACGGCATACTTAAGCCCCCGCTTTTTAATAATTTCGATCATGGCCAGGGTTGCCTCATGAATGGGCTTGTAGTCTAGGCCTTCGGTAACGCCGTACCAGTCAAAAATAACACCGTCTATGCTTGCAATTTTCATCAGCGCAAGCTGATACTCAAGCACCGCCGGATCCGAGGAATCGTAGTTGCCTGTCAGGGGATAATAATGGGAAGCAATATTCGCCCTGCCGTCGGGCAAAATTTGCTCGGGGTTGAACGACGCGCTTCCCTGCCGCCAGTGAAAGCCGTATTTTTGGAACCAGGGCATATAGTGAGCCAGTACCAGGGGCTGCTGTTCCCTCCTTTGGGACGGCTCCGCTATTTGAAGCTGCGTGTAAGCGACTTCAAACTGTTTCTTGTATTCCAACGCCGCCTTTTCTTCCTGGGACGGCGATTTTGCGGTACAAGCCTCGCCAATTGCAAGGACGATAAGCGATACAGCCAAAACGCTGTCTTTCATGCATGCCTCCGGAAGGATTAACGTTAAATTTGTATTACCGAGTCCCGCTCAACCACTTTCACCGGCATAATAATATTCAAAGGCAATTCTTTTTTCCCCTCAAGGTAATCCGCCATAATTCCCGCCGCGACAGTCCCTTTTTCTTCAGCGTCCTGATGGATTGTCGTCAAAGGCGGCGATGTCGCGCGGCTGTAATTAATATCGTCAAACCCGATTATCGAAATTTCATCGGGTACCCGCCGCCCTGTCTGGGTCAACCCTGAAATTATTCCCGCGGCCAGTATATCCGCCGTGGCAAATACCGCGCTGATGTCCTTCCGGCCGCTTAAAACACGGCCCAGGGCGATTCCCTCGTCCAGAGTGATTTCCTGCTGGTAAAGGTTTTTCGGTAAAAAAGAAATATGGTTTTTACTCAACGCGGCTTTGTAGCCCCTGAGCCGTTCTTCAATAACGCCGCGCTTCAGAACAGACGGCGAAGCAAAAACAATATTCCGGTGCCCCTTGTCAATAAGGTACTGGGTTGCCATAAATCCGCCTTTGTAGTCATCAAGCCTGATGTTAAAAATCCGGCTGTTTTTGATATAGCTGTCCAGCAGCACTATAGGTTTGTTTGCTTCCAAAAGCCTGGCAAAAAAAGTGTCGTTAAACAAGCCGGTTAAAATAAGGCCGTCAAGGTTCCAGTTGTTGAACAGCGAATATAGTTCCCCTTCGTCGGCTACGGTACGGACCATCATGTAATAACCCCGCTCACGCAGCTTTTTCTCGATGCCGCCCAGCAGCGCGCCGTGAAAAGGATCCTGAAAAAAACTAATCGACTGGGACTGGAAAAGGTGATTTATTACCCCGATTATCCGTGAAGACCTGTTGACCAATGCCCGTGCGGACAAATTTGGCGTATAATTATGCTTTCGGATTATGGCATTGATCCGGTCAAGCGTTTCCATCGCTACCCGGCGGCTCCTGCCATGGATTACATTTGATACTGTGGTTACACTGACCCCGGCTTCGTAGGCAATGTCCTTTATGGTAGGCATATTTTATTAATTTTATCCGGCTATTGGCGTGTAGACAAGCTAGCTATATCCTGAAAACAGGCCTGTTTCCAGCAGTTCCCCGAATGAGCGGATAGTATAGTCAGCCTTCGCGTAACCGGCAGCGTCGCCGATAGCAACTGCGGCCATACCCGCGGCTTTTGCCGCGTCTATTCCCGCGACAGCGTCTTCAATCACCGCGCAGTCATATGGCGCTTCACCCAGGAACGAAGCGGCTTTCAAAAACACTTCCGGGTCCGGTTTTGAGCGGGTTATGTTATTGCCGTCCGAAACCGCGTCAAACAAATCGCATAATTGAACTTTTTCGAGTATAAATCCGGCGTTTTTGCTTGAGGAGCCTATTGCCAGCTTGAAACCCCTTTGGCGCAGCTTGCCAAGCGTTGAACGCACCTCGTCTGAAACATCGATAGGTGTCATGGCATCCAGGAGCCGGCGGTAGGTATTGTTCTTTTCTTCCATAAGCGATTCTTTTTCCGCCGCGCTCAGTTCGCCGTTATAGCGTTCAAGAATAATTTCGAGGCTTCCGGCGCGGCTCACCCCACGCAGGCGGTTATTAATAGCCTCGTCGAAATAAACCCCAAGCTTATCGGCTGTTTTTTTCCATGCCTCGTAGTGAAACCTGTCGGTAAAGACCAGTACCCCGTCCATATCAAAAATAAGCGCTTTCATCACGCTAATAAACTATTCAGAGCGCTAAAAACTCCGCCTAAATCATCAAAGCGCATAGCCGCCCTGCCGTCCAGCGGAGTTGGCATGTTATTAACGATAATGATCTCCCCGCCCCTGGACAACGTGTATTGGGGCATTGAAGCGGCGGGGTAAACCGTAAGGCTGGTTCCAAGAACCAGCATAAGATCCGATTTCTGGGCCTCTTCGGTCGCTTCCCTTAGAGCCTCAATCGGAAGGCTCTCGCCAAAAAATGTGATCGCCGGTTTCAGTACCTTTCCGCACTTCGGGCATTTGGGGAGCTCCCCGGAGCGGACAATAGCCGCTGCATCATCAAAGCTCATACGCACACCGGCGCAGCGCAGACAGTAGTGCGTTTTTGGGGAGCCGTGAATTTCTATTACCTTTGAGGAACCCGCTTTTGTGTGAAGGAGATCGATGTTCTGCGTTATCAGGGCTTTCAGGAAGCCTTGTTTTTCCAGTCCGGCCAATACGTTATGCACGATTGAAGGGCTTTTTTCATCTATATTGTAAATGAGCTCTCGCGAGGCTTTGTAATAAAAAGAAGGGTCTTCTTCAAAATAATTTATGTCAAAAATTTTTTCGGCGTCAACGTCGTTATAAAGGCCGTTTTTTCCCCGGAAATCCCGGATACCCGATAGCGTGCTGACCCCCGCGCCGGTAAGGGCAGTGCAGTGCTTTGCGCTTTTAATTTTTTCGAAAAGCTCTTTATAACTTTCCATTTTTATTGCGCCTGGCTTGAAACATAACTATCAAAAAGGGCTAGCATTGCGTTATTTTTAAAGAGCGTGGCGTATTTCCTTGCACTGACCCCAAGGGAATCTTCAATGTCAGGGTTGGCTCCGGATTTTACCAGCATCTCAACTATTTTTTCGTCCCCGGCGCCTACCGACACAACCAGCGCGGATTGCCCGTCTTTGTCCCGGATATTGGTATCCGCCCCGGCTTCAATAAGGACTTTTACCAGCGGGGCGTTTTTTTTCATCGCACCGTCAAATAGAGCAGTAGAACCTCTGTCCTCGGATACAAGGTTCACCTGGGCTCCGGAACCAAGCAGAAGCTTCAGGGTATTCAAGCTCCCGTTTCTGGCGCAAATGCCAAGCAGGGTAACTCCTTTTTTATCCTTGGTATCAGGGGAAAACCCGGCTGACAAAAAGCGGGAAACATCCTCTACTTTATCTTCGGCAACACACTGGGCAAGGGCGTCGCCTGTAGGCGGAATGCCCTTGTCAAGCAGGGCTTGCTTGGCATGGTTTGTTTCATATGCGGCTTCATTTATTTTGGAAGTTTTGTTTTCAGAAGCAAGGTAATCATATAATCCTTCTTCGGTTTTCATAAACCTGAAACAGAAAGCGTATACATCCGGAATGGTTTCTTTGGCCTTTTCCCCAAATATAAGGATAGGAAGATGCGAACCGCAAAAAAAGCCTGCCAGAAAATCTACCCAGCCCGGCCCAAGCGCCGAAAGAATCGTCACATGGGTGATGTTTTCAATGTTCCTTCGCGCATCCTCCCCGGGTTTGATAAGAATAATATCCGAGGGAATTCCGGTTTTCTTGAAAAAGGATAAAAGCTTCAAGGCTCTTTCTTTATCTTCTTCCGAATAAATAAGTAATACTTTCATAACTGTTTATTATATTAACGGAAAATAGCTTCTTTCTCTTTACTTATACTTGCCTGATCGAATTTATTATAGCATAATAGGAGTTACTTTATGGAAAAGAAAACCCCTCTCTATAATTGGCACGAGGCAAACGGCGGAAAGATAGTCCCATTTGGGGGCTACCTGCTTCCCGTACAGTTTGAAACAGGAGTCATTGCCGAACACTGCGCCGTTCGGGAAAAAGCCGGCCTTTTTGACGTTTCCCACATGGGCGAATTTACCATTTCCGGCGTGGGAGCGTTTAACGCCGTTCAAAGGCTTCTTACCAATGACTTTACCAATATGACAGTCGGCCGGGTTCGTTATACAACCATGTGTAACGATAACGGGGGAATCCTCGACGACCTAGTTGTCTACAAAATGGACGAAGAGCGTTACATGCTTGTGGTTAACGCCTCTAACCGGGAAAAAGACGCCGCGTGGATTCGGAGCCGCATCAATAGTGTCGCCAATAATGCCTCATTCGAGGATCTCTCGGATTCCTATGGCCAGATAGCCCTTCAGGGGCCGGCGTCAGAAACCATTCTGGCTACTCTCTCCGAAACCATCCCAAAAAAGTACTACACTTTTATCGAAAAGGGAAAAGCAGCCGGTATTGACTGCATTGTTTCCCGGACAGGCTATACCGGCGAATCCGGTTTTGAGCTGTATTGCAAAAGCGAAAATACCGAAAGCCTCTGGAAAGCGATTATGGAAGCGGGCAAAGCGCAAGGCCTTATTCCCTGCGGGCTTGGCGCAAGGGACACTTTGCGCCTTGAGGCCGCAATGCCGCTCTACGGCCACGAAATGGATGAAAACGTTAATCCTTTCGAGGCGGGCCTTTCTTTTGCCGTAAAAATGGACAAGGCCGATTTTATAGGAAAAGCCGCCCTGGAGCCCTTCTCGGTCAGGGAAAACCTGAAAAGGCTCCGCACAGGCATTAGGGTAACAGGCAAGGGTATAATAAGGGAGCAATGCCCAATTTATTTCCAGGACAGCAGTATCGGCATAACCACTTCCGGAACTTTTGGCCCCCATCTTAAGCAGGCGATAGCCATGGCCATGCTTAAAACGGAATTTACCTCCCCTGGTATAAAAGTCGAAGCTGATGTCAGGGGAAGGATGATAGAGGCGGAAACCTGCGCCCTTCCGTTCTATAAAAAATCGTAAAAAAATCTTGAAGGAGCAAGCCATGAATTGTCCAGCCAATCTGAAGTACAGCAAAACCCACGAGTGGGCAAAGGATTTGGGAAACGGCCTTTATGAAATAGGCCTTACCGATTTCGCGCAAAAGGAATTGGGGGACATTGTTTACGTTAATCTTCCGCAAACCGGAGATGAGCTAAAAGCGGGAAAAGCTTTTGGGGATGTCGAATCCGTAAAAGCGGTATCGGATATTAATAGCCCCATAAACGGAACAGTAAAGGAAATAAATGAAGCAATCGCGTCAGCGCCTGATTCCATTAACAAATCGCCGTACGATTCCTGGCTCATACGCGGCGAAGGCTCTGTTGGGGAAGATCTTCTTTCCGCCGGTGAATACGAGGCATTGATATCAAAATAATTGATATCATAATAATCGAAATCCAAATAAAAGCAGGAGAATAACATGGGTTCCTATCTGGCGCTCACCGACACCGACAGGCAGGAGATGCTTGCCGTTTTAGGAATTAAAAAAACAGACGAGCTTTTCTCGCAAGTCCCGGAACAAGTCAAAGTAAAAGAGCTAAAGCTTCCTTCCGGGCTTTCGGAAATGGAAGCAAGCCGGAAATTATACGCATTGGCGGCGGAAAATAAAGCCTTTCCCGTGGTTTTTCGCGGGGCGGGCGCTTACAGGCATTACATTCCCGCCGCGGTAAAGCGCATAACATCCAACGAAACCTTCATCACCGCCTACACGCCTTATCAGGCGGAAATCAGCCAGGGCATACTCCAGTCGATTTTTGAATACCAAAGCATGATATGCGAGCTTACCGGAATGAATGTCTCAAACGCGTCGATCTACGACGGCGCCAGCGCGGCGGCGGAAGCGGTCAATATGTGCAGGGACAGAAAAAGGCAAAGCGTCTTTGTCTCATCCTGCGCGCACCCGCAGGTTATTCAGACGATTCGTACCTACTGCATGGGCTACGGAGTTCCCGTAACCGTCGTTCCGAAAGACAAAGAAGGCAAAACCGATAGGGATGCCTTGAAAAAACTGCTGGCAGAGTCCAATGAAACAGCAGCCGGCTTTTACATCCAAAGCCCCAACTTTTTCGGGCTTATCGAAGACATCCCCGCCTTCGCCGAGATAACACATCAAGCGGGAGCAATACTTGTCTCAGGCGTCAATCCCATTTCGCTGGGGTTGCTTGAAAGCCCCGGCAAGCTTGGCGCGGATATTGCGGTCGGCGAAGGCCAGCCCCTCGGAATGCCGCTGGCTTACGGCGGCCCTTACCTTGGCTTCATGGCATGCAAAACCGCTTTGATGAGAAAACTACCGGGGCGCATCATCGGCGAAACCACCGACACCAGGGGCGGGCGGGCTTTTGTGCTAACCCTGCAGGCACGCGAACAGCACATACGCAGGGAAAAAGCGTCCAGCAATGTCTGCTCAAACGAGGCGCACTGCGCCCTTACCGCTGCGGTGTACATGGCCGTAATGGGCGAGGAAGGCTTCGCGGAAGCCGCCCGCCAGTGCCACGCCAAGGCTGTATATGCCGCGGGCCAAATCTCGCAAATACCCGGCTTCTCCATGGTTTACAAAGGGGACTTCTTCCACGAGTTCGTCACCAACTGCCCGGACACGGCGAAAACCCTGGAATTGCTGGAAAGCCATGGAATACTCGGCGGCTACCCCCTTTCCAAAAACGAGCTGCTCTGGTGCGTTACCGAATTGAACACCAAAGAAGAGATCGATAATCTTGTCAGGATTTTAAAGGAGGGGCGGAAATGAAGCTGATTTTTGAGAAAGGCAAAAAAGGAAGGGGCTGTTCGATACTTCCTCCCTGCGATGTAAGCTATCACGAGCTTCCGGAAAAATTCCTTAGAAAAGTAAAGCCCCGCCTTCCTTCCATGGACGAGAACGAAATTTCCCGGCATTACAGCGCCATGGCGAAAAGGGCTTTCGGCGTTAACGACGGTTTTTATCCGCTGGGTTCCTGCACGATGAAGTACAACCCGAAGATAAATGAGGAAATTGCCTCCCTTCCGCTCTTCGCGAATATACATCCCCTGCAGCCGGAGCATACCGTCCAAGGATGCCGCAAATTACTGGATATAACCTCGGAATACTTAAAGGAAATAACCGGCATGGACGCTTTCAGCTTCCAGCCCGCTGCCGGAGCCCACGGCGAATTTACCGGGCTTTTGCTTTTCAAGGCATATCACCATAGCAGGGGGGATAAGAGCCGCACAAAAATTATTGTTCCCGACAGCGCCCACGGAACCAATCCGGCGTCCGCGAATATGGTAGACTACGAAGTAATCAATATCGCTTCAAACAGCTCTGGCTGCGTAGACCTCGAATCCCTTAAGGCCGCCCTTGGAGCGGACACGGCGGGCCTTATGCTGACCAATCCCAACACGCTAGGAATTTTCGACCCGAATATCCTGGAAATAACCCGGCTTGTCCACGAGGCTGGGGGCTTAAATTATTACGATGGCGCTAACCTAAACGCCATCATGGGGATAGTCCGTCCCGGAGACATGGGCTTTGACGCGGTCCACCTTAACTTGCACAAATCCTTCTCTACCCCGCACGGCGGCGGCGGCCCGGGATCAGGCGCCGTTGGATGCAAAAAAGAACTAATCCCATTTATGCCCATTGATTCCATGGAAGACGAAAACCATACGCAAAGCATCGGGAGGGTTAAGGCGTTTTACGGAAATTTCCTTGTGGTGGTAAAAGCCGCCGCCTACCTGCTTATGCTCGGAAAGGAAAACATTCCCGAAGCCGCCAGAACCGCGGTGCTTAACGCGAATTACCTGATGCGCAGGCTGCAGGATAAATTTCATATTTCGACAGCCAGCCCATGCATGCATGAATTTGTGATTTCTCTTGAAAAGCTCAAAGAGAGCTGTGGTTTTTCCGCAATGGACATGGCCAAAGCCCTGCAGGACAAGGGCATGCACCCTCCGACAATGTATTTCCCGCTTATCGTGCATGAAGCCCTTATGGTGGAACCTACGGAAACCGAATCAAAAGAAACGCTGGACGCGGCTGCCGACGCGTTTATTTCTCTTTACGAAAGGGCAACTAAAGAACCGGGCGCTTTCAGCGCCGCGCCGGAAACAACAGTTATCGGAAGGCCAGACGATGTAAAGGCGGCACGGCAGCCGGTAGTCTGTTATTGTATAGATTAATTTTTTATTTTATGGTAAATTTATTTATACCAATTTTTTCAAACAGGAGATTTTAATGAGCGTAAGAGCAACTGAACGGCTTGTAGGAGATGTAGTAATTGTTACAGGGCTTCCCAATAGCTCCTTGATGGTTGTCCAATCCATCGATGAAAGCACCAAGATGGTTAACACCACATGGTTCTCGGATAGCCATGAATGTCAGGAAGGCCTGTTTCCGGCAAGTTCCCTGGACAGGTATGAGGCTCCCAAGGCTGCTTCCAAGGCGAAGAAAACCGCCAAAGGCAAGAAAAAGGGAAAGTAAC